>WBZT01000091.1_pt1 | contig 76522 bp, 57 predicted proteins | sample 5204241 | NCBI WGS metagenome assembly WBZT01 (sample SAMN12344358, study PRJNA552823) | activated sludge metagenome | biome: Activated sludge suspended growth; feature: Nitrification reactor; material: Wastewater; isolation source: activated sludge from nitrification reactor of wastewater... | reverse complement strand
GAACTGCTGTGAACCATCTGACACCACTGCGGGGTGTTGCGATTAATGGGAACCGACATCACCAGAGTCTTAGTCCTCTGCACGGGGAATTCCTGCCGCTCAGTGATGGCGGAAGCGCTGATCAACGACCTAGGAGGCGGTCGCTATCAGGCATGGAGTGCCGGCAGCCATCCAACGGGATCTGTACATCCACAATCCATCGCCACCCTCAAGCGGCACGGCATTGAACCGGGTCGGCCCCGCAGCAAATCGTGGAGTGAGTTTACCGAACACTCCTTCGATCTCGTCATTACCGTGTGCGATCAGGCCGCCGGAGAAAGCTGCCCCCTCTTTCACGGAACACCGAAAAAGCTCCACTGGAGCATACCCGACCCGGCAAAGGCGACCGGGACCGATGCTGACATCCAGACGGCGTTTGACAGTACGTTTCGTTTGCTGAGGCAACGTGCCGAGGATCTCCTACGCGCGTGTTCCAGCCAACATTCCGTATGAGCGCAATGAATGCGGCAACTCTACAGAACGTGCAGAGGCTGAAGGCGGGGCACAATGGATCGCCAGGCCCTTCACGCGCGCCCCAACCACGGGCCGACATCCTGAGACAATCGACACAATGGTGCACAGTCCTTTCTTTAACTGTGATCATGGCCGGTTGCCTATCCGCGTGCAATCTCAAGCAACCCTCGGGAGCCATCTCGATCGACGGGTCAAGTACGGTCTACCCTCTCTCCAAGGCCATTGCGGAGGCCTTCAGCAAAACGAATCCCAGCGTGAAATTCCACATTGCATGCTCCGGTACCGGTGGAGGTTTCAAGAAATTGTGTGCGGGTCAAATCGATATTGCCGGGCCTCACGCCCCATCAGCACAATAGAAATCCAGGAGTGCCAAGCTCAGCATATCGCGTACATCGAGTTGCCGGTCGCGTTCGACACCCTCTCCCTGGTGGTCAATGCCAAGAACACCTTCGCCGGTTGCCTCAGTGTGAACGAGCCTCAACGCATGTGGGAACCGGCTACCGAACACACGATCACCACATGGCGGCAGATCCGACCGAGCTTCCCGGCTACCCGTTGGTGCTGTTCAGCCCAGGCAAAGACGCCGGAACTTTCGATGACTTCACACTGGCCATAGTCGGCAGCGAAGGCACAAGCAGAGGCGACGTCACCATGAGCGAAGACGATATGGTAATCCAGCGAGGCGTGGCGGCGAACCCACGCGCCATCGGCTATCTCGGCTACGCCTACTACCAGAGCAATAAAGAGACGTTACAGCTTGTTTCTGTAGACAACGGGCAGGCTGCGTTGCTCCCAGCGCACAAGCGGTCATCGATGCTACGTACGAACCGCTTTCACGACCGTTGTTCATCTATGTCAAGGCTGCTGCCGCCGCCCGCCCGGAAATCGCAGCGTTCGCGCACTTCTCCCTCTCCCACGAAAGCGAGCAGCACGTCTCGACGGCCGGATACGTGCCACTGCCACCTACGGCACGCGCCGTCCAAACCGCTCGACTTGAGAAAGAAATCACTGGGTCGGTGTTCGGTGGCCGCACGGTCCTTGGAGTGAACGTCAAATTTTTCAACGCGAGTGAGGAGGAGAGACTGAGCGCGCAACTGGTTCAATAGCCCTGTCGATAAGATTGAACAGCCCCCCACGGTACGTGACACCAGCTAGAACCCTCTCATCCCTCGAACAGATGAGTGGCAGGATGTGGACTGTTTTCGCGAACATGAATCGGAGCAGAGTCGCACAACCTCGGCTTTTCCAGAGGACAAGACGGGCATGAAGACAGCGACACGACCGAAGATGATCGGAAAGGAAGGCAAAATTTAAATTGGCTTGATTCAGCCAAAGAACGGCGTAGAGTCCTTGTAAGCCCCGCTGACTTTCCACGGAACATGTCGCGGGCTTTTGTCACGATTGACCATAACAACATTACCGTCATAGGGAAGATATGATCTTTTGTCTCGTTTACGCCAGTTCTGCTACGAGACCGTTTTCTCCCTCTCAGCTGACCGACCTACTCGCCTCTTGTCATGCAAACAACGGTCGAGTGGGCATCACGGGAATGTTGCTCTACAAAAACGGAAATTTTATGCAGGCGCTCGAGGGCGAAGAGCAGGCGGTATTGAGTCTCTATGCAAAAATCTTCCGGGATGAGCGCCATAGCGGAATACTCACGCTCTTGCAGACAACCATACCGGCGCGACAATTTCCGGATTGGTCCATGGGTTTTCGCGACCTGAACTCTCCCGAAGTACGATCGCTGCCCGGATATAACGAGTTCTTGAATATGCCGCTTACCGGTGCCGAGTTCTCATCCGATCCTAGTTACTGCCAACGGCTTCTGACGATATTTAAGAAGATGATGTAGAAGTATCTCTATTTCCCACACTGCCGCCTCCTCCTGCACCCTCAACTCCCCACTGACCTCGTGTTTGCACAGAGTCCTTAGACCTTTCGAAGGTCGATCCGAAGCCTGGGAACTGCTGCCCCTAGCGCTAGGCTCGTCGAGCGATGAGTTGGCTCATATCGAAGAGGAGCCCGACTTACCCCAAGACATCACGAGACTGCTCTCACGTCAGCGCCTCGCGGCTGAAGACACTCCAGATCTGTTGGTTCAGCGGGTGAGAAAGTCAGGTCGAGAGATGGGAAATCGGAACGGGTTGGCCATCGTTGTCGCCCGATGGGCTCATGGAAATATCGCTACCTCATTCGCGATCGATCACGAGACGATGAGCGTTGCGAGGAGACCATGTCCTAGCGATGGTCTCCATTGAGCAGGGGGGCAGCCTATTGGTACTCTGCCATTTGGCTTAATTCATGGCATGGCGAATGTGAGAAAGTGGAGAAACCGGCTCTCTCCTTAGTGACAGCCGTATCCTTTCACTACAGATATTTCTTCGTTATGGAAAATCGGTGTCTCAGATATGGCGTACGAATGCGACTCTGAAAAAGAGAGCGTTGACGAGAGGCTGACCGCTCAAGGTCTGTCATGCACATTGCCTGAACACAACCTGATGAGCGGGCAAGAACGGGTAAGAGTAGAAAAAATTGGAGCGGGAAACGGGATTTGAACCCGCGACCCTCGCCTTGGCAAGGCCACATAAACATAATATTTTCAATGGCTTGATAAATTTATCACTTGCATCGACTAGTAGATTTTTCCAGCACTTATCAAACAGACCGTCTATATAGACAGTAGGGTTTCTACTAGCTCACTTTCATCGGCCCACCATCAAGAATTAATACCGGTCCCGTATCGCCTGCACTCGTTCCCTTAGGATCCGATTGATTGCCTGCCATGGGTTCTGTTGCAAGAACGAGGGATAGAATAGGCGGCAAACGTGGGAGCATATGTCCGGCGACGCTCACGCCATGCCGATACCGCGTGTCGATACCTTCACTTCAAACAGGACATCATTCTCTGGTGCGTTCGTTGGCCCATCAGCTCCCGCCTGAGCGATTGAGACCTGGTTACAATGATGGCGGAACGCGGCGTCACGGTGGCACCGAGCACGATCTCCCCTTCAGGCCAGCTCTTCGTTCCGGAGTGTGAAACACGTTGGAACGCCTGCCGCCAGAGAATCGGCACGTCGTGGAGAGCAGACGAAACGTACCTCTTGGTGAACACACGCTGGCACGATCTGTCTTGTGCTGTCGATAACCAAGGTCGACCCGTCCACTGCTTGCTCAGCGAAGACCGAGGCATGGAAGCAGCACCAGTCGTCTTTCAGAACGCACGGGCTACGAACGATGAACAGGCGCCTCGGAAGGTCACATTAGATGGCCACGTGCCGAGCCATCCCGCGCGATAACTGATGCGACGCGAAGATCGATGGTGGAGTCGTCTTCAGGTGCGCACGTGCACTATATCTGAACACTATCGTGGAGCCGGATCATCGTGCGATCGCGAGACGAGACGCGCCCATGATGGGATGTAATGCGTTCCATTCAGCATCGGTGCCCCTCGCAGGCATTGAACTGGCCACTCGCATTCGAACGCAACCGGGCACGCCACGTGGGAGCGTGCGTGATTCGTGGCAGCCTGAGAGTGGACGAGTGCATAAGAACGCTCCTCGCACCACATTGTCCATTGTTGCAACAGAACCTTTGCACCGTAGGCGTACCATAGGGTGGATCCAACAACACCATCCGACATGTGATTGCTCAACAAATCCTTGTCCCACGTTTATAGATTTTGGGCAGGGAGCCTTTCACGTTGAACGCGGACCTGGAAATGCGTAGACTCTTGAACGCTATTGCTACCGTCGAACGCGGCCTGAGAAGTGCGATATTTCGCCATTCGGAACCGCAATAGCGGCAATACAAAGAAAGAACTGACACAAGGGGCATAGCCCGAAAGGAAAGCGCGCATGGAAGTGCCGAAAGACTTTTTCACGCTTCAAAGCATGCTTACTTTGAGTGGATCGACCGGGGCCACGTTTGTCATATGTAATGGACTGCAGCAAGCATTCAACTTCAATCCGAAGTGGTTAGGACTGGTCGTTGCTCAGACTATTGTCTTTGTAGGAGTCTATGTAAGCGGCGGCCAGACGATCATAGACTACTTTATCGGTGCCATAAACGGCTTTCTCGTGTTTTGCTCTGCGGCGGGGGCAACAGGAGCATTAGGTCAGCAAGCAAGCATAGGTCTCCTTCCTCGGGGAGGAGCGACTGCCAAGGAAGCTGGTATACCAGTCAGAGGAGCAGGCCGCCGTTTTCTCACCTCATGGTTCTAGGCAGGACAAAAGCAAAGCATTTCTGTGAGATGGTTCATGCCATCGTGATCGGTGTGAACCGAGTACGAGAGGACTGGCTTTCGGCACTCAGGGCCCCGGAGCATGATGCGACACAACTTGCAGCGTCACTCAGCCTGGAAACAGGATGTTCTGTTCCACAGAATCAGATTCGATGTCTGGTTGGAGAGCATGCGACCCGCCATTGCGTCATTGATGCTCTGGCTGATGCTGTGCGCGTGGCCGGTGATGAAGATTCGATAATCGTCTACTTTGCTGGACATGGTCTTGCACGGGACGCGGATTTTTACCTTTGCACAGCAGATGCGTCCGAGAGTGATCTCAGCAAGACCAGTATTGGCGGGATGGATTTGGAACGCTTGTTTGCAGCTGCTGTCTGCCGTGGAATCTTTGTTATGCTCGACTGTTGCGAGGGAGCTGCGTTTGCCGAGCATGCTCCCGCGACCTTTCGCTCCCTGCGAAGCGGTGAATACCGCATTCTTTTTTCTGCAGCGAGGGCAACCCAGCGATCGTGGGAACGAGCAGATGGTTCAGGTACATTGTTCTCCAAACACCTGCTGGACATCATCACGGGCAAAACTGTTGTTGGAAATACTCCAGGAGCAATTTATTTCTCAGATCTCGTCCAGACATTGGATGCTCGGATACAGGAAGACTTGGAGAATCGAGAACACGATCGACCCCAACAGGACATGGTCTTTGTTGGAGCATACGTACGCGACCCACTGATCCTTGTACATAAAAGCCTTTCGCTTGAACAGGTGCGCTTTGCGACGGCGCGGTACTCCCCTGCGCATGTTCGTCGAATTCTTAGATTAGCCCTCTTCGGGGTCGGCGGAAGCCTGTTTTTCATGATAACTACTACCTATGGAATACTTCAGGAAACTCAGTATGCGATCGAAGAAGGTGGCAGAATAACCATTCTGCAGGGAAACCCAGCTTTCAACCTTCCTGGTTATCCTAAGACGTTATGGACATTGCCATATGGCACCGAGATCCTGGCATTACCCTCTGAGCAACGGGCTACCTTTCAGCTAGTCGGCTCCATAGGCACTCCCCTGCTTCCCAAACTCGAGGCCCTGATTCGGCAAGATCAACGTGCTGCGAATCTCGTCTCCGAAGGGCGAACGGAAGAGGCGAGGGAATTGGCTCTATCACTTATCAAGAACCAGAATGCTACCTTCGAAGAGCGTCTTCATGCGTATTTGGTATTCGGGGAAGTCGCGAGAAAAGACGATGTCAATTTTTTGGGACTATTGTTACAACATGAACGAAGGGAGGTTCGGCTTACAGCCCTCAGGGCACTCATGAAGGTTGCTCCGGAGAAAGGCTATCCAGCAGCCGAGCAGTTGGCTCGTGACGATGAAAGCGGTGCACATGAGGATGTTCTTAGGCTTTTAACAGGCGTTTGCTCACCTGATCTAAATAGTTACCTTTTACGTAGATTCAATTCCAATAGCAGTCACCCCACGAATCGACAAATCATTGATGCGGCTGTTCGAGTGGGATGTCCCCTTTCCATTGAAGGATTGGTTCGCGCCGCATTACGCCCACAGATGTGGGGTGATGCCGATGTCGCAGGGTTTGCTCGCTTTCGTTCCGAGGAGCCGATTCTCGCTTCTGCCATTCTTGGAACACTTGATCAAAACGTAGACATCTGGACCCGAGGAAGCCTCATTGGCACTATAGCTGAGCTTAGTGGCTCCATTTGCGGTGACAGTCTTCGTCGTGAACTTCACAGCAGGTATCCAGGCGCAATACTCATGGCAATGGCAGCGATAGAGCAACATTGCTCCATGGTTGATTGGACTATTTCATGGAATGAAAAGAATGAACAAGTTAACGTCTTCCTGAAATGGAGCGCAGGATCCAAGAGTATAACATTGAGCTTTGATAAGTCTCAGGATCGTTCTGCAATACAATACCTTCTTCGCATGTTGTTACGGCATCCAGAACAAGCATCTGAGGAGTTGCTAATAGCGATGCTTAAAAAAGTAGGAGACGACCTGGTTCGCAAAGAGATCATTGAAACTCTAATCTCGATCGGTGGAAACGTACCCCTGCCACCCGATCTTCTCGACAGTAACAACCTAGATATTCGACGTGCGTCTGCGGAGTATAGGCGATCGTTAAGCTCCTCGACAGTCACGGACGAATTGTTGACTCGTATCGGCGGAAGGGATGAGTTCTATGTTGGTGTTCTTGGTCGGATGCCATTGGAGACTCGACACGTGAAAAAGTTACGAAGCATGCTTGTGGGAAGCAATTCAGAACGCCGCCAAGCGAGCTGCATTCTCGCGATGCAGGATGAACCCGACCAGGTCTTAATGTTACTAACCAACCGTGATCAATTAGTCCGCAGCGAGGCAACTACGTGTGGTCCATTTCATCATGATGCCGAGATAATTGCCGCAAAACTTCCTCAGCGAAGCAATAACTTTCCAATCGATGGATATGGTCTCTTTCAAGAACAAGTTCGACGGCGCCTCGATTTCGAGCAGAAGTTAACCAAACTGCCAGATAGCCTTAAGCTTTGGCGCATCAATCTCGCCGATACTACACCTGGAGGGTGGGGCCTTTGGGGACAAGGAATGCGTTACTGGTTTGCCGAGCAGCGCTATCAGTTATCTCGCGGAAGCCAGGCTCGCCTGGATAATAAACTCAAGGGTAATTCATCTGCTCAAAGGCCTGACTGAAGAGAGGAGTGACTTGGGTTCTGTCGAAAAATTTAAGCCCGAAGGAGCCGAAGCGCTTTACTGCTTTCTGTTTACCCAGCCAGTGAGTACAACTCTTGCGCAGGTGTGCCAGGCGACTACTCCGAACGGCTCAGGGGCGGACCATGTATCGTCAGGAGTGCGTCCACCATTGCCCAACGTGCTGAACCCCCATCATCTCAGAACGTCTGGTAATCAGGCCGGACACGCCTCGGTGGCGCGGCCCGCCCCAGCGGACGGAATGGCACTGTAACCAGTGTGGGCGCACCTTCGAACCGGATGATTTCGACGACTTCAGTTAATCAAAATCCTGAATCGCTACGGGCAAAACCGATGAGCGGTGGACGCGCGCCATGCGGAGATGTCTTGGACATCCAGATGGTCTTAGCAGGCTGAGGTTCTCATACACTGTGCAATCTTGTGTGCCTGTGAGGAAAAGGGGGTAGGGCCGTTGGGTTCCGATACCCCTCTCCATGGATGTCCCAATCTACTGCTTTGCCCACTGCACAGCGACCCAGAGGTCCCGTAGAGCGTTGTCACTGAACTCGAACTTGTGCTCGACCAGAGTATCTGCAGGAAGTTCTTTCTCATCCACCGCCCCCGATACCAGAAGATCAGTGGCACCACCCGTGAGCGGGAACTCCTTATTCGCTCCCGCTGCTAGACGTGCCTGGAGTGCCGCACGTGGCGCCCCGTCGCCTCGGCGTGCCCACAGTTGCATGGCCTTCATCGGACCCAAGCGGTTCTTGCTCCAAATGGGGAAATGTTCCTTGTGCAGTGACAAGCTGAGCGCGAACTTGCCATTGGCCCCGGCGGCGGCGCCGAGGAACTTCGCCCATTCGGTAGGGAATTCTTCGCGCATTGAGAACAATCGTACCGAGCCGAATGATGTGCCAGCGTCAATACGAGTCTTCAGCGCCTCCATCGCGGCGTCGCGTAACGGCTTGCCACCTTCGCGGGCTGTAAGGCGCACGTGCATGACGATATCGGCAATCGTTGCGTAGTCGAAGGTCTGCGGATCGTTCTTGCGAGGGTCGGCCGGTAGCGTCAGCTGCCACGTGCTGATGGCACCGCTGTACTCGAAAGGCAGGTAACGCTCATCTCGCAGATTGGTCTCGAACAGTCCACTGTCGCTTTGCGCCGAACTGGTGACGATGGATTGCACGCTACCCAAGTGGTCGCTAAAACGGACGTCGTTGGTATCGGCTCGCTCATATCCATCACCCATTAAGGACGATACGCGCGTAGAGCTACGAAGCAACGTCAGTGTGCAAGCGAGGCTGGCGTAGGGCCCACTCACGCAAGGAATACTCAACGAAACCGATTTCAGGCGCCTGAAGTAGTGCCCAGGTCCATCCAGATCAAATAGCGACTCAGGCAATTGGACCGTGCATGAGCCCGTGCTGCGCAGCTCGACCAGCGCGCGTGGGTCCAGTTGCAGCAAGCTCACATGTTTGGTCAGTTCGTACTCGCGCTGGTTCTGCTCATGGTAGGCCATCTCCATGCGCTTAATGTCCAGCAGCAGACGCTCGCCAGCCAGCAGGCCCTCTTTGCCAGCCTGGTAGTCGAACTTCAGATAACTCAAACCGGGTTGGCCCAGTTCGTGCTGTAGCGCTCGCTCGGCCTTGCGCGCAACATCGAAGGCGACCTGGAAGGCGCGTGCGTGCAACCCCTTGAGCTCTCGCTTCATCCAGGCATACAACGTCTTGTTGGTCTTCTTGCCATCACTGGTCACACCCTCGCCATTGAGGAAGCGTTCGATCTCGTCAGCGTGCTCCATCTGCTTGCGGTGATTGCGGAGTTCCATCTCTGCAACGGCTTCGCGGATCTGCGCCGCACGGATCTGCTTGAAGACTTGATTGATCTCGCCGACGGCGAGGTTGCTCTGGAATGCCCAGTCCTGCTCACGGCGGGCATAGCTACCGAGCTTGCCAGCCTGACCAGCCTCAAAGTTAAGCCGCCCCGCAATGCCGCGGGCAGCACTGGAAACCGCACTGAAGATGTCGTGTAAATGCTGCCCGCCGAACTCGACCTTGCCTCCGACACCGACAGGCGTGGCATGGATCCCGATTGCGGGAATGGCACTGAGCACACCGGCCACGGTGTCAGACACCGCAGCGGTATCCTGAAACCCCTGTGCGATCGCCATCAAGTCCAGTTCGTGCGCTTCGTGGTCGCTGATTACCCGGCCGCCGGACGCGCCGAGGTCTTGTGCGATGTCTATCTCAATGTCTCGCAACGACAACGCTGGCTCACTTGCCACCAGACGTAGCTTCTCCAGGCTCTCTCGATCCAACTCCTCAAGCATCGGCAGCGACTTGATGAGGTCCTCGGCCTTTGCGCCTAGTTGCTGTTCGTAGTAGCTATAGCGCTGCACGGCCAGGGCCAGCGACTGCAAGAGGCCCTCCTTCCCCTTGACTGCTTCCTGCCACTGGGCGTAACGCACCTGCTCCACCATTTTCATCAGCACCTGCTCGTGCCGTGCACGCATCAAGGCCAGCGCCTCGCCTTCCTCCTTTTCCATCGCCATGAGCTGGCCATTGCCGATGGCTATGACCTGCTGTGCCAGTTCCGAGGCCTTCTGGAGCAGCAGGGCGCATCGCACCAGAGGTAACGGCTGGTTCAAGCCGTTGACAATGGCCCCTACGTCCAACCCAGACGCCGCAGCACGGGCCAGCAAGGCAGGGTCCACGGGGGGCTCGAACAAGGCAAGTTGACGGAATACTCCCTGCAGGTTCAGGCTGTTGCGGATCTTGAACAGCCGATCTGCAACCGTGTCCCAGTAGGCCAGCAGCTTGTCGTTCCGCGGCACGCAGAAATACAGCGCCTGGCCCATGCTGCGGAGTGAGGCGACGCCCTCACTGCTGTTGGCCGGAAGCGGAGGCATCGTCGGCAGCAGATCGAATGGCAATTCAGGTTCCAGATCGCGCAAGACCGACCCGAACAGCTTGAGATCGCTGCGCAAGTTGTCGTACGTCTGCGGCTTCACCGCTCCCTTGCGCGGCACGGCCTGCGGGCGCGGGCCAAGAATGTTGGCGGCCAGCACGTACAACATCATCGCTTCGTCGATTGCCTCACCCGTGTCCTGTCGGAACAGCGAGTCCCCCCAATCAATCAGGTTGTCCAGGTAGGCCATCACCGTCTTGACCATATAGGCCTGCTGGCGCTGCCGCGCCACGGCGTGAGGCCGGAACGGCATGTTCATCCAATCCTCAATGCTACGCCGTGTGGCGTCCGCAATGGTCACGTCACCGTTTGCGCCCTTAGCGAGGTTGACCAGCAATTGTTCGACCGAGTGGGTCTCTAGGCTCAGAAACGGCAAGACCTTCCAGAAGCGCTCGGGGGCCGGACCATCGCTGTTGTCGGTGGGGTCGAACAGGATATGAAGCCGGCGCTGCGCCTCGACGAAACGCCCGTTCTTGCTGAGATGCATGGCCAGGGTCAGCGGCACATGAAAGAACAACTCCCAGTTGTAGATTGAGTAGGCCCCCTGTGGGCTAAAATCCAACTCCTTTACCGGATACGGCAACTTGACCTTGCCTGTTGGCTGGTAAGAGGTGGCGCTAAAGATCTCTTCGAGCAGCGCCGGACGCGGCGCGCCATCGACAAGCTTGGCATCAGTGTCGACGTTGAGCTTCATCAATCGTCCGCTGGGCTCGCGGAGCCGCGCCCCGTTGGGCAGGGTTACGGCGGTATTGGCCGCTAGCGTTGGCGTGAAGATCGATCCATCACTCAGCATCAACAGGTGCCGGCCAGCGAAGCGCAAGACGGCCCCAGTAGACTTCACCGTCAAGGTGTTCTCGGGCAGAAGGAAGGCGAACTTGCCCGCCAGTTCAACGCGCACAACGAACTCGGTGTCCAGGGCCTGAAGGCCAGCCGTTCCCTGACGTAGCAGGCGTTGCATCATAGTCTGCACATAGGGATGTTGGTGCAGGAACAAGTTGTATGAGAGCTCGCGGTTGCGGCGGAAGTAGTGGCGCGTTTCGCGCGTCTCGACGATGCGGGATTTCACATGCTCAAACTCCGAGTAGGCTTGGCCGTGGAACACGCCGTCCTTAGTGAAGAGTTTAGGGTTCATAGCGGTGCTCTCCTTTGATTCAACGCCTGCCAGGAATTTCAACCGATCCAGGACCAGAACCAGTTCGCATCGGCTGACGCGAGAGGGTGTCGCGAAGTTGGGCGTTCAATCCGCGCTTGCCCAGCATCACTACCTGTGTCCTGTCCAGCGCCGGTTGTGACTGCGCCAGTTCGGTATCACTTGCAACCACAAGCTCGACCTGGTTGGCGTTGGTGTCGCTGGCTGGGTGCAGCGGGACAGTATCGTTAAACGCGGTCACGTTCACTCGGTCGGCGCCGCGATCCATCAGTTTCACGCCCAGTTGCCCCGTGTTGCCCAGCACCGTATTCTGATCGAATGCGAGCAGAACCTTCGGATTCACCAACCAGTCCAATTCTGGCATTGGGTCGCCCTGAGTCTTGGGCATGGCGAATGGCACCTCATCGACTGGTGGTACTGGCAGTGGCCATTTCTTCTGGAACTGCGGAATGATCTTCACCTTGTCGTAGGGGTCGAATTCGAGGATCCCGGTGTCGTCGGTCACAGTGGTGCGCGTCACCCAGGTCTCCACGTCTTCCAACAGGGTCTCGCGAACTTCGGGCTGCACGAAGAAGGTGTGCCTATTGTCCTGGTAGAAGAAGGGCTGGATTAGGGCGGCAAGTTCGATCAAGCCACTATCCAGCGCAGCCTTGGCGGCAACCGGATTCGAAGCGGACTTCACCTCATCCAGCGAAATACCCAGCGCGGCCAAGGCGTTGTTGCAGACAAGTACTGTATTAGCTGGAACCTGCTGCAGGATGGGCTCGGTGGGGGTGTCGGCTACTTTTGTACTGTCAGTGCTCTGCTGCTTCGTGTATCGCACGTTGAGCGCGCCTGCCGCACCCCCGTAACGGGTGGCCTGGACGGTGCTAGCGCTGACGATGACATGCTGCGGTGGGGTTCCGAGAGCGCCTGGCTCCGGCGCCGCGTTGCGTCCGGCCAGGTAGAAGGCGTGGTCGAAGCCACTCAGATGAATGAACACACCACCTTCCGCTCCATCGTTGAACTCTTTGCTGACGTGGATAAAGGCCTCGCTCGGCTGGAACGTCGAAGGCTTCGTCTTGCTTATCACAGGTGCAAAGCCACCCGACTCGGCAGTGGTCCAGGCACCGGACTGGTACTGCGCCCAATGCAGTTGCAGCTCCACCACTTTCTTCACACTCAGACTGTTGAGGCCAGTCATCAAGTTGCCAAGAGTGGCCCCGGCGATGGTGGCACCGGAGGTCGTAGCATCCATCGAAGGTGCCGGGTCGGCCTTATCCAGGAACGTCACCCAGAACAGGAAGAGTCGTTCGCGCCAGACCACCGGCGCAAGGTGATCACCCTGAATGGTCACGGGCACCGGTTCCCAGGTCGTCCAACTGCCATTTCGGCAGCGACGATAGAAATACTCGTGTGGTTCGCCGTAGGTGCGGCCAAAGACATGCAGCACGCGCTGTGACGCGTCGGCGTGGTCTTCCAGGTGCATGGCTACCAGATCCAGTCGTGCGATTTTGTCCAGTTGGCGCACGTATGCCAGAAAGGCGTCCTCGACAAGATCGTTGGATACATCGCCCTGTAGCAAGGCACCTTCCAGCGCCTCGAACAAGGGCGTCTTATCATCGCGAAACTCGGGCTCGAGCACATTCTCAGGAAACAGCCAGAGTTTGCGATTGCCGGCCCACACCTGATTCCGCCGCATCCACTCCCAACGTTTGGCATCGAGCACCGAGGGATGCACCTGGGGCTCCAGATTGAGGAAGCAACGCTGCACGAACAACTGCACCGAGGCGATGGCAAGGCGCAAACGCGAGGTCTGGACAACGGGTTTCATGCCCGGGTCGATGAGGAAGTGCTCGTACAACTGCTCCAACCGCTCGTAGCCGAGCTTGTGAAGAGCATGTGCAACCAGAGCGTCTCGCTGGCGCTGGCGCAGGCGGTCGAAGATGGGTTGCGCGACGCGAGGCCAGTTCAGCTCACCGGCGCGAGCCTTGATGGCATCCTTCAGGCCGCGAGCGATTTTCGCACGATCGGGCTCTGCCACGCCTGGCTTCAGCAGGTCCATGCAAGATGCCAAGGTTGCCACGGCAACGCCGAAACGATCGACGAGACGCAGCGCCTCCCACAGTCGACGCACCGCAGGATCCGCGGCAAAAGAGGGGGCGGCCCACAACGTCTCCGCCACAGCTTGGACATTAGCCTCGCTGCGGCCAGTCAGCCTTGCCAGGCGTGGATAGACTTCCCGAGTCAGCTTGTCGGCAGAGCCCAACGCGTTGGCCTCGAAAACAGCGACAAGGTCATTCCCGGAGAGACTCAGATCGCGCTTGAGTCGGCTGAACTCCAGCAGGCGCCGAAGACCGGCAAACCGTTGAACTGCGGCCGTGGTTTCAGCCGCGCCATCGCTCACTTTCTGAGTAGGCCAGGTGCTAAAGTTCAGGTTGCCGAAGTCTGCGGCATGTGTGCTGAAGTGGCGCAGTTCCATATCGTCGAGGCCAAGCGTGCGCATCAGCACGAGCATCTTGTCGAGCAATGCCACGGCGTGAGCTGCGGCACGCAGGCCATCTGCAGCGCGCAACGTCAGCCGCGACAGCATGCCTTTGGGAAGACTCTCGCCCTGCACCAGCAGCCGGGCATGGCCACCGCCCAGCACACCCAGGTGCAATTCAAAGCGGTAGGAGACGCCGGCCGTGAGTTCGATGAACTGCTGCAGCACCTCGCCATCCGCTGCCGCGGTGCCCGCGAGCAAGACGGCATCCGTACGGTGGGGAAAGCGCAACTCGGCCGTGGCGTTCGCTTTGTCCAATTCGACGTAGAAGCGCCAGGGCCCGCTGGCCGGAACCTCCAGGCTGCCCTCAATCGTGAGCGCCGTAGTGCCGGCAGGTGCAGCCGGCATAGCTGCGGTATCAGCTTGCTCGGTAATCTGGCTGCCGAGCACTTGGCCGTTGGCCGCGACGTAGCGCACCGTCAACCCTTGGCTTGCAAGGGCGGCCAACGGATCGAGCAGCGGGCTCGCGGTATTTAACACCACCTTGTCGGTCAGCAGACTGTCGACCACGGTGGTCTCGTCCCCGCTGCGCGCAGCCATCGTTTGCACGATGAATTGACGGACGAGGCGCTGCTGGAGGTAGGGCAGAAACGCCCGCACAAGTCGCGCCCGGCGTGCCTTGAGTTGCAAGTCAGCAGCCTTGGCGTCGTTCGCCGGCAAGGTCGCGAAGAGCGTATCGAAGTCCGCATCGTCAAGAAATCCGGACGACGGCACAACGCCCGGCGCAGACCTCCGCAGGTGCTGGTTGAAGAAATCACGCGCCTGTTGCTGCACCTGCTGCAGAAGTCTTGTGAACAGCGGCGACGGCACATGCGCAGCACCGGCCGCCGGCAGTGGATACCGGTTCACGAGTTGCGTCCTCTGGGCGTCGAGCAAGACGCCTCGAAAACGCAGGTACTGCACGTTGCGTACGGCATCGTGCCGCGTCTCGACGATACGCTCGGCACCAGCCAGCGAACTGACCACCAAGGGGTTTTCGCCGGCGCCCGGCGTCTCGGCAGCAAGGTATGTGACGTTGCCGTTGAGCATCGATATGAAGGTATTGGCTACCTCAGGTGCCCACACTAAGCCGAGTTTGGACAGCAATACTTCTTCGCTGATACTCCCCGGGTCGGCCGGCACGGCATGTTCAGCCCTGATGGCTTGCACACCGTCCGCCAGCCCTTTCAGCAATACCAGCAACTGGCCATCGTCATTGGCCAAGAGCTTGGTGTTGTCCAGGCGGTGGCGTATCAGGGCGTCGACGTCTCCGATCTTCAAACCGGCTGTCCGCAACAGGTCGACCAGTTCGACAAACGCCAGCGTCTGCGAGAACGGGTGGTCATCGGCCAGGGTCGCCAGCGGATCGGCATACAATGACTTGAACGGGTCCAGCCCACTGAGCTTGCGCAGCGTGAGCAGGTCGGCCATGCCGATCTTCAATGCCTTGGCCAGCAGCGCGTGGCGGTACAGCAGTGAGACATTGCTTAGCGTCAGCATCGCCTGCGGCGGTACGCCGGCCGCGCCGCCTGCGCGAAGCTGCATACCGGCATCGCTGAGCACCTGTTCGATGTCAGTCGCCGTCAGGCCCAAGGCCCCTTGCAGCGTGACCATGTGGTCCAACAACGGCACGTTCAGCGCAGTCAAGTATTCCCCCAGCGCGTTCTCGAACGCCGCCGGCGCTCTAGCTGAGCCGCGACCAAGGAAGAGCTGTGCGTACAGTGGCTTGTTTCCGGTGGTAGGTATATCCGACCAGAGAGTCAACAACTTCTGTCGCCCATTGGCGCCAGGCTTCAGACGCTCATCCAACGCCTTCAAGTGCGAGAGGTACACCAGTGCGCTGGCCAATGGCTTCTTCTGCAGATTGGCATCCAGGGAATCGAAGGGCGCGTTCTTGGGCACCAGCACCTGCAATGCGCGATCGGTCTCTTCAATCGACCAACCTAGGCGCTGCCACAGCCGGACGAACAGATTGATGCGCACCAGTTCGATCGGCACGACGGGGCTCCCGTCGGCATGCTGCAAGGTCGTCAGGTCAAAGTTGCAACCGGCGTCGGGGTCGGCCAGGACCAACACCTGGCTAAAGTCGATCGCCAAGACCTTTGCCTTCAGTGTCGCAAGGCTGCTGCCTGCCTCGGCGGCAAAGTCGCTCAGCCGCCGCTCGAAAGCCGCGATATCGTCTAGCTTCTTCCGTTGCTCAGGTGTGGGTGCTGCAGGCGGAGGGGTTAACGCTGTCACGTCAACCTTGTAACGAAAGGCATCACCTACGTTGAGCCCCGCCCGATATAGCACTGTGAGCTTGCTCAGTCCCGGGTTGACGAAGCCGGTCATCACCACTCGGGTGACCTCACGGTAGCTCACCCCCAACCTGCGCGATAGGGCCTTGGCCGATCGGAGCATGGCTGGCGCGTCTAGAACAAGCAAGTCCCCGGCAACAGGTGGCGTATTCCACGCCTTGGCGAAGACCAGCTTGGTTCGGCCTGCACCACCAGATCCCGCGGCTCCGATAGCACTGAGCGTATTGGCTTCTCCGGCGCCGGCATTGGCGCTGACGTCGAAGTATCCGCACTTCATGCCTGGCGCTAGACCGGAAACATCAGCATCTGCCAGACTCACCGACGCTTCTGGGGCATTGATGGGCGATTGAATGGCTGCGCGCAAGGCCGGCCATCCAAAGAGGTCGTGCCATGTGCCATTGAGCAACGGCGCAGTCCGCGTGAACAGCGCAGCCTCGGCTGGCGAAAGCCCCAGCGACTCCACGAATATCTCAGTGCGACCGACTCCGCCGTTCACCCACAAGTCATCCTGGCGCCGCAGCGCCTGCAGCACCTCGTGCAGTGGTACTTCGGCGTAAGCGCAGAACTGACGCGCCATCTCCAGCGACCGGTCGAACGGTAGTGCCAACGGATATGTCGCCTCGCGCAAGGCATCGTAGGCGGCAGCAATCACGTTCTGCGGCTCGGCCAGCAACTCGATCGTGTTGGCGTCGCCCGTATCGCGCGCTGCTGCAGCAGCCAGTTGCCCATGCGCCGCGTGGTACTCGAGGATCTCGTTGACGAGGTCGATGTAAGGCAACGCGGTATGCGTGTTCTCGCAAGTCAGCGCAAGATGCGGCAGGTCGGGGCGCCGCTGCACCAGCACGTCGTAGGGCTTCATCGCCTCGCCAGCATACGGCCCGCTCGCAAAGGTGTGCGGGTAGGCGTTACCGCCATGGGTAAGCTTCCACAGAGCCTGCGTGTTAGCCCAAGTCTGAGCGTCGATGTCGACGTACTGCAGCAGATCCACAAAATACGCTGCCGGGCTTAGCACCGATTGGCAGTCCTGGCACTCGCAGTAGTCCATTGAGCCGAACAGCGACTCCATTGTCGGCACGCGACGGATCAGGTTGGCACGGTCGGCATCGCTGATTGGCAGCGGGTTGGGAATCATCGGCGTGCCCATACCTCCAGAGACACTCTGCGCCGCACCGAAGAGGCTGTACACCACGCTGCTCACTTGCTCTGCCCGCGCATGCACCTTGCGTGCAACCCCATCGGCCGGTGCGACCTTGAAGATCTCGAAATACTGGGAATTGAAAGTCTTTTCGAATTGTGCTCGCAGCACACCGATCACGTCATGGGCAGACAACAGCTGCATCTTCATCAGCGTGATCTGGACTTCGTCACTGGGGGAGATCGAGTAGGTGGCATGCAGTGCCTTGAGATTTTTCGTCGCCGTGGCGTGCAATTCGGTGTCGGTCAGTCCTTGCTGCTCGAGGAAGGTGGACACCGGCGTCTGTCCCAATCGATAGCCCCTGGCTGCGGAGCGCTCGAGCAGCTTCACCGTTTCATTGTGGGATTCGGGAAGGGCAAAGCGGCGGTCGCTGGACAATCGCGCCGTCAACACGTGCGTAGGATAGGCGCGGTGCACCTTGCGCGCCATGTCGGCGGCAAAGGCGTTGGCCCTGGCCAGCACGTCAGACCCTTCGTAGGCTGATGGAATCACAGATGCCAACTTCTTCAACGCCGCTTCACTCGGACTGGTACGGTCTGGCTGCGCAATGCCGGCTTCATCAAACAACTCGTCGGCCCACGCTTCGGCCGTGTAGAGCCCTTTGGAGGCCAGCTCGGCGGGATCCTTGAGCCCCTTCTTCATCAGGCGACTGGTCATCGCGGCACTGTTACCAGTCAGGAAGGCCAGCTTGCCGTGCAGTTGCAGTGCCTGCACTTTAGTGTCAGTGAATCCAGCGGCGGACGCCTTCTTCCACAAGCTGTCGGCGTCGCCGCTGTGCGCGAAGAACAGCGCAGCAAACTTCTTCTGCTCGGCGTCGTTCAAGCCAGTGGTGGCCAGCAACTCGGCATAGCTCGATTGCGAGCCCGGCGTAGCATCGGCCAGGTTGGCCTTGGCCGCAAAGGCTTCGAACACCTTGACCTGTGCCGTGATGGTGGCGTCATCCAGATCGATAACACCCGCCTCGCGCGCTTTCTTCAAGCCTGGCTCAACGAGTTCCAAATTAACCGTAGCCAGCAACCGCTTGTCAGCGGGTAGGCCCACGCGCAGCAGGCCGTACAGCGCCTCGGCGGACATGCCGACCTCATCTGCGGAAGCAAGCCGCTGTGCCCAGCAGTTTAACGCGAGTAACCGTGCGTCCCAGCCGGTGCTGCGCGCCAACAAGGTGAGGTCCTGCCGCTCGGCATTCTCCCTCGCGTCTGCCAGCTTCTCAATGGCCCCAATCTCAGCCACCATGGCGACGCTCATGCGCTGATACTCGCCGGCGACCTTCAGACCATCAGCAGGCACAATAAGTTCGAGGCGTCGGCGCTGTTCGGCAGTGACTGCGCCCAGCGGCTTGGTCAGCACCACTTCATTGCTGTCGGCCTTCAACTGACGTATCTCCAGATGGGCCGACGCGGCTTGCGGTTGATAGGCCAGGGTAAAGCGCCCATCGCTCGCAGATACCGCCTCCGTCAATTTGGTCTCTTTTCCGCCGAACGCGAGGCGATATAAACGCAAGGTAATACCTGGAGCCGCTTGGCGAGAAGGCCAGCGCACGATGCCTGCTAGCTGTTGCGGCAGGGTTGGTGGTTCCGGCACATCGGGAAGGCTCAGTTCTATCGTCTCCAGCGGCTTGGCCCGTGGGATCACCGATGAGCTGGCGACTTCCTTGCCGTCGCGGCTCTCCACAGTCACCTTCAAATTGACGGCGGGAACTCCCGGCAACAACTCGTAGCGAATCGTGAATCGGCCATCACTGTCGGTATGATCCTGGCCAAGGCGAATGGCAGCCGCACCACCTTCGTGAAAGGCCCGGACGGGTAGGCCGGCAATCTCGACCTTTGTGCCTCTTGCTGCAGGCTTCAGCACCCCGGCCACGATGCGTACGGTTGTATCCGGCGGCTTTGTGTCGAGCAAACCCCACTCACGCAGCAACCTGTTCAACGCGTTGGCGGTGCCCTCATCCACCTGTCCATTGCCCTGGAGGCGGTTCAGTTCTTGAAACTGTCGCAAGAGCTTCTGCGTCATGTCGGCGAATTTTCCTGCTGTGCGTTCTCGTCGAAGTAGCGCGACGGCCTGGTCTCGCGACACGGGATCGTTGGCCAGTAGAACTCCCCGATTCAGGCATTCCAGCAGCGCATCTTGGAGGTCGGCGACGGCCTCGCGGTTAGCACCTGGGGCCAAGGGAAAGATGATGGGGTTCATCGACAATCCTCCTTGCGTGAGATCCGATTCGCTGCTGGCGGTGCCCACCGCGAGGGTGTCGCGATTCGAGACATTGACCGCTCCCTCATGTGCGCGGGCGTTGCGCGTCTGCCGCCTGAAGCAGTTCGCGGGTTTCGACGTAACTGGCATCGGCAACCGCTTCCTGCAAAGTCAGCCAATCGTGACGGCGGCCTTTTTCTTTCCTCAGCCCACGCCCGACGGCTTCCATAAGAAAAAAGCGCGTCGTGGCTACGGAACCATCGACCGACCAGGTCGTATCGCGCAGGGTGCCGATAATACGCGCCCAGACGCCGGTCTCCTCGTACACCTCGCGCACGGCTGTGACTCGGGGATTCTCTCCCGGTTCGATGTGACCTTTCGGTAGAACCCATTGATGGGGATCGTGCTTGGCCTCGACCAGTAAATACTCTGCAACCCCGCTGCGCGTGCGATACACCACCCCGCCGGCTCGGCTGAGGGTGCCCCCGTCGGGCGAGGCCTTGTCGAAGGAAACCTTGCCTTGGTTGCCTGTGAGCATGATCACCGACCAATAGGCCTGGTTGGTCGCCTTGTAGCGTTGCTCCATGTAGCGCCAGAGTGCCAGCACCAGGAGGCCGAGGAGGATACCCGTGCCTTTCAGTCGCTGTGTGTCGTCAAAAGGCCATGTCAACGCCAGGACCGCCAACACGATGACGAAACAACGGAAGAACTTGGAGTCTGCTTCAAAGCGCTGAACCGTGGCTAAGCCGTCGGGGTGCTCCTTTGCCAGCAGTGCCTTGGACCATTGGAATGTATTGATCGCGTCCTTGGCCTGCAGAGGTGTGAGCGCCTGCGCTTTGATCTTTCCTGCACAGGCGACAGCGAGATCCTGTTCCTGCTTGAAGACCATCCAGCTCAATGCCCGTACAAACCATGGTGAGAGCGTTCCTCTGTGTGCCAGCCGGATGATCTGCTTGTTCAACGACCTATTCCTTAACCAGTCATACGGGAGGTCCAGCCAGGAACCCAGCAGAAACACCAGATGACCGACTAAGTAGCTGGCAACAAGAAACGCGGCTACGCCGTTCATGTCGGTAAGGGCCTGGTATCTCCCGCACCCCAAAACCACCGGGCCTACCTCGTCCATTAACAGATAGGTGAGCAGCGCGCCTGGCAGCAGGATCGAGAAGAAGTCCATCAGGCCGATGAAGAATGTTTTCGGCTCAAAATTCATGAAAACTTCCCGTCTATTTTCTCTTTACAGGCGCCGTTCTCCGCTTTGCCCTCAGACTCCCGCCTTGCCGCGCAGGTTTTCGCTTCTTTCCAGACACTGCATTGCCCGCAGCAAACTTCACATCAAGCGTGATCGTTCCGCTGACTTGATCGAGCGCGATGTTTTCCAATGTCACACCAGATCGTGGTCCATTCGGGAACGAGGTTGAGATGGAACCGGAATCTTTCAGCAGCCTCTGCGTGGGCTTTCCAGGGAACGGATCGCCCGCATCACCTTCATTCCAGTCCTTCGGCTTTTCAAGGTCATGTTTTCCATCAGCCTGGATTAACAACATCCCGGGCTGATCCGGTGCTTCCATTTCACCCTTTTCATCAACCCTCCAGACTAGCAAGCCCTCTCCCGGCAGGCTGAAATCAAATCCGCGTCGCTTCCTATTCTCCAAAATCAGATACTGCGTCGCGTCATAACGGGGACTGCCAATCTTATAGACCCGGCCGGATTTCGCGGTGTACGGCTTGAGGGTGAGCGTTCGTGACTTCATCACAGTCGTAACCGGTACCCACCGGTGTTGAATCTTGTGAAGGCCTGCAGGATGGGCTGGGCGAGCGCCATCTCCGTTCCAGGAACCGCCGGCCATCAAATCCCACACACCGGCACCGTCCCACTCCTTCCCGTCTTCGGCGTAATTGGGGTCATAGAAATCTTGCCACTGGAAGGCAAGGTGGCCCAGTTCGTGCGCGCACACCCCAACCTTACAATCGTTGGGCACAGTGAGATAGATGGACGCGGACAAGCCATTGCCGAGATCTACCGGATTTCTCAGACTCCATTTGTGAGACCAGATTTCCTTCCCTGCAACGGACGGATGCATCTGTTCCGCTCCCCGGCCTGCATGAATGATAAACAGGGCGGTGACAATCCCTTGGTTCAATTTGTCCAGGCTCTTGTCGAACGTGATTCCCTGCTGGAGGGCCACGTTCACGGCGTCTTCAGCCATGCGCGGTGCATTACGCGGGTAGGAACGACTCTTCATGCCAGATTCATTGTTCGTATAATAGGAGTACGGATGCGGCATGCGCAGCCAGCCATGCACGGATCCGTCCACATCCACCTTGCCCAAGCTCACTTCCTTGTAATAATCCCGCATGCTGCCCGTCGGATACGTCGCACTCGAAAACAGCATGTCTTCGTAGTGTTGAATCGGCAGGGCACCTGGCCTGTCGGGAAAATCGATCAAGAGGACTTTGACCCGCAACGTGCCCTTCACCGGTTGTGACGGGATCTCGATCCGTTCCGGCCCGTCCACCCCACGTCGGAATCGTACGGCATCGTCCAAACCATCGATCTCAGCTGCAGGGTCCGTGAAGCCGATGGACGCAAGGTACTGTTTAAATGACACCGTCTTCATCTTCCCAGAACGACGGTATTCCATGAACAGCATCGCCATCACTTCAGGCGATGGCGGAACGGACTGTAATTGGCTCATGAATGCCCCTCCTATTTCATGCGTTTCGTAACCGGTTAATAACCAGTAGAAATGTTCTTCCCATCAGCATGCTTTCGTATCGCCCCGTGCAACGTCGACAACGGCTGCCTCCTGTTTCGTCCCACAAGGGCCTAATCGCGCACTGATCTTGTGACTCCCCGGTGATAAGCTAACCACCACCAAATGTGCACCAATCCCAAGTTCTCCATCCCGGTCGGACGACCAGATAATTCCTTCACTTCCTGAGCCATGGTGCATAGTGGCAATTAGCTCGACAGCATCTCCCCTGCCAACGGATAACTTTCCTTGAGGGCGAATAATCATAAGGCCACTTCGACCCACCGTGAGCGGTAACCGCTCCGACGTCCAAGACCCTGTGCGCATGCCGGCCACTGCGAAAATCTGAACGAGAACGGATTCGCCCACTGGAAGAAAGTCGGTCGCAATATTGAGCTGCCGAGCACCGAATGCAACATTGAAGGCGGTCCACGAGTTTCCGCCATCTACGGATGCCCGCACGTATGTACCCTGCAATTCCTCTTTCGATGCCACATCCCAGGTGATAGAGATGGAACCGCGCTTCTTGTCTGGCAACTCGATTGCACCTTTAACCTTTGGTGGGGTGACGGAGACAGGGCGCGAATCTACTACCTTTCCTTCCAACTGAAGTTCAATGCGGCGCGCGTCGGGATTCCACGGCATGCGGACGCGAAAAGCTTGGTACATCTTGCCGTCACGAGGGGGATATATTGGCTGCGGCGCAAAGGCCCCAGATGCCAGCACTTGATTATCGGCACCAAGGAGTTTGACCTCGAACGGGAGTAGATGGGATTTCGTTGGCGGCCACCAAGGCCTATCCCAAGGGATATGTGGCCCACACACTTTCTTCAGCAAATCCCCGGCAGGCCCATCCATCCAATAACAGAGAAAGTATTCTTGTCTTTCTCGTATCTCAGGCAGAAACGGTGGCACTGTTGTCAGCTTCGGACTCCCTACGCAATCAAAGAGCCCCAAGTAGTTGTGTGGGGAAATCCACGGAGGACCGTCGTACGCCATCATGTCGTACGTAGTGGCAGGATCGAATACGACTCCAGTAACAGGGCGGAATCCCACCTCCCCGATGCTGCCACCAGGATTCATCCCATATTGCGGGTAGGTCGGATCGGTATAACCGGCAAGCACAGCTGCTGGGGAAGGCGCATGGGGCAGACCGCATGCGTGACCAACCTCATGCGCCAAGTAGTCGCTGTACCCCATGGGCGACACGATGAACTTTCCAGCTGCCCCGCCGCCGTTCGCACCCGCTGCATCTGGATAGAGGGCACAATACACAACGTCATCGGACAACCCTTCGGTAGCATGCAGCCTGAACATGATGTCCCAGAGTGTCCCTGTCGTTCCGATCTCCGCTGGGTCATCAGAGTCCCAGCGCGTCGTGAATGCGCCATCGAACACTTCTTCAGTTTCTCGCACCAGCTCAATACCAGGCAGAGCGACGGGGTAGACCCGTTGGAGGAAGTCAGCGTTCTGCCAAAACTCGGCAAGAGTGGGCGCAGGGATGTTCATTTGCACGCCGTTCCGCATTCCGGCATAACGCATACGCACAAGCCGCATGCGGACCAACGCCCTTGGTACAAAATTGAGATCGATCATGGTGCTCTTGATGCTCGCTGGCATCCCGGCATTATTGTCGAAAACTGAGATGCCGAGACGCCACTGCCCGACGCTCGCTTGCGGTGGAATCAGGATATTGAGGGAGTGACCCGCGTTGGTCCGCAAAGGGAGAAGAGGCGGGTTAGTGAGGACTCCACCAGAGGGGTAGAAGTACTGCGGTGCCGAATCTCCTGCCTCAAACTTCACACCAAAACCATACAGCTGCATACCAGATGAAGCACTAACAAACACACGGATAGAGGTGGCCTTTCCCGCCACTAACGGTATGGAATTATCGGCGCAAGGATGGCGCATTGGGTCAGCTCCGCAAACCGGATATGGAGACGAGAAGTACTGTATCGCTTGCGTGGCTTCCACACCGTGTATCGCAATCATGCTACTTCTCCCTTTGCGTAATTAATGGCCTCTTTGAGCAGTTGCACGTTCCTGAGACTGCACTCCGCGAACCAGCGTGGCCTTGGATCTCTTCGCCATGATTCACCTACATCCTTTCAACAACACCCAGCGGCACACTTCGAACGAAGAAATGACTCCCGACCCCTTTGGTTTCCCCGAGGCGCGTATACTTAGCCGCCCGCCTGTAGAACCAATGCCTCGCCGATAGGAGCAACAAGCAAACGTACATCCAGATAGGCCCGTGAACACCGAGGTGGCCAAGGCTTGCGCGCCGTCGAGCTCGGCATAGCGTCCCCGGCAGCAGGATGGAGCAGAAGTCCATCAGGCCGATAAAGAATTTTTGGGGTTCGAAGTTCATGGCCGTCGATCTATTGTCTCATCCAATTCGCTGCTTTTGCTGTACATCACAACCACTTACTTAGACCATAACCAATCAATCCAGCGGCCCCACCGATTACTGCCCCAATTGGCGCACCTATTCCAGTGGGTGAACCAATCAGCGCGCCAACAGCCGCACCAGTAAGAATCGCCCCTCCGATACCAGAAGCTTTCGCGGTGGTCTCGCTTGCGCCTAGGCTGGTTGCAGCGTTTTCGTACAGGTTTCCGGCTACGCCGCCTGCTACAAGCCCTCCACCAACGATGGGTACCGCCTCTGCTGCTGTTAGCAATGGAGTCACAAGCGGCGCGGTCGCCGCAGATTGAGATGCGTAGTAAGCGGCACCAACAAGACCCACTTCAGCCTCGGCGACACCAGGAACAACTCCCTTAACCAAGGTTCCCGTTGCGCCTCCAGCAGTGTTCATCCTTGGGGAAACAGTTGTGTTTCCGCTACCCCTTGGTGCGATGGACGCTTGTGTCGTCTGTGAAGCGGTCGGTGCTGCGGCCGGCGTGGACGGTGCCGCTGGCGACGGAGGCGACGCTGGAGCAGGCGATGTAGGTGGGGGTGTAAGGTTTGGGAGCCGTTCTGCGATGCGTTCCGGCAAGGGGGCGCCAACGACTTGGGTCGAACCTCGTGGAATGGTGGAAAGTTGGCCGCCCTCGTAGATATGAACATCAACCTGCTGATTAGCCCCAGTCTGAAGCGTTGTGATCACGTTTCGAAGTTCTGCCGATGTTTGCCCACGCCCCAAAACCTGGACTCCAGTCACATCGAAGTGAATGGCTCCGGCAATGCCGCCTTCGAAGACTTGTTGGACACCGACACCAGACGCCAATCCGCTGTACTGGCCACTTGGAAGACCCTGAAGGGGACCGAGGGAGGCCCAGGTTCCCTGCCAGCCAGGTATCTGCGTTAGCAGTATTGGACGCAGCCCGGTATTTCTGGCCGCATCAGCCTGCGAAAAGCCTTGTGCAAGTTGACTCGCTACTGGGCCGGTTGGTGGCACGGATGGCGGCCAGATCCCGGTCCAGCGCCCCTCTTGTCTCCAGGGACTTAGAGCTACAACTTGCTCATCGGCGCTTTGTCGACCACTTGGATCGGCAAGACGAACTGGATTAGCCAAGACGTAAAGGAACAGATTGGCTCCGTCAACTAGTCCTGCCGGATCACATCGCAACCACCTCCCCAACCACGCCGCATAGTACCTCGCCCCGTGGTAATACAGCCCGCTCTCCTCATCCCGTTCTTTCCCTGTATACCGATACCGCTTCGCCGTCTCCGTCTGGCTGCGCACTGACTGATAGGTCGAACTGCCATACGGTGCATACTCCTCGTAAGAAATGATCTGCGCTTGCCCATCCAACTCCAGGCTGGCTGAGCCGAGGTGGTTGCCGAACTGGTAACGGATCAGTTGCCGGGGCGCCTGGTCGCCGCCCGCCGTGTCGAGCGTGCGAATCTCCACCAGCGCAATGCGCTGTTTGTCGTCCATCACGTGCAGCGTCTCGCGTTCCAGCGTGACGGTGTTCGCGCCGATGGGGCCGTTGTGCCTGCGGAAGATCTCGAAGGCGCCGAGGTAGATGCGCTCTTCGGTAAGGCCCGGCGACTTCTCCCACACCTTGCGCAGGCGCTGGCCCGTGGCGTCGTAGACGTAGTAGGCCGCGCCACCACCGCCGAGGTTCGTCTGGCGCAGCTGGTCCTTGTAGTCCCAGTGCATATTCGGCCCGGGCAGGCCACCGCCCAGGTGCGGCATGCGCAGCATGTTGCCGTGTCCGTCGTGCTGGTAGGGCTCGACTTGCGGCGGGTTGGCACCGTTGGGGTTCAGCGTGGTGCGGGTCAGGCGGTTGCTGGCCTTGAGCAGCACGGCGCCGTTGCCGTCTTCGATCAGGCTGGCGTCAAGGTAGTCGTAGGCGCGCGTCCAGCCCGGATGGGCCGGATCGCTGCCGCGGTGCTGCATCTGCAGGAAGTTGCCGACCGCATCATAGAGATAGCGCTCGATGTACGTGCCCATGGCTCTGAGTACGTTCGGATGGTCCTGCCGGATATGGAATTCATTGAGGGCATCCGGAGCCGTCGGCGGCTTGCGATCACCGTTGGCCAGTTGTCCCAGATGTTCGCGGCCAGTCGCTTGAATCAGCCGGTAGAGGGCGTCGTACGTGTAGTCGTTGCTCGGCTCGACGCGCTGGTTTCGGAAATATATGGTCTGCTGCGCGTCGTCTCGGATGTGGGTGATGTTGCCGGCGGGGTCGTAGGTATACTGAAGGTTCTGCACCTGCGTGCCCGGCCAGCCAGTCACAGGAGGCTGCGGGTCGTCCCCGGGAAAGTCCACCGCCTTGCGCTTGGTCAGCAGTTGGGTGAGCCGAAAGGTGAGCGGGTCGTAGCTGTAGAAGGTGCTGGCGCCGTTCTTGTAGTCGATGTGCTGACGTTGGCCCTTGGCGTCGTAGTCGATGTTGGCAACACCGACGGGTGAGACCTGCTCGGTATTGGGGTCGAGCAGCGCGCCGGGTTCTGCCGTGCGCTCTAGCCACACATCCACCCGCTCCAGCAAGTTGGCCTCATTGAAGACCGGCTGGATGATGTTGAACTTGTTCGGATGCCCGGCGCGGGTCAGGCTGCTGTGCGGTGCGATGGACTGGATGGGGCGATTAAGGGCGTCGTAGCGGGTGCTGCCCTCGAAAAACTCGGCGTCGAGTTGCGGCGGCGGGTTCTGTGACCAGTCAGGAATCTCCCAGTAACGCGCAGCGAGGCGGCGCGTGCTGAACAATAGATTCCCTTTGAAGTCGTACGCCTCCGTCGGATTGCCATTGGCGTCGAGCCGGGCATTAGTGGCGACGCCGGCGGAGTCGAAGTGCCGATAGATGCGGGTGCGCAGGTTGAGTCGTATCGCTCGATCCAGTTCTGCTTGGCTCGCATTGGCCGGAGGTTCGCCGTACTCGATCTTGTCGACCTGGTTGTCACGGCCCATCGTGCGTGGATCCGAATCCGCGGCAGTGCCACGCGCCGTCTGTTCGATCGGGCGGCGCAGCGCGTCGTACTTCGTCGTGAAGTTGTGGCCGAGGCTGTCCCAGGCGCGGATGGGCTTGCCGGCCACGTCGTTCAGCATCCAGCGGGCGCCGGCTTCCATACTGAGCTGATGGATGCGGTTGCCCAGCATGTCGTAGGCGTAGCGCATGACCATGCGGCCGAGCGGATCATCGACGACAACTGGATTCCCGGCTGCATCACGAGCCTCGGTATGTGTGAGGGCATCGCGCACGGCGCGCTGGTTCCCTTCGATGTCCAGTTCGACGTGGGTGACGAAGCTCTCTTCGGTGCCGTCGAGGTCGTGGCCTGTGCAGACAACCCGGTTGCGCGCCACGGTCAGGAAGGGGCGGCCCAGAGCATCGAAATGTGCAGTGGTGGGCGTGTCGGCATGCGCGGTGGCTCTCTGGGCAGCACTACGCTCGTCCGCTCCCAGTGCGCCGGCGATGCGTTGCTCGTGCCAAGTCTGCCAAGGTTGGGCCGGATTGACTGGCAGCGCCTTAAAGTACTCAGCGACGTAACCGCTGATGTCAGGGTCGGTGCGCGGGTCGCCGGTCTCACGAGGTGGCAGGTCCACCGGATTCTGAACAGGCTTGGCGCAGGTATCGTTCACGTCATACGTGGTCTGCTGCCAGGGATCGAAGACGATCTTCTCGTAGGTGTGGTTCGGGTGCAACGTGGCGATGACACGCTCGGCCGGGTCGTAGAACAGCACCGGGCTGACGCCGACCATGACCCCAAACTCAAAGTTGTGCGTGGCACTAAAGAAGGGCTCGTACTGCCGGACCGGCTTGCCCTTGTTGTTGAAGATGGTCCAGCCGCTGCCCACCCAGCGCGGGTTGACCGATGGGCCGCCATTGACCACCGGCCCGGGCTCCGCCTGGATCTTCTTCTGGATTTCGCGGCCGAAGCCGTCTGAGTAGCTGAAGCTGATCTGGATCTTCATGCCGTGTGGCGGCAACGGGCTGCTCGCGTGGGTTTCACGGGCGAGCGTGGCAGCACAGGCTGGTTGCCACTTGGTCGGGTCGTTAGGACTAGCCTGCTGAGTGCGACGAAAGCGGTCCAGATCGTAGACAATGCGGGTGGTGGCGCCTGCCAGCAAGTCACGCGTGATGGCAGTGGCTTCCGTTCGCTTTGGATCGGCTGCCGCCTCCATGGGGTTGGCCAGGAAGGCATCGATCTGGCCCTGCCTGAGATCCGCGTCGAAGCCAGCCAGAGTGTCGCCTTCCACCCCTGCCGGGGCCGGCTTCCCCATCACCGCCGTGCCGACCACCATACCCAGTGTATCGAACGCGACTTCCGTCTGATTGCGGTTCGGATCGCTGACCAGGCGCGGTTGCAGCACGCGGTAGTCGTTCGCGTCCACGGTGACGCGGTTGCCCAGTGCATCGCGAGTTTCGGCCATCAGCAGGTCGTGGCCGTCAAAATCAACGACGGCATCCTGGCCGAAGGGGTCGCGGTAGCGTCGTGGCAAGAAGAAATGTTGCTGCGCCTGCGCCAGTTCGGTGGCGGCGTTGTCAGCGGGATTTGCAGAGAAGAAGGACTGGCCGGACGGAATCCACCAGTGATCATCAGCATCGGTCGCGGGAAAGCGCCCGTCGGCTTTCATTGCCTGGCTTGGAAGGTACCCGCCCCGGTTGCCGCCCTGTCCGCCAAGCACCCCTGGCCAATCAGGCAGTAAGGGTTCAGCCGCCTGGCCTTGACGCGGGCGCTGAAAGACCTGGGCGAGCAATCCTGGAGTGAAGGCCAGCTTATAGCTCTCGCCTGGCAACGCCAGCGGTTCGAGCTTTTTCAAGCCAAGCAAGGCGAGCGGATTGTTCTTCGCGACGCCGCAGTCATTAGGGCGGTACAGCGTGCGGACGTGCTCGATGAGTCGCCGGAAATACTTGTCAGCTTCTGCCGGAACATTGGCTGCCACCTGTTGCGCCCAAACAAATACAAGGTCTTCGTAAGTAACGTCGTGATGGCCATCAGCTGCTTGTGCTAAGTACCTCTCTAGGTCATCGAAGCGATAAGGATTGGTCAAGCCGTCCGTGCTCTTTTCCTGCCGAGCTTTGCGCAACTCGTATGTCCGAGACTCGGCCGGCAGCGGTGCGCGATGGTGATCCGCCAGATCGGTGATCGCATTGGTGACGGCGTTCTCTGTATGCGTGATGTGGATCAGGGCTTGCTTGTCTCGATCCTCATCCTTCGGAAGTGACGTGTCGGGTCGGCGGCGTCCGTAGCCGATGGCGGCTTGTTTGAGCACGTTGCCAAACGCATCAACCTCCAGTGTGAGCGCGTGCTGGATACGTGGGTCAGTCGGATTGCGCTCGTAGTGATAGTTGATGGCTTCGCGGGGATGGGTGCAGAAGACGGCATGACGGTTGTGGCCTCTGGACTGCAAGGTCTGGATAGTGAAGTTCTGCTCGGTCACGGTGTAGGGCGTTCGGGCGCGTTGGATCTGTTGCGGCGTGGCAACTGGCTGCTCTGCGTCATCCGCGTAGACTTCCTGACGTAGCAGGGAACCCTTGAGGGCGCGGCACGCTTCGCGCTCCTCTTCGAAAGTGAGACCAGTGGGGAGAACGGTGTCTGGCAGCAGCAGGGCGCGAGCCTCGGCATCTGTGAGGCCGGGCTCGCGGAAATATTCACCCTGGTCCGTCACGTTGAGTAGGCCTGCGAAATAGTCGGAGACGTGATCACGCCCAAGGTAGACACCAGTGTGGAACCACGTCTTGGTGTGGACTGGAGGAACGTGCGACTCGGCTGCGATGTTGTCTGCCGGAGCATTGCCTCCGGCAAGCGCTGCAAACTGTTCCGTGTCCCACTGCTCCACCATGCCGAAGCCGCGGAACTCGCGCTCTTCGCCATCGAAGTAGCCGTGGTGATAGGCGTAGCGGGTGACGAAGCGGTTGCGGCTGATGTGGTCGAAGGTCTCGACGCGCTCGACCACATGCACCGGGAACGGCAGCCGGGTGATCCAGGGTTTGCCGTCGAGCTTATCCTGCAGATAGAACTTGGTGGAGGGGGCGTAGTCGACGCGGGTCTCGGCGCCGAGGTTGTTGATCGTCTTGATCAGCAGATGAGGCTTCTGCCCGCCCATCAGGTTGACATAGCGCATCGGCCGCCGTGCATCGCCTGGCAGGGGCGAGGACCAGACCAGACAGGCGGTACCATTGCCAAGCAGGTCAGTCGGGACAATGCTGACGAGATCATCGACGCGAGGAAATACATTTAGCCGTTGCGGCTGACTCCAGCTATTGCCTGACTGGTTGAAGTACAGTCGCACGCCGTCACGATGCAAATAGATGATGTCGGTGGTGCCGCTGCCATCAATGTCGGCCAATCGTATGCGCTTCTGGTCGAACTGGTCCGGGTTGTCGAACCAGGGCGCATTGTCCATCGTCACCTTGGCGCCGAAGCGGCCATAGCCCAGATTGGGCCAGTAGCACACCTCACCGTTGCGGATGCGGACGATGTCAGTGAGACCGTCGCCGGATATGTCAGAGAGGTAGATGGCCTGCGTGCCGTCGGCGAAGACGATGCGTGGGCCTTTCTCTTCATCGAGCGCTTGCGCAACGCGCTGTGCTGGACCGAAGCCCTTCTCGGCGAGCGACGGATGCCAGACAAAGGCATTGTTTTCAGTGATCAGCACGTCGGCATGACCGTCGCCATCCAGATCAACAAACTTGAGATTCGGGTCTTGGATCGTGCGATTCAGCCGCGAGGTAAAGGGGCGAAAGGATTCCCATCCCTCTGCCTCATCGTGCTCGAACAAGCCGGGCATAGGACCATCCATCACCGCCAGATCTGGCTGGCCGTCGCCAGCCAGGTCCATGAACTCCGCGCCGCTGTTTAGTGCGACGTTGGGTTTGAGGGCGACGGTTTCGAGCGGAGAAAACTTCGCCTTCACGACCTCGCTGCCATCAGGCTGTGTGTCCTGAATGGGGCTCCAGTTGCGCTTGCAGAACCAGGCGCCAGCCTGCTCGGTGAGGATGCCGGGAATGCCTTCGCCGTGCAGGTCGATCCAGCGGTAGGCGCTGCCGTCGAGGCCGACGGGAAGGTTCCCGAGACTCTCTGCATCCGCTTCTTCGACCGATTCCTGCACAGTAGGTGCGGTGTATTCAAAATCGACGGGCGGCAGAGATCTCTTGAGATAACTATTTCCCTGACGGAGGTAACCGGATTGGCTGACTGAATCCAAAAAAGAATAGATGGGATTAATTGCAGCCGCCGGGTGGTTTTCGTAAGAGTAGGTAAAGTCCGTGGATCGGACCAGACAGTCCGGAGTTCCCAGTTCAGCCGGAAAATGGTGGAAACTTAAGACCCGCTGGCAGAGCCGGTACGTACGAACCTCAAACCCAGCACGGTATGTTGAAAATGGATCAACTCGCCTCGACCACTTCACTTCGACAGGGGGATAGCACGCTGCCTGAGCGAAGACGCGGCCTTCGATATCAGGAGCAGTCTCGGTGTACTGGCTGTCCTCGTAGTCGAACACCACTTCGAAGTAATAATTGGGCGTGGGGCTTTCCGGATTTTCCGGGGCTGGCTGCTGCCAACCTGTTTCAGTCAAGGCGGGCAGATATGGCTCGCGGTTGCCATAGCAAATTCGCTTCAAATAGCGGTTGGCTTTCAGGGCATCGCCCGTGCGGTTCCGCTCGTGTAGCTGGGTCAGATCGAGGTTGTCTGAATTTTCTCCCTGGTATCGATAGACGATGACATTACCTTTGTCTTCATAACTCTGGCAAAGAAGCCAGGAGAAGATTCGTGTGTTATCCAGCGGATCGGCAATCCGACTGTTGTCGTCTTTGCCATACCATGTGGTGATATTGTCTTTTGAGATTGACCGCCAGAACACATCAGCTGCGTCAGATTGATTGCTCCAACGCTCGATGCGGGCAAAGAGCCCTTCAACGCGGGGGCGATAGCGTCGGATTCGATACGTGTGGTTATTGACGGTGCGTAACTTCTCGTGGATCTGATGCTGCCCATCCTTGATAACCCAAGCACCGTTGTCATCCCTTTCAAATTCCGGCACCAGATCTTCGGCACCGGAAAGAATGAAGACGTCGCTGTCAGTCGCTTGCCCATGTCCATCGAGATATTTTGGCAACCCTTTCTCTGTCTTGCGGGTGATCTGAGGTAGAGAAAGACTCCATCCCAATCCAAACGGACCATTGCCGGAACCGGAGTCGTAGGACAGCGATAGCTGTGGCCCAAACCCTGAACGCCCGGGGCTAATGGCGATGGGCACCGACATCGAGCCGGTACCGGTGACAGGGTTGGCGGCGAACTTCTCGCCCATGCCACGGATGGCGCCGCCGCCCTTGGGCAAGTTGATGGCTGGCGTAGAAGTCTGGAAAGATTTTTCTGAGGAGCGGCCGTCACCACTCTCTTGCTTGCCCTCAACCATATTGCATCCTCGAGGTTCGGCTAACAGTAGCCCAACCGTGCCCGAATCTCATGGATCGGTCAAGGACATTAATTACGTGTATTTACATGATGACCACAGCACGATTACCGCTTCCCATTTTTATTGCGATAAACGGCGATAATGCCGAACATACACAACTCATGGCCCCCCTTCCTTCTCCATGATAGGGTCCTTGGGATTGGTTCGGGCAAGTGCAGGGTGGAACCAGCCGGCCCCTTCATGGATATGTTGCTGGTTCTCGTTCCGTGACAGAACACTCCATGGGCATCCGCGACCGAGCATAGATACACGCCGTGATCATCAGCGAATTGTCGAAAGCAATTGGGAGAGCCGCGGTGATCCATCTGGCTTTGATCGCTCTATTTTCGTGATACCTACTTACATCGTCACGGATCACGGGGGAGGAGGATATTTTCATCGGTTAAGCAATTCGACCTAGGCTACAAGGCGCAGTTGAGCAACAAATGAGTTATCGTGCCGGCCATTTCAAATTAGCGCTCTCTAGAAAACGAATTAGAGCTCTTGGGACCGCCTGATCCAGATACGCGAGATCGGGGTAGTGCGCAGCTCCCGGTGGCAGGTCTACGAAATGCTAGTTGGTATTGTCGGGATCAGCGGCGACGAACTGCTGGGCTTCCTCCATCTCGGGAGGAGAAAATCCCAGGATGGCAGCATGGGGATTTACTCAGCACTCCAATTTGATTCGGCCACTCGGAGAGTTGTGCGAGGGTGCCAGGGGGAGCTGGTCTCAGGCCTCCACAATGGTTGCGATGGCGGTCACTGGCGACGCCTCAAGGGGACCCTGTACGGTCTCGACAATTCCTCGGTGGCCCCCTTCTTCCCACGCGCAGACCTATGAGGCTGTGGCAGCAATGCACATCAGCGTGAAGAAAGCTTTCATGACCCTATGGCATGTTAAAATTCCGGGCGTATCACTTGGTGCTCTGTTGACCTTGTGGTCGTTAGCCTAAATAGGAGCTGATGTGTGCTGGCGAGACGGGAGGGCACAGGAGATTTTCTCCGCCGCTCGGGTCAACAGTTGCTGCTTCGATTCGGTGATCTAGGTGGAATGGACGCTGAATTGTTCCGCCAATTCGGCCAGCGCCTTGTCACCTTTGACCGCGGCCAACGCCACCTGCGCCTTAAACGCAGCCCCGTGATTTCGTCTCGTACGCTTCATTGCCTCACTCCTCTCGTGAGCCACCCTCTGGTGGCGGGAGTGAAGCCAGGCTACCACTTACCATACTGTCCGAATTTCCGGAGCCCCCTCTGGAATTCACATTCCTCTAATAGGATCGCAAAAGCTCTCGCTTCTTAGCCAGTATCTCTGTATCTGTCAGTCCCTTAGGGTAAAGCGCGAGTTCCCAAGAGCCATATAACGGGTTCGGAATTAAAAACCACGTTTTACCCCATTTGTCGCGGTGTTGGCCTGCAATCTCATTGCGGCGATCCGGCTCATTGCTTTCGACGCTTACAAAATCGGCCAAATCGTCGCCGACAAGCAAGAGGATGCGGTATTTTTCCGCCAGAAAGCGTCTCCGGTCTTTCTTGTCGGATGGCCAATTAAACGGCCTTTCGCGGTTTGAGAGAATGGGATCTACGTCGATCGGCAGATCAATCCCCAACCGTTCCAAATTTTTCCGCGTATCGCTCTCTTCGTCCTCGGATCGATTGGTCACAAACAATACGGCAACACCTCTCTTTCTAGCGTGATGTATGAATTCCACGGCACCAGGCACGGCAAGCGCATCGGCTTTCGATACCCATTTCCGAAACTTTTCTCTGTCAAAGAGGACTCTCTCCTTAACCAACCTTGCCTCAAAAGGAGTGTTGTCGAGAACGGTCTCATCGAGATCCAGAATGACGGCCGGAGGCAGGTGTTCGAAGGCATTCGTTTGTTCCACGGCTGCCGACCAACTCGTGTCTTTGCTGTCGAGCGCCCGATCCAGAGCATCCTGAGCAGACCGATATTGTTGCTGCGCCAGCATCTTGTATTCCGCAGACGTTTGCATCCATAGGATGCCGTCCAGGTGTTCGTGCGTGTCTCGCCCGCTGGCACATCCCGATAGCCCCAGGAACAAGCAGAACATAAGGAGCGCATGCCCTTTTGTCATCCTTATCTCAGACCGACATATAAACCCCTGCACGGTTCCATCCTTTCATTAACTCAGTCCTTTTTAACTTCCAGCTCCAAGGGGGGATGATCCGCTCCCACAGGCTTGTTCGCCGCATCGCGTGCCATCCCCTTGAGAACAACCTTCTTCGATTTATCAATGTTCCGAAGCTTGATCTGCAAAGTGCCGTCCTGAATTATCGTCATTTTACCGAGCTCATCCGTGAGGCGAGTGCTCTGCGTCTCCTTCTCTTTAGAAAAGTGGGCTTCGACCAGATCGCCTCCATCGATCGCAATCTCCACAGATTCTGCTATTCGTCGATCATTTGACTTTACAAATTGAACATAAATCCTGACCACACCTTCGTTATTAGCATCCGGCTTCAGGATCTCAGCACTTCGCCTCATGGAAAATGCCGGCTTCTCAGCTTCAGGCTTTTGATAATGAATGTTTCGGTAGTGGTATTCATTGACTGTCGCACCACTGCCATTCCATCTCAGACCGCGCGCTTCCGGATAAACTCTCACTGCGGAACCCTTCAGTCTTGTTCCCTCCGACACCATTCCGCCGATTTTCCAGGCCGCGAGCGATGGGAAGGAAAGTATTGCATTGCTCCCCTTCGAACCAGGAGTAACCGTCCCGGATATTGGGAGCACATCGCCATTCCCGAGTTTAAGTTCCAGTATTACTCCTAGAGGAGCGGCAGCGAGCCCCATGCCACCACGAAGCGTCCCTTGCGTAACCGCTTTACCATCATCTGCAAGAAAAACGCTCTGATCAGGCGGCAGCTTTACTTCCGCAGGATTGGGGAGCTGGAACCGGACGCCGGCATAATGGCTGGCATCAAGAGAATCCACAATATCCATCCATAAATCGCGTTCAAATCTGCCTATGTGCTTATACCAGTCCGCCTTTTCAACCAAATACTCATGAAATCTATCGAATTCATTGCTCCAAACCAATTGCAGCAGGGCTTGCGTACACAGGATTTCTTTCTCCTTGTCGTCCTCGGGATCCGGGCATCGTTTTTTCGGATCGAACTGGTCACCATCAACCACGAACTCACGAATGTGTCCGGCAACCATGTCCTGACGATCGAAGCGCCCCTGGTGCCCGATCTTCTCTCCCGTCTCCGCCGAGCGAACGGTTGTACGGGCAACCACGCGCACCTCATTCTTGCGATCCTGATCCTGAAAATCATTGGGAACCATGAGGACGAGTGTGACATTGTGAGTACGTGGAATGGTGGCATAGGTGTCTTTTCCAACACGCACGGCTCCGAACCTCGCTGCGATTGTATTATTCGTCACCCGGCCTACCGTGAACAGGCTGTTCATTTCGCTGAAGAGTTCGCCCTGAAAGTCTTCTCTGATCTTGTCGATACCGGCCACTGCGCCGACTCCGGATTTCATAAGAGTCAGCGCTAAAGACAACTGCCGGATAATATCCTGGCTCCTGGAACTGATCATGCCTTCGAGATTGTCAGTTACCAGAAGAGGCACCACCACAGCAGAAGCTGTTTTCTTGGTGGCCGTATCTTTTGGGAAGAATCCCAGCTTGGTATATAGGTCGTACCCATTTTTGCGCTTGAACGGCACAGCCTCGATCTGAAGCCTCACTATGTACGGGGTCATATTGTGCCGCAATGCCGCATCGATCACATATCGATTAAGGAGTTGAACCTCCTGATAGAGTGCAGTAGCAGCGGTATATTCAAGAATGGGATCCTTGGCAATTCTGCGATCTGATTCCGTGAGGCCGGATAAACCCTTCATTGCTCTATCGCTCCCTGGAGCTGTCCCGACATCCGGGACTCGGCCGGGCTCCCGCTTTTCGACTTTTTCTTCTGTGATTGTCGTCTCCTCATCCGCGGTCGTCGTTTTTCGCGTGAGACTCTCCGACGATTGAGGAAGACCGACACGAGCCGTGACCCCAAACACATCTATCAGTTTTTCCTCCAGAACTCCGGTGCGCGGTATGACCTTGCTCAGTGCCTCCTGCGCAGTCAAAGGAAAGTTTGTACTCATCGCGGCAACGTAGTCATCCCAAGGCGCGACCATTGTTACGGCAACGTTCACTGTGCCAGCTGTCTCAGGATCGCCACGCAAAAAACTGAAGGAAGAACAACCCGTAACCGTAAGGAATAGGACAATTGCAGCAAGTTTCCGTTGACCGTTCCGCATAGCAGTCCCCTCCTTAGGAATGCAGCAAAAGAAGTAGACGCCTGACGGCGTCTACGTGAATTCAGTTCAAAACTGACGGGAAATTCGTTCGCGGAATTCTCATGGAGAGCTGTCGGCGCGTTGAAAGATGTCGCCGCGGACTAAGTACTCCTCTTGGAATACGCAGTCAAGCACAAGAAATACATGTATTGGAAAATTTTGGTTGTTGCGACGAGAAGTTGATTTGATGAAATGCAGGAATTCAAAAATTCTAAATGTACTGGCAGGAACCTCGTAGAAGTTCTGGCTTTAGGATTCCGGACATGATATTAAACGTGCGCAAAGAGGCGCGTGATGACGGATTCCCTTTACGGTTTCCGGCTGGACGTCATGCTTCTTCGTACCATTCGAGCCACCACTCCTTCCATACGATCTCCCCGCCCTCAGCCGAACCAATCAGAAAATGGCTTTCTACCTGGCGCAGGATTTCAAATTCTGACGATGAGGCATTCAGTCGCCCCGTCTAATACTCACCGATCACAACACATTCCATCAAAAAATAAATCTCGATCCTTGTTGCGATTCATGCTGTTTCAGCATTTGAACCAAGGAGATTCCAATGTTTTTACTTTTGATGGTCGTTGCGCTTGGAGGAATTGTAACGGCATGGGGAGTCAAACAGTATGCGGTCAATCAGCGGGAAAGAGCGATCTCTTAAATGATGGGTCTGGGCCATATAGGGCCAGGTAGCGGAGGATGGTATGTCTTTTTATCACCGATTGTAATCCACGCGCCAAGCTTCGATGATGATTCGTGCTTCGTCGAGCGAGGCGAACTGATGCACATTCAAACACTGGTCACGCAGCCGTCCGTTAAACGATTCGATAAAGGCATTTTCCACGGGCTTGCCGGGGCGAATGAAGTCGAGTTGGATGCCTCGCCGATAGGCCCACTCCTCCAAGGCTCGCGATAGGAACTCCGTTCCATGATCCACCGTGATTGAGCGAGGCACCACTGGTGTGTCCAGCACACGATCGAGCATGTGACCGACTGTCACTCCCGTCATCCGAAACCCTGCCTCTAGTATAGGACTGTGCCGACTCCAGTTATCGACGACCGTCAAGATCCGAAACGGCCGCTCGTCGACCAGGGTATCATGGACGAAATCCATGCTCCAGCGCTCGGTCAGGCCCACCGGGATTGGAGCCGGGCCGCGGTGCAACGCGATATGTTTCCGTCTCCGTACTCGCATCCGCAACTGGAGCCCATCGAGCCGATAAAGCGGCGAACGCGCTTACGATTGATCAACCACCCTTAACGCCGCAGCAAGACCCAGATCCGCAGATAGCCAAACCGAGGTCGCGCATGCGCCAAATCACGAATGCGAAGCCGGAGAGCCGATTGATCCTTGGCCCGACTCCGGCGATACCAGGAGGCGCGGCCAAATTGCGCCAACCGACAGGCCCGCAGGCAACTGACCTGAAACGTTTCATGAAACCAGTGGGCCAGTTCTCGACGGCATGCGGGCCTCAGACCTTTTTTCGCAGGGCCTCCGACAGCATGTGTTTGTCGAGCGAGAGGTCGGCCACCAGGCGTTTGAGCCGGGCGTCTTCCTCCTCCACCTGCCGCAGTCGCCGAAGTTCGCTCACCCCGAGGCGGGCATACTTCTTCTTCCACGCATAAAACGTCTGCTGGCGATGCCGAGCTGCCGGCACAGGTCGCCGACGGGGGTGCCGCTGTCGGCTTGACGAAGGGCATAGACGATCTGCTCTTCGGAGAATTTCGACCGCTTCATCGATCCACTCCTTTCGCAAGGGACCGCCGAAGCTGCCATTCCACTCTCGTTTTACGTTGCCGTCGTATTCGGGGGAGACGTCAGTCTCTACGCGTTTCGTCTTGCCGTGCCAGCCAAACAAGTACAGCCTTCTTCCGTCGTAGCCCCGACCTCTCCATAGCGCTTCCTCATACTCGGTCCTGTTCGTGCGGCTCAGACTATCAGGCGTTTCTCACTTTCCTCTCGCGCACGATCCGAATCTCCGTTGGTTCGTTCCGTCTCCTCACTTGTTCCCATGAACGTCTTCGCTTTCCGCGCAACACCGCCATGAAGCCGATGCAGGGTTAAGACGAGCCAGCTCTTCAGGCCTGAGTAAGCGGTCGGGCTGAATAACCACTGGCTGCGCGCGTTACCGACCCACGGCGCGACGGCATTCACGACAAACGAGGTTTCCGATGGACAACACCCACACTCACTTTCACTACTTGCAACAGAAACTCCAGGAATGGAAGGCCAATGACCTCCTCTTCCCTCCGCTCCAGTTGAGTTGGATGCGCTTTCAGGAGGTCGCCACTCGGGACATCCTGCCGGTGCTGCACGAGGCGCGAGCCATCCTGGAGGCCGAGGGATTAGATGTCTCCATCACCGATCTGGATGAGGAGACACGATCGTTGGGTTTGTACGTGAAGGATGTCGGCCTGTTTTTTACGGCCAGTGACGACGCGAGGACGATCCATCTCACGGCTCGCCGTCTGAACGCAGAGGAGGCCGGCTATGAAAGCCGCCTCCGCTACGAGAGCGCAAACGGGGACGCCCTCCGCCGGCTGGTGGAGGAGACGCTCCTTCGCCTGCTGGGCCCTCGGCGGGCCAACCCCGTGAATCAGTAAGCGATCAGGGTGGCGCGGCGTGCAGTACGCCGTCGCGCCACCATCCAGGTTCAGAACCACATGCTCACGTGAACAAATGAGGAAGACGATGCGAGATGAGAGCCCCACATTGTGGAATTTGAGAATGGCGGTGCGCGACGGGCAAGATGCAGGAGACTTACCGTGTGAATCTCTGCCAGGTCGTCAATTTCAAGTCATGGCCAACGAGATCGCAGCGCCGGTCTTGAGCAGCATGGTCAATGCCCTCTGCCTCGAGGGCCTGTCCGCCTATGTCATTCTGGCCCTGGATGCGGCCACGCCCTACGTCGGTCTCGAGATCGCCGAGCCGGTGACCACGCTCTGGATCTACCCGTCGGCGACCGCCCAGGGCATCACCACGAGCGTCCACGGCGGACGCTATCTAGACTATAACTGCGACCGACAGGTACCGTATCGACTCGTCAGTGTGACACGATTGGACGCCGTGCTGACCGAACAGCTCTGTCTGGTCTTGTCTCCGTCCTTTCCCCTGATCTAAGTGCGAATCCGCCCATCGGTCGGATCGGACACCCGCCATAAAACCTCTCACGAGGCCTCCGCGCACAATCAATTGCAACCAGAGCGCACCACTCAAGAATGGCCGAGAAGCGCCGATATCGTGTGCGAGGGTCCGTCTCTGGGGGGCGGACAATGGTGAAGACAAGGGGGTGTAATGACTTGTCAAGCAGCGGCCCCCGAATGTGTGCATGGCGTGTTCGGTGATGATGGGGTCAGTGGCGAGAGAAACGTCGCCAGTTTCTCCGCTGGCGTCAGGCCCTGGAGAGCCATGGAAAACCGGTCGTAGTTGTAGCGATGCTCCCAGGCGCGCAGGGCCTGAGCGGCTGACGTGAACTCGTCAAAGGTTGCGCGACTCCAAAACTCCTCCTCGTCGATGCGATGACTCCGTTCCACTTTGCCGTTCTGTTCGGGCCGACGCGGTTTGATGTGCCGCAAGCGGATACCGGCTGCTTGCACGGCCAGAGCAAAGGCAAGGGGGAATTCCGTCCCATTGTCGACCTGAACCTTGCGAATGGGAAAGGGAAGAGTGTGTCGCACGGTGGCCAGGAAGTCGAGACTGGTGCCGTGATACTTGCGCGGATAGAGACGTAAGACGCGATACCGCGTGCAGTCATCGAGAGCCGTGTATTGAAAACATTTCTGGCCGGCGACTTTCACCTCCTTCACATCGATCTGCACGCATTCGCCAGGGTGCTCTTTGCTGAACAGGATCGGCTGCCGAGGACGTCGCGGGCCCGTGCGCCGGATCGGAGGATAGCCGAGGTCTCGACAGACCCGGCGGATCGTCGCGGCCGCGACACGGATGCGATGCACCCGGTCCAACCAGAACCGGGTCCGCATGGCGCCGAACTGCAGCTCGCGGCGCGCCTGCTCGATCAACCGCACGGCCTCGTCGGAGATACGTCGGCGGCGTGTGCGCGGATGACGCGGGACTAACCCCGCCGGCCCGCTGGCCACCCAACGGCGGTGCCAGGTCCGGACCGTCTTGCGATCCAAGCCGAACCGCCGGGCGGCACCTTTGAATCCATACTCCTCGGCATAGCGCAAAATCGCTAGCCGGCTGTTGATGAGGTGATGATGTCGGGTGGCGATGCTCAACGTTCTCAGTTCCTTCGTCGTGATCAATCGCATTGGCTCCTCCCTTGTCATGGCGTGTGACTGTAGCCCATGCAAGGGGCCAACTCTCAACAAGATATTTCACAGCCAGGCTAGCACGGAAGGGGAATACGGAGGATTACGAAGCGACACACCTCGCGGGATGTCTTTTCATGCACGTATCACCAACGTGGGACGATCTGAGATCAACTGGCCTGATGGTTCCCTCGTTTTGATACCGCCGCACCACTACATCGATGATGCTATCGGCGGCACCAGGCAAGCTTATCCCATAGAAGGCTGACAGGGTCGTGCAAGAGTGAGAAAGGCTTAGTGGGGAGCTGGACGGAGCAGAAGTTCACCGGCATCTATTCGTGTTCGGACGAGGTCAACAGCTCTCGACTCGGTGACTGGTCAGCTGTTCTCGATTCGACACGTCCAGGATCTACCGACTGAGTCGATCAGCCGCCCCAACCCGTTGCCGCTTCTGCAATGGAGTTTGACGTAGTGCGATGACTGACCCTGCGAGTATGGTTAAAAACCGTGTTTTGAGAGCTTCTCGAGCGAATGGACCCGGAGCGGTGTCTCCGGCTTCCCAACGAATTATCGTGGACAAGGCACAGCCTAATTCCTTCATTAATTGCTCCCTCTGGATCCCGGCTTCTCTAAGTGTGTTCACAATATGCGCCCAATTCTTTACATCCTTCTCGTCAAGATCCCGCAGGTATGCGATATACGCCTCGATGAGTTCGGCCCGTTTCTTCCGAATGACAGACAATGAATGTTTCATCACGTGCCTCCAGCTTCCACTATGTTACAGGAATACAATTGAATGCAATATAATTTGCATGATGCAATAACTACCCCATCTCGACAAGATTGGTTTCTGACATTGCAGGAAGCGCATCCTACCATCGAGATACTAGAGGCAATGATGTAGACGTGTCTGTCTAGCTCCCTACCGCTATCGCCTCAAATCCGCATCGACATGGTCGTCGAGCGAACGACCTCGCTCTCTCCTCAATGCCATTACGGCAGTATGGCATACACGGCCTTCGGGCGCGGTGGCCGAGCATGCTGGCCCATCGTGCGTCTCGTAAGGCCTGAGCCATCTCTCCTCTCTTGCTTTCCTCCCTGGCGCCATCCCCTTAGCCCTCGTCGCGCCTTCCGAATTGGACACGGTCCCAGGCCGCGCTCGCCCTCCAGGGGCCCCTGGGATTCGTACAAGAACAAGAGGAGCCAGCATCCGGATCTTCATACGGGTCGGGTTTAAGCACATACCACGCTCTGCGACGTCCTCCGGCCCATCCGTAGAGCACATGCCCAGGAGATTCTTATGCACACTCCCACAACATTCACTTCTCTGCGATTAAAGCTCGAAGAATGGAAGGCCAATGACCTGCTCATGCCGGCACCCGAATTGAGCTGGATGCGATTCCAGAAGGTCGCGGCGAAGGAGATCCTTCCGGTCCTCCAGGAGGCCGAAGAGGCACTCGCCAGTGCTGGATTGGAGGTTTCGATCACCGAGGTGGACGAGGTCACGCGAACCCTCGGGTTATATGTGCTCGATGTCAGTCTCTTGTTCTGGCCGGCCGAGGATGCGCGGAGCGTCCATTTCTTAGCGCGGCGCTTCAGCGATGAGGGTCAGGGGCATGAAAACCGATTCCGCTATGCGCAGGTGCAGGCGGATCCGTTTCGTACGGTTGTCGAAGAGGCGTTGCTTCGGTTACTCGGCCCACGGCAAGCCTACTCCGTGAATCGCTAACCCGCCGAGGGAAACGCGCGGCTCTCGAACACCTGCCGCGCCTCTCCCTCGGCGCAACGGCGCAACAGCAGAACGATCAGCCGAACTCACTATGGAGGATGACTATGATGCAGGACCGTGAGGATCTACGGAGGTTGAGACGGGCCATCCACAAGGATCAGGATGCCGGGGTCTTACCTTATGAGCAAAATGGGGCTCGCCGCTTTCAGGTGCTGGGCAGTGACGTAGCCGTCCCAGCCTTGAGGGAGTTGGTCACTACGCTCTGCCTCGAAGGAATGAACGCCTATCTCGTGCTGGCGCTGGATGAGCCTGGCCCCCATGTGGGCCTCCACGTCCTAGCCCCTGATACCAGCCTCTGGATTCACCCCTCCGTGCACCCCAGCGAGGTGGTCGTCAGTGTTCGTGGAGGGCGCTACCTCTACTATCATTGTGACCGTGCCCTCCCATATCGGGGGCTAACCCCGAATACTATGGAGCGCGAGCTGGTAGAACATCTTCGGCTCGCTCTCTGTCCCGGATTGCCGATCTTTTCAGAGGATGAAGCGAGGTCTGGCTGAAGCAGTTCCGTCCTAGGGCGCGAGGGGATCGCCGCCAAGCAGTAGCTGGAGTTAGGGCGCCCGCCGGGCCAGTTCGGAGCCTCTCTCACTTAGGTTCCGCCAGTCCATGGCGCTACGAAAAAGCTCTGGTGCTTGCCAAGAGCTTCTGTATCCCAACCAAACACCATCCACATCCGATCATGACTATTCATGCATAAACATAGGAGCTACCCAATGAACAACAACGCGCCTGCTGAATGGCCCACACACAAACGAAGAGGTCGGCCTAGGAAGCACCACGAAGCCGAGGAGCAACTTGTTAAGATGGAAGGCCTCTTGAACGTTGCTGAAGTCGCAGACTTTCTTCGTGTCCATAAAGGGCTAGTCTACCAATTGGTCAAAACGCACGGCTTGCCAGCCACCAAGGTTGGAAAACACCTGCGGTTTTATCGTTTTGAGCTTCTCAACTGGATCGAACGCAGGCGGACGTCTCAGAGCAGTAGCCAGAAGCCGTAGCGTTCTTCCTTGGAGCCGCGATTGTTTCAGTTATCTCTTGCATGAGCCGATAAAGGGCCAGTGCCAAGCCACCAAAAGACTTCCGCGCTGTTTGTAAGCCCAGTCTTCTCGACAGAGTCTGCTTGCTTTCCCCGCACGCATGTCACCGTCATGGACTCTACCCGCATCTGCTGACATCACATCCAGCGGATGTCAACACACACGAATCACCATAAGAGTTTCCAATCACGCTCTATGAGCAGATCGGGCCAGCAATCATAACGCATTGGGAATCAGTCCCCATGAAATGGGATGCAACCGCCTGAACCATACAGTAACGAGGTGTTCACATGTCCGTTCGAGCCATCCCTGGCGGATTCGAAGCCTTTCGGAGAGACAAATACGAATACCGCTGCAGGCGCATCTTTAAGACTAAAGATCAAGCTCTCGCCTACGATGAGACCATTAAGCGCGAACGAAAGAAGAAAGGACTCCTCTATGAAGGGCCAGCTATCCTTACTCTCAGCGACTTTATTGGAACGCAAACGACCAATACAGAGGATATTGGTAACAGAAAGACCAGAACCGGAACCACGGAACATTTTGGTCAGCCTTCTCAACACCATGTCGTCATGGGCGACAGCAGACCACGCTGCCAACACTCACTCGGGCCAAGTAGGGACCTCGTGCCATAGAGTGCCACGGCGACTAGCTCAAGTTCCCTATTGGCAGGCCGATAAGAGAATTATTCCACAGAATCACAGAGGAAGGATCGCGTGCCCGCATATGAAGCCTTGCGTCAAACGAGATAAGTACGGCCTGGCCAAAATGGTCCGAGACAACCACTACCACAATAAGTACTATTACACGTTCTTAATTTGAGCCACGTACCTGCGCACAATATTCCTCACATTATGCCTTCGGCACGGTTGGAGCCCTGGCTAACACCAACTGTGCTGATCCTGATACATCGACGGTTGCTATCTATTTCGACGTCGCTACATCCTTTTGTGGAACCACGTTGGGCGATACGTGCTTAATCTGACACGCAGGACTCGTCCCACGCCAGCAGATGTATCGGCTGATCGGCACAGTTTGGCCTCAACTGAAATGAGTCACCGCAAAGATATACCAAAGGCGAAAGGCGTAAATGGGCCATCATTCGTGAATACAACAAGAAAGAGTGCCGGAAGGCCAACCTAGGCGGTTAACAAACATTCCACTTCGATGAAAGGGAAACCATGGCTGTTCGAAAGGTAAAAAATGGATGGGAAGTCTACCGACGTGATGAATGGAATATTCGTCGACGGAAGCTTTTTCCTACCAAGCGCCAAGCCACTGATTACGATGAGGAAATCAAGCGCACACCCCTGAAGAAGGGAGTTCTCCCGCGAGGCTAGGTGCTTTCTTCGCCAAGGAGATAACGACTCCGGAGAGGCTCGCGAAAAAGGAACAGGGAAAACAGCGAACCTTGTCCAAGTTCAACACGTCTCGCCAGTACGATGCCGGATTGGCTTCATGCATCTCCGTACCCATACTCTCTGGGAGACAATGTCGACGATATCTCGAGCACTTATCGAAAGGGCCCACATATAGGAGATCCAAGAGAAGCCAGGCACTCGCAGTTGCACCGCGGAAAGAGATCCCATCACTGCCGCCACCAGTTTCTAGATCTTTACCGGGCATCTCGTGCGTGCCAAAGGTAATGGTCATTGCCTCAACAATCCTGCCCGAGGCATCACCATCCCTAAATCACAATAGGCGAGATAAGTATGGCCAGGACAAAAGCGTCTGAAGACAGCATTAATCTGGATAAGTAATAAAGCCCATACAGAATTGGGGAAACGCACCTGCGCTCTATGCTCCTCACATTAGTCCTTCAGCACAATCGGAGCCCCTGGCTCACGCCAACTGTGCTCATCCTCATACATCGACGGTTGCTATCTATTCGACGCCGCTAAATCTTTTCCGGAACCACGTCGGCGGATACGTGCTTGACCTGGCATGAAGGACGCGTCCAGCGCCAGTAGATGCATCGGCGGATCGTCACACCTCGGACGCAACTGAGATGAGTATCACGGCAATGATATGCCAGAGGCGGAGGCCGTGGATGGGCCAGCATCCATCAGTACAGCAGCCAGAATGGCAAGCCGAGCCTGGTAACAGGCATTCACGCATCAAGGAGAAAGAAACCATGGCAGTTCGAAAGGTAAAAAATGGATGGGAAGCCTACCGACGTGATGAATGGAAGGTTCGTCGACGGAAGCTTTTTCCTACCAAGCGCCAAGCCACTGATTACGATGAGGAAATCAAGCGCACACCCCTGAAAAGGGGAGTTCACGCACCAAGCTCGCAAGTGTTAACCGTAGGTGCCTTTTTCGCCAAGGAGATAACGACCCTGGAAAGGCTCGTGAAAAAGGAGCAGGGAAAACAGGGAACCTTGTCCAAGCTAAAAAGTCTCGCCAGTACGATGCCGGATTGGCTTGTATGCATCTCTTTACCCAAACTGTCTGCAAGACAATGTCGACGATATCTCGAACACTTGTTGAAAGGACCCAAATACAGAAGATCCACGAGAGACCAGGCACTGGTAGTTGTACCGGGGAAACGAGATTCCAGCACTGCCGCCACCAGTTTTCGGATCTTCACCGGACATCTCGAGCGCGCCAAAGGTAATGGTCATTGTCCCAACAATCCTGCTCGAGGCATCACCATCCCTAAATCACAATCGCCAAAACGAAAGCGAATTAAAGCGCTTGGCGAGTTGCAGTTGTGCGAGCTGCTATTCTCTGCCGCTGAGATCCTTCCTGAAAAGCACTATGTGGTGCTCTGCCTGCTTGCAATGACCGGCATGAGAGTGGGAGAAGCTCTTGCCCTGCGTCGCTCTCATATTGAACTCAGAGGAGAGCAAGGGGCTCGAATCCAGGTGACGGAAACGGCAAGTGCAGGAGCATACAACAAGCCGAAAAGTGGAGAGAGCCGCCTCGTTGATGTCTCCGTCAGACTGAAATGTATTCTAAGTCAATGGTTAACAAGGTTACCGGATGACTCTTCTACGTGGGTATTTCCGGCAGACCGCAAACGCCGTCGCGTAACCAGTGCCTGTCACTCTTTTTTAGAGCGATCTCCAACTCGCCCTCTTTCCTATCAGGCCATCTATAAGGCTTGGAAAGTTCTGCTGAGTAAAAACAAGCACACGCTTGTTGATCAAACTCTTTCCGTGCATTGCCTTCGTCACACATTTGCAACGCTGCTAATAAACGAAGGGGAAGATATCGGGTATGTCAGCAAACAATTGGGGCATGCCTCCATTGCTGAAACCCAACAAACATATGCACAGCATATCGACCCCGAGCCTCTGCAGGCCCAAGAGAAGCTTGATCAGGCTTTGGCACTGCCAGACGCTCCCGACCAATCCCAAACTGTCTTGCCGTTGGTCATACGAAAGGCGAGACACGCTTGGAGACATCCAAGATCACACGCACACCCTCGTCCGAAGTCCACGAGTTCTAAGTTGTCCAGAATAGAACACCGCCAAGTTGAGCTCCCGATAGATTGGACTGAGATGGGTGACCACGGTATGGGATGCTCTTCGAAATGAACCACATGCTTCAACAGGAAGGACGATTCGATGCTACCGGATTATTCTAAGGCTATGACACTGGATCAGTTCATTCGCCTTCTCATGGCAGAAGAAGATCACAAGAATTCGAAAGGAGCCAGCTCTCAAAGGCGTATGCGACTGAAAGGGCTTTACAACTCAATGCCGGAGTGGCTTGCGGCGACACACATGGAACGGTTAGACGTATCACACTGCAAACTCTATAAAGATCACCTCTTATCGACCGGCAGATCCTCAAGTGGAGAAGTGCGCAGTGAGCGATCGGCGATAACACGTTTTAAGGAATTTCGACGATTGCTGGATGAAGCGATTAGGCGGAACGCCATCAAAAAGCCCAACCCAGCGGGCCAAGTCGCGCTTCCCAAACCGATGGGTAGCCGTCGGTCAGGAGCGATTAGTCCCAATGATATCTTCTCAGAAGAGGAAGTACGCACCCTTCTCCATCATCTTTCTAAACACACTGATCGCCCGGATCTCTACGTGTGCCTGGCATTGATGGCGTTGACCGGACTGAAGGCCACCGAGGTGGTAGCATTACGCCGCCGAGATATATCGCTGACATTTTTTGGCAAGGAAGGGATTCGCCCTTTGATTCGGGTACGATCCGCTCGACGTGACGGCAGTGGGAGAAAATTACCTCGACAGGATCGGGCAGTTGACGCATCGCCGTCTCTCGTGCGTCTTCTGACTCAATGGCTAGGCAGGCTTTCTCGCAAACCGAACGCTTGGCTCTTTCAGTGTCCCATCCGACCCAATGAGTGTATCCGATACACGGAGGTGGTTCACGCCTGGCGCCGTGCCCTGCGCATTCTTCTCCCGGAGCGCCGACTGCCGTTAGGAGCGCTCAGGGACACCTATGCTGCATACCTCCTTGATCACGGAGAAGATGTCGTTCATGTGGGGCTTTTCCTTGGGTATGCATCCGTAAGACCCGTCGAAAAGAGATATAAGCATTGGATCACACGCCACAGCCGTGGGAAATCGGCGTGGTTACATAGCAAGATTGGGGGCCCTGATCTTAAGACCGTAGCGGATGGGGAAGCGACACCTGCCCGTCTTCAGGCAGCCTAGCAGTTGCGATGAGCCTCCAGAGGCAAAGTGGAACTTTTTACGCAGTCAAAACTCAGACTTTGTCGGGATCGAAGATATAACTATATGTAATTACGAGTGATTTAATTTCTCAAAAAAAGAATGCTATTTTCTCAGCTTGTTCTCGACCTAATTTCGAGCCTGGAAATGGCGACCATAATAAGTCATTGTATTCCTTGCGTTAATTGCAATTGCATTTTATGAGCCTGCTTTCTGATTTGTGTGGATTCGTATGACTTCGTATAGGCTGTTTCACGGGTAAGTGGAACTTTTTTAGGACCGTTTAAGTCTGCCGATAATCCCCTTCATGACTCTCGAACTCCCGCGCATGTGAGCGCGGATGGGAGCCCGCCATCAGCCTTATCGATCCCCTGTAAGATGCCCCGGCATCGAGGCTTGGGAAGGCATTCGCAGATAGAGCGTCAAACTCGGATTGGGTTCCTAGATACCCTGCGTACATTCGATGCACAGCTGGCAGTGGAGTCCACCGCTTTAGAACAAAAATGTGCGAACCGTTCGTGAGTTCACAGGCACGGTGGGGACTCGCGGTGGACTATCCTAATCCAGCTCCACCTGCCCGGATCCCCATCAACAGGCCTTCATGCCGCAACCAACTGCACTTCCCACTACTCCTTCACTGAAGCACCAGGCCTCCGGCTAACAGATGAGAACCTTGAGCAATTTCGCACCGTCACCAGTGTTGGTCCCGCCCCTCATGAGGGACCTACGGTGGGCGCTTGAAGCGGACGGCCTTCGGGCCCCCGTCCCAAATGCCCATGGTGTCCGATATCACTAGACCACCTCGGCCCTGGGCCACTTGGCTGGCCGTCGCGACGGCGCCCTATCGGACCGGAGTCATGACTCCGGTCCGGCCATAAGCCTCCTCTTCAGGAATCAAGCACCGCAGATGGCGGCCTTCCCGCAGGAGCCAACCTGTAAACAGGATGGCCCGACCGCCCAGACACCGTGCTGGCTGGGAACACGTCAGTGGAGACAATCGAGCAGAAAGTGAGCCATTACTCTGGCGGTTAGAATCCCTGGACGGCTGCATCGCAACGTGAAGAAAGAGTCCCTGGGCTACTTCCCCCCCTATCCATTCCTCCTATCACCTCCGTCTATGGCTTGGACAAACCCCTTATGGCTGGGCTCAGCTTGCACGAATCAGAGTGGGTTCTGCTCCTACCAACCTCGCAAGCGCGGGCTCGGCCGCAAAACACTGCCAGAAATAGCCTTAACGTGTCAGTGTTCTGGTCCCACTCCAACCTTCATCTCCCCACATACTCTTCCATATAAGGAGCGCGTTTTCTGCCTTGGAAGGAATCCATGATGTCGGGGGACAACTCATCAAGCCCATTCTTGACTCTCAAAGAGGCAGCGGCCTTTCTCCGTTACTCCACCAGCTCGCTCTACAAGCGGACTGATATCCCCAGGCATAAGCTCCCGGGGTCGAAAGACTGGCGATATGACCGCGAAGAACTCCTGGCCTGGGCCAAATCCGCAGGAGCGCGGCGGTCTGAGACGAAGCCCGAGCCAACAAGTTCTGCCGCAACGAAGGCACAGAAGCCCCCTACGGTTTCTCGTCGCCGCAACTCACGTTATCGCTAAGAGGAGTTCCCCATGCCTCGCACCTCGCAGAACCTGTCCCGCTCACCAAAGCCAACCGTCAGCGCTGTTCAGCGCTCCAAGTACAAGATTCGCCGTCGCCCGACGAAGACCCATGGGATCGCGATCGATTTAGAGTACTGGTTCAAAGGTGAGCGCTTTCGACCCACCCTCGGGTACGACTTGACCGAGGATGAAATCGAAAAGGCGGCAGCCGAAATGGTGCTCAAGATCCAGGAGGGGCCTGCTAAAGGAGCCGCAGAACGAACGTCCCGCAATGGCATGACGATGGCAGAATTCAAGCCAGCCTATCTCGACGAACTCCGCGAGCGAGGTGTCGCGGACATCCATCGGGCAGAAAAGGTCCTGGAGACCTATCTGATTCCTTACTTCACCATGCCCTTTGAGGCCATCCGCTATAGCCATGGACAGGAGTACATTAAAAGGAGACGGGCTGCGGATCCCGCCCCCAGCGATGGCACTATCGCCCGCGAATGGTCAATTCTCAATTCACTGCTCAATTTTGCGGTCCAGGTGGGCGAGTTTCGATCAAATCCCTTGAGTGGCATCACCGCTCCAGCGAGCGGGGCCCGCAACCGAATGCCTACGGCTGAGGAAATGGCGGCTATTGCCGTTCTCGCGACAGAACGGTTGAAGCGGGCAGCCTGTGTAGCCCTAAACACAGGCCTTCGCGGAGAAAAAGTCTGGATGATTCGACCGAATATGATTGTCTCCAAACCGGACGGTCCCTGGCTTGAACTCCCCCCACCACGTAGCAAGAAGAAAGGGAACCCAACATTGCTTCCCTTGAACCGGTATGCTCATGCCGCGCTGACCGAAGGAGTGGAGAACGGAACGGGAGGACGGGTTTTTCACGAATGGTCCGCCCCGGGAGCGCTGTCAAAAGCCTGGGCGCGTGCAGCTGCGGCCGCAGGCATTGCTGATCTCCGGTTCCACGACCTGCGCCGCTGGTTTTCCTCCACGCTCGAAGACCTCGGCGCGGAGGAAGGCGAAGAGGCGGTGCATCGAGAAGTGGTGAAACATTTAATGGGTCATCAAGCGGCTGATGTCCTCGAAAAGCATTACCTGGTGCGTAGCAAAGGATGGTCAAAGAAACTACGGAGGGCAGTTGACCAACTTGCGGATCGTTATGAGAAATTTATGAATCAGGAGGGGGAATACAATCCCGCTGACTCTTAATGAGCGGGCAAACCAGCCACTCAATATGCTGCAAACTAGCCGCTCTAATTGCCCAAGGCGAACGGTGTCGTTCGAGTCTTGATTGACTCCCCAAATCGGGCAAGACTGGGCGCTGGGTTGAGATTTTCTCGCTGGTCTGAACGGCTGCTTCCGGCCAAGTGCGGAAGTTCGGCGCCGAGATCGCACCGCCATGAAGCGGTCCTCAGCCCTACCGCATTAACGGCCCACGAGCGCCAGCTGCGCGGGTTAGGCCTCAGGCCTTTGCTGCGCGAGCGCATTATTCCAGACCTTGATGGACATACTCTCAACAATGTCTTCGTAATGCCAGTAGGGAGAGATGATGGGGACCATCTGTATGTACTTGAACTTCTCGTTGCTAAGTGACCCTTTGCAGCGAGCCTCAAAGTCGTCTGGATCTGCAGCGATGATTGCCGTGAGGTCCATATATCGGAACGAGAGATGACCGTTGTACCTCCATTCGCGCTCCCACATGAAGTCATGCGTATCGCTGATAATATTCACGAGGGAGTAGTACTGGATGATCGAACGGTAGTAATCTTGCTGCTCTTGCTTGAAGCGCTTGAGGGTAGTGATGCTCTCGAAGTCGGAGCGGAAGCGGGCAAGGAGATATTCGCGCAGCTTCGTACCTTTCGCGTTCAGATAGATGGCGGGATTGGCGCCCTTTTCCAGAAGCGTATCCTTCGGAAAGACAAGCCCATACGGTTCCAGCGCAATCTGCCTTCCTGGAATCTGGCCCACGAGGCGACGAATCTGGCCAAGGGGCGCTTCCGTGAAGCAAGTGGTCTTGAACTCGCTTGTCAGTACCGGGCTAAAGCCGAGGCGGGCAGGCTCATGTTTGAAAAGGCAATGGGCGTTTCGGGCTTCCATCCGTCGAGATCGAAGAATGGAAACGAGGTTCTCCGCTGGATCGCTTCCTTCATAGCAGCGCGTCAGGTGGACCAGGAACTTCGAAATATCCTCTCGCCGCCTCGGATTCTTCATCTCGCCTTTGGGCATCTATCCGTGAGGCCTAACGGCCACGAGCGCCAGCCACGTTGTTAGGCGGCTCTTCGCGCTCCGCTCATAGACCACGCACGGCCTCCTGAATATCCACGAGATAGGAAACCGGATCCTGCGCCTGATCGAGGCTGAGATGCTTGCGACCGATACCGACCTTGACCAATGTGGTGCCGAGGACTGAAACGACACCAACGGCTGCAGCTTGCGCAAGCGGAACACCGGCAATCGCCGACACGAGACCCGCGCAGGCGGCTGACAATACGGTTTCTGTTCCGGAAATGGTCAGCGACGACTCAAGGGTTCGTAGGCCCCACTTCCTGGCGGCGATCTTGTAGTCCGTGATGCGCGTTTCCAAGTCATCCTGAATATAGGACAGAGGCTTGTTCGTGTACTTCTCGTGAGCAAATGCCCGTAACCTCTTCAACTTGGCGCGAGCGTCCGCGTCGGTGCGGAAGTCGTACACCAGTTCATTGGTCAGGGCCTCGGGATCGACCACGGGAAGCGATCCAATCAATACCAAGGGTTGTTCGGTCGGGGGCTCTCGCTCCGCGATCACTCGCTCTGGGCAGAACACGGACAGCTTCACGCCTGGCGCGGGCTTGACCGTCAAGACCTTCGGCGATGTTTCAGTCCAAGTCGTCGTTGGTCTGGCCCGAGACGTCCACACTTGGTTCGAGATGAACTCACGAAACTCTCGATCATGGTCCGTCTCGATCGAGCCAAGGATCACGTGTTGGGTGGAATCGAAGAGGAGCAGAGCCAACCGATGGTAGGGCATCGGCCCTACCACAATGCACTCATTGTGCGTTGGATGAATGTCCATACCAGCTCTCTCCTCACTGTGCCCACTGTGAACCCAAGGTCGGCGTAACGCCCCGTACACTGTCCAGGTGTCGCACGAGTCCGTGGCCGCCTAACAATGTTTAGGCCGTGTCCGCATAACACGCCAAAACAGTTCGTGAAGAATACGCCATGCCCGTTGTCGTTTCAATGCGTTGCGACGGTGGGACCATGTATCACAGGTTCTTATGCGGATCGGTGTAAGCCCCCATCTGATAGCGGTCGGTCGTGGACACCTGCTTAGGGTCGGATACCGATGGTCGAAGAACGGCCACGAGCGGAAGTTCGGCGCCGAGATCGCACCGCCGCAAAGCGGTCCTCAGCCCTGGCCCATTAACGCGGTGCATCACTTGCCGGCGGAGGCGGGCGAAGCCCCCTGTAGCCGGTCAGGTACATGCGGATGTTATGCGGCATCTTGGTTGATGCAGCCACCGGTTGTCCACTTTCGACCCGAAGAGGTCACTGGGTGACCGGCTTACGAGCAGCTCTCCGAGCGCATGGCGTAGATCGTTGAGACAGCCCACGGCAAGTCTCTCAGCCAGTTTCTTGGCAAGAGATTGGGGAGCGTCAGGCGGCCGGCGTCACGAAATCGTCCCGCATCCTGAACGCGGCGGAAGAACCGCTCTCGACAAGAACATCGAGCACATACAGGATCGCCTCGCGCAGGGCCGGATCGCGCTTGAGTTCCAGCGGCCGTGCGTAGACATGCCGTTGGAGAAGAACTTCGAGCATGAAGACGGTGTTGGACTCGCGCAGCATATCGGCAGGGTTCCCGCGCCTGAGCGCGTTCGCGATGCGCACAAACGCGGCGGGCATGGAACGCTCGCCGATGTGGTAGAGGAAGCGGACATAGCTGTCCAGCACGATCCAGACCGGCGGCAGTGCGTCGAAGAGCGCGTCGATGTTGTGGGCGTAGCCTTCAAGGCTCCGCCAGTGACGGACGTTGTCCTTCCACCACGCGGTCAGGAAGATCGTCGACAGCACCTCGCTGCCATGGGGATGCTCCCTGTCCAGATGCGCGAGCCACTTGGTGCGCTTGACCCGCTCGGCAAACAGGTTCCATAGGAACCAGTAATGCGGCGTATTGGGGTTGCTATCCTCACTGCTCGTGAACCCCTGGATGACGTTGTGGACCTCGCGCGGATGCCGGTCAACGGCCTCGAGGATCGGCTGGAGGACTTGCTCGGCATCGGCATCTGACGCGCGCATCACAAATTGCTGAATGCGGTCGGATATGGCCTGCTCCGTGTGAAAATTCCTGTCGCGCCGGTCGGGAGAACGATCGTGCTCACGGTTCCAGCACTCCACGAGGTCTTCGCTGGCGCGCCGGTGTGCGGCCACGGCTAGAGGCTCGTTGGGAACCTGGCCCAGGATCGCGAGGATCTTCGCGTGCGCCTCGGCTCCGAATATCTCGGTGATGTCGAACCTGACGTGCGCATCTTCGGCGATTTCCCCTTCGGTCCAGAACCGCCCGCGAACGTCTGCGGCCGCGGCGGCGGCGATCGAGTCCGGCGTGCGCCGCTTGTCGTAACGATTCTTCTCCTCGGCGTTCCAGTCGCGGTCGGCAAGAGCGGCCTCGGTTGCGATGGCATTGACGGCGCGCAGGGCAAGAGCGGGGTTCGCGGCCCATAACTTGTCGTTCATGCCCCAGGTGGCGTACCAACGGACCTCGTCGATCGGATGGGTTAGCGCGGCAATAAAGGCCTGGCGCACGCGCGGCGTCTTGGCTTCAGTCAGGGGCTTGGAGAGCAGCAGCGGCACGACGAAGGCACAGGGGCGATCAGCCAGCATCGAAAACCGCTGCACGCGGTCGATGGTTCCCCACTGGTCCGCGTGTCTGGAGATTTCGGAGCAGATGACGTCGATGCACCACTCCTTCTCTTCCGGCGACATCTCGTCCCAGTGATCGCGGACGCAGACGGCAGCCACAAATCCTGGAGCGTTACGGCTGTTGTCGGGATGTTCCGCGGTGCGGTCCATCCCCTTGGCACTTGCCAGCTTCTCCCGCCACTGGGCGGGGTCGGCAGAGCCGGCCTCCCGCTGGAAGACTTGGAGGCCCCACATGTAAACACCCAGACGGGCATTCATCTCGCCCATCTTCTTCGTGCTCTCGTCAATGAGTTGCTGAACTTCCGGAGCCGGAGGCTTGGGTTCGAGGCGGATGTAATTCCTCGCAGAGCCCTCGCCGTCCGCTGCCGATGTTTCGCCCCCTGCGGGCTGGTCGTGGGCCACGTCGTACTGACGGAAGTCCATCCGGTGAAGGGCGAGCTGCCATGTGAGGTCGTGCTTGATGCGTTTGTCCGGCCCGGGCAGTGCCGCGATGTAGCGGTCGATGATGGCGTGAACCCGCGGGCCCAGAGGACCGAGTTGCAGGTTTGCGATGGCCGCTTCAAGGTCGTGCTTGCGGTGCGGCAGCGCGTTCGACTTCTTCCGCTCCTCTTCGTAGATCTTGTTTTCGGCGCGGAAGGTCGGGAACAGTCCCGTGAGGCTCGAAGTCTGATGCTCGCTGGCCATGCGGCTGCGATCGATCTCGATGTAGTCCTGCACCGACAGCAGTACCAGAAGGGCCTCGCCTGACCGGTGAGGATGAGCGGTCGCCACGCTTGCGACGACGGCTGCGAGCGCGGCGGAATCGCTGCGCTGGAGGATTTCGAGCAGTACCGCGTCGAGCCCCTCGGGATGGGATTTGGCGTAGTCGAGCAACCACTTCTCGAAGGCCATCAGCAGCGACTGGAGCGAATAAGGCCCGACGGTCATCCCGCGATACAGGCCCCAGAGACGCGGGTTCACCCATTGCGTCCGCGTGGTCCCGTTGGCAAACGTGAGCTCGACTTCCCAGGCGGGTTCGAGGGGGTCACGGAGACGCGGATGCGCGTACCACTCGGCACTGTGATTGAAGACCTGGATCAGGAAGTCGAGGCCCTTTCTCGGATGGTGCGTGAGCAGGTTGATCCACGGCCCCCGGAAGGCACTGGCAGGGAAGAAATCATGGCGCAGGTGTTCCTTGATGCCGAAGTAAAGGTCAACGTCGATGGATGAGCGGCCATAGGGTTCCGCGCGTAGATATTCCTCCGTGGCGAGGAAGGTATCCAGTGCGACGGAGATCAAGAGGTCTGGCAGGTCGCGCGCGGCGGGCGCACCGTCGAGGCCCGCAAGGAGGATGTTGCGGAATTCATCGGCGACGGGATCGCGGCGACGCCCTTCCTTGATCTGCCCGCGCAGGATGGCTTCGAAGCGCGCGGGGTCGGCCTTCGGGATCTTCGCGATCACCTTCAGAATGCGTTGGCGCGTGTCTCCTCCCCTATAGTGGTCAAAGCGCGGGAGGAGCCAATGGGCAATGCCGGCAACATGTTCGGCCCCGTCGATGTCAGGTGCCCACCAGCTGGCGCCCCGCACGGCATCCTCGATCAACGCGAGAAGCAGCGGTGCGTCTTCCGGTCCGAAACTGCCTATGTTGCGGTGCACCAGTCTCACGACGGTTGCCCAAACCGCGCCTTCCGGCACGCTCAGGATCGAGCTGTGGCCGCGCACGTCGGCAAGCCACGCGGGCGACGTCACACAGGCGACGCGCAGGAGGTGGATGACCCGCTTGAGGATGGCGCGGTCATTGGCAAGCAGCTCGGCCTCGTTGCGCGTCAGGAATTCTGACGCGGACGGTGCCTTGAGCAGCGAGACCAGCGTATCGTCGCGGAACTGGGCGGGTACGTCCGCCTGTGCGATGGCCGCGCTGAACAGCCGGTCCGCTGCGGGTGCGTCGCGGTCGACCAGTTCGGCAACCCACTTCCGGTACGAGCGGCGCACCGCAGGATGGGGCCCTATCGCTGACGACAATGCCTTGAACGCCGTCTCATCCGTGAGGTGCTGTTCCTCGATCCATTGCAGGATGGCCCAGTCCTCGAGGACATCGTGCGCCGTCGCCACGAGCAAAGCATTGGTGTCGGGCGAAACAACGAGGGAGTCCTGTTTGAGGAGGGCTATGGCTGCGGCATTGAGTCCAGTAGCTGGCACGTAATCCGACAGGGCACGCGCCCTACGCACCGCCAGCTCCTGCAAAGCCACTTCGCGCAGGCGCGGCATGCCGTCGGCCGGATTCTGGTCCGCGCGCACGATCTGCCGCCAGAAGACGGCGCGGAAATCGCGCTCGTTCTCCGGAAGCGGACGTCCCGCATCCCACGGAATCTGCAATGCCTTGTCGATGAAGTACGGGTTGCGCAGGATCTCGCGCAGGGCGGGGTTGGCGAGTGGCGCTGCCAGCGACGGGAAGGCGGCCTGGATTTCCTGCAATTCGGTGTCGTCAAGCGGCGGAACTTCGATGACCGCGTGATCAATCCCCGCCGCCTGGAGAAAGCTGGCTTGTACCTGCTCCACGGAATAGTCGCGGCAGGTCATGAGGATACAGAGGCCGTCGTCGGACTGAGCGAGCGTCATGAGGTCGCTGAACCCGTCGCGCGTCGGTTTCTCAAGCAGGCGTTCGACGCTCTCGATCACGAGCACCTTGCGGCCCTGTGCGCCGAGGATGGCCTGAAGCTCTGTGGCGCGCGCCGGAATCTGGCTGTTGTGGAGTGTTTCGTCGATGTGGGCGACGGCGAATTCCTCGACCCGGAACCCGAAAGCGAAGAATTCGCGGGAGAGAAAGGTTACCGCTTCCTTCCCGATGACGGATTTGCCGCTGCCGGCCGGGCCCGTGATCAGGACGACTTGTCTCGCCTCGATGGCCGCGAGCACTTTGTGGACGATGCTAGCGCGCCGCAGGTGGAAAGCAGGCCCGATCGTCGTGCGGATCTTCCGCAGCACGAAGTCCGTGTGGTTCTTCAGTGCCGTCAGTACCCGCTGCTCGTGCGCGCCCACCTCGCCGTACGCCTGGACGAGAGCGGCTGGAAGGTCGGCGCGTTTCAGGCTCCGTGCCGCCGGTCCGGCCTCGCTGGCATGGCCTAGAAGAGCATCCCAGGCAGCGGTCGCACTGGTGACGGGATCTGGGTCGGTAGACTTGAGGGCGAGCAGCGTCTTGATGTGCGCCTCGGTCTGGCGAGTGGAGGTGTGCAGGTCGAGGCTCAGGACGTGGAGCACCCGCAGGAAAGGCCACAGGTCCTTGGCAGTGACGGGCGTTCCTTCCAGTGCGCTGACGATCTCGCAGAGCTCGTTGCTTTGGTGGACGGACTTCTTCGAAATGAACCCGTTGAGGGAGAGCCGCCGTTGGAACTCTTCGCCGTCGGCTACGCCTCTGGCGCAGTCGAGCAGCCCGACGAAATTCTCGAGAAGCGTGTTCGTGCCGCGCAGCGTGACGAGCACGAAGCGGTCGTGCTGGGGATTGAAAGGATTGGCCTTCTTGAAGTCCTTCCAGAAATCGCCAATGGCCTTCTTGCATTCGTCGTCGGCGGCACTGATGGTGAAGCTGCGTTTCACCTGCCCCACGAGCCGCGCATTCGCGGCGCCTGCGCGCACGCAGACGACGAGGAAGTCGTCCGTGTTGAAGCCGAGATGCTCGGTCTGGAAATGGACTTCGGTGACGCCGGTATCGGTCAAGATCGGCGGGATGCTGCGGACTAGAAGCTGCGCCAGCCAGTAGGCCGCGACGTGTTGCTCGAAGAACACGCCCTCGCCGCCGGTGGAGATCGGACTTGAAACTAGTTTCTGGCTTGGGCCATCCATGCAATCCACCAGATGCTCCACTGTTTCGCTATTCGGGGAAGGCCGTTCACAGCCTTGTTCGATGACGACCTCATTGCGAGTGGTTGCACGGCCCGTCCGATGGTTCCGCGGACCGAGAGTAGCAAGGACGCTTGATGTCTCATTGGCATGGTGGTGCGCCTACTGAGAGTCCGGTCTTGTCCTATAGCGGGCTATCAAAGGACGACTGCCATGTGCGCTTGATGCCGCATAACTATGTTTAGGCCGATCCGTATAAGAACCGGATCTGCCATTTTCTCTCCGCGTCACACACCTTCAATGATCGTGAACAATATCCCATCATCGACGGTGGTGCAATGAGTCACGGCCCATTGACCCGGTATCACGGGTTCTTATGCGGATCGGCGTAAGGCCCCCCTCTGATAGCGGTCAGTCGTGTACTTCGGCTAAGGGTCGGACAGCGCCCATTGGCTTTGGGGCACTGCCAGACTCACTAACCAATGTTGGAGCATTTCCATGATAGACTCCTTTCGTTCAAAGAAGGTGGCAAGACGAGCGCCACTGCGTTCGCGCCCCATCAGTGCGACGCACTAACTTTGGCGAAATCTATTGAGAAAGGAGTGTCCGTGGTGTGTATGTCAAATTCAAATGGCGCTATCCGGCCAGAAGCAGTCATTCGCGGAGCCTACTGAATCATCTCGTTATCGCGCCGCAGTAGCGACTGCGCCATCAACCCGTGACGGCGCAATGGGTATTATGTTGCGTCGCGAGGCGCAGTTGGTAAAACTATTCTGTCAACTTCTTTTTGGTATTACCCGCCGGCCTGGTTGACTCCGAGCGTGACACCGACGTCCAGCGCAAAGTCGGCTGCATCCTAAATGCTCGCCCGACCTCACTATTCCGCTGTTTAAGGCGCGCATATTCGATCGCCGCGGACCAGGACTGGGCAAGAACATTTGTCGACCGCAAAATCAGCGTCGCTTCGTCTGTTTCCCTCGCCTTCTCGCCAGCCGTCTGTCCTAATCGCTGGAAGTACTTATTCAGAGCATATGCCCACGAGTCATTTCCCTCCCAGTTCTCGTTATCCCTGACGTAGCCCTTGTCGGTCAGTTCGTACCCGAACATTTTTTGGAACCAATAAGCGTAGAACAGTCCGAACATTCCCCTGGTTTCGTCGGTCGTAAGCACGAAGAAGTCGGCCAGCTCCACAGTGAAACTTCTCGCACCAATCGTCAACGAATGAAACCGATTGGAGGGATCAGGCTTTTCTTCTTCCAAGTATTCGTAAAATTCGTTCTGCTCGCTAGCTCGAAGCACGTAATCATCCAGAAAAGCCAGCCATGCGTTGATCGACTTGTCTCTCTCAATGCGCCGCAGGGTGGCAAGAAATGCAGAAAACAGAACACTCCCTTTGGAAATGATGGGCGGAGGCGTTCGAGCCGTCGTACCTTGGATTCCCAGCCGTTGCGCCAGAAATTCGACGCCTACGTAATCGTAATCGCGAACAAAGCTGCGCACGGGATTCGCCCAGAGCAGGTTGATCACACGGTTCTTTATCTCCGCCGGGACCTGCTCGATCGGCAGGTATCCTGTCTCGATCGCCAGCTCTATCAATTGCAGGTGCGTAAGCGCACTGTCCAGCGATTCGCGGAACTTGATCTCCGGTCGCTTTTTAATTTCCTTCTCCCAATGAGGGCGTAGGATGTGCGTGAGGCTTTTCTCCAGTTTGACCGCGTGCAGCGGCAAATCCAGAATCGTGAAATCGAATGGTCCCAACGGGGCGACTCCCTCAACGGATATACCCGCCTCGCGTAGTTTTTCGGCGGCAAATCTGCCCCGTGCCGTCCAGGGCCCGGCGTTCAGCCCGGCGATCCGCGCTCTTAACTCTTCTGCAGATAGCTCGGTCATTGCAGCCCCGACTTCACGTAATCGACGACACCGGATTTCCACCCTGCGGGCTTTACGAGCTCCGAATGATCGAATTTTGTGTAGGCGATGATCCTGTCGTCGCCGTCCCAGGACATCAATTCGCCGTTTACATAGCCGACAACTTTGTCATCGGTGCCCAGCACCAGTTGAACCTGTGGCCAGATCTTCGCTTCACGAGTCGACTCTGTCCACGCTTTTAGCATTCGCAATTGAGGGTTTCCCGGCTTTAGAGCATCCCCGATGTCATAGACGAGCGCGGCGCCATGCGCCAACGGACTTCCGTTAATAGGTGATCCAAAGAACGTGACGCTGTACAGGGCATTCAACATATTCGCAGGTTGCCGGGTGGTCGCGCAAAGCGCCTGCCTGAGGCCGAGTGTCCCGAGAGAATGCCCGAACAGCGCAAGTTTTGTATATGAATTCGCGTACGGGCTATGTCCCTTCGACGCCTGCTTCCAATGGGTCCAAATCAAATTCGCAATGTCGAGGTAGGTTTTGACAGTCCCCGTATCGTATCCAAGGAACACGTAGTCCCAGTCCTCAAAGACAGGCTTCTTGTCTGCCTCCCAATTCAGAAGATCTGGAAGCCCTCCCCACGTCGTGAGATAGTTACCGCGGAATCCATGCACGAATATCGCCAAATTCGTCAGTGGCTTGTCCGTGCGCTGGATATAGGCAAAATCCTCGGCCGGCCTGTCGTTTAGCGAACGCATTTACTACCCCTCACTCCTAAACGCTACCGGGGGCCCGCGCCGGCTCGCGTCACGACGGCCGGGGCCACAGCTTTACCGAAAATCTGTTAGAGTGTCTCCAAATACTTCTTCAGGGTCAGAATCGTGTATCCTCCCTAGACGCCACTTTCGCGCCGTTGCTGACTACCGACACCTCCAAATCTGAGCCAATGTACTGCTGAAGGATAGGAAAGTCTATCCGCCCCTGGCCACGCGGGGCCCCGCAAATTGCCCATTCTCCCGCGCTCCCGTGAACTGGTGTGAGTGCGCACAAAGAGTCATTCGTGAATGTCGGCTTCAGGTCGATTTGCCTGTAAGAGCATCAGGCAAGTGTCGGCCAAGCGAGGAAGTTCGGCGCCGAGATCGCACCGCCATAAAGCGGTCCTCTACCCAGTCGCATTAACGCTCAAGCTAAGCGGCTGCGCCCGAAAGGCGCAGTCCGCTTGAGCGATTTGTTGGGCGGCTCCGAGATGAACACACCTATACCTTCTTGGCGCCGCCAACCACTATTTCGAAGCGCGAGGCGAGACTGTCAGCGCATCTTTTTCTCTTCACTCTCCGAGTCTCCATAACCCGGTGATGGGATGTAGAACGCCTTGACGCGTTCCCCTTCGTATTTGAGTCGCGCGACGAAGTTGCCTCCCTTCAATGGGACCGACTGGTATTCCATCTTCGCGGTCGAAGCGTTACCGCTTGCAACTCGCACGACGACTTTGCCGGACGGCACCGGCTTCTTGTCCTCGTGTGTCACGACCGTCCCTCGTGCGGTTCGTCCATCGACCACAAATCTCTGAAACTCAGTCGACTTGCCGGTTACCACTTCTGCCTGTGCGCCGCCAAGCACTTCCAGCGAATGCCGTGGGTTGTCTCGCGGGTTCTCGATGAACGACGCGAATCCCACACGATTTGGCACGCGCTGCATTTTGCGGTACTTCGGCAATAGATGCTCTGGATACACGTCATTGGTCAGGTGATCTGGCGCGTATTCGTACATCACTTGAATCTGCCGCGTCTCACCGGGATTGAGATACACCCACGAGTGTTCGAGATATGTGCGGTAAAGCGGATTGCTGTTGCCCGCGTTGATCCAGATACGAGTCCGCACAGGATACGGATTACCGACTTCCATCGTTGTCATCTCTCGCGAAGGTGTAGAGGTCGTTGAGATGAAGCGGTCGTAGTTCGACTGGGCGAGGTTGTTTAACTCCGTCATTTCGACCACTGCAGGGTTAGCAGGTAACTGGTAGAGCGGGATTCGCACGATGATACAGAAATGACCTTGCGCTGGCGGAGTCCAACTGGATTGGAAATTAACGGTTGCTCCAGCGGGAACGTCTCGAACGTCTGTGCCGAGGAAGGTCTCCGGCGCACCACCGACATTGTAGTTCTTCACGTAGAAGTTCGCACGGACCTGGGGAGCGTCCAGGCTGCCGTTGTTTTTAATCCTTGCAATGATCGTGTTCATATTGCCGACCCAGGGCACGTTGAACCATGCGGGGTCGGCCTGATTGCGAGCATTTTTGATCTCGATGTCCGGGCTCTGCCATTGGCGGTCGGCTGCAGCGGGCCATGGGCGAATCGAAGGATCGGGCTTACTATTGACGCCATAGCGCACACGGACATCCGCCTTCGAGCCGTTGATGCCGCTTACATCAACCTTGAAGTCCGTTGGGTAGACGGGATCGGTTGTGTCGGTCTCCTCGTAGTCCTGGTTGTTGCCAAGCACTGCACCATCACCATCGATGTCGTTATTGAGCAGTAGAATGCCAGGGCGAGAAATCGGCGGGCTGTAGGGCGCCGACACCACGTCAGTGCCGAGCACTCGGTTGTCGGTTGGCAGACTTCGGTCACCGATCTGCACCGCCTGTCCGATGCGGTATTCGAAGTAATAATTCCAGCCGTCGGCGAGGCGGATTTCTACGCCGGTCTTCTGCCCAGCAGATGGTGCGCCGTTCTCGATAGGCGAAAGGGTGACGGTCTGATCAACGGGCGTCGCCATCGATTGGAAGTTGAATGTCTGCAACCAACCTGGTTGGACCCAGCCGAGAATCATCCTGTGCACGATGCTGAAATGCGGCCACGGATCCTCGCTATCCATCAGCTCCCAACCGCCAAGATTGCGGCCTGCGACGCCTGGTGTGTACTGATCCCCCAAGCCGAGGTTATGCCCGAGCTCATGCGAGAATGTCTCGTAGAGCATCCTCCCGTCGAGAGTCTCCCAGGCATTTGGCATCGAGATGACGCCGTAGTTCTTATTACCCTCACCGGTGGTATATGGGCCCCAATTGCCAATTGAGGCGTAAGGCCAAGCCGACTTTTGTGGCGGCCCATCGACGTGCTGCGACACGCAGAGAAGCGTGTCGAAGTTGTTGTAGTCGATCAGCCCATCGCCGGCGGTGAAGCAAGCCTGGAAGTAAGTCCCTTTCGGCGTGCCGTCTGCGTTGAAGTAGTCGTCGAAGGAGCCGGACAACGACACGGGACCGAACACCTGCGCCGAGAGATCGAAGTTGTTGAAAGATGCTTCGCGATAGAAAAGTCTCGCGCTGCGTGTGACGCCGCCCGTGGATACGCCGTTGATGATCTCGTTCATCCATTGATCACGAAAGCCCTGAAGCGTCGGAGGATCGGTGCTGTAACGTTGCGAGCTGGTATCGACGAGAAGAATTGCGATCCGTCGCGTGCCGGTAGCGGGCGCGGTGTTCGTGTTCTGCGGGCCTGCCGGACCACCGCCCCAGGCCGCACCCGCCGAGTAGCCCTTGCTGATTCCTGTGAACCATTTGGTGGGTCCCGCTTTTTCATCAAGCCACAGCGCGTCAGAACTGAATTTCGTCTGGCCGAGGAGAGCGTTGGTCGCTACATGCCGAGCTTCGATGACGTACGTGCCAGGTTCATGGCCGACACAGAGCATGATGTGGGGTTGCTTGGGGTTGAATGTCTCATCCCTCGAAGGCGAGATCACAGCCGCCTTGGCACCATCGGGGGCGGTAAATTTGACCTTGTCAAAGGCGACCCCGATCAATCGAACTCGTATCCGGTGGTAGGATCCGACGAAGAGAGCCGCTTTGGGGACGATGAAAGTGACAGTTGCCTTCTTTCGGCTCGGTTTCCGATTGATAAGAGTTTGCATTGTTACCTCCTGAATGTGAAAGAGCGCAGTGCTGGCGTCTCCATTGTTTCGGCTACGTCATACGCCTAACAATGTTTAGGCCGATCCGGATAAGAGCAGGATCTGCCAATTTCTGCCCATATGACACGCTGTCGGCTCTCCAGAAATACGCGCGAAAAACCCTTCCACTTTAGCCCATTGTGGTGCTTGTGCTAATCCGCACTACCTCGAAGGCAGATCGTCCCACTACAACCTCCTTACCATGACGCTAGGACCGACATGAGTCGTCCAGCTGCTAGACCGTCTCTTGTGCGATGCTGCATTGGTCTACCGCAAGTTAAATGCCAGCATGCAATAGGAGGAGCGATCACCGGATGGTCGCCGTAATGTCAATATTTTCAACGTTGTATGTATTGCTGAGTACGGAGAGATCTGTTACGGACATCTCCAGAGCACAGATGCCTGTACCCAAAGAGATTCATGAGGTGAATCCACTCTGATACCAAAAGGAATGGCTCGCAGATTTGTTGCCTGGTTCCTGGCTTCATCGAGAATGATCGCTTCTGAAAACGGATCACTGATACAACTTAAGTGATCGGATGGTACATCTCCACTGGTGGTGCCGATTTCACATCACGACCGTCACCATGATCTCAGACGATGGGATTTGGGAGGGGATGCAAAGGAATTTTTCTGCCTCATCCAAGAGGAAGGGGAAACTCTTATGGGCATCGCCACAGTAGAAATCCATGTGGCGAACCCTATATTCCAATTACACCGGGTTCATGCGGGAGGGCATGCGATGCTTCGTAAGTACCCGATCTTAGATGTCTTCTTCGGTCTCGATGAAAGAGTCGGTTTGGTCTTGATCAGGTCTTTTGATTGGACCACCTGATAGCAGTCAGTCAGGTACTTCTGCTTTGGGTCGGAAGCAGCCGTTCAGAACAGTTAGGGCGGCTGGTTTGCAGCAATTTGAGTGGTTGCTTTAGAGTAGATCGGTGGCCGGTTTGAGCAGAATACGCACCTACACGGCCCCACCAAAGCTGAACGAGTACCAACTGCAATCCTCTCCCCATCGCCGGCATAGACCACGTGTAGACGGAAAGTAGACGATTTTCCGCCTCAGACAGCCGACCAGCGGACGAGATACGGAGTGTGGCGATGAACAGGACTCGTCCGATTCACCATTTCACCATGGGTGCGCCTTCCCCACATCGTTACAAAAGCGCGGCGAAGGAACTCACCGTGTGCTGTTCTCAGCAGAGTGCAACTCGGAAGGTGGAAAGTTGTCAGGAGAGAATGGTGGCTGAAAAAGGCATTTTCAAAGCAAGATTGATCAAGGGTATTGCCGCCTGAGCAGTGCTTAGACCGCCTATAAACCGCCTATGGAGGGGAGACCTGAAAACTGGCTTGAGTGGAAGTGATTGAAAAATTGGAGCGGGAAACGGGATTTGAACCCGCGACCCTCGCCTTGGCAAGGCGATGCTCTACCACTGAGCTATTCCCGCGTCCGCGCGACAGAAGAAGCGGGATTCTACCGGCCACGTGCAAAGACTGTCAAGCCGGAGACCACAAATATCATCATCGATTCGATACCAGGCTAGTATTCAAGACCACGCCTCTGTCCGACAATGCGCGCGCAGACGCCCCGCCGTCCGCAGGGAAATTAGCCTTTCGACTCAGGTGTGCCTGCTTCTTCTGTCCACTTGACGGACTTGAGAGGCTTGAGTACAGTGGGTGTGATGTCGCGTTTTGCTCATTTCACCAGCGAGGTAACCCTAGCGTGACCTCCCGCCCGCAGCACTCGGCTCCCTTTGCAGCACTAGCCGTTCCATTTGACGAATATCTCGCATCAGGCAAGATTCCTGAAGGTCTCCTGATCAGCGAATATGTGGAGCAGCAATTCGTCGAGCGGTTAGTGCACTACGTACTGAGCGTCCCGGCCGGTAGTTATTCCATGGCTCAGCTCAGCCGCCTGCTTGAGCAGATCGATCCCCGCGCCCAGGTATTTTTCTTTAAGCGACTCAAGGAAAACAGTCCGGACAGCTTGAAGGATTTTGCGCCGCTCTATTACGGATTCATGAACGAGTTCCATTCCCTCCTGTTTACGTAAGTCGCCGCCCAACAAAAAAATACCTTGTCGCCCCCCTAATCTCAGGTATAATCACGAGAACCTCTTAATGAGCCAAGGAGCATTATGAATCCCACGTTACAACGCGCTGTTACGAGTTTCTATAATCTGGTCTACGAGGCCCAGACATTTGCGACCACCATGTCTCGAATCGATACCGCCGAACAGGAGCATTACGCCGGCCGGATCGAGGGCTTGAATTGGGTCCTGGACCGCTGCCAAGAACTAGAGGACATGGACACCAACATTACCCCGACCACACTGCAACGTGTGCTGACGGAAGTGAAATCGGATCTGGATCATGAGCTCTCCGTGCAGCGTCGCGAAAAAGGCAGACGGGCCGACGGTCGTGAGGAAGCCTTGACCTTCGTGGCGGACTATTTGTCCAGCCTGATCACGGCGACTGAAATCGAATCCGCAAAAACCTCCGTATAACCGCCTGTCGATTATCTCCAGGCTAATTCTTCGTTATGGCCTCCTCCGAGGGCGACTATGGCCCGTGAGTGGATCATCTTCGCCATCTGTCTCGGCTTGGGAGGCCATATTGCCCTTGCCGTCGTATTGCACGCCCCCGAGATGTGGCCATGGAGTAAGGCTTGGTTATATGGTCTGTTGTCAGGGGTCGCCCTGTATGTCGTGGTGCAGGTGACTCGCTCCCTCTGGTGGGTCTTTCGAGGGAGAAATGCGGACGAGTCTGAGACTCGCGAGGATCAACCGGCCGGCCGCTCATAACGTCTCTCGTGCCGGGTCTCACACATTGCACCACACTCTCTCCGTTAGTAAAATAGGCCCTATGCAACGGCGTTCAAACAGACCCACACCCCCAGGTTGGCCGCCAAGGCCCTTGCAGCCACGAGCTACTCCCGGAACTCAGCCCCCCCGCCAGCCAGATCAATACGAGTCATTCAATGCCTCTCTGCTCTACTGCGGGCATTGCCGACAAGCGACCCCTACCCGCCAACGTCTCCTGCTCGTGTTGCCGACGGGAAATCTCTACGAATACTTCTGTGCACAATGCGGAACTTCAACCGGCTCAAAAACGGAAAGCGCTGCAGCCGAGGGCGGACTGCTGAGTCCGTAGCCCGCCTCCTTCTCTCTCGAGAGCTCTGGCATAGGGAACCGACGGCAGACCACGCCCGACGGACAACACACCGGAAGCTCGGGAGGGTATTGGTTGTGGAGTGGAGAGGAAGGCGGCTCGAAGGAGTCTAGGCAAGTTGGTCGAGCGGGATCCCCTCGTCAATCAGCATCACAGGGATGTCCTCCCGCACCGGGTAGAGAATCTTCCTGTCTGACCGGATCAACCCGCCATCCAGCTTCTCGGTGACAAGCTTTTGTGCATAGTTCTTCAGCTGACCGCGATCAATCGCCCCGTTAATCTTCTCAATCAACCCCTCGTCGGCAATCGTCACAGGTTGTTTCGTGTCGGGACAGCACAGGATGGCCACAAGATCGTTTGCGAGGTTCATTTTTTTTCGCAGAGCGTCACTCACGGTCAGTCTCTCAATCTCACCCGACAGGGCGACTTGAATGTTTGGGGAAAGATAGTCCAAACGGAACGGTAGATCAAGAAGATACCAAAACTCTTCTCCATCTGGTATCGTGGAATTCTTAGACGGCACCTGCTGACCAGCACCGGGATTCCACGTGACCTCTTCTCATCGGCTTGGACGCATCTTTCTGACGGGGCTTATCGTGCTGGTCCCGGCATGGACCACCTTCCTGATCCTGGCAGCCCTGTTCGAGACATTGGACTCACTCCTACTCGACCTAATCGGACGACAAATCCAGCCCTACGCTCCAGGCCTCGGCGTCTTGCTGCTCCTCGGCATGGTCCTCATCGTCGGCGCCATCGCCACGCAAGTCATCGGGCAACGTTTTGTCCATTGGACCGAAACGACACTCGAACGGATTCCGTTGATCCGCAGCATCTATCTAACGCTCAAGGGCATGACCGATCTCCTTAACTATCGAGCCCGCTTCGGGCAAAGTACCGTCGTGGCGTTTCCCTTTCCGCGGGATGGGCTGTGGGCGCTCGGCTTTGTGATGGGCTCGCCGCCGCCGGCACTGCAAATTGCCCCGATGGTCGAACTCGTCATGGTGTTCGTTCCGACGGCCATCCACCCCTTTACCGGATATTTGGCCATGATCCCCAAATCTCAGCTGCACCCGCTGAACCTCCTGCCGGAAGAGGCCTTAAAGCTGGAGTTCTCCGCAGGATTGTACCGCCCACTACAAGGCTGGCTCACCTCGCCGGCACAGAAACCCTCATGATCCCCGCCGAGCGATTGTGCGTCCGCCCAGCGAGAGTGGACGACTTGGACATCCTCACCACTTTCAGCGCCGCCATGGCCTGGGAGACGGAACAGCGTCGGCTCGACGTCACGCGACTGCGACAAGGTACGCAGGCCGTGATCGATCGCCCTGAACGGGGACAATTTTACGTGACGGAGTTGCGCCAGGAGCCTCCGGCCGATACAGTGATAGTGGGGCAATTGCTGATCACCTACGAATGGAGCGACTGGCGGAATGCCCAATTTTGGTGGATCCAAAGCGTCTATGTGACGCCTCACTGGCGACGGCATGGCGTCTATCGAGCTATGCATCGCACCATCGTCGAACTCGCCCGCTCGCGAACCGATGTGTGCGGCGTCCGTCTGTACGTGGAGGGGGACAACGCCATCGCCAAACAGGTGTATGAACGCGTCGGACTCTTCTCGTCGACCTATAGGATCTATGAATCGGACTTCGTGCTACCCGGCCACCATGCCCATGGCCAAAAGCCCTGACGAGCTCGTGGTCCCCCGCGGAAGGAGAGACGAACATGCGACGATCAACCCTACTCCTCACCATTATGATGCTCACGCTGAATGCCTGCGCATTCAGCCGCGGCACCCTCGGTGAGGAGATCAAAACAGACACCATCAATGCCATCAAGAAGGGGGTGACGACCAGGACGGAAATTCTGGCGCAGCTTGGGGCACCCGACCGTCTCCTGCAACTCAACGGTCGCGATCTGTTCCAGTACTACCGGTACGATGCCAAAGTCGGCAGTTTGCTCCTGATCATCGCCAATTTTTCCCGTGTCTCCGTCAAGAGCGACGACCTCTTCGTCATCATCAATCGTGAGGGCATCGTGGAAGAAGTCATTGCGTCAAAACATACCGATCGCCTCGATTTTCGCTTCTGGCCCTTCGGAGACTGACGCCATGATCAGCAGGAAAGGTTGCCTCAGACTTCTGGCCGCAACCACCCTGGTGCTGACGCTGTCCGGCTGTAACGTCGCCCGGCTCACCATCAACACCCCCCTGACACCCGAATCGGTCGCCTTCATAACCGAGGGGCGCACCACACTCCCGGAAGTGATCGCGACCTTGGGTGCTCCAGACACGATCACCGAGGCCGACTCAGGCACCGTCGTGACCTACCGATTTCTTGACGCCAAGTACTCCCGTGTCAATTTCGGCTGGCTCGTCAAACCCTGGTCTCCGGTGGATCCTGACCTCGTCTTCTCTCGCTCAGGCCTTGGTACCGACGCCTTCGAGCTTGTCTGCGACCACAACTGGATTGTGACGCACCGAGCCTTCGTGCGGCATCGCCCGGAATTGCCCTTTACTCCGTATCCGTTTTAACGCCGCGTTCACGACATCCGAATTGCCGCCTGCCGGGCATCTCGCTATAATGCCCCCATGGGTGCAGGGCTGTCCGACGAGTCACCAAACCATCACGCCCCCGCCACGTCATCCTCCTACATCCCGGCTGATCGAGATACCGACTTTCTGCAGCGCGATGAGTTGCGTCCGCTGCGCCTCGGGCTGGAGTTACTCAAGCCGGAATTGATTCAAACCGAGCAGGGCATCCGCTCGACGATCGTCGTCTTCGGCAGTGCGCGCCTCCTCGAACCGTCGCGTGCTCGACAGGCCCTTGAGGAAGCCACCGCAGCGCTGACGGCCGCCCCTCATGATCGAAAACGACAGCAACGCGTCGCGGTCGCCGAACGACGACTGGCCCTCGCCCACTACTACGACATCGCTCGCGAGTTCGGCCACCTGGTCTCGTCCACCTGTCAGATCGACGGACAGTGCGACTATGTCATCGTCACCGGCGGCGGCCCCGGCATTATGGAAGCCGCCAATCGAGGCGCGGCGGATGCCGGCGCCAAATCGATGGGGCTGAACATCACCCTGCCCCACGAACAACAACCCAACCCCTACATCACGCCGGACCTCTGCTTTCAATTTCGCTACTTCGCTCTGCGCAAGATGCACTTCCTCCTTCGCGCCCGGGCACTGGTCGTGTTCCCCGGCGGGTTCGGCACACTCGACGAACTTTTCGAAACACTGACGCTGCTGCAGACCGGCAAGACCCGCAATATCACCGTTGTACTGATGGGCCGAGCCTACTGGGAGCGTCTCATTAACTGGACGCTCCTGGTCGAGGAGGGCCTGATCGGGGCGGATGACCTATCGTTGTTCCATTTCGCCGAAACAGCCCAGCAAGCCTGGGACCTCATCAGTCGAACCCATGGAGGCCCCTCCGCACGATGAACCTCTCATTTCACGGGGCCGCTCGATCGGTGACCGGCAGTCGTCATCTGCTGGAAATGCCCGGCAGCAAAATTCTCCTGGATTGCGGACTCTTTCAGGGACAGCGACAGGAAGCGGATCGACAAAACCGGTTTCTTGGGTTCGAGCCGCGCGCGATCAACGCCGTCCTACTCTCGCATGCCCATATCGATCACTCCGGCGCGCTGCCCGTCCTAAGCAAACACCAGTTTCGAGGGAACGTCCACATGACCCGCGCAACCGCCGATCTTGCCGCCGTGATGCTCGAAGATTCAGCCCGCCTGCAAAAGAACGATTGCGCCTATCTGAACCGAAAAGAAAACCGGCGTGGAAAGCGCTGCCTTCAACCATTCTACGAACCCAGCGATGCACGCGCCATCATCCACCGCTTTGTCGGTGCCCGCTACGGCGATACGATCAAGGTCACGCCCCGCGTGACCGCCTCCTTCCATGATGTGGGACACATTCTCGGATCCGCAGCGATTCGCCTGAAATACTCGGCCCGCGGCAACAGCACCACCGTGCTCTTCTCCGGGGACTTGGGGCGCGCCCAGATGCCGATCCTCCGTGACCCGACGCCGCCGCCAAGTTGCGATGTGCTGATCATCGAATCCACCTACGGCGACCGAGTGCATGAAGAAGTCGGCGAAGCGCTCACGAGGAAGGCTCAACAGCTGGTCGCCCATGCAAAGGCCCACAACAGCAAGATCATCGTGCCTGCCTTCGCTCTCGGACGGACGCAGGAGCTCGTGATGCGGATCAAGCAATTGGTAGCCGAGGGACGAATCGACCCGCTGCCGATTTACATCGACTCGCCGCTGGCATCGAGAGTCACAGACGTGTTCCGGAAGCACCCGGAATGTTACGACGAGGAAACCTATCGCACCTTCACATCGGAAGGGGATCCGTTTGCCGCCCGCTACATCAGGTACGTATCATCACCGGATGAAAGCAAACGCCTGAACTCGCTGAAAGGTCCTTGTATCATCATCGCCTCCTCAGGCATGTGCGAGGGAGGGCGGGTCGTACACCACCTGAAACACGCGATCCAAGACGAAGCCAACATCATCGCCATCGTGGGATTCCAGGCCGAGCATACGCTGGGACGCAGGCTGGTCGAAGGGTGGGATGTGGTCCCGATCTTCGGCATTCCGACACCGCGCCGGGCACAGGTCGTCGTCTTTAACGGACTCTCCGCCCACGCGGACCGAAACGACCTGCTGGCCTATGTGCGAGCTATTACGCCGGCGCCGCAGCAGGTGTTCGTCGTCCACGGGGAAGAAAAGCAAGCACTCTCGCTTGGAGCCGCCATTCAATCGGAACATCCGCGTATGGCCGTGGTGGTGCCTACAAAAGAGACGAGTTATGACATCTAGCGTAGCCGCTCATCGGCCGTGACGCACGGAGGATCTCCCGAGGTATGACCCATTCCAGAACCGCTTCCGGCTCGCTGATCACCCCCGCGCTGATCCTCATCACCCTCTTCGCTGCACCCGCTTGGAGTGCGAACAGCGCGTCCGACACCGCCGAGCACCATCGTCTTCGGGCACGCGACCTCGGATTGCACCTGGGGCAACTGGAGCCCGGCCCCCTCAATGCCATTACCGATGTGCCCGGCGTGAAAGTCGGGCACGTGACGTTGGTGCGCGGGGAGGGAGCATTGATCCCCGGCGAAGGACCCGTTCGTACCGGCGTCACCGTCATCGTGCCCCGCGATGATGTGTGGCACAAGAAAGTTCCGGCCGGAGCCTTCGTCTTGAACGGCACCGGGGAAATGACCGGCCTAGCCTGGGTCGCAGAATCGGGTTTTCTTGAATATCCGATTGCCCTTACGAACACCTTGAACGTGCCTCGTGTCGCCAACGGGGTCATCAGCTGGATGTTGCGTCAGCACCCGGGCATCGGTATTACCGACGACACACTCACGCCGGTCGTCGCGGAATGCGACGACGGGCGATTAAACGATATTCAAGGGCGCCATGTGTCCGAAGCCGATGTCATGCGAGCCCTTGATGACGCGGAAACAGGCCCAGTGGCGGAAGGAAGTGTCGGGGCCGGAACCGGCATGGTTTCCTACGGGTTCAAGGGCGGCATCGGCACAGCCTCGCGTCGTCTCGCTGCGGCCGACGGTGGCTATACCGTCGGAGTGTTGGTCAACGCCAACCATGGCCGGCGGCCTGAACTGACCATGGGTGGGGTCCCGGTCGGACGTCAGTATGACGCGGCGGGGCCAAGATCCGGTCACCCGGGAGAGGAACTGCCCTCGCGACTGCACGCCGATCGCGAGGGCACGAGTGGCAATGCCGAGGGGTCGATTATCGTCGTCATCGCCACCGACGCCCCGCTCGACAGTCGACAACTGACTCGTCTCGGGAAGCGAGCCGCACTCGGCCTCGCGCGAACCGGCTCGACGGCACGCCACGGGAGCGGCGATTTCATGCTGGCGTTCTCCACCGGCAACGTCATTCCCCATTACCCCACGGAGCCGACCTTTTCACTCCTGCATCTCGCCGACACACACCTGAATTCCATGATTACGGCCACGGTAGAGGCCACGGAGGAAGCGATTCTCAATGCGCTAACCAGCGCGACAACTGTCACTGGACGTGATGGGTTCCGCGCAGAAGCCATCTCGATTCCGCGCCTGCGCGCGCTGCTCACCCCCGATGCCCCGGGTAGCCGGTAGGCCATCCTGGCACGGCTTCCTGCACCTTGCTTTTAGGCAGGCCCGCGGCTATTCTCCTGACTCATTCCTAGGTCATTCGGAGGGCTATGGCTGATTATGCTTTGGGAGGCAGCCTCTCGCTGCTGAACGCAATCGAGAAGAACACCCGGTTTGCAGAGTTTCTCAAAACCCGAATGACCCAAGCCCTCGAAACGCAGGACCCAACGGAACTCCACTATTTGCTGGCACAGCTGGACGATTATCACTCGTACATGTGGCGCTATTACAAAAAGCTCTCGACAGAACGACCTGAACGCATGAACCCAGGCGTCTGACTACGTCAGACTGAGACGCTCCGATCCCCGATACCAAAGACAGTCTCGTGATTACCACACCGTCATCGACACTTCGGTTTGCCTCAGCCCTCACGCGCCAACGTGCCGCTCAATCGGCAGCCGATGAATTAGTCCAGGCCATTCGAGAACAGCTGGGCGCCGCTCGCATTGATGTCGCGTTCTTGTTTATCTCGATCCAACATGCCGATCAGGCCGATGCCCTGGCCCTGGCAGTACGCAACGCCCTCGACCCAGCCACGTTTGTCGGGTGCACCGGCGAAGGTGTCATTGCCACGGGGCAGGAGGTCGAAACAGGACCGGCGGCGACGCTCTGGGCCGCCCATCTGCCGGGAGTTGTCACTCAACCGCTGCGACTCTCGTTTTCAAGCGTCCACGACCGATTCTCCTTGCGTGACTGGCCAGACATGGACACGGACGGCGTCCCTCCTCCAGCCATGCTGTTATTTGCCGATCCCTTCTCCACTCCGATGCAGGATGTGTTGGCCATCCTCGAGGAACAATTTCCGGGAACTCGCGCATTAGGGGGGCTGGCAGGGGGCGGGCAGGACCTGGGAGAGAACCGACTGTTCCTCGATGGTGAGGTCTACACCGATGGGCTGGTCGGCGTGGCCCTGTCCGGGCGCATCGCCGTGCACACCGTGATCTCCCAAGGTTGTCGCCCGATCGGAGAACGGTTTATCGTCACGAAGTCTGAGCACAACGTCATCCATGAACTTGGCGGGCGTCCTGCCCTCCAGTGCCTACAAATGGTCTTCAGTCAACTCAGCGGCGAGGAACGCGCCCAGGCTCAACGCGCCCTGCATATCGGGATCGCGATGGATGAGCAGCGGGCCCAATTCACACGAGGTGACTTCCTGATCCGCAATCTTCTCGGGGCGGACCAACAGACCGGAGCCATCGTCATCGGAGACGTCGTTCAGGAGGGACAGACCGTACAGTTTCAGGTCAGAGACGCCCAGTCCGCCGACGAGGACCTGCGCGTGTTACTTGCCGCCTCCCATCCCGGCACGCTCCCGCTTGGTGCCTTGTTATTCAGTTGTTGTGGACGCGGGAGGGGGTTGTTCGGCGTGCCGAACCATGATGCCGCAGTGTTGGGAGAACAGTTCGGCGCGATTCCCGTTGCAGGATTTTTCGCCCAAGGAGAAGTAGGCCCAGTCGGGGGACGGAATTTCCTGCATGGATATACGGCCAGCATCGCAATGTTTTCTGAGCCGCCGGCGCAGAAGTGACGCCCGCGGCCACACTCTTGCGCTTTGCAGGCCTACCAGCGTAACACCGCATCACAGGCACCATGGACACATACGTATGAGCACTCGCTTCCGGCGGACATTTTGGAGTATCGTGG
>WBZT01000089.1_pt1 | contig 77982 bp, 57 predicted proteins | sample 5204241 | NCBI WGS metagenome assembly WBZT01 (sample SAMN12344358, study PRJNA552823) | activated sludge metagenome | biome: Activated sludge suspended growth; feature: Nitrification reactor; material: Wastewater; isolation source: activated sludge from nitrification reactor of wastewater... | reverse complement strand
GCAGTCGTCTCGGTTTTTCGCTACGTCACCGAAGGGTCGTTTGATGCCTACATGTGGCAGACCTTGGAAACCAAGGCCAAGTTCATCGCCCAGGTCATGAGCGGCGATATGACCATCCGCCGCTTGGAAGACCTCGACTCGGCGGCACTGACCTATGCCGAGGTGAAAGCTATCGCTTCGGGCAATCCGCTCGTGATTGAGAAGGCGCAGGTGGACGCCGAATTGATGCGCCTCACGCGATTGCGCTCCGCTCACGCCGAGGAGCAATACCGCATCCGGTCGAATCTACGCCGCTCGCACGAGGATGCAGAAATGTTCACCAGCCGCCTCACGAATCTTCGCCAGGACATCACGCTCCGACGGGACACGTCCGGCGACAAGTTCGTCGTCGAACTCGACGGGCAGGAAACCAACAACCGAGGCATCGCTGGCGAACTGATTCTGCGGCGGGCGGAGAAGCTGAAGAACCGCTTCGGTGACGACGTGCGAATCGGGCGATTCGCCGGTTTCGATCTGTTTTTACGCCCCAGCTTCAATAACACCGTCGAAGTCGTCGTGCGCGGCAAGAACAGCTATGCGGCCCGCGTCACTGACACTGCGCTTGGCACGATCAGATCGCTGGAAGCAACGGTCCAGGGATTTGAGGAGCGTGCCGTCAAGTTGGACGCCGACATTGCGGATGCCCACAAGCGCATCAAGGAACTCGAAACCAAAGTCGGGACGCCGTTCGAGAAAGAGGAGCACTACCAACGCCTGTGCCGTCGTCAGAACGAAATCGAGGAGCAACTCGACCTGACCAAGAACCAAGCGCCGAGTCAGGTGGAGGCGGAGTCGCCTGAAGGCAACACCCAGGCGAAATCCGAAACGCAACATGTCGCCGAAACCGCTAGCATGAAGCGGCGTACTGGAGTGACAGTGTAACGAGATTTCGCGCCGGCAACTTGACGCCTCAGTCCTCATCCGCGAAACTGCAATTGCGAACACATTAAGACATGCAAGATCCGGTTCCATATTTCGGAAAACTGCTGAATGAGCTTTCGCGGTTCATTGATGAGAACGGGGTTTACCTGTTCATGATTGTCGAATGGGTTTGCATTATCGCAATTGCTTGGCTTCTCCTCCGCAAGCGCAAGTCGCCGCCCCCAGTTCCAGCTTCGGCCCAAACGCGCGCAATCATCGGAACGATGCTCGCGTCGCCAGATATGTCTTCCGATGCTGACGGCGGTCGCACACGCTTGATCATGGGGGACTTCCCCAGCCGGCAGTCAAAAACTCGCGATTCAGACTGCCTGTAGCAACTGCTCCGTCAAAAGTTGGCATCAGGCCACACGACTCGGTTTGGAGTGCTTCAGGAGTTTTCCAGCGGTCGTCCCTGCCTTTTCGTTCGCCCGAACCTGCGAGCGATGGCTGCATTCTGTGTATCCGCTACACCCAAGAAATCGCGATGGGTCGTAGCCTGTTGCCTCATGAAAGAACGAGTATGAATGCAACAGCAACCATCGAATGCCAGACTCTCGACGTGAAAAGCAGTGCGACAGAACTCGGTGTCTGCGAGGAAACGGTCCGTCGTCTCGTACGCCGCAAAGTCCTGCGCAAACTGCCCGGTTTGCGCCGCGTCCTAATCCCGCGCACCGAACTGGACCGCTATCTGAATAACGGCAACCACGCCCATCTCCCGTGAAACACCCGGCTCAAATCGCATTGCAATCGTTGGAACGTGGCCGAAAATCTCGACGCATGAACACGGCAGAAAGAACCACTTCAAAATTGGCCAAGAATTGGCCAAGCACGGCTTTTCGAGGAGCGCGCCCTCAATTCACGGAAGTCCATATTCTCCTTTATTTTCAGGGGTTTTCTCGCTGGTGGGCCCAGAGGGATTTGAACCCCCGACCAAGCGATTATGAGTCGCCTGCTCTAACCGCTGAGCTACGGGCCCAATATGCTTATTTACAGCATATTACTGACGTATTGCGACTGCCTAGTTTTTGATTGTATCCCGCCTTTGTATCCCGCATGATTTTGGTGCTTATGACAAACTCATCCGCAGATTTGGGGCGGGATACAAATCCCGCAAAACCATCGCGCACCGCAACCCTCTCGCCTGACGGCAAGTGGCGCTCGTTCCCAAAAGTCCCGAACTTGGTGCAATACGTCAGCACAGGCACCTATTTTGGAAGGGTTAAGATCGCGGGCAAGATATTTCGGGAAAGCCTTGAAACCGATGTTTTCACCACGGCAAAGCTCCGCCTGCCGGATTTCATCAAGAAGAAACGCAAACGCGCCGCGCGGCCCGTGGCGGGGACATTTGCGGAAGCCCGCGCGCTGTACGAGTCAGACCTGGAAGCGGACCACACCTTGAGGGAGACAAGCAAACTGTATCGCCGCAAGTGCATCGCGGCCTTGGTGAAGTCTTGGACCGGCCTTGACGCGCTGCAACCCGCGCGGATTACGGAAACCGATTGCCGCGAGTGGGCTTCGCGCTATGAGAAAGAATACAGCGCGAGCGTTTTCAACAATACGCTTGGCACGCTGCGATTGATTCTGGAGCGTGGCGGGTTGGGCCACGATGAAAACCCCGCTCGCAAGATCAAGCGCGTAGGAGTCAAACCCAAGGAATTGCATTTGCCGGAGACGCAACAATTCGACGCGCTCCTTTCCATCGTTGAAACAAGCGGGGCAGGGCGGGCGAAACCATGTGCGGATTTTATCCGGTTCCTCGCGTTTTCAGGTTGCCGGCTGAATGAAGCCCGGCGCGTCCGCTGGGCCGATGTGAATTTCGAGAAAATGGAAATTCGCGTCCACAACAGCAAGAGCGCGAAGTCCAGCAGCAAACCGGAATTTCGCTTCGTGCCAATCATTCCGCCGATGATGGAATTGCTGACGCGGTTAAAGGCAGAGAAACCCGCTGCGGAAAGTCTCGTTTGCGGCGTTGGCGAGTGTGAGAAATCTTTGACGCGCGCGTGTCGGCTTGCCAAGGTTGCGCGCATTACACATCACGACTTGCGCCATCTATTCGCGACGCGCTGCATTGAATCCGGCGTGGACATTCCTACCGTTAGCCGCTGGCTTGGACACTCGGACGGCGGCGCGCTGGCGATGAAAACCTACGGGCATTTGCGCCGCGAGCATTCCGCCGCTATGGCGCAACGTGTGACCTTTGGAAGCGCTTCGAGGGAGTTAAATGGTGGAAAGCCTCTCCCCGCATGAAAGATAATTCCGCAGGGAAAGAAAATTCGTCAGAGCCCAATCCCGAGCTAGCGAAGCTATTAGCGGAGATTCCCGCCGAACTGAAAATGTTCGTTACCAATACGCCTGCGGAATTGTTGGGAAAATATTTCACGCAAGAACAAGCCGAGAAAATGGCGGGGATGATGTCTGGCATGGGCTATGAAGTCGGGATTGATGTGCCCGAATTCGCCCGAAACGCTTCAAAGGAATTTTGGAAGTATTTTTACCGGAGTGGTTTCAACCCGGTGGCGTCACAAAGGGATTTCGGCACCCTGACGAAATCACTCGATGCGGCAGGGCAAGTGCCATCAAGGCGGAAGAAAACTGACTTTGAAATTTCCATGCTCAGAGTTTTGCCGGTGCTTTTTCCGTTGTGGGAAAAGGAATTGGCTGCGCTGCCTGATGAAGAAAAAGCCGAATACTACGCAGGCCGCGTCGAAGGCAAAAAGGTCATCAATAAATTCAACGCCGACTATATTAGAATGGTCAAGCGCGCCCGGATTTATCTGTTTATTTCCATGCTCTGGCGATTGTTTGAGGAATTCAAATCAATGGCCGAAGCGGGGCGATTTTTGCGCGAATGCAAGATAATCAATGACAAGGTTAGTTCAGACGAAGTCCGCGCGGTATTTCGCCAAATCGGCTTGCGCTACCGGGGGCCAGGGCGGCCAAAGCGAACCTAGGCGCAAACGTCCTCTCTCGAAAACCGTATCCGGCCAAAGCCGCGAATACGTATTTGCCCGAAATCATCACCTATCTTACTTCCGTTGGTGAATTCAATAGCGTGCGGTCATGGCTATACAAGACAGCACCAGCACCGGGCGAGTTGACGCCAGCGAAAGCAAGGCCGTCAACCCGCAGAACCAAACCTCAACCAATCACGCCCTGCCCCGGCTCGCGTACACCATGCGCGAGACGGCGGAGATTTTGGGCGTCTCGTACATCACCGTTCACCGGCTGTTGAAGCGCGGGAAACTCCGCGCCTCAGACGCCATTCGCAACAAGGTGATTCCCTTGGCGGAAATTGAACGCTTCTTGCGCGAGTCCACAACGGAGAGCGCATCGTGAGTGGCGCCATGGACACAACTCGCGAGCGCGCGGTCTTGGGCAGCGTCATTGCCGCGCCGGGAAAGGAAATGCCCGCCAACCTCAAACGATTGATTCACACCGCACCGGAGAGTTTCCGCGATGGACCGCTAGGCAAGGTTGCCGTTGCCGTGCGTCACGCCATGACCAATGGCCACGCGCCGACGCTGGCGGAAATCGGTGCGCAACTGGACAGCGACCAATTTCCGGTAATTCCCGGCATGGAAAATCACGCGCTGCCATTGGAGTTTGCCGAGATCGAAGCCGAACGGCTTTTGGCCAATTATCACGCGCGCCAAGTCTGCGCCTTGCTGGCGGAAGCCTCGCAGGTCGCCAAGGAAAATCCACAGAAGGCCGCGCTCGTGGCTCGTGATGCCGCTGCCGCACTGCAATCGCTGGCGACGGAAACGCCGGACACAACCTGCGCGCAAACCGATTTGCGCGCCGCGTACGATTCCGCGACGTGCGCCGCGAACAAATTGGGCGAGGTCAAAATCCCGCCGCGCGAACCAATTGTTGGAAACTGGCTGAAGGAAGGAGACCTGGGTTTCCTTTACGGTGCGCGCGGTTTGGGCAAGACCTGGCTGGCAATGTTGCTGGCGCGACGCATCGCCGAAGGCGTCACGATTGGCGATTGGACCGTTCTGAAGCCGCGCCGCGTGCTCTACGTGGACGGCGAAATGCCCTTGGACGGCATTCGCGAGCGTGACGCGGCCTTGTCGTTGGTGCCAGAGGCGAACATTTCCTACTTGCAGCACGAAGTCTTGTTCCAAACCACCGGCAAAGTCCTGAACCTGACCGATCCCGCCGCGCAAGCGGCTTTGCTCGCGAAATGTCAGCGCGAAAAAATCGAAGTGCTTTTCCTTGATAACCTCTCCTGCCTATTTTCCGGGATTAACGAAAATGACGCGGATGCGTGGGAACAGGTTTTGCCGTGGCTCTTGGACCTGCGGCGCCACCGCATTGCCGTGGTATTCATTGCGCACGCCGGGCGCAACGGCTTTATGCGTGGCACCTCGCGCCGGGAGGATGCAGCCTTTTGGATTATCCAGCTTGCCGAGGCGAAGGACGCCACGGAAATTCAGACCGGCGCAAAATTCGTGGCGCGCTTTGTGAAAAATCGCAACGCGACGGAAACCGAATGCCCCCCGTTGGAATGGAGTTTCCGGCTGGCGCCGAACGAAGCCCGCGCGCACGTCTCATGGAAAAAGCTCTCCACGGCGCAATGCTTCCGGCAATGCGTGGAGAATGGCTTGGCGAGCGCCACGGATATTGCCGGCGAAATGGGAATTACCAAAGGGCAGGTTTCCAAGCTGGCCAAACGGGGCATGGCCGAGGGCTGGTTGGCGAAGGATGGCCGGGAATACAAGCTGGCGTGCGCAGCGTGAAGCGTTTGTTTCCGTTTCCACTCTCTAGGCGCGGAAACCGGAAACGAAAGGAAACCAGAGAGGAAACCAATTCGTTTCCCTGTGGCAACCAAGGAAATTCATAAGGAAATTCACCCGGCAGGGAAACGGGAGGTTTCCGGGCGAGGAAACCAAGGCCGCGCGATTAGTGGCCCGTCGTTTCCACGATTTTGATTTCGTCCGCCGTCAGGCCGTAAAGCTCGTCCAGCGTCTCGCCATCCAATTACGGATTATTATTTTTGAAAATCCGGGCGAGCGTGTCGCGGTGCGCGTCCAATTCCTCCAAAAATGCCTCGTCAATGCTCTGATAGCCGCCGGCTTTGAATAATCCGTGCTGCACCGCGCCGCGCTTTTTTCGGGAGATTTTCCGCGAATTTCTCCAGTGAACCATTGGCCACGGCTTCGCGGGAAAATAACCAGTAAATTTCCGCGAATTTTTCCGAATTGGAATAATCGGTGTAGAGGAATTTTTGATATTCCGCTGAAGCGCAGTTTCCAAGTCCGGCTTAAACCGGCAATCTACAATTTCAAATTGCTCGAAATCGAAAAGCGCAGCGAGTGGGGTCTGGCTATTCCACCCGTAACGGATCGTCTGGAAATAATTGTCCGGCGTGGCAATGTCGCCAAAGGGCTTTTTGGCTTCGATATAGAATTTTACGTCCCGGAAGTTCGGCGCGACGTAAAACGCATAATCCGCGCGGCGTTGCGACACGCCATGTTCCTTGCGTTCAACTTTGACTTCCTGTTCGTAGGGATTTTTCTGCGTGTCGTGGTTTACATCCCAGCCGAGCGCGACGAGAAATTTATCAATGAAGTCCCGGCGCGCTTCCGCTTCCTGATAATTCGGGGAGAGGTAAAATTTTTCGTTGGCCTTGAAGTCTGCGGCCAACTGTTGCACCCGGGCGAATGCCTCGTCAAAACTCGCTGCCATGTGCGCGGAGCGTAGCAAATGACCCGCGCGGAGCAAGCGCGGCAGCGTTCAACGCGTGTGCCGCAACCGATGCCAGCCAAGCAGACCTGCGCCGCCAAGCAAGAGCCAAAGGGAGGCGGGTTCGGGAACTAGCGTGCCCTCGATACGGAAGGCAGCAAGAACGGTGCTGTCAAAGCTGCGCCATCCCAACCAATTTCCATTATCGAAATCGTAGCGCTTCGTCTTCATGTTCCCGATTACGATTGTATTATTCTCATACCAGCCATAAACAGCATTGCTGGTAGCGTCCACGGTGTTGCTTGTGGTTTGAGGCGCGACCACCAGCCAATAAGAACTGCCAGAATTGAGGACAGGAGTTAAAGAGGAACTTAATACAACTTCCTGCGGAACAGAACCGAGGCCAATCGGATTTAGACCAATAGTTTCGAGCGGGTTTGGGGCGGGCTCGCCTTGAATGTCCGCATACACGGATACCGCTAGGTTGTCTGAGTCCTGAATGTGCGAAAGCACTAATGCAACCTTGCTAAGAGCCCAACTCCCGCCGGGGATAGAAAACGAGGCTGCTACCGCTGTGCCGGCAGGACCACCTTGAGCAACGTACCACTGGGGGACATAAAAGCCAACGTTACCAAAACCAGCGCTGGCTTCATAATCGCTGAAAAGAATCGTCGCATTGCATGTGACACCAGCAACACACATTTCTAAAATGACCAAAGCGTGCAAAACAAAGTTCTTCATATACTCAATTGTTTTCCCAAAGGTTGTATTTCCTCCTAAAGTACTCCGAGATCACAGCTCTAACTAAGTCTGTGGAAACTTTGTTGAAGAGCATTACCTCAATGATTTCTCCATCAAACGGATTTTGTCCGTTTCCCAGTAGAGGATAATAATCTGGAACCGTTACCGTATTCGCTATATTGGTATAGATGCCATGTGAGTTGAATCGGGCAACCCATTCAGATTGGCGGCTCGAAATGTTGAACAAGTGAAAGTTCGTAATTGTCGTCGGTGGTGAAGGGAGCGACAAGACTGCCGAACGGAAAAAATCATCCTGAACAACACCAGTTGTCGAGGGGTAGTATTCACCACCGCCAACTCCACCGAATCGCCAAAGCCCCGGGCCGCTCGCAAGGGGAATTTCCCGTCGAGCTCGGATGGCAGCGAAGACTTCCGCGTTTGTCCAGGAGTTGAGATTTTGTGCGAACCGAATCTCAAACCAATTTGTTCCGAAAAACCTGAGTCCGAAGTGATTGTTAAGCGCGTTCGTGATGGCCACTAAATACGGCCTGTTCTTGTGGCTTTCAGATGAGGGATAGTGCACCAAGTTCGTGTTACCCGATTCATCCCGCCACTGGTTTATAGTGCCGCCGTAGTTGGCTAAGGCCGCGCTGTCAGATTTAAGCCAGAGTTTGAGGGTGGCAGGGTCGAGCGGCATTGCCACACCGCTGCTTGCCGAGGTGATAACTTGGCTGCACGAGTAAGCTGATGGGCCCGCCAAATTCCAAGCCCTAACCCGATATTGATAAACCGTGTTGGTTGCCAAGCCGCCGTCAATGAAAGATGCGCCTTCCGCCCGCGCCACGGTGGAGTAATTCTTTCCGTCCATCGTGCGTTCTACAAAATAGGTGGTCTGGTCATCGTTTGCGCCGGGATTCCACCAGACGCTCACTTGCGTCGGAGCCAGCACGTTAATGGTCAAATTCGTCGGGGTTTGCGGCGTGGCCATGAACTGATACCGCTCATGCAAATAGTGGGTCACGCAATCGCGCTCCGTTAAGCTCAAGGCTCTGTTGAAAATTAGAACTTCGGCGACATCACCCACGAATTTGTTACCACCTTGGCCAAGTTTTGAAGTCGGCGAGAAACCGACGGCGTTGCTCGCAGTTTGGAACTTCAAAATCCCGTTGAGCCGTGCTGCCCACTCGCCTTGTCGGGACGCCGGGTTGTAAAGATGAAAATTAGTCAACCCTTGAGCAATACTCCCCACGTTGAAAGTTGCCGATGCAGAACCAAAATTATCAACTATCTCCCCAGACGTGGAAGGGTGGGCAGGGTTCCCGGGCACTCCAATTCGCCAGACACCCGCTGCTAAGTTTGGCCTGTCGGAGTCGGCTTTCAGGACGATGAACCCTTCCGCTTGCGTCCAATTGGTAACGTAGCTGCGAAGGTTCGTTGTAAACAAACTGTTGCCATCGAAGCGGACTACTGGTCTGCCGTTGACACCGTTCCCAATCCAGTAAGGACGTTCGCCTGAGTTGGCCAGGGCATGATTCTTGTTTCCACTCTGGTCAGGCCACAAGTCCACGCGGTCAGGCGCATTGGTATGAACGATGGCTGCGATAAGCCACTGTTGCAGATTCCCAATATGGTCAGGCGGTCTTGTGTATTCGTAATTGGCAAGAATATCAGCCGGACTCAGCGGATAATTGAACGTCTCCAAATCTTCAAAGACGCCATTGGCCACGCTGCCGCCTGCAAGGGCGCATCCTAACGCAAAGCCATTCGTACGCACTTCCCAGCCGGGGTATGCAAAGCCCGCTGCGTTCGTCAGACACGGCACGCCGTTCGTGTAAAGCGCCACCTCTCCGCTTGTGTAGGTCAGTGTAATCTGGCACCAGCGGTTTGAGGTCAGCGTCACTGACGCCACCAGATTCGTCGCGACTGCGGCTCCATTCGTTTGCGAGGCAAACAGAATTTGTGAGCCTTGCGAACCAAAGAACAAGGACCACCAGCCGGCACTGTTCGGTGTGCCTACTTCCAACAAACGCCCTGCCGCAGGGCCGCTCCCCGAATTCCATTGCGGCTTGAACCAGAACCGCACGCTTCCGCTGCGCAGGTTGAGATTGGCCGTCCAATCATTCGTCTCCACGGTCTGAAAAATCAGCCTTGCCGCACCGTCTGTCAACTGCACGCCTTTGGTAATCCACGCGTCCGCCAGTTGAAGATTGTTTGTGGCCATCGGCTGCTGGCCCCGCGAACCAACGTAGTTTGCGGAATTGAAATCCAGATAGATCAATTGTTTCGGGCGGAACACAGCGGCGTTTGTCGCATTGGTTTGGTAAATCGTGCCCACGATTTCTCCCGCGCATGGCGTCGCCTCGTTCGGACTGAAGTAGGCTTCTTCGTAATCCGAGCAACCGTCGTAGTCGGTATCAATGCTGTTGGTGTCACTGCGCGTCACGAATGTCTCGAAAATGTCGGACAGGAAATCGCGGTCCGAATCGTTGGTGCAACCTACCGTGTAATAGCTCTCGGATGCCGACGGATTGGCTATGACCCACGGATTTGCCGCATTGGTCCAACGGCCAAGGTAGGTCCAGTTCGTGCCAATCGCAGTTGTCGTGAGTAATTCGTAAGGCTCACTGCCTGCATTGGTCAGGGACAGGACGACGTTCGTTCCCTGATACACGGGAAAGCGCAACTTCCCGCCGCAACTCCCGCTCAAATAGAGCCATTGAAAATTGTCGCCGCCACCACCCAAACCGCCACCACCACCTTCTCCCGCACCGGGCGGCGCGGGCGGACCTTCCAAGACGGATTCAAGCGCATTCAGAATCGCGGACTGTTGCTGAAGTTCAACGTAGTTGATGTTTTCATCATCAATGACAAAAAGGCCGGGGCTGATTTCCGCCTGCGGCAGACCAAGGATATTCGCGGGCAACGGCGGCCAAGTAGGATTTTGAGCGGAGTAATAATTCGCCGCAATTCCGGCGTGCGGACTGGCGAAAATCCCGACGAGAGCAAAAAGCACGGAGCCGACAAGAGGAACTACCCTGATTCCCGATATTTTCATAATCCCTTTTCCCTTCCAACTGGTAAAACTGTTCTACGCCCCTCGTGCAGTTTTGCAACAGCTATCACTCAACCGATTCCCTTGTTCCCAAAATTGCTTTTGCTGATGAGACGAAGCGCAGGCGATTGATAGTCTCTTTTCCTCGTTGTATCCCGCATTGTATCCCCCGTGAGAATTTTTGAAGCGAAACGAGGCAACGCGAGAAAACACGAGAAACGGAATCACCTTATTTGGCGGGCTTTTGCTAACAGGAGCGAAGGGAAGAAAACGCGCGAAAAACCCGTTTTGCAATTATGAGTCGCCTGCTCTAACCGCTGAGCTACGGGCCCGAGGCCGGGCGATTATCTTGCGGGAGGCGCGCGGGCGGCAAGCCAATTTGCCCGGCAATTCCGGATGCCCGGACAACTGAACTGGCCACCACGGGCGGAGGCGAATTCGCCTGAGCGAGGCCTGTTGGTGAGATTGACCTTTACTTCTGACAAAAGTGAAGGTCAATAATGCTGTGTTTCAGTTGATGAAACGTATGATGCGACCTGGCGCGATATGGACGAAGCTGCGCACCCTGACTTCCCGGGTGAAGGGAGGACTTGTCCAAGACTGTCCGTCGGAACTGTTCGCGTGCGAAATCTGCGGCAAGCGGGAATGCACTAGCGAAACCTGGTTGAATTGCCGGCAACGCCTGGCGGCGGCACAGTTCATGAAGTCCGGCGATCCGCAGGCGCTTGCGGAACTGGAGCAGCTGAGAATCGCGCGTGACCAGGCGATTGGCTGTCAGCAAGCGGCGCCGGATCGCGCGGGCGAAACCGCCCCTCAGAGTGGGCAGCAAGGCGCCCAAGTTCCGACCTAGTGAAAGGGCGGGAGCGTTGGCTGCGGAACCAGCCCGGCAATTCCGATTGCCGCCGCCCAAGGGCAGCGGTATATCAGCGCCATGATGAGCCATTTGCCTGTCATCCCCCGTCGCTCGCGACGCGATGCACGGTCCCGCGCCGGATTCAGCGTGCTCGAATTGCTCGTCGTGGTGGCGATTCTCCTGATCCTCTTCACCATTTATTGGGGCTTAGCCGGCAAGAACACGCGCGTGGGGGAACGCAAGAGTTGCGCGAAGAATCTTCAGCGGACGTTGATCGCCATGGAAATCTTCGCGACGGATCACGGCGGAAAATTCCCGGAAGTGCCGGGGGCGAAGACGCCCGCGGAAGCGCTCGACCTGCTGCTGCCAAAATACACCGTGGACGCCAGCGCGTTCATTTGTCCGGCGAGCAAGGATGCGGAGCTGCCGTCCGGGGTTTCGATCGCCAGGCAGAAAATCAGCTATGCCTATTTCATGGGCCGGCGCAAGGGCGCGGCGGGAGAACTGTTGTTCAGCGACCGGCAGGTGGACGCGCTGCCCAAGACGGCGGGGCAGGCGGTTTTTTCCGCCACGGGCCAGGCGCCGGGCAACAATCATGGGAACGCCGGCGGGAATTTTCTCTTCACCGACGGTCGCGTCGAATGGTCGCCGCCGCGGCTGCCGTTTTCCCTCGCGCTGCCGCCGGGCGTTGTGTTACTGAACCCCTGAAGGGTTTATGAAAATCCAGTGTCCCTGCGGAACCAAGGTGGTCATCGAGGTCACGCCCGAACAGGCGCGCGCGGGTGTGCAGTTTGTCTGCCCGGCCTGCGGCGCAGATTCCTCGGCGCTGGTCACGCAAATCGTCCGCCAGCAGTTTGGAATTTCCGCCGAGGCAGCCGGCGCGCCGGCGCCGGAGATTGCTCCGCCGCCCGCACCTCGACCCGTGCCGATCATTTCAACGCCCGCGCCCGCACCCGCACCCGCACCCGTGCCCGTGCCCGTGCCCGTGGCGAAGCCGGTGCCGGTAGCTGCCGTGCCGCCGCAACCCGTGCCGGTGGCGCGCGTGCGGTTGCAGCGTTCGGAAGGCGCCGCCGTTGAGCCGGCCGCTGCCGCCGGTGCGCCGTTGTGCAAGAAACATCCCGGGGTGGAAACCACAGAGGTGTGCGTCGTCTGCCACAAGCCGATTTGTCCGAAGTGCATGGAATTGTTTGGCTACGTCTGCTCGCCGTTGTGCCGGCAGAAGGCGGATTTGCAGGGGATCGTGGTGCCGGTTTGCGCGGCGCAGAAGTCGGTGGTCGAGGCCCGGCAATGGCGCAAGGTGGTGATGGTGGCGGGCTCGGTCAGCGCCGTAGTGCTGGTGCTGCTGGGCTTTTGGTTTTGGTACGCGTGGTTTGGCGTCAAACCGAGGATCGCCTTCGCGCAGCGGTTCGAGAAGCCGGCGTATTCCGGCGAGTCGTATCTTGGCGGCGCCGACAAGAGCCAGATTATTTTCTTGCACGGCGGCAAACTGGCGCGCTACGACACCAAGTCGAAGCAGGAGGTCTGGTCGGCGGAGTTGATTGACCAGCAGGACATCGAAAAGAAGGTGAAGGAGGAAACGCGGCGTTTGCAGGAACTGCAAGGGAAGCTGAACGACAACGCGCCGGATGCCCCGCCAATCAAGATTTTGCCGCCGGACAAAATGGCAAAGGAGATGGAGCGCTGGGCGGCGGCGGCCTTGGACCTGCAAGTGGTGGGTCAGAATATCTGGGTGGCCACGGAGGAAAAGGTGGTGCGTTATGACTGGGACACCGGGAAACCCGGCGAGCAACTGGCGGTGAAGGGCGGCTTCGGCGGGTTGATTCAACGCGGCGATGAATTCCTCCGCCTGGATCGCGACGCCACCAAGGACGTCATCACGCACATCAATCTGGCCACGGGCAAGATCACCGAGGAGACGATCGTCCAGCCGCTGTTGGCGCGCGCGGGCACGAATGCCGGCAGCGCGAAGACGGTCGCCGCCGCGAAAGGCGGCAAGGCCGGCGGCGCGGGAATTCCGCTGGGCAAACCCGGCCAGGACAAGAACCGGCCACTCGATGCGCGCAAAGTGGAGGAGCAGTATGCTCAGATGTCATTGCCCCAACGGCTCGCGGCGCCGGCCACGCTTTCCATCAACCGTGCCCAGGAGCGCACGCTGGCCGAACTCAACAGCGATACGAAGATTCCCGGCGGCGGTCCGGACAATCCCGAATTGGCCGAATACTTTACGCTCATCCCCGCCAAGGATGGCTACGTGCAGTTTGCCTCGCGTTTGATTGAAAAACGCCTGGTCGCCCGGCAGGTGATGAAGCCGCGCCCCGGCAAGTCCGCGCTCGACGGTCCGGTGAACGTCACGCAGAGCGCCGAGGTGGCGAACGAGATTTTCAACGAGATGGCGCGCGACCGCGGGGGCGACACTGAGATGGAGGATCAAAGCCGTTATCTGATCACGCTGCGCCGCGCGGATGGCAAGGGCGACGCGGAGTGGAAAGGCGAAGTCATCGGGCCGCCGTCGGTCTTTCCGCTGGCCACGGTCAACGTCATCGCCTCGCGGCAGAAAATCACGGTGCTCGACAAGGCGAACAAGAAGTTGTGGGAGAGCGCACTCACCTACAATGTCGCCGGGCGTTCACATGAAGATGATCCGGCGACGACGGGGCAGGGGCCGTGCGTTGAGCGCGGCGATACGCTGTTCGTTTTCGACGAAGGTGTGCTCACGGCGTTCGACCTCAAAACCGGCAACGCGCAATGGCGGTTGCCGTCCGTCGGCATCAGCGGATTGTTCTTCGATGACAAGGGAATGCTCTACGTGGATTCCACCACCGCCAGCCCGGACACGATCAAGTATTCGCGGCAGATTGACGTGACGTCACGGACCTCGGACTTGATGATCAAGATTGACCCGCGCACGGGCAAGACGCTGTGGTCGAAGGAAACGCATGGCGCGGTCGCCTACGTAAGCGGCGATTACATCTACTCCGTGCAGCGGCATGGATCCTTGCGCGACGAGGAAGATGAAAGTCCTTACGGCGCGCCGGCAGTCATGGCGATACCGAATTTCTATCGCATCCGCCGGATCAATCCGCGCAACGGAAAGGAAATGTGGGCGCACTACGAGGAACGCGCGCCACTGGACATCCGCTTCGACAAGAACCGCGTCCACATTGTCTTCAAGAAAGAGGTCCAGGTGCTGAGTTGCTGGTCATTCTGACCGCGGGCCGGCGTCGCGGGCCGGCGTTTCCACAATCAACAGCGCGTTGCCGAGACCGCGCTCGCGTTTGTCCGAGGGCGAATTCACCACGCGACCGTCGAGCCAGAACGTGGTCGAGCCGCCGCCATCGAGGTTGAGCGCCTGGCGGCAACCGAGCTGGTGCATGAGCGAACTCAGTTCGGCGAAGCTCATGCCGGCGGACAAATTGCTCTGCCGTCCGTCCACGGCCACGAGATAAAAATACCGTTCGTCAAAACCCACCGCCGTTCGCGGATGCCGCGGCTGCACGTAATCCATGAGTCCCTTGTTGAGCGGCCACGGCTGCTCGACGCCGTCCTTGACCAACACCGGCCCGCCGCCGATGGCCTCGACGGCTCGGCTCAGGTCGCTGGAGGCGCCGGTGGTAAACGTGACGGTTTCGCCGCGGCGGAGGTGGACCAGATTAGTCTGCGCGGCGCCGCAAATGGTGAGCACCATGAGATTGCTCTTCAACGCGGTGTTTCCCCCGGTGCGAATTTCGGCGACGCGCGCGCGGTACTCCTGCCCGATGCGCAAGGGCAGCCACGGATTCCGGCGGACGCGGGCGAGGACCAGTTCCACTTCGTTTGTGGCGCAGGTGCGGTCGCCAAAGACCGGCGTGAACAACGTGGCGGCGTTGGTCAGCGGCTGCTGGTTCAAGCCGAGCTTGGTTCGCGTGCCGTCCGGCCAGCGCAGTTCCAGTTGGGGATACGCGATGGCGATGTGCGGTTCGCCCTCGGCGCCGAACCACAGGCATTTGTCCGTCGGACTGCTCACGAGTTCGCCGCGGAGAATTTGCAGCCCGCCGGGGTCGCCCTGGTACGGGCCGGGTTTGATCGCGAAGAAATCACCGTTGATGGCAACGAGCGGTCGTCCGAGTGCCGCGGGAAATTCGGCGACTTGTTGCGAGAGCGGCAGCAGGCCGCGGACTCGTCCGTCGGCCAGCGAAGTCTGAACCTTTAATTCACGGTGGGAACGATCGAGGCGCGCGACGTGGATGGACCACGGTTGGTTGGTTTCCCGAAGGTGCGCGTAATCCAGACCGGGAACGCAGGTGGTGTAATGAAACTCTGGCAGGATGATGGGTTTGTTCGTTTCCGCCGGGGATGGGGAAACCGCCACCGATAGCAGGAGCAGAAGACGAAAAAGACAGGCCGCCAGCCGGGTGAAAATGCCGGCCAGGAAAATTGCATCGCCGCGCCGCGGGGGAGTTTTCGCCATTTACGGTTTCACTCTAACCGTGGCGACATGCCAGTCGAGAAAAAGGGCGTTGCGCGCGCGGCCATGCACGGGTTTGCGCGGCAGGTTCACGCCGTAACCGCTGGTGAGCGAGGCGAGCGTGTTGAGTTGATCCACATCCAGGAGGGCGTAGTTGTCGCTCGGACTCGGAAGGGTGGCGACTTTCACCGGCAGTGCGTCGGCGGTCCAGCCGCTGACGCCGCCACTCAACCCGGGATAACCGAAGACGTTCTCCACGACATTCACGCCGATTACGAAAGGTGCGGCGGCGGCAAAGTTGGTGGCGTAAACGGCCACTTGATAGCTGACGCCCTGGTCCATGTTCGCGCTGGAGGTGATCGTAGGTGGTTGCTTGCTTTGCTGGACGGAGGCCGGGCAGGAAGCCACCCGCGCTGTGACCACCGTCGGGGAGGAAGCCGGCAACGCCAGATAGCTCGCGATGTAATGGAGCACGTTGAAGCGCAGGGAATCAGCCGAATCGTACGTCTGATAGACCGCCCGCCAGGTTGGGCCCGGCAAGCGGTCGTTGTTGTCCTGGCCATACAGGCTGAACGCCAGGGAGTATTGCCTGAGGTTGCTGGTGCAATTAGCCTGAAGCGCCTTGCCCTTCGCCTTGGCCAGCGCCGGCAGGAGCATCGCGGCCAGAATCGCGATGATGGCAATGACTACCAGGAGTTCAATCAAAGTGAAGGCAGGGGATTTCCCGCGCCCCGCTCGCGTTACGAAGGCAATCGCATGCATAACTGGTCCGTGGATGCACCATCGCAAATTTGGAGTGGATTGCAACGCCCTTCTCGCCGCGGAATTTGCCGGCCGCCATTGGTGACCGGGCGCCCGCTGCTTTCGCCAATTGCACTTCACCGGACGATGAATCCGCGCATTCCGTCCTTGGATGCCACGGCGCCGTTACGGGAGAGCCGCCGGCCATCCTTTCGCAAACATGGTGATGCGATGACCGTGATGGTCCTGGGCGTGGACGACTTTCGGGCGAAAGAAAAATCCCGCGCCACGAATCGTTCACCACAGTCCGACGCGTTGCGCCGGGGTCGCAGAACTAGAGATCAAGGTCTTCGAGTTCGAGCTCGAGGAAGCCGTGCAACTGCCGCAGGCGGGTGGGATGCCGCATCTTGCGGAGCGCCTTGGCTTCGATCTGCCGGATGCGCTCGCGCGTGACGCGAAACTGTTTGCCCACTTCTTCAAGAGTGCGCGCGTAGCCGTCCACAAGGCCGAAGCGTTGTTCCAACACCTTCCGCTCGCGCTCGGTCAGGCTGCCCAACACGTCGCCGAGCTTGTCCTTCAACAGGCTGAAGCTCGTGATGTCGGACGGGCTTTCAATGGCCTTGTCCTCGATGAAATCGCCGAAGCTGGTGTCCTCGCCGTCACCGACCGGCGCCTGAAGCGAGATCGGTTGCTGCGCCATCTTGAGCACAGCGCGGACGCGGTCCACCGGCAGTTGCATTTCATCCGCGATCTCCTCGGGCGACGGCTCGCGTCCGAAATCCTGAATCAACCGCTTCTGGATGCGCATGAGCTTGTTGATCGTCTCGATCATGTGGACCGGAATGCGGATCGTGCGCGCCTGATCGGCGATCGAGCGCGTGATGGCCTGCCGGATCCACCACGTCGCGTAGGTGGAAAACTTGTAGCCGCGGCGGTACTCGAATTTCTCCACCGCCTTCATCAAGCCCATGTTGCCTTCCTGAATCAGATCAAGGAACGAAAGGCCGCGGTTGGTGTATTTCTTGGCGATGGAAATCACGAGCCGCAGGTTGGCTTCCACCATTTCGGTCTTGGCCTGATGCGCGTTGGCGATGAACCGCTTCAACTCCAGGTAGGCGGTGAGGTAGTCCGCGTACGGCATCCGCACGAATTCCTCCAGCGCCCGGATCTTGCGATCCTCGGATTCGATGATCGCCTCGGCTTGGGGGGATTTTGGCTGCGCCTTCCAATCCTGAATCTGCCGCAGGCTGGACTGGATTTTGTCGTGGATGTTCTCCGCGACGAGGCACATTTCCTCGATGACCTTCTGCTTGTAGTAAAATTTGGGAAACGTCGCCTGGAGTTTACGGTCCACTTTGCGAAAGGCGTTTTCCGCGCGCGCGCGCGCGGGCTTGTTGGCGGCGGCACGCCAGGCGGCATATTTGTCGTCCACTTCCTGGTCCAGTTCGCGAACCACGCGGACCAGCCGGCGCAATTCGCGCACGTGCCGGTCGCGGCTGTCCACCTTCTTGTCCAGGATCACGCGGTCGAAGCGCTCCTTGGGTGGCTCGGAAATCAGCTTTTCCGCCAGCGCGATGTGTTCCTTGCCGGAAAAACCAAAGCTGTTGATGATGCGCGCCACTTCCGTCTCGGCGTCCTCGATGCGCTTGGAAATCTCGACCTCCTGTTCGCGCGTCAGCAACGGCACCTGGCCCATTTGCTTCAGATACATTCGCACGGGATCGTCGAGGATGTCGAGCCGGTGCTTCTCCTCCTCCTCCTCGGGCTCGGGCTGTTTGACGCGATCCACTTCGGCTTGGTCAACGATGTCGATTTCGAGGCTGCGCAGCTTGGAATAAATCTCCTCCAGTTCCTCGGGCGAGGCGGGCGATTCCCCGAGGATTTCGCTGATGTCGCCGTGCGTCAGGTAGCCCTGCTCCTGCGCCAAGCGGACGAGTTCCTTGATGCGTTCCGCGATTTCCGTTTCCGTTGCAGTCGCGGGCGCGTGGCCGTTCTTGTTGACCACGGCGAGGGACTCGGGCGGGGTCGCGACCGTGACCACCTTCGGTTTGGCGGGTGGTTCGGAAGTGCGTTTCCGCGGCGCGGCGTGCGGAGCGGCAGAGCGGTCCTTTGACTTCGGCATAACGTCGTTACAGCTATCCACCAAACCTTACAGGGTGGGGCAATATGGGAAAGCGCGGCGCCGCTCGTCAAGGGAGCAAAGGAGATTTTTTCGCGCGTCGCCAGCGTCCCGTGGCGAACCGAACATTCACGGTCTGCAACGTTGCGCCGCGGCCCGACTCCTGCCAGAGTTCGGACACCATGAAACGCCGCGAGTTTCTCAAAACCTCCCTTGCCGCCAGCGCGCTGGTGGCCACGTCCACCGTCATGAACGCCGCCGAAGAAAAAACCGCCGCCCGCGAATTTTACGAACTGCGCCAGTACCACCTCCGCCAGGGGCCGATGCTGAAGCGCTGCGACGATTTCTTCCGCGAGGTCGGCGTGCCGGCGCTGAATCGCGCGGGCGTTTCGCCGGTCGGCGTATTCGATCTCGCTGTCGGCCCGGACGCGCCGACGAAATTTCTCTTGTTGCCGTTCAAGTCGCTCGCCGCGATGGCGGCGGCCAAGGAGAAAGTCGAGAACGACCCGGACGTGGTGAAATCCGAGTTCTACAACCTGCCGCCCACCGACCCGCCTTACATTCGGATGGAGAGCACGCTGCTTTATGCCTTCAGCGGCATGCCGAAGCTCGAAGTGCCCAAACAAGTGGCGGAGAAAAAGTCCCGGCTGTTCGAGTTGCGGACCTACGAGGCCCACAGCCGCAAGGCCAACCAGAAGAAGGTCGAGATGTTTAACGTCGGCGAGATCGAGATTTTCCGCCGCACCGGTTTGACGCCGGTCTTCTTCGCCGAGGGCGTTGTTGGCCCGAAGCTGCCCAGCCTGACCTATATGCTCGTGTTCGATGACATGCCCGCGCACGACAAAGCGTGGGGCACGTTTGGTCCCGATCCCGAATGGAAAAAGTTGAGCACCACACCGGGCTACACCAACGCGGAAATCCTGACGAACATCACGAACGTGTTCCTGCGGCCGACGGGCTACTCGCAGGTTTAGCTGGACGGCTCAAACAGAAGTCAACGTAGGCAACGAAGCCTCAAGCCTCGTTCCCTACTATTCTTTTTGTGCAAATTCGCATGGAATTTCCCGCTTTCGCTCTGTGCGGGCTTTGCCATACTCCGCGCACCCAATGAAAAACACCGCGCGCAAACTACTTTCCATTTCCTGTTCGGCCCTGGTTCTGGCCTCGGCTGCTCTCGCTCACGAAGGCGTCGCCCCCGAGTTCGCCGTCACCAACGTCACCGCTTTACCATTCGTGGTGGAAACGAGCGGTCCGGTTCGCGCGCCGAAGGCCACCGCGCTCGCCGCCGGCCAGAAAGCCAGCGGCCAGGGATTTTGGAAATTCGTCGCCGCGCGCGAACGCGTTCCCGTCCCCGCTGCCGCGCAATCGAAAGTCGTGGGCGCGCACGGCACGATCATCGTGGATAAAGCCACCGATACTGTTTACTGGGGATTGCAGGGCGTGGGCTGGATTGGCTTCAGCAACAAGCTGAAGGATTCCTGGATCGTCGCCGGCAATGCCGCGTTCTCCGCCGGCAACCTGCACGGGGCGGACATTTTTCCGCGCGGCAAGAAAGCGCCACTCATCGCCGCCGCCGACAACAACTCCGGAAAGATTTATCTCACGGACACGGCGTTTCAGAACGTGGAGACGCTGGTCAAGCCGAACTTCGGCACTTACGCGACAAACAAAACATTCGCACCCACGGACGTCGCGTTCGCCAGCTTAAAGGAACTCTGGATCGTGGACGGCTATGGTCGCCAGAAGTTTTTGTCCGCCGACGTTTCGCCCTTCAAGTGGCGCGACGACATCCACGGCGGCGGCGAATTCTCCAAGACGCTTCACGGTGTCACCTTCGACAAGGCACATGACGACATTCTTTTCTCCGCTCGCCCGGAAGGTTTGATGAAACGGCTCGATCACAAAACGCTTCGCGCAAAAGAAGTTCTGGGATTGCCGGCCGGCACGTTGCTGTGCGACGTGGACGTGTGGGGCGATTACGTGCTCGGCGCGTGCCTCGACGGCGCGAACAAAACTCCCGGCCCGCTCTACATCATCAACGCCAAGAAGCGCACGATCGTCTCCACCATCAAGCCGAAGGAGGAACTCGGCTACGATCTCTGCCAGCACATTCACGACGCCGCCTGGTATGTCACCGGCAAGGGCAAGGATCAGGAAGTTTACCTGCTGTTCACCAACTGGAATCCCGGCGGCATCGGAGCGCTGAAGCTGGTGAACGTCGCCGATTGAACGGAGCGCGGACCGTCGAGTCCGCACGTTCGGGGTGAAATCAATTCAATTCGCGGACTTGGGTGGCCTCGCTCCTACGCCAGCAATGGCTGAATCACATTCCCGAACACATCCGTCAACCGGAAGCGGCGGCCTTGGAAGAAATAGTTCAGCCGCTCGTGATCCACGCCGAGCAGGCGCAGCATCGTGGCGTGCAAGTCGTGAACGTGAACGCCGTCCTTCGCCACGTTGTAACTGAACTCGTCCGTCTCGCCGTACGAAATGCCCGGCTTCACGCCCCCGCCCGCCAGCCACATCGAGAAGCACCGCGGGTGATGGTCGCGTCCGTATTCGTCTGCCGTCAGTTTGCCCTGTGAGTAGCTGGTGCGACCGAACTCGCCGCCCCAGATCACCAGCGTATCGTCCAACAGGCCGCGTTGCTTCAGGTCCGTGATCAGCGCCGCGCTCGCTTGATCGGTTTCCTTGCACTGAACGGAAATTCCCTTGGGCAATCCGCCATGCTGATCCCAGCCCTGATGATAAAGCTGGATGAACTTCACGCCTTTCTCGGCCAGCCGCCGCGCGAGCAGACAATTCGCGGCAAACGTTCCCGGCTTCTTTGCGTCCGGCCCATAAAGTTCAAAGGTCGCCTCCGACTCCTTCGACAAATCCATCACCTCCGGCACACTCGATTGCATGCGATACGCCATCTCGTACTGGCCGATGCGCGCGTCCACTTCGGCATCGCCGAGTTTCGCGGCGGCCTGCGCGTGCAGTTCCTTGAGCCGGTCGAGCAGCAATCGCCGGCTCTCCGGCGCCACGCCATCCGGATTGTTGAGATACAGAACGGGCTCCTTGCCGCTGCGGAATTGCACGCCTTGATGCTGTGACGGCAAAAAGCCGCTGCCCCACAGCCGCGCGTAAAGCGGCTGATCCACCTTGCCCGGTGTGATGAGCACGACGAACGCGGGCAGATTTTCGTTTTCGCTGCCGAGCCCGTAATGCACCCACGCACCGATGCTCGGGCGGCCGGAAAGTTGCGAGCCGGTTTGCAGGAAAGTGATCGCCGGATCGTGGTTGATTGCTTCGGTGAACATCGAGCGCACGATGCACAGTTCGTCCACAACCTTTGCCGTGTGCGGCAACAGGTCACTCACCCACGTGCCGTTTTTGCCGTGCTGCTTGAAGCCAAACTTCGAGCCGGCCAGCGGCAGCGAAGATTGATTGCCCGACATGCCGGTCAGGCGTTGGCCCATTCGGACCGACGCTGGAAGTTGCTCGCCGTTGCGCTGATTGAGCAACGGCTTGTAATCAAATGTCTCGATCTGCGACGGCCCGCCCGCCATGAAGAGATAAATCACGCGCTTGGCTTTCGCCGGAAAATGCAACTGCCCGTTCAAGATTCCGCGATCCAGTTTTGGTGCGGCGGCACTGAACAGATTTGCCGGCGACATCAGGTTCGCGAGCGCAAGGCCGCCCAACCCCATGCCGAAGCGATTCAGAAAGCCGCGCCGCGAAAGTCCCGCGGCGGGCAACGGCCCGGTGCAAATCTGGTTGGTCATAAATTTTTTCCGGTTCGTCCGTGGGCGGGGCATTCTCCCTCACCCTGACCCTCTCCCGCTGGGAGAGGGGACAGCCGGTGAACGATTCCGGTTACTCGAAAATCGCGGCGCATTTTTCCGCGGCTGGTTTGCACCAGCAACGGCAAACATTTCTCCCTCTCCCAGCGGGAGAGGGCCGGGGTGAGGGAGAGGAGTGAAACTGTTACTCGTTTTGGAAACATCTCACCTCTCCACCACAAATTCGTCGAAGTTCATGATAGCGCTGGCCAGGGTGGTCATCGCTGCGAATTCGGCCAGCGGCAGCGATTCATCCCATTTCGATTCACCCGTGCTCAAAAGCTTCTTCGCGCTCTCGATGTCCTTGGCGAAAAGCGTCCGCTGTTCGGCAAACAGCTGGCTCAAAAGTTTCAGCTCGATCTTGTCCGGCAGCCGCCCGGTCAGTTCGCGGAAGGCTTCGCTGTTTCGCTTCGCTTCATCGCTCGGAAATTGCTTCAACAGCTTTTCGCCCAGCACGCGCGCGGCTTCGATGAATTGCGGATCGTTGAGCAATACCAGCGATTGCAGCGGCGTGGCCGTGGTTTCGCGCTTGGCGGTGCAGACTTCGCGCGTGATGGAATCGAATGTCAGCATCGAGGGTGGCGGCGCAGTGCGACGCCAGAAGGTGTAGAGACTGCGGCGGTACAGTTTGTCGCCGTGATCCTGCGTATAGGTTTTGCCCGTACCGGATTGTTCCCAGAGCCCGGCGGGCTGATACGGCTTCACGCTCGGGCCGCCCTGTGTGCGGTTCAACAGGCCGCTGGCGGCGAGCGCGCTGTCGCGGATTTGTTCGGCCAGCAAGCGCAACTTCGGTCCGCGCGCGAGCAACCGGTTTTCGGGATCGCGCTCGACCAGTTCCCGCGCAGCGAGCGAGGACTGGCGGAACGTGGCCGAGTTCAGGATGAGACGATGCAGCGCTTTCACGTCCCAACCGTGGTCCATGAACCAACCGGCGAGCCAGTCGAGCAACTCGGGATGCGTCGGCAAGCGGCCCTGGCTGCCGAAATCCTCCGGTGTGGCGACGAGGCCATAGCCAAAGTGCATTTTCCAGACGCGATTCACGGCTACCCGGGCCGTCAGCGGATTGTTCCGATCCGTCAACCATTGCGCGAGGCCGAGCCGATTACGCGGCTGTCCGTCCGGAAACTTCAGCAACTTCTCCGGCGTGTCGGGTTGGACTTCGTCGCCCGGCGCATCGTAAGCGCCGCGCTTGAGCACGTGCGTGACGCGGCGTGGCGACATTTCCTCCATCGTCATGATCTCGGGTACGTCGTTGATGAGGGTGTTTTCCTCGTCGCGGAATTTCTTCAACTCAGCAACCAACGCGAGATATGGTTGGTGGTGCCGAAAAAGGAAATGTTCCAGTTGCCGCGCGCTGTCGGCGTTTGCCGGCGCATGGTTCGATAACGCACTGACTTCGCGTGCCGTCAGAGTTGCGTCGAACATCTGCAAGTCATCAATCAAACCATTCTTGAATCCGTTGTCGCGAAAGCGCCCCGCGAGCGTCAGGTGAATGCTGCCAGCCTCGGCGTCGCCCCATTCGCTGCGATGGCGGATGTCCTTGGAAAGATGGTCACGCACGGTTTCGGTTTCGAGCGGAGCGCCGTTGAGGTAAAGCCGGATGCCCGCCGCGCGACTGGAGCCGTCGTAAGTCACGATCACTTGGGACCACTCATTCAATGGCAAAGCCTGCTTCGCGCGCACCGCGATGGCGTTGCCGGGCCAAAAGTGAATCAGTCCAAAGAAGGGTTGGCCGTGATCGAGCACGAGCTCGTAGCCGCGGCTGCCGGAATCCGTCCACGCCCGCGCATGATGCAGCACCACGGCGCGGTCCTGCGCTTCCGTCGGCTTCAGCCAGAGCGCGAAGGAAAAGGGGTCGGTCCGTTTGAAATCGCCCACGCCTTTGATTGTCACCTGATTGTCGCCACTGAACTGAAGCGCCTGTCCTTCATGGCCGGCGATGAGCTTCGGCCCGTCCTCAAGTCGCGCTGAGTTGGTGGAGAGACTGTCCGGCGTGGTGTTGTTAGTCACGGCATCGAACGTAAAGCGTGCGATCGGTCGGGTGGTTGCGAGTTCGCCGTCTGAAGCCAGCCATTTTTGGAATTCCGGGGATGCGCTTTGGGCCACCTGCGCGAGTTTCGCTTCAGCTTCAGCCATTTGCTTTCGCAGCGCCGCGTGTTCCGCTTCTTTGCCCGCAGGCCAGAGCCGCAGCGTCGGCGTGGGCGTGGCGCGCGTGAAATGCGAATACAGCCCCGACTCGTCAATATTGTTGAAGAACGCCGACAGCGAATAGTAGTCGCGCATCGTGATCGGGTCGTATTTGTGATCATGACACCGCGCGCAGCCCAGCGTCATGCCGAGCATCGCCGTGCCGAACGTGTTCACGCGGTCCGAAACATATTCGGCGCGGAACTCTTCCTCGACACTGCCGCCTTCGTTGGTCTGGCGATGGAGGCGATTGAACGCGGTGGCCAATTTCTGTGCGTGCGTCGCGTTCGGCAGCAAATCGCCGGCGATCTGCCAACGGAGAAAATCGTCGTAGTGAAGATTCTCGTTGAACGCGCGGATGACCCAGTCGCGCCACGGGGACAGGTTGCACTCCACATCGGCCTGATAACCGAAGGTGTCGGCGTAACGCGCCAGATCGAGCCAGTCCAGCGCCATGCGTTCGCCGTAAGCCGGCGAGCCCAGATACTTTTCAACGACGCGCTCGTACGCGGCGGGCGACTGGTCCTGGAGAAACGAATCAATCTCCTCCGGCGTCGGCGGCAGGCCGGTGAGGTTCAAGGCAAGCCGGCGAATCAATATTTCGCGAGGAGCCTCGGCTGAAGGTTTCAGCTTTTCCCCTTCCAGCTTGGCGTGGACGAAGGCGTCAATGGCGCTGCGCGCTTTCTCTCGGTTGCCCGGCTCAGGCGGCGCGATCTTCTCGACCGGATTGAAAGCCCAGTGGCCTTTGTACTCCGCGCCCTGGGCGACCCAACGCTTCAACAAATCCTTCTCCGCCTCCGACAGCTTGAGTTTCGATTTCTCCGGCGGCATCTGATCATCGTCCGTGGCGAAAATGCGGCGGAGCAAATCGCTTTTGGAAACGTCCCCCGGTCGCACTACCGCGCCGCCGTCATCCAGCTCCTTGAACAATCCATCGCGCGTGTCGAGCCGCAGCTTTTTCTTGCGCGCTTTCTCGTCCGGCCCGTGGCAGGTGAAACAACGATCGGAGAGCAGGGGACGGATTTGAAAGTTGAAATCAACCTTGGCGGGGTCCGCGCTCAGCGCCAAAGGGCAGGGCACGGTCCACAGCAGCATAGCAAACATGCCATGCAGCAGGACGCAACGACGCGGGGGGCGACGGTGATTACGACAGGCCATGTCGCGAGCCTAGCATAAAACCTCAGCCGGCAACATTCGATTTGAGAATGGGGGGGCGAAGCTGCGGGCGCAAAGTAAACTGGCCGGTGCCCGCCAACTTTGGCAGGCTGGTGCTGTGCATGGCACCCTGATTCTGGCCGGATGCGTCGCGGCGGTCCCGCTGGCCGCGCAACCGTCATTCGAGCCGGACAGTCCAATGACCATTCACGATCCGTCCACCGTTTGCGCCGAGAAGGGACGGTTTTACGTCTTCGGCACGGGTGTGGGATTACGCGCGCGGACGGCCACGAACCTACAGGACTGGGCGGTGGCGCCGCAGGTGTTCGCCAAGCCGTGGAGTTGGACCACCAATGCCGTGCCCGGCTTTCGCGGGCATTTCTGGGCGCCGGACGTGATTCGCGTCGGCGACCGTTGGTTGCTCTATTACTCGGTGTCCACGTTCGGCCAGCAAACCTCGGCCATCGGTCTCGCGACGAATCCAACCTTGGATGCGGGTGCGACCAATTACGCGTGGTCCGATGCCGGGCCGGTGATCCAGTCGCGACCGGGTGACGACTTCAACACCATTGACCCGAGTGTCATGCTCGACGCCGATGGCCGGCTGTGGATGGCCTTCGGTTCGTATTGGCGGGGGATTTACCTCGTCGAACTGGATTCCAAGACCGGACTGCGCCGCGACGCATCCGTCCCGCCGCGCCGGCTGGCGTGGAACGATCCCATCGAAGCGGCGTGCCTGACACGCCACGGCGAGGATTACTTTCTGTTCGTCAACTGGGGCCAATGTTGCCGGGGTACGAACAGCACCTACGAGGTGCGCGTGGGCCGCAGCAAAGCGGTGACGGGGCCATATCTTGACCGTAACAGCAAGGATTTGGTGGACGGCGGCGGGACGCCGTTCCTCGCCACGAGCGGACGGTACATTGGGCCGGGGCACATCGGTGTGTTCAGCGAGCGCGGCACGAACTGGTTCAGCTTTCATTTTTACGACGCCACGAACCGGGGCCGACCACACCTGGACCTCCGCGAACTGCAATGGACCGCCGACGGCTGGCCGCGCGCCGCCAGGCCGTCCGCGCGTTGATTGACACTCCGGCGGCGGCGGTTATGCTATGTCGGTGAACTGGCAGGGCGGCCTGGTGGCCAGCAGTTCACGTGCTCGGGATCAGCGAATAACCGTAAACCAAGAGCCGGTCGTTCGGTTCCAAACAAACAAAACTATGAACAACCCAGAAGTGTTTCCCCAACCGATTCCTGTTGCTGAACTCAGCGAGGACTCACGGGGAAGATTCATTTCGCGCACCTACAACCACCTGTTCGTGGCCATCTCGGCGTTCACGCTGCTTGAGATCTTTCTGTTCAAATCCGGCATGGCAGAGCCGATGGCGCGCGCGATGTTGGGCACATCGTGGTTGCTGGTGCTGGGCGGCTTCATGCTGATTTCGTGGATCGCCCGGGGCATGGCGCATCAGGCCCAGTCCAAGGCGGCACAGTATGGCGCGCTGGCGCTGTATGTAGTCGGTCAGGCTATCATCTTCGTGCCGCTGCTTTACATTGCGGATCGCTACGCGCCCGGCGCGATTTCGAGCGCGGCGGCGATCACGTTTCTCGCATTCACGGCGTTGACGTTGGTAGCGTTTTTTACGCGCAAGGATTTCTCCTTCCTGCGCGGCATCCTGATGTGGGGTGGCATCATCGCGATCGTGCTGGTCGTGGGTGGCGCTCTGTTCGGATTCCAACTCGGCACGTATTTCTCGGTGGCGATGGTGGGGCTGGCCGGCGCGGCAATCCTCTACGACACGTCGAACATCATTCACCATTACCCGGAAGACCGCTACGTGGCGGCGGCGCTCGAGTTGTTCGCCTCGGTGGCGTTGATGCTCTGGTACGTGCTCCGGCTGCTGATGTCGCGGCGCTAAACCGGCAAGCCAACGAACTTCGCGAAGCCCGGCGCCCGCGCGCCGGGCTTTTCATTATCGCCATGAAGTTGCATTCACGGAAACCAAACCGCCGGCCACCATGCTGAGAACCATCCGCCGCGCCGAGTATGCCGAGTTGATCGTGCTGTTCCTCCTCCAGGGAGCGGCGCTGGCGACGTGGTTTGTGCCGTTGAGCAACGTCCTCGACGCGCATGGCTTCGCAGTCATCAAGCCGTATGCGTTTGCCGCGTCGGCCGTGGCGGCGTTCATTTCGCCGTTGATTTTCGGGGCGATGGCCGACCGGCACGCTTCGCCGGTGCTGGTATTGCGCGGGCTTTCCCTGGCCACCGCCATCGCGCTGACCCTGACGATCACGGCGATCCGGCTGCGTTTTTCGCCGTGGGTGGTGCTGCCGCTGATTCAATTGCACGCCTTGTGCGCTTCGCCGACGTGGAGCATTTCATCGGCGATTGTGTTCGCGCGGTTGAGCGATGCGCCGAAGGAATTTGGGCCGGTGCGCGCGATGGCGACGTTGGGTTGGATGGGCGGCGGGCTGCTGATCAGCCTGTTGAACGCGGACGCGTCGCCGGTGGCCGGTTACACGGGCGCCGCAATCTGGCTGGTGGTGTGCGGCTTCACGTTTTTCCTGCCCATCATCGAGCCGCCAAAATCCGCCGAGCGATTGACGTGGCATGAGCGGCTGGGCTTGGATGCATTGACGTTGCTGCGGATGCCGGATCATCGCGTGGTGTTCATCACGGTGGCGCTGTTCGCCATTCCACTGTGCGGCTTCTATCCCTACACGCCGACGCACCTGCGGGAGTTGGGGCTGCCGCATACGAGCGCGTGGATGAGCCTCGGACAGGTGACCGAAGTCCTCGCGATGTTCAGCCTGGGTGTGCTGCTGACACGCTGCCGGCTCAAATGGATTTTCGCCGGCGGACTGGCGTTTGGCGTGGTGCGCTTCGCGCTCTGCGCGCTGGATGACCGGGCGGCGTTGCTGGGCGGCGTGGTGCTGCACGGCTGTTCGTTCACGCTCGTGTTCATTACCGCGCAGATTTACCTGGATCAACGGGTGGATGCGTCCTGGCGGGCGCGCGCACAAGCCCTCCTGGCGCTGGTCAACGGCGGAGTGGGCAACCTGATTGGTTACCTGGGCACGGGGTGGTGGTTCACACTCTGCGGCGGAGTGACCGGGGAAAGGTGGTCACGCTTCTGGGGCGGGTTGTCGTTGAGCGTGGCGGCGGTGCTGATCTATTTCCTGGCGGCGTATCGCGGCCGGGCACGCGAAGGGGCTGCGGCAGCCGGCGGAACTTCGGCGGGCTGAATCCATCAGGCTGGCTTGGCGGCCTCGCGTTTGCGGTTCTTGTGAACGCGGCCAATAGCAGCGCTAAGTTCTCTCAAGCGTGGCGGCTTGCAGACCAGTTCGTCCGCATCGGGAATGGCGTCGGAACTGTTCAACATCATGCCCCAGCCGGTGAGCAGAATGATCGGTGTTTCCGGCGATTCCGACTTGATGGTGCGTGCCACTTGGCGTCCGTCCACCTGCGGCATGCCCAGGTCAGTGATCACCACATCGAAAGCTTCGCCCCGCATGCGGGCCTGACGGAATTCGGTGATGCCGTTCTGGCCTCCGTCGGCCGCGATCACCTTGTGATCCAGGGTTTCGAGCAGGTCTTTCAAGACGCTGCGTAGCAAGGGTTCGTCGTCCACGTAAAGAATCCTAAGCGATGGCACCTGTTCTTCCGGCGGGTGGGTGACTCGGTCGGTGGAAACGGGTTGCTCTTGGATCGGAAAGATCAAGTGAACCGTCGTGCCCTGGCCGGGCTGACTTTCCACCTGGAGCGAGCCGTCGTGCCGTTCCATGGTGCCATAGACCATCGCCAAACCCAGGCCCGTGCCGCCGCGCTTGCCTTTGGTCGTGAAGAAAGGATCGAGGCAATGCCGCAGCGTGTGCTGGTCCATGCCTACGCCGGAATCGCGCAGTTCGAGCAGCACGTGATTGCGCGGCGCTTCCGCGTCGGCGCGGCGCCATCCGCTGCCGGCTTTCGTGGTGATGCTGATCTTGCCGCCCTGCGGCATGGCGTCCACGGCGTTCATGAGCAGGTTGATCAAGGCTTCCCGGATTTCGCTTTCGTTGCCCATGACGAGGGGTAGATCGGGCTGCAAATGGCGTTCGATCTCCACCACCAGGCCGCGTTGTTGCGGCATGTCCCGCCAGCGCGGACGGGTCAGGTTGACGACCTGCTCAACGATTAGGTTGAGTTTCACCTCCGCCAACGCCTCCTTTTCCTGCTCGCGCCGGTAAAATTGTTTCATGCGGGCGACGACATGCGAGACGTCCATGGCCGCCATGTGCATCGTGGTCAGCCGCTCGCGTGATTCAGGCGAAATGCCGCGGTCCTGGCTGAGGATCATCTCCGGCATCAGCATCAGCGGGGTGAGGGAGTTGTTGATGTCATGGGCGATGCCGCTGGCCATTTCGCCCAGGGCACGCATGCGCTCCATTTGCATGACGCTTTCCTGCGTCTGGCGCAGGTCTTCATACGCCTGTTTCAAGCTTTCGTTCAGCCGGGCCTCGTCCATCAACGAGCGGTTGCGGAGTTCGGCGGTGACCATGCGCTTTTGCAGGGCATCTTTCTCGGAGGTCACCGAGGCGATTTCACTTTCGATCTGCTGGTTCATCTTCCGGACGTCCTCGATCACGAGGACGATCATGCTCACGGCGATGAACAGTTGCAGGATGGCGGAGAAGAAGAACACCGCGCTAATCAGTTGCGGGTACTGTTGCGTGAACGGGTAACAGAACAGGTAAAGCCCCCACAGGCTGAAGCCCAGGCACAACATGCCGACGCCGACCAATTGATGCTTCTGGCGTGAGCGGTAGAACGCAAAAGCGGCGAACAGACTGGCGCCGCCGTTCAAAATGAACACCGGCCATTGAAACCACCGGGCCTCCGTCAAAACAAAGCGCGCGCTCAATCCCCAGGCAACAAGAAAGGCGATGAACCAGCCGAACAAGGCCGGCCGGACGCGGTGATTCAGGAAGTTGAGCGAGCCCCACAACAGAAACGTGGCGGAAAAGCCGATGCAGCAAAGGCGCAGCGCGCCGACCGTAGTGCTGACATCCTTCTCCTCCAATTCCATGCCCAGCGTCAGCCACAGCGCGTAAAAAAGCCACGCCGCGGTCCAGATGCGAAAGTATTCCCGCTTGGTAAACCGGTTGAGATAGTGAAAGAGCAACACCAGCACCCAGACGCTCAACAGCGATACCAGCACGGCGCCGCGGAGGTATTGCTCGGGAAATAAGCGGCCAAGGCGCGCCCAGATATCAACCCAACTCGTCATAGTTGCCGCTCCTGCGTCTCAAAGTAGCCAGCCGTTTGTGACCGGCTTTCGGTCCGAATTCAAAAGGTGAAACAAGGCCGGCATCATGCCATCTCCCCAGCCCGAGGGGTTTTAGCGTGCCGCTGTGGGGCTGTCCAGCGGTAATTCGACAGCACGCTGTCGGCGGGAATCGGTGACGGAGGTGGGGGCGATTCAACCCCAGATGGCGGCGGTACTGGTCGTGGTGACGCCATCCAAATACCAAATGACCACGCGCCCGCTGCTGGAATTTCGCCAGAGCAGATCGGGTTTGCCGTCACCGTCGAAGTCCGCCGTCGCCACCGGCAACCAGGCGGCATCGCCGGTCCAAAGGGTCTGCGTTCCGGTGGAAGTAGTGCCGTTCATCAGCCAGACGATCACACGCCCGGTGCCGGAGTTGCGCCAGACGATATCCGGTTTGCCGTCGCCGTTGAAGTCACCCGTTGTGACCGGTACCCACGCGCGATCGCCGGCCCAAAGCGTCACGGTGCTGGTTGCCGTCGTTCCGTTCATCAGCCAGACGATCACGCGCCCCGTGGAACTGTTCCGCCAAACGATGTCCGGCTTTCCGTCGGCATTGAAATCCGCCGTGGTGATCGGCACCCAGGTCGGATCACCGCTCCAGACCGCACCGGTGCCGGTACTGGTGACGCCGTTCATGAACCAGACGATCACCCGGCCCGTGCCCGAGTGGCGCCAGACGATGTCGGTCTTGTCATCGCTGTTGAAATCGCCCGTGGCCACGGGGACCCAGGACGCATCGCCGCTCCACAAAGCCGCCGTGCTGGCGGTGTTCGTGCCGCTCATGATCCAACTGATGACGCGTCCGGAACTGCTGCTGCGCCAGATCAGGTCCGCCTGCGTATCGCCACTCAGGTTGCCTGCGGCGAGCGGCGACCACTCCAGGTAAAGCGTCGAGCCGGTCTGGATGGCGGCGATGGTGGCGCGGGAGTTCAGAATGGTCTGCACGTTGTTCGCGCTGCTGCTGCCGGTGTTGACGCCCAGATATTTCACCGCGGGGTTTGAAAAATAGGGAAGGCGCGTGCCGGGCGCGTAAGCCATCACGGTGCGGTACTGGGTGCCGCTCACGGTGAAACGATAACCGGTCGAATAGGAATACGCGCCCGAGCCGCCGTCGCCCGGCGCGTGGCCGCAGCCAAAGTTGTGGCCGACTTCATGCGCCAGCGTGTAATAGGAGTCCGCGTAGGCGTCCACCACCACGGAATAACCGTACGGCGCGAACGAGGTGGACGTGGCCCCGGATGTCCAGAGATAGCCGAGTCCGGCATACGCGCCGCCGGAATGTACGAGGAGCGAGCAGAGGTCGGCTTTGTAGTTGTTGCGCAGCACCGGCACGTTGTCCATGTAACCGTCCGAGGCGTTGGCCAGCCGGGGCAGATCGGTGTTCAAATTGCCCGAGTCGGTGTACGAAACCTCCACTTTGCCCGCGAGCCGCAGCGTCACGCCGGCCCCGCTGTTGGCGAAGGCCGTGTTCGCCGTGGCCACCGCGGCGTTGATGAGCGCGCTGATGCCCGAGTCGCCGCCGTTTGCGTTCTTCGTGGTCGTCGTGTACGCGATCAGGATTTCCACGGTCGTTGAGGCCACGTCGCCGCCCGCCGGTGGTACGGCAGTCGTGGGGGCGGCTGGTTGCTGGAGGAGCGGCGCGGCGACTTTGGCCTTGGCGCCGGTGGCGGCTTCACCTTGGAGCACCGGTACGGCGATCGGCGTGCCGGCTTCGCCGGTGTTCGGATCGCGCGGCGTTTCTCCGACCGCGCAGGCCGGCGACCAATTCGGGTCCAACTGCACCACGCGATGCCGTCCCTCGCCCGCGTAACGAATCTGATAAAGGCCGCGGCTGGGGAAGAACATCGTGCCCGCCACGGCGTCGTCCGTGTAGGCGAGCAAAACGTGGCTGCCTTCCTCATCGGCGGCGGCTCCGTGAATCACCCCGCTTGCTTCGTCGAGGACTTCATGTTTGGTGATTTTGACATCCACGGACTGGCCGCCCAGCAGGCTCACGCGGAATGACTTTGTGCCCGAGTTGCCGGCGGCGAAGGCGCGTTGCTTAAGCGGTGGCAGGAATTCGACCAGCCCTTCTTGAACGACCGGACTCGGAGCTGGCAAGGTGATGGTTGGATTTGTTGACCGGGTCCCGCGCGCCGTCGAGACGTTGTTCGCCGGTGGCTTCAGAGACTTCGCAGACGCCGGGCCCACCGTGCGTGGCGCCGCCGGTTCAAGTTTGGGCTGCGGGTTGGAGTCGGGGTTGAGTAAATGGAGGCTGGTGACAATGGTCAGTGCCAACGCGCCGCTGATGACGAAGCGAATCGCTTCCTTGCGCAGTTTCATAATTTCGGACTTCGCCGGCGGCGGTCCGTCGCCCTCCGGCTAACCAGCATCTCATCGGCTGGTTGGCGGTGGACTTGAACCCGATTGCAGCGTCCGGGGCGAGACGCCGTCCGAAAAAACCGTAGGTGGAATTCCTACGGTCTGGACGAGCGCGCTGGAACCAGCACCGTTGCGCGCAAACCGTCTGCGCGTGGCGAATCGCCGCTCAGGCCGGCTCGGGTTGGAAGTTGGCGTGCGCGGCGGCTCAAAGCGGCAGGAAATAGAGAACGTGGATCATCCCGCCGGTGGCGATGACTCCCAGGATGCACGAAACGATCCAGAGCGGCTTCTTCTTGATGATCAAACACACCGCGCCGAGGGCGATGGCGACTTGAAAAAGTGTGATGGCCAGGCCCATGCGCCGGGAATGTTCCGCGGCGCTCGCGGCGGTCTGCCGCGCCCGGTCGCGCGCGGCCTCGAACTTTTTCGCGGCGGCCGTGATTTCAATTTTGTCCTTCTCGTACTTGTCCACCCGGGCTTTCAACTTCTCCAACGCGGAGGGGTTGGGCGCGGCGGCGGCGGTCGCGTGATCGAGTTCAATCTCGTAGAGGTTTTGTTTGATGGATTTGGCCTGGTAGAAGGCCCATTGATCGGATGCCTCGGCTTGATTGAACGTTGCCTCGTTCATTTCCTTGAGCGTGCGCGTGGTGAAGCCGCCCCCCTTGAGCGTGGCGATGGCCGTGAGCACGGCCAGACACACCATCGTGAGCGAGACGTACTTGGTCCAGCCGTCGCGCTGCTCTTTCTCCTTTTGCGCCGCGCGGTCGGACTTCAATTCCGCCACCAACTGTTTCAATTCATCAAGGTCGTGGGTCTGCATGTTTGTCAAAGCTCGCAGCTTTTTTCCGGCTGCCGGAGCAGTCCTGTTTGCGGCAAGGGGCGGGAAGAATGTGAAAATAATTTGGGCCTGTCCAGTTCCCGCCGGCGGTCAAAGTCCGGGATGCGGTTGGGGCTTCACACTGATTCCTCTACCGGGGACGTTCACCTACTTCGCCAGCACGGTGTGTGTGCGGGCAATTCTTCCTACCGCCGCCCGGCTGAGCGGCGCGGGATGGAGCTTTCCCTCACCCCACAACTTCATCGTGCTGGTGCGCAGCGGGCTGTCCGGGCGATCGCTGTGGCCGATGGGACAGATCGTTTGTGCCGAGTCGGCGTCCTGCAAGGGCACGAATTGGGTGTAGGATTGTCCGGCTTGCGAATGGATCGTCTGGCCGTCCAGGCAGGTGATGCCCGGTGACGATATGTCTTCTGTGGCGTCCAGGGACCCAAAGCCGTCCAGCGTATCAAACCAGCCAAGCTTCAGCACGCCGCTCGCGCCTCCATCGGCGTTCCATGCGTCGGCGAGAATCCTGTCCATGAACTCGCACTCCTCATCGTCGAATTCCGCATTGTCTTCGGTCGCGATGCGGTGCGCGGCGTCCTTGAGAAACCGGGCCAGGCCAGATTCGCCGCCGCCATAGGTGTAGGTCAACGGTGTGGCGACGAAGCGGAAGAACGTGCTAATCCGCGTCGCAAGTTCCGCGCCTTCGGACTTCAGGTCGCTGCTTGCGCCGGCCTTGAACCACGTTTCCAAAATACCCAGCGCCTGGCGCGCGTCTTCGGAGAACCGCCATTGCCCGGTGTCGCGCAGGTGCAACCCCAACCGGACAAATTCGCGTCGCGCCGGATTCACCGTGTCGTAGTGAATGTCCAGCACATCGGCCGGAGCAAACCGGTCCTTCGCGCCCAACCGTTCGCGCAAGCGCCATGAACGGATCGTGTCGCCCATCGAGCCCGTGCTGAGGCCGAGCGGAATTTTGTAGAACGACCCGACGGGGCGATGGTTCGCACTCAACAGGAAGCCTGCTTTCGGATCGGTGACCTGGGGCAAAAGGTTCTGCGGTACGAAGCCCTGCCAGTCGTCCGCCTCGCCGGCTCCGGGCAGGGCTTCATTGCCATTAGGATCAGGTGCGGAACGTGAGCGAAGCGGAATTGCGCCCAGCACCGAGTAGCCAATGTGCCCTTCGGCGTCGCCATAGACACAGTTGGCGCTGGGAAATCGCCAGCCGCCCAACGCTTTCGCAAACTGCGCGGCGTTCTTCGCGCGCATCATGGCGAACACGCCCTGGATCGTGTCGCGTTCCGGCTCGCACATTGGCACGCGTTTCAATGCCACCTCGGGATCGCCAGCCTGACGGAAACAAAACTCCGAAGCCACCGGCCCGACATGGGTTTCGCGCACGATCAATTCCACCTCGGCGCCGCCTTTCACTTTGATGCGTTCGGTGCGGACTTCCATCTTTCGCCACTGGCCGTTCCAGCGATACTCGTTTGTGTGCTGCGGATCGGTTTCGAGTCGGAACAAATCCGCCTGGTCCGCCCCGAGCGCCGTCAATCCCCAGGCGACGCCGCGATTGAATCCGAGCAACAGACCCGGGCTACCGGGGACGCCGATGCCGCGCATATTGAAAGTCTTGCCGCTGACATGGAACTCCAACCACAACGACGGATTACGCACCGGCGTTTGGGGATCGCTCACCAGCATCGCCGCGCCGGTCGTCGTTTTCTCGCCGCCAACCACCCACGCATGGCTGAACTTGGGCGCGTCGGCGTTCCCGCCCGATTCTCCCGAACCGTGAACGGAACGAAACGCTTCAACCTTTTTAATCCAGCGCTGGCTCACGTCGGGGCGCTGCACCACGGCCGTCGTGTCGTCGTGCCAGCGGGCATGGGGCGGTGGCGGCGCCGGTTGTCCGGGGCGCGGGTTCGTGCGATTGCGCGCCACCATCAGGTCGCGCGTGCCGTCGGTGGCGAAAAATTGCGCCAGATGCCACCAACTCAACAGACAGTCGGCTGGCGTCCACGGCTCGGGCGCGATGCCGAGTTTTTCAAACAACGGATGCAAAGTGCCCGCCGAATGTTGTGCCGCGAAGCTGTCATTCACCCCCGCGCAATACGCTGCGAGCAACTGCCTCGTCGCTCGATCGAGATTCGGTGCCGTGCGCGCCGCGGCCCGCGCCCAGCCGAACGTGCGCATTTTGCGGTCGTTGTCCACGGCTGTCTCCCGGCGATTGCCGCGCGGCCGATTCCCCACGACCTCCGCCAACCGACCCTGAATGATCCGCAGATTGTAGGTCATCTGCCACCCGCGCTCCTCGGCCGTCGCGTAACCCAAGCCGTACAGCGCACCTGCGTCCGTCGCGGCGAAGACATGCGGTATGCCCCACGTGTCGCGGATGAGTTCAATGCTGCCGTACTCGGGCTTTGGCGCCGCGCCGGCGCAAATGGCCGCCAGCGAACCGGCCCACAGCCAAAACCGCCACGATGCTGGTATGGATTTCACTTTTCAGAATTTGCCACGCCCGCCTGCCAGGGACACGTTGCGGTCACCCTATTTCGCCACGCCTGATCTGGGGTGTCATCATGGGGTGGAAAGCTTTTCGCGCGGCAGGCCGATCCGCGTCCGCCACTGCGGGTATTCGCTCACCAGCAGCCGCTGCGGCCAATTCCCATACCAGGGAGTGCCCGTGCGTCGCTCGCGCTCAATCTCCGCCAGCGCGTAGCGCTTGACCGCGTCGCGTCCGGCGAAGACCGGCCGATCGGTGCCGATCTCGTAATGGCGGGCCCAAATCGGCGAAGCCTTCGGATCACTCATCACCACACGATCAAAATCGGCCGTGTGCCGGAGAAACTCTTCCCTGGGCGCACTCACTTTGTCCACGCGCACGCCGGAGAGTTTCACTTTTTCCAGCCAAGCGACTGCGGTTTCGATGGCCCGCCGCTCCGCCGTACCGGGCGATTCCAACCGCATCAAAAACCGCACGATTTCCGTCGTGTCTTGCGGGCAAAGGGACGCCAGTTCGAAAGTGCGGCCGGGCCGGGCCTCGTAGGTTTGCGCATCGTGTTGCTGACACCAGCCCGTCAGCTTTCCATCCACGCGAAGCTGGCAGCGCAGAGTGCATTCGACGCCAGATCGCACGGCCGCGTCCGCTTTCGCGCGGCGCGCGGCGTCAAGCCATGCAAAATGTGGAGCGGCGTCGGCGGCATCCTTGAGCACATGCAGGCAACCGATCATCACATAATCGTTGAACGTGATGTGGGCGTGAAAATCCTTTGCGCCCGGATAGGATTGCGGAAAACCTCCGTTGGAAAACTGCGCCGCCAGGATGAAATCCAGGCCGTGTTCACAAGCCTTCCGCCAGGCCGGCTCGCCCGATTGGGCGAAGGCGCGGGCGAGGTAGGCCGCTTGCGAGTGCAGGTTGCCGTTGTCAAACGAAGTGTCCGCGCGCTGGTGCGTGGCGCGAACTTTGGCCTGTTGCGCCTCGGTCAAGATGGCGGTCATGTCGAAATCCTTCGGCCAGCCGCCGTTCTCGCGTTGGAACAATAGGATGTTTTCCACGATCTCGCGCACCTGGCTGGGCGCGTAGGAGGGTTGCCCCGGCTCTGCCTGAATAAAGCGCGTTTCATCGCGAATGGTTCGCCAGTGATGCGCGCTGTCCCCAAAACCCGACACGTCAACTGCCTCCAGCCGCGGCGGTGCCGGCTGGGGAGCAAAATTTGCGTCGGCCGCCAACATGAACGAGGCCATGGCCAGCAGCAACACGGCAAGTCGCAAGCACAAACCGAAGTTCATGCGGGAAGGGAAACACGTTCGCGGCTCGCGGGCAACGCTGGCGTTCACTTATGACCCAGGCGCGCGCGAAAACCGGGCATTTGCTGCACCGGCCTGCCGACCAGATCACTCACGATCACCCCGGGAACCACGAGAGGCGTGCCCCCTGAAAGCTAGATTGTCATTTCAGCAATTCGCCAAACGCCGGCAACAGATCATAGCGCTTCGTCCAGGGCGTGTACATGAACCCGCGCACGTTCGACAGCGGCTTCGCGACCGTCCGCCACTGCTTCACGTCGTCGAGGTTTTCGGCGTCGTAGTAGCATCCGATGAGCGTGGGGAATCTCTGATCCGCAAAGAACCGCAAGCTCTTCTCGCGCGGCCCTCCGCCCCAGACCGTCAGGATCAAATCCTGGGGCACATATTTCCACGAGCCGGTGAAGTCGCCTTGGACCAGATAGTAGTTCGGACGCGCGTTGTGGTTCGGATCAAACATGTCCGACCAGACATAAACTTGAGCCCCGGGCGAATAACGGCGGATGGCCGCGGCTTGTCTCGTAACACATTCGCCGAGGAGTTGCGCCAGGTCGCGCCCGGCACACGCTTTGCAGGTGCCGCCCATGCGAACCTCGTCCGTGTTCAACAGCACACGTTTTGGGCGCAGCCGCTCGGCCAGCAGCTTTGCTTCGTGATCGAAGATTTCGTAAAGCTCCGGCTCGGCCATGCAGGTCGTCACTTGCGAATCATGAATCAACATCGAGTGATACCAACTCACCCGCAGCCGTTCGCCGTCCTTGATGCGGGTGTTCGGAAGCAGTTTTACCGTGGCGGGAGCGGAATCACCGCGCCACACGCTGAAGTCCGGTGAGTTCAACGGTGCGTAATCTTCGCCTTCACGGTAATTCGTCGCGCCGTCTTCGCTGCGGACCGTCACTGGCGTGCCCGGGCGATGCAGCACATTGACCGGTCCCGCGTCTTCAATGGTCCAGTCATCAAGCCAGACTTTCCCCGCTTTGCCTTCCCACAGCCCGGCGTAGAGATTGACCTTGTCGTGACTGAGACTGTTGAAGATGAAACTGCTTCTTCGCCAATCGGTGGTTGCCGGCAGATTGAACTGGCGTGGCGCAAGTTCGCGGTCACCCACCAACGCAATACAACGAAACGCGCTCGTTGGCCGCAGACCTTCCGTCTTCACCCAGACGCTCACGCGATAACACCGCTGGGGCGTGACGCGCACCGATTGCATCACGCGCCCATGGCCGTGTGGGTCTGAACCAAAATTCTCGAGCCGTAGCGAGGTACGCCCGCTGTGCCTGGTTTCGGTGTCGACAAAGCTGATTTTGCCCGGCTCATCATGAAAACCGAAGCCGGGGAATTTGTTTCCGTTAAATTCCTCAAAACCCCCGTTGACCAGACGCGCTGTCGGCTTGGGCGCGAACCGCGCCTCACTGCCGCGCGCCACAAACGGCGCGTCCGTCACCGGCAAACCCTCCGCGAGATTCGGATTGTGCGACAAGATTCCTCCGCCGTAGCCCACTGAGAACACCGAGGGGATTAGTTCCAGTCTGTTCCGCTCGCAGGCTTGCTGGATGGCTTCAAGCCGGCGGAAGTACGCCGCATCCCGCTTGCACAACGTATCGAGCCCGAAGGAAACCACCGCTCCGTTGAGCCCCGCTTTCCCCGCCGTGTCGAGCACCTTGGTGACCGCTGTCACGTCGCCATCCTGGCCGAGTCCCCAGCCGAACACCCAGACGAATCGGTCCGGGTAGGCGGCGATCAGGTTTCCGCCGGCGAGCAAAGCGACACTCGCCACGACTCCCCAAGCGATGCGCCGGCTCAAGGAGCGGGTTCGAACCATCACGAAGTTCATGATCCACAACACTTCTTGGACTTCTTTCCGCTGCCGCACGGGCACGGTTCGTTGCGCCCCACTTTCGGCGGCGCGACGTACGGTGTGCCAGGCAGGTCGAATTCTCCTTCGGATTCAGCCGCGTATTCCGTAAGCTGGCTGGCATTTCTACGCGGCTCACGCTTGAAATAAGCCCACCACGCTGTCGCCTGGGCGACAGCGTCAATTGGCGGATGCCATTCGCGCTGGCGCTCGATCCACTTGCCGCGCGGCCCGGCCTCCACTTCATCCACTTCTTCCCGCGAGATGCACTCCACCTCGATCAATCCGTCGTCGTAGGCCCGACGCAATTCCGGAAAAACGCTCAAAGCTTCCAGATCGAGACACGCACTGCAGAGGCTGGCCCAGACGTGATGGCGCTCGCGAGTCAGGCCCTCGCGCGCCAGCCAAAGGAAGTATTCCTCAATCGGCTGGCGCGGCACTTCACCCCAAATCGCCAGCAATGCCAGCGCCTCGACCGCCGCCGCGCGGCAATATTCGTCCGCCTCACGATTCAACACGAGTTGTTTGATCGGTTCGAGGTTGCCGTCATAAACCGACGCCAGAAAACGTCTGCCGTCCTGCGTGACCGTGTCGCCGCCAAGGTCGTGGGCTTGCTCGCCGGGCAACGACAGCCAGCGGATCATCAACGGATACGCCCGCGTCTCGCGCCACTTGGCCAGCAGGTAAGTGGCGTAGCTGAACAAAGTTGCTTCGCCCTCGGGCAAGCCGGCGGGATCGGCGATGCCGCGCTCGATGGCCTGAAGCAGCGGTCCGGTCAAAGCCTCGCGGTGCGCGTCCGCGCTCTTCAGCGCTTCGATCGGCTGCGTGTCGCACACCTCGGAAAGTTCCGCCAGAATCTGCTCAGGCGTGCGGGTGGGCGTTGGTGGCTTGATCAGTTCCCGTGTGTTGCGATCGCGGTTCGCCCAGTACGGACAATGCGGACAAGCCCGGCCCATCGGGTAATCAATCCCCTCTTCGTGCGGACAGCCGAAGACGCGGTCGTAAGCCGCCGTCTCCTTGACGCCGTGCTGCTTGAAGAAGGCGGCGATCTCGGCGGCGATACCCGGATCGTTGCGGATTTCGCCCTCGTTGATCAACCAACGGTGAAGTTCGTCCGCCGTCTGGCTTCCGGGCCGTTTGAAAACCGAGGCCACCAGCTTGGTCGCGCGGGTGTTGTCGGGCCCGTAGGCGATCAGTGTGCCGAGCGGGTATTGAGGTGTTTGTTGGCGTTTCATTCAACAGAAACGGTTGAGGCGTTGTTGCATGCTTTCACGGGCGTCGTTCAAGCTGGGCAGTTCCATCACCTGCACCAGCGGGACATTCAACGCGCCCGCCACGTTCTCCAGCATCGCGCCGACGCGTGGTTTCTGGACTCCGATCTTTTCGGGCCGGTGTCCCACCTGCTGCAGTCCCGCCCGCAGTGCGATCGCCAACGCCTCTGCTCCGTCTTGATCATTCAACTCGCCGATGCGGAATCCGAGCACCGCGCCGGACGCCCGATCCACCGCCAGCGCGAGTTTCGGGAAACGCGGCCGGTCCTCCGCACTGATCGGAAACGGCGCGTAAGACACGTCCAACTCCAGATGAAAACCTTTCGCCTGCGGCAGCCGGTTCAGTTGCGCCAGCACTTCCTCGCTCAAGGAAACCACCGCTGGCGCTGTCTCCGGCGGCGGAAACATCGGCTCCCATTGCATCTTCTCCGGGAGCAATTCAGTTGTCGCCGGGTCAAAATCTTCCGGCACGAAACCGATCTGCCTGTCGCAATGATCATCCCACATGCGGGGCTGGGCGCGCAGCAGTTTTGCCACCGCCGCCACACGCGGCAGCGCGAACAGCAATGTCTCCGCTTCCGTCTGCGTGATGTGCCAGGGGTACGCTCCGGGCACGATGCTTTCAAACTTGGGCCACACGCGCCCGCGTTTCTCGGTGGGCGCGAACCCGGCCGCGTCCAGCACCGCGCGATCTTGCTGCCCCAACTCGCGCTTGAGCACGAACTCCACCTTCACCGCGTCCTGCTCGAACGCCGAGTCCTCATCCTCGAAACCGGCCGGTTCACCATCGTTCAGAATCGTGTTCAAAATCCAGCGGCGTCCCGCGCTGTTGCGATAAACCAACAGCGCGAACACCTGGCGCAATCGCCCAAGGATCGAGCCGAGCAATACCTCCTTCGTGACCGGGTGCCGCAGCCCGATGACGTGCGAATCATGCATCCACTCCCATGGGGCGAGCCGGTTGAAATCCGCCGCCGCATCGAGGAGCGACTTCCATGTCTCCGTTGCAACCTGCGGAATGGCGGGTTGGTTGGCGCGGCTCTTTGTGTTTGATGGTGTTTTCACATTTGGGGACGGGCCGATTCCGCGCCGCTCACGCGCGCCAACCGGATCGCCAGGCCGGAGGCGTGCGCCGTGTCGCCCAGCCTTTGGGCGAGCGTCGGCGTAGTGGCTTGGTCTTTCAGTTCCACAGCGTCAGGCATTGCAATTCATGCAACAGCTAAATCGTTTTCCAGACGCCGCGATCTGCCAACGATGGGGCTTCAACCGGATTACGCGCGGGAAATTCGCTGTAAGTCTTGCCGTCCAGTTCGCGGCCCGTTTCGGATTTGCGCACGCCGCCCCATTGCTTGAAGAAGAACGCCACCTTCGCTCGTTTGCACTGACGGCGAATGTTATGCACCCACTCGGCGTCCATCGGACGCGCGCCCGGGCCGCTTTCGCCGCCGACAATCGCCCATGAAATCCCGTCCAAGGTGAACGTGCCGAGGTCTTCCAGCAGCGGCTCGATGGAAAGAAACCTTACCGCAGCCGGAGTGGAACGCAGCAAATCAACTCGCGGCAGGCCGTGCTGTTTGTTCTCCACGCTCACGCCCCACCAGATGTGCGGCAGCCTGGCGGCGAACTTCAATTTGCCCTTGAGCAACGCCGCCAGCCGGTCGGCGCGCTTCGTCAGCACCTGATAAGTGTGCCAGTTCGCCGCCGCCATCACTCGCACGACCTTAAAGATGTATTCGTCAGGAACATCCTTGTGGAAAAGGTCAGACATGGAGTTGACGAAAATCATCCGGGACGTTCCCCAACGAAGCGGATCGCCGAGTTTTTCCGGGACGATTCGCAGGTCGAAGCCGTGTTCAAACGGATGCCCCGGAATCCCACGCCAGCGTTCGGCGAATGTCTCCGCGTAACAATGGAAACAACCCGGGCTGATTTTCGTGCAGCCGCGGACAGGATTCCACGTCGCGTCTGTCCACTCAATTTTAGATTTGTCGCTCACAAATCAAACCGCTGTCCTATCTATCTCGGAAACCATGCAACCAACTGCGCGCGCAATCGCTTGAAGGCTTCATCTGTGCATTTACGCAGACTGATTTTTCCGGCGATTTTTTCGTAGAGGGCTGACGACCTTGGCAAATTGGGAATCTGAAGGGCGGCCTCAAGCGCTTCCTTTGGCCGTGTCGGTTTATCGTTCGCCTCAAACGAGAACCCATGCTCTTGCAACCAGACGCGAATAGACTTTCCCGCAGGCCAATCCAAAGTCTGTTCAATGGCGTTGTCTGATCCCCACATCCAAACGTCCAGTTCCGGTTCGATGACAATCGCCTTGCCAGCGTCTTTCCAGCGCGAGTGAAGTCGGTCATTTAATTGCTTCTCCAGCATCTGCGCATTGTCGAATTCAGTCCCGCTTCCTTCAAAATCCAATACGAGCAGACTATGAGTAAATTGCCGCTGTTGTAATGCCAGAAGTTCCGGCCCGGTTTTGCGTGTTCCGCCATCGCGCCCCGGATGAGTGCGGATCTCAAATTGAATCGGGCGGATCCCCAAGGCTTCTGGACGTCCCAGCGCACCTTTAAGGGCGAACTCTGCATTCTTGTCCGCTGCGAGAATGAACAGGTCTTTCATGCGCGGTTTAACTCAGAATTCCGGCTGCAAACAAGACGCCCAAGTCTGGCTCGCCCTTCTTCCAATCGCGCAATGCCGGGTGACGATCTCCTGATACAATATCCGTTGCCCCTGCCGCGTCTTTGGCAAAACACAGAATCTCGCGCGGCTCAAGCATATTGAGGGCGACAGGGCTGTGTGTCGCCACGAGCACCTGACTGCGATACACCGACGACAACGATTGCAGCACTGGCTCTATGGCGCGGGGATGTATTCCGTTTTCTGGTTCTTCGATCAGGAACACGCCTTCCAGGTCGGGCAAATAGGCTGGGATTGTGAGCGTCAGCAGGCGCAGTGTGCCGTCGGAGGCAAGCCATGACGGGACACGGGCGCCATTGTTGTATTCAATAACAAGATAGCGATGTTTGTTGTCAGGCAACTCAACAGTATCAATATCTTTGATGTCTTCGAGCGCTGTGCGGACGTGGGTGAGCCAGTTGCGAAACCGCTTTTCGTCCTGCCGCAGTTGGGCCACGACCCACGGCAAATTTGATCCGTCGGTCTGAAACAGGTGACCCAAACCAGGCGGACTGGGCTGGCGAATCAACTGGCTGTTCAGGACAAACGATTGCACGCCTTTTTCGAGCAGATTTCTAAACCAAGTGCTGACCGGAAAACTTTCTGTGTCGGCGGGAATGTTGGCCAAGGCGCTTTTGGTTCTTCCAAGTTTGTAGGATGGCTTGTAAGACTTCTTCTTTCCATCCGGATAGTAGTTGTCATTGCCGCCGGAGCGTTTGTTCATTGCGGCGAGAACGCTTTTTCCTGAACGGCAGAAGACTGAAAACATATCGGCTTGCTCCGCTGGGAAATGTTCTCGCGGAAGGTGGTCGGATGCTTCCTTTACTTCGCGCAGCCAGAGGGTTTCGTGGTCCAGCCCAATTTCGTTCCGTTTCAAATCCAGCGCCACTTCCACTTCATAACGGACATTGTTGAAGCGTTGCTTTTCTTCGGCCATCTCCTTCTTAATACCGAGGGGAATCTCTGCCTCGACTGCAAGCTGAAATGATCGTCCCTTTCCCATCCACACAAGCTTCTCGAAATCCGCACTTCGCGATTGAACGGACTGGAGCACATCGCCTCGGTTCTTCACGAAATCGCCCAGCAATCCAATTACATCCAAGAACGTCGTTTTGCCGCTCGCATTCGGGCCAACCAGCGCGCGGAATGAACCAAGCGTTTGATCCACCGATTTTAAGCAGCGGAACGAACGAGTCTGAATGCGCGTAAACATGGCCGTATAGTGAAGGATTCCGAGGGGAGCTACAACCCCAGTTTCTTAAACCGGTTGTTCACTTCCTTGAAATGGAAATCCAGTGAGCAAAGTTTCTCCAACTCACCTTTCTTGAAATGCTGCGCCACCTCTGGCAAAGCTTTGAGCACTTCCACGAAATCCGCGTCGTCGCGGCCGACGTGTTTGACTTCCCAGGTTTTCATCGCGGCATCTTGCACGAGTTTGTAGGCGGCTTCGCGCGTCAGACCTTTGCGGATGAGCGCGAGCAGCACGGTCTGGCTGTTCCACATGCCGAGCGAGAGCCCGAGGTTCTTCTTCATGTTCGCCGGATACACGACGATGCCGTCCATCAAGCGCGTGAGTAGGCCGAACATGTAATCGAGCAGCGTGCAACTGTCCGGGAAGATGATGCGTTCGACGCTGCTGTGGCTGATGTCGCGCTCATGCCAGAGGGCGACGTTTTCCAGCGACGCCATCGCGTTGCCGCGCAAGACGCGCGCGAGGCCGGTGAGGCGTTCCCACGTGATGGGATTGCGCTTGTGCGGCATGGCGCTCGAACCTTTCTGGCCCTTGGTGAACGGCTCTTCGGCTTCGAGCACTTCGGTGCGCTGCAAATGGCGGAACTCCACCGCCCAGCGCTCAATGCTCGCGCCGACGAGCGCCATCGCGAGTTGAAACTCTGCGTGGATGTCGCGCTGCACGACTTGCGTGGCGATGGGCGCGGGTTGAATGCCGAGCTTCCTGCAAACGTAGGCCTCAACGCGCGGCGACAAATGCGCGCTCGTGCCGACCGCGCCGGAAATCTTGCCGACGCAAGTCGTGGCACGGATAAAAAGAAGCCGCAACCGCGCTCGCCTGAATTCATCGTGCATCAGCGCGAGTTTCATTCCAAATGTGGTTGGTTCGGCGTGGATGCCGTGGCTGCGGCCGATGCAGGGCGTGAACTTGTATTGCTTTGCGCGTTTGGCAATGGACTTCAATAGCAAGTTAACGTCCTTGAGGAGAATGTTAACGCTTTGCTTCATCTGCACGGCGTAGCAGGTGTCACCCACGTCGCTGCTCGTGAGGCCGAAATGAAACCAGCGGCTCGCGTTGTCGTTGATGGCCTCAGCCACGGCGGTGGTGAAGCCGATGACGTCGTGATTGAGCGTCTTCTCCAGTTCGCGCTGGCGGGCGACGAGACCAGGCAGGTCGGCGAACCACTTATCGCAACCGGCTTTGATCTTCTTGAAATCTTTCGCGGGCACGACGCCTTCCTTCACCAGCGCTTCGCTGGCGAGGAGTTCGATCTGCAACCAGATCTTGAGTTTGTTTTCGTCGGTCCAGATGGCCCGCATTTCGGGGCGGGAGTAGCGCGTAATCATTGCCCGAAGATTACGAAATAGTGTTCGGCGGTAAAACGCTAAACGGCGCGCTAAGGTCGCGTCGCGATGGTCATGTAAACCAATCCCACCGATGAACCGTAGAGCGGGTTAACGGTGAGTTTGAGCGCAGGATTGATCCATTCCCATGGCGCGCCTTGCGTTTCTTTCGCCCGCAGGTGCGCAACGTATTCAGTCAACAGGCGATCTGCGGCGGCGGGATCCACGCGGCGCAACGCGCTGATGAGCCAGCCGGTCGGTGTGGCCCAGTAACCGCCATTCTGATATTGCTCCGCCGGGCAGAACGCTTCCTCCCAATGCCCGCCGAATTCTCCCCTTGGCGGCAAATGACGCACCTGGCCTTCGACCACCGTGCCGCCGGCCTCGTAGAGCGCGAGCAGGTGGCGCGCGACTTTGCGCTCGATCGAGCGCGGTAAAACTCCCAGCCACACCGCGAACGCGCCGGCCCACACGTCGTCCTTGCGACCGAGTTGAGTTGCCGAGAGCAGGCAACCGGTCGCGTGGCCGCGGTGCGCGCCGCGTTCGCGATAGAACTGGGGCACGATGGCGCGCTGAATCTTGGTCGCCTCGGCGCGCAGACGTTTCGCCTCCGCATGGTTGCCGCTCGCTTTCAGCAGCGTGGCGAGTTGTCCCGCCGCGCGCCAACGCAGCAGCGACGGCATCAGGCAAAGTCCGGCTTTGCGAATGGTGTCACAAAATCCCCAATCCACCCGCGTGCGGCCCTCGGCAGATTCGCAGATCACCAGGCCGGTGCTCGCGTCGGCGGTAACGGAATCAAAGGCTTTCACGGCCACGTCGGCGAGCGGTGGTTCGCCCCAACCGGTCTTCACCCGAGCGTTGAAGAACTTCACCGAGCGCCTCAGTCGCCAGTGTTCATGCACCATCTGGATGAAGAAAAACGCGTCATCCGCTGGTGGCAGAAATCCGAATTTGCCGTTGCCTTGCTCCGTGTACGCGCCCGGAAACCAGCATGCCTCGCCCGCCATCGTGATATGATCCGGGATGCTGAACGGCGGAATACGCAGGCGGCCGAAGTGAAGTCCGTCCGCGCCCGGTTGCGTGGCGGCGACGACGCGAATCCAGCCCTGAACCTCCGCCGCGGGGATGAAATCGCCACCAAGCATCATGGCGGCGTCGCGCACCCAGAAGGCGGGATAGTAATTCAGCGTGCCGCCGGGCACGCGGAGTTGATGGCCGGTGGTGTTCTTAGCTCCGCCGGGAATTTGTGCGCCCGGCGCCAGCGCGGCACTGTCGAGAACCTCACGGGCGGTTGCGTGAAGGAATTCAAGATCGGCCAGGCGTTGAGATCGCGTGCTCGCGATGGCCAGTGACGGTTTGAGAGTCAACCCCGCCGAGGCGAGAGCAAGTTGGCCAAGGAAAGAGCGGCGAGTTTGCAGTTGGTGAGGCGAATGCACCCCCACTTGATAACACGCCAAGGCGGCGAGGCAAACTTCGAGCCGCGCGCAGCGCGGGGGCCGTCAGCGCTTCTCCATCTTCTTGCGCGCCGCTTCCAGGATTTTGCGCTCGCGGTCGGTCAGGCTATGGATGCCGTGCTGGGAAATCTTGTCGAGGATGGGGTCCACTTCGCGGCTCATGAATTCCTCGGGCGGTAGATCAGCGGTGGCTTCAGGTTTTGCGCGCTTCCAGGATTCGGCGCGGACTTTCGCGGCCCGGACCAGCTCCTGTTTGCGCTGCCGGCTTTCCAACGGACGCCAGCGCCGCCACCGGGAGAACAGCCCTTCCCACGGGAGCGTGACGAAATCGCGGTGCCAGCCGAGCCGCACCCAGGCGATGCCGGCCAGCAGCCCGCCGAGATGCGCGGCGTGCGCGGTGGCATCGCGCGGGGAGGGGACCAGCGTGAAGAAGGCGGAAATGGCGCAGAAGATAATCAGCAGCGTCATCGCCCGGATCGGCAGAATGAAGTACAGCTGCACCGTCGAGTTGCGCTCCAGCATGGCGAAGATGGCGAACATCCCCGACACCCCCGCCGACGCGCCAAAGAGCATCAGGCCGAAATGCCCGGGGAACGATACCATGAGGAGCCCTTGCAGAATCCCGCCCACCACGCCGGCGCCGAAATACGCGGCCAGGAACCGCCGGGTGCCGAGCACGTTCTCCACGAACCGGCCGAAGAAAAACAGGCCGAGCAAATTCCCCAACAAGTGCCACAGGCTGCCGTGCAGGAACTGGAAGGTCAGCAACTGCCACGCGTAACCTGACTTGATCCCCGGCAGGGTCAACGCGAGCCACAATTCCGCAGGCGTCTTGAGATAAACCTCGTTAACGCACTGGAGCGCATAAATGACCACGAGCGACACCATGATCACCGTGCTCGCCGACCAACGGAAGCAGAACGGCGACCCGGGGTCGGGTTCGCGCATGTAATCTCGGTTCTCCAGCATCTCGGCGTGAACGTAGTGGCGGCGGCGGGGTTTTTCAACGCGGTTTTTGCCGTCGGCTGGATTCGCCGCGCGGAACCTCAAGCGAAGTTCCGCGGGAAAGCCCGAATCACGCCTTGCTCGCCGGTGACCACGAGCGAGCGCAGACCGGTCCGCAATTGAGCAATTCGGTCCTGCCCGCTGGGGCCCAGCGTCAGCAGCGCCGTGGAAAGCGCATCCGTCTCGGTTGCACAGGGCAGGATTACTGCCGTCAACAAAGCGGACTCCGTAGGCTGGCCGGTGCGCGGATCAATCACATGCCCAAAAGTTCTTCCGCCCGTTTGGAAGCATCTTCCCCAGATCGCGGAGACGGACATCGCTTCGTCGCGCAGTTCAACGACGGGCAACGGCGTAAAATCCCCCCGCCAGGCAGTTGCGGGCGGGCGCTCGAGGGCGAGCTTCCAATGCGAGGCATCTGGCGGATGGCCCAACGCGGCAATCGTGCTCGTGCCGCCGTGGATCAAAGCGCTGGTCACGCCGGCCTCGCGTAGAATCTTCGCTGCGCGCTCGACGGCGTAGCCCTTGCCAATCGCGCCGAGGTCGAGCATCACGCCTGCGCGGGTGAAGCGAACCGTCCGATCCGCGTCGTCGAGCAACACCTGCTTCATGCCAACCAACTCCCGCGCGGCTTCCCGTTCCTGCGGCAAGGGCAACCGTCCGCTGGCGTTCAGGAAACCCCAGCAACGCACGAGCGGAGCGATGGTGATATCGAACGCGCCGCCGGTTTCCGCCGAGAGTCGTTGCGCGTGTTGCAGCAGGGCGAAAACTTCCGGCGATATGCGAACGGCCTCCCGGGAGGCGCGGGTGTTGAGCTGAGCGATTTCGCTGCCGGGCCGGTAGAGGCTGAGCCGGTCTTCCAGCCGCGCGACTTCTGCCAGCGCTTCCTCGCCGGCCGCGCGCAAGGAGGGAGCGTGTTGACCGTGCAGCACGATTTCAAAGCGCGTCGCCATTGCGTGGCAAGCAACGGTGACGGTGGGCATGGGATGAGTTCTGAGTTGCGTGTTGCGTCAAATGACTTGCGAGCGCGGTCGACAGGGCTTGACGCAATACCGAACACGCAACACAAAACCCATCCGCTCGCTGCGTGTCAGGTTCATTTCGTCCCCGGCATCCCGTTCACCCGACCCGTCGCCACCAGAACATCCGTTCCAAGCCGGTGCGATTCGGATACGACCGCGGCACCCAGTCCGCGCGCAGTTCGAGGAACGGCGAGAAGCGTTGGATGATTTCGTCGCACGTCGTGCCGAAGGGCGGGCCGTCGGTGTCGGGGATCAGGTAATTCACGGCGAGGTAATGCCCGCCCGGTTTCAGCCACCGGCGGATGGCGCGCACGTAAAGCTCGCGCTCGTCCGGTTGGATCGCGCAGAACAGGGTGTGTTCAAAAATCCAATCGAAGGCGAACGGCGGTTCGTCCCGCAAAAAATCCGCGCGCCGGAACTCCGCGCGCCGGCCGGCGGCGCGCGCGCGCTCGGTGCTCAACAGGATCGCACTGGGCGCGATGTCATAGCCGTAAACGCGAAAGCCCGCCTTCGCCCACTCGCAGGCATCATGTCCGGTGCCGCCGCCCGGCACGCAGACGGTCTCGCCCGGCAGTTTCGGGTTGGCGGCGAGGAAATCCACGAGGCCGGGCGCGGGCGCGCCCTTTTCCCACGGCATTTCGCGCGTTTGGTAGCGTTGTTCCCAGAAGTCCGGTGTCACGGTATTTATGATTTATGATTTTCGATTGATGATTGGAAAACGATCAGCGTCTCGCGTGGCCGCCGGAGCGTCGGCTTGCTTTGCCGGTTGGAGGCGGGCGGGCGCGGAGGGCTGATCATAAATCGTCAATCGTGAATCAAAATTGAATCCGCCCATCCACCAATTGCACGACTTTCGGCGCGCGCGCGGCGACGTTGGCATCGTGCGTGGCAATGAGCAGGGTGGTGTTGCGCTCGGCGCGGAGTTGCAGCAGCAAATCCATGATCTCGCCGCCGGTGTGCGAATCGAGATTGCCGGTGGGTTCGTCCGCCAGGATCAACTCCGGTTCATTGATCAAGGCGCGGGCAATGGCTACGCGTTGCTGTTCGCCGCCGGAAAGTTCATTCGGCCGGTGATCCAGCCGCTGGCCCAGGCCGACGCGTCCCAGCAATTCGCGACCGAGTTCCTCGGCCGCGGCGGCCGGGACACGCGCCATGCGCGCGGGCAGGCACACGTTCTCCAGCGCGTCGAGTTCCGGGAGCAGGTGATAGGCTTGAAAGATAAATCCAACTTTCAAATTTCGAAACCGCGCCAGTTCTATCTGCGTCAGGTGGGCGATGTTGCCGCCCGCGAACCAGATCTCGCCCGCGTTGGGCGAATCCAGGCCACCGAACAGATGCAGCAAGGTGCTTTTGCCGGCCCCGGAAGCGCCGCGCAAGGCGACGAATTCCCCGCGCTGCACCTCGAGCGAAACTCCTTGGAGAACTTCCAGCGAGCGTTTGCCGAGGGCGTAGGCTTTGGTCACCGCGCGAGCGGAAAGGAGGAGTTCACTCATGGCGCAGCGCCTCCACGGGATTGAGTTTGCTGGCGTTGCGCGCCGGGAAGAAGGCGGCGGCCAGGCAGATCAGGAGCGAGCCGCCGCAGATAATGGCAATATCTCCGGGCATCAAGAGCGCGGGCAGTTTGCTGAAGCCGTAGATGTCCGCGGGGAAAAGCTGAAAGCCGGTCAACCGGCGCATCAGGTCGAGGAACTGATTGCGATAAGCGATGGCGAGCAATCCCAGGCCGAGTCCCGCCAGCACGCCGAGCACACTGACGATGAGACTTTGCCCGAGGAACACCCACATGATCTGCCGGTCCGTTGCGCCGAGCGCCTTCATCAATCCGATCTCGCGCGTCTTCATCACGATGAATGTGATGAGCGTGCAGGTGATGCCGAACGCGGCCACGATGACGATGAAGAACAGGATGTAGAGCATCATGTTCTTCTCGACCATGACCGCCAGCATGATCGGGCTGTCCTCCATCCAGGTGGTCACGCGAAACTCGGGCCCGAGCGTCTGTTGAATCTCGCGCGCGACGGCGGGCGATTGGAACGGATCAGTGATCTTCACGATCAACGAATGAACGGTGTCCTCCTCGTCGAGGCTGCAAAAGTGCTGCGCGTTCGCCAGTGAGACGACGACGATCGAGGCGTTAAATTCGTAATAGCCCGCGTCGAAGATGCCGCGGACTTCGAAATCCGTCGGCGGCCGATAGACCGCGCCTTCCTTGCCGCCGGATTCCTCGAACCGCCGCAGGCTGGCTTCCATCTTGCGGAAATCCTCTTGGGACCGCACCTCGACCTGATCGCCCACCCGCAGCCGCATGTTTTCGGCAAAGGTGGCGCCGATCACCAGGCCGCGTCCGCTCAGATCGAACGTTCCGTCCACCAGGCTCGTTGGCAGCACGCTCACGGTGGCCTCCGCATCCGGGTCCGCGCCGCGCACAAACGGCGCCGCGACCTGCGCCTCGCCCGCGGCGGGTTTGGTTTTGACCATGACCTGCGAAACGATTGAAGGGGCGACGCCGCGGACGTTGCGGTTCGAGGCCACCGTGCTGGCCACGAACGCGTAATTCCCGATTGGCCGCTGGTCCAGACCCTGAACCTTGAGGTGCGCGTTGAAGCCGAAGACTTTTTCCCGCAGGTCGCGGTCGAACCCGCTCATGACGCTGATGACAATGATGAGCACCGCCACGCCGAGCATCACGCCAATGATCGAGATCAGGGTGATGATCGAAACGAACGTCCGCTTGGGCCGCAGGTAGCGCAGCGCGAGCAGGAGTTCAAACGGCAGTTTCGACATGGGCGGAAGCTAGGAAGCCAAAAGGGAAAATCCAAGTAACTTTCACCGGGCAAGCTTCTCGAACAGCGGCGACATCGCCTTCGCGGTTGTTCGAAAGAGGGCATCTATGGCGTTGCTCTGTGCCTCGTTGGCAGGCCAATAACAGTCGCCAGGCTGACGCGCAAATATCTCGTAGCATTTGTGCTTCTTGCTCACGACAAGTAGAGCAAGTGTATCGCTCTCCGGAATTTGGACGTCGGTCATGACCATGACATCATCGAAGCTAAAGAACATTGCGGATTCGTTCGTGCCGCCAAGATGAGTTACTGCGACCACTCTTTGCGTTGAAACAAACGCGGTGAATATGAATTCTTCAAACCGGCCATCTCCATTGCGGTCAGCTTTGGTAATGGACGCAATGCGTTTACCGTCTCGGTTTACTTCGAACCTCTCTGTCCTAACGCTCTTGACACTGGAGCGCGGTCCGAGATTCGTAATTGCCAGGGAGCCGGTCGGAAGAGATGGCCATGCGTCTTCAGCCCAAGCTTGAAAAGGAACCGCAATTAGGAGAGCCGCAATGCAGACTTGAACAGGCTTCATAGGGACTGACTGGATGAGGATCGTTCACGTTGGCAGGAAAATTCAAATCGGATCCCGATTCACATCCTTGTAGTAAATGTAGCTCGCGGGCGTTTTGCCCATCGCCACGAACCATTGCGGGCAGTAGCTCGCCAGCCAGATCACGTCGCCAGCCTGGACCAGCTGGTAGTCGGCCTCGAGCCGGTAAATCCCCTGGCCTTGGAGCATCAACAGCCCGTGTTCCATGATGTGCGTTTCCACGAACGGCAGCGTCGCGCCGGGTTGATAGGTGAAAATATTCACCGCCATGTCGAACGCCGGTTCATCCGGCAGCAAAACTTGCAAGCGAGCGTCATCGTGGCCGAGGAACGGCTGGCCCTTTACCTCGCGCTCGTGTTTCACGATGGTCGCCGGCGCGGCGACTCCCTTCATCGCTTCGTAGGGCTTCTGGAAGATCAGCAGCTTCATCGGCGGTCCGCTGCTCTTGATTTGGAGGTCGCGCCCCGGCGGCAGGTAGATGTAGCTGCCCGCCTCCAGACGATGCCGCTTGTCCGGCAGCAGAATGCTGCCCGTGCCCTCGATCACATAAATGAAATACTGGTTCGCGCCGGTGTTGCCTTCGCCCACGGCTTCCTTCTCCAGCGTGACGTGCAACTGCGTGAAGCGCGGCCCGGCCATCGCCGGCGAAATGTTCACCACCACCGTGGCGCCTTTCCACCCGGGCAGTTGGCTCGGCACAAAACCGTCCGGCGTGATCAGCGCGTAGCGCGATTTGATGACGGTCCGCGTGTGGCCAAAAAGGTCTGACATGATTTGTTTCGTGTTGCAGTTCGCGCTTCAAGGTCGAACCGGCCTGACGAACCGGCCGGTCGGCTTTGAAACAATCTTTCCATCCTGGAAAACCGTGTGCCCGCGCAGAATGGTGCGAACCACGCGCCCTGTCAACGGGCGGCCCACGTAGGGGCTTTGCCGGTGGCGATAAAACAGCTCTTCGGCGCGCACGGTGAAATTTGATTTCAAGTCCACCAAGGCAAGGTCCGCATCTGCGCCGACGGCAATGCGGCCTTTGGTTTGGGGAAGCTGGAAACGCTCCGCGACATTGAACGAAGTGAGCCGCGCGATGCTTTGGAGCGCCGATTTCCGATCCGGCGCGTTAGAGTCCGAATTCACCTTCGCGCCGGGGCGGAGACCGGCGCTCCATTCCGTCAGCAGCAGCGGCAACGTGTGCTGCACGCCGGAGATGCCACCCCAGACCTTGAAAAAATTCCGGTCAGTTTTCATTTCCGGCGGCGCGGGCGAATGATCTGAGCCGATGGTGGTCACGGCGCCGGCGCGAACGAATGACCACAATTCCTCCTGCATTGTTGCGGAACGCAAGGGGGGCGCGCACTTGGCCACCGCGCCTAACTTCGCCACGTCCTCTTCCGTCAGCACGAGATAATGCGGGCACGTTTCGCAGGTGACCTCCACGCCCTGCGCGCGAGCTTGAGCAACCAGCGAAACGCCTTCGCCCGAGCTGACGTGAACAATATGCAGCGCGCATTTCGTCTCGGCGGCCAAGCTGACGGCCTGCGCGATCGCACTCATCTCGGCCCGCACCGGGCGCGAAGCGAGATAATCGCGGATGGAAGTTTTGCCCAGCCCGATGGCGCGCTTCGCGAATTCGGTGGTGATCATCTCGTTCTCAGCGTGAACGGCGACCAGCCGGCCAAGTTGCGCGGCGCGTTTCATCCCTTCCCGCAACGTGTAGCTATCGGCGTGCGGAAAATCTTCGATCCCGCTGTTCGCCATGAACGCCTTGAAGCCGATCACGCCGCGTTCGGCGAGTTCCTCCAGCCGGTCGAGATTCCCCGGCGTCAACCCGCCCCACAGCGCAAAATCGGTGAGTGACGTTTGCTCGGCCACCGCGCGCTTCAAATCGAAGCTCGCCGCGTCGAGCGTCGGCGGCGAGGAATTGAGCGGCATGTCGAAGAACATCGTGCCGCCGCCGGCGGCCAAAGCACGCGAGCCGGTGGCAATGCCTTCCCAGTGGGCGCGGCCCGGATCGTTGAAGTGGACATGCGAATCAATCAAGCCGGGAAAAACATCCAGCCCGGCGGCATCCACCATAGCTCGCGCCGAACCGTCCAGCCGGGGCGCGATGGCGGCGATGTGGCCGTCGGTAATCCCCAACTCCGCCACGCGGACACCCTCGTGGGTGACGATCTTTCCGCCGCGGAGGATGAGATCGAATTGGCTCAAGCGGTTTTGGCGAGGGAATTCAAGAAGTCGTGCATCACCGTCAGCGCCACACTCACGTCCACCTCGCTCGCCGATTCTTCCGGGCTGTGGCTGATGCCGCCCTTGCAGCGCACGAACAGCATCGCCGCCGGGCAGAGTTCCGCCATGCGCGCCGCGTCGTGCCCCGCGCCACTGGCCAGCAACGGCGCCTCGCTTTGATGCCGCTTCACCGCGGCTTCGAGCAGCAGCGTGAGTTGACGGTTGCAAACGACCGCCGCCGTTTCGTGAACCGGTTCCCAAGTAGTGGTCACACCGCGTTCGGCGGCGATGGCTGCGGCGCGCGACCGCAATTCATCGCCCGCGCGCTCGCGAACAACGTCGTTCGGATGGCGCACGTCCAGACTCAGCCGCGCTTCGCCGGGAATCACGTTGCTTGCGCCGGGCGAGGTGGCGATTTCCCCGACCGTTGCCACCAAGCCGCCGCGGTTTTGCCCGAGCGATTCGACCGCGAGAATGAACTCCGCCGCCGCGCAGAGCGCGTCGCGTCGCGCGGCCATCGGCACGGTGCCCGCGTGGCCGGCCTGGCCGGTGAAGGTGATGCGCGCGCGCGTCTGGCCGTCAATCGCGGAAACCACGCCGACGGCGAGATTTTTCTGCTCCAGCACCGGGCCTTGCTCGATGTGAACTTCCACGTAGCCCATCAGCCGGCGCGCGTCCAGCTTCGCGGCGGCGATGCCCTCCGGGTGGCCGCCAAATTCGCGAATGGCGTCCGCCATCGAAATGCCGCGCGCGTCGCGTAGCTCCAACTCGGCCGGATCGAACGTTCCCGCCAGCGCGCGACTGCCGAGGTAGGTGCTCGGGTAGCGCACACCTTCTTCATCGGCGAAGCCAATTACCTCGACCGCAAACGGCAGCCGGGTTTTCGCATCGTGAAATCGCTGCACGCAGGCCAGCGCCACCAGGACCCCCAGCGGGCCGTCGAATTTTCCCGCGTCGCGCACCGTATCGAGATGCGAACCGAGCAGCAGGATTTTTCCGTCCGGCGTCGCGGCGGGATAATGGCCGATCAGATTGCCGATGGCGTCCGTGCGCACCGCCATGCCGGCTTCGCGCATCCAGCCGCCGACGAGTTCGTTGGCGCGGCGCATCGCAGGCGAGGCGAAGGTGCGGGTCAGCCGGCCCGGCTCCTCGCTGATCGCGCCGAGTTCGTCGCAGCGGCGCATGACGACTGGAGCTTGGAGATTGTTCATTCAGCTCCCCCGATACGTCGAATAGGCCCACGGCGAGCAGAGCAACGGCACATGATAACTCGCGCCCGCGTCGGCGATGCCAAAGCGCACCGGCACGCGGTCAAGGAAGCGCGCCTCGGGCAGCGCTGGCGACTTCGTCGCGAAGTAATCGCCGACGAAGAAAACCAGTTCGTATTGACCCACCGCCATTTCATCGGCGCTCAACAGCGGCGCGTCCGTGCGCCCGTCGGCATTTGTCTGCGCGCTGGTCACGAGCACGCGCTCTTCGCCGGTGAGGGACCACAGTTCGAGCTTCATGCCGGACGCCGGGCAACCGTGCGCGGTGTCGAGGACGTGGGTGCTGAGTTTTGCGGGCATGTTGGATTTATCGGAGTTCGTTCCTGATTGGCAAGCCGGTAAGCTCGGCCAGCCGAATTTGGAGATGGAATGCTTCCGCTGGCAGTTCTGACGCATAGCCAAACCACCGGACGGTCAGATGTTGTCCGGTGGGCGTGGAAAGCCGCACCAGCCACAGGCGATTCTGTTCGGGGTCTTCGCGACAGATCACATTGATGAACGAGAACTCCGAGAGGGACTGGCGCTTCCACCAGAGCGGAAGCAAGTTCCACAGCCGCCAACGCTGCACGGCGACACGATGCGCGACATCAATTTCTGTTTCCCCGAAGACCGATGCCAACAGAACGAAACTCGACAGCAAGGCGTAAGCTGGCCATCCGTGAGAACCTGCCAACTTCCAGAAGAACATCCCCAGCCCGGCGCAAAACGCCGACACGATCAGGAATGCGCGCCAGCCAAGCCCGAAGGGAACTCGGAGGCAATTTGTATCCACGCGAGAAATCTTTGCTCAATCGTCCTGCCGCGCAAATCAATTCTATGGGTGATGAGGCATCCACTGGCAGATTCATTCCAACGAAATTTTTGCCGCCAGCCGCAGCAGTTCGACCCCGAGGCGGTCCAGCGCATTGTCGCCCGCCATCGCGTCGCCGTAGTTGGAGAGCAGTACCACGCCGACCTGATTCGGCCGATCAAACCCGATGAAACTCACGTAGCCGCCGGTGCCGCCGTTGTGCCAGTACCAGTGCTGGCCCTCGACCGGCTCGACAATCTGCCACGCCAGGCCGATGCCGCCGGCCATTTCCTTGTAATGCCGCTGCTGGGCAAGTTGGAGGGCACGGGAGAGCTCATTCGTTCCGGCGTGCAGGTTGGCGGCGATGAACTTCAACAGATCGTTCACGGTGGATTTCAATGCGCCGGCCGGAGCCAGCACATCAAAATCCCAGTTCGGCACCACGTTGCCTTTCGGATCGTGGCCGGGCGAGAGACGGGCGCGTTGTTCACCACTGAGTTCAATCACCGTATCGGTCATGGCGAGCGGCGTGCAGATGGTTTCCCGCACGAGCGATGCGTAAGGTTTGCCCGCCTTGCGTTCCAGCAGATGGCCGAGCAGGCCGAAGCCGTAATTCGAGTAGAGCATTTTCTGGCCGGGCGCGGACTTGAGTTTCAGCGCCGTGAGGTCGTGATAGAGGTTCGTGGAATGATAATCCGCGTACGGATTCATTTGGTCCTTGGCGGACGAGAGCAAATCCTCCGGCAGGCGCGGCAATCCCGAGCTGTGTGTGGCGAGATGCACGAGGCAGATTTCGCGGCCGTCCTTTTCCGGCGGCTTCACCTCCGCGGGCAGAAACTGGCTGATTGGGTCTTCGAGTTTCACCAGGCCGGCGTTCACCAGCTGCGCGAGCACCACCGCCGTGAAGACCTTGGTGGCGGAGCCGATTTCAAACAGCGTGTTGCCATTGGGTGCGGCGTTGTTCGTGGCGCTGACGCGGCCCAAGCCGGTGACGTGGTTCGTGCCGCGCTGGAACACGCCGATCACGAGCGCGACGTTGGGACGCTGGGCGACGTACTCGGCGCCGAGCTTCTCGATGCGCTGCGAGAAATCATGCGAGTCCGGCATCGTCCGGTAGGCGTGCTGCCGGTAGAGTACGTAAACCAGCAACGTGAGGAAGCCGACCACGAGCAATCCGGCACAGCCGAGGCCGGCTTTTAAAAAAATTCCCGCTCTCATGCACCCGAGACAATATCCGCCAGCCGCAGCCGCGCAATCTTTCCGATTTCCGCCAGCGCGGTTTCGATTTCCTGCGCCCGCGAGTTTTGCAGCCGGTTCGTGAACCCTTCGAGGATTACGGCCTTCTTGTTCAGTCGTGCGCAGATGATAAACGGGAAACCGAACTTGGCCTTGTAAGTAGTGTTGTGGCGCTGGAACGAGTCCACTTCCTGAGGCGTCAACCGATCCAATCCCGCGCTGGCCTGTTCGCCGGTCGATTCACGCGTGAGTTGGCCGGTCAACGCGAGCCGGCCCACCAGATCAGGGTGCGCGCGAATCAGCGCGAGTTGTGTGTCCTCGGCCGCGTCCGCGACGGTCTGGCAAAGGGCGCGATGCAATTCCTCCACGCTGGCAAACGGCCGCCTGGCCCATGTCGCCTCCGCAATCCACGGCGAATGTTCAAACACCGGGCCGACGACACGGACGAATTCGTCTCGGGAAAGGGAATTGAGTTGAGCGAGCGTCATTGTTTCTTCGCACGTTTGGCGATTCGCGCTGGCTTGGCCTCAACCTCTCGCGGCATCGCCAGTTGATAAAACTCGTGCAGCTTGCGTTGCAGCAATTTCCGATCGGGCAACGCCGTCTGATATTCGGCGATGAGCGCGGGCGACACGGACCGGCTCAACGCGTATTCCACCACCTCGCTGTCCTTCGTCGCGCACAGCAACACGCCGATGGACGGACGCTCGTGCGGCTTCTTCACATCGCGGTCGAGCGCTTCGAGAAAAAACTCCAGCTTGCCCAGATGCTCCGGTTGAAACTCCTCGATCTTCAACTCGAACGCCACGAGACATTGCAATTCGCGATGGTAAAACAGCAGATCAATCCGAAAATCCTTCCCGCCGACCTGTAACGGATATTGTTCGCCGACGAACGTGAAATCGCGCCCCAGTTCCAACAGAAACCGCCGCAGGTTCGTGATCAAAGCCTTCTGCAAATCCGATTCCGAGTGGCCGTCTGGCAGTTCGAGAAAATCGAGCAGATAACTGTCCTTGAAGATGGCTTGGGCCGCAGGATGAATTTGTGTCAGCAGTGCTGACACTTTTGGCGGATGCACAATCGTGCGCTCGAAAAGCGCGCCGTTAAGCTGCCGCTCCAGTTCACGTCGCCCCCATTTTTCTCGCACTGCCAGCCGCAAATAAAACTCCCGCTCCTCCGCGCGCTTGCATCGGCCAAGAACCATCAGGTTGTGCGACCACGGCAATTGTCGCACCAGTGGTGCGACTTTTGGCTCGCGCCGGTAAACGTCGTAAAACTGCCGCATCCGAAACAAGCTCGCACGCGTGAAGCCCTTGATTTCCGGCTGCTGGCGGGCGATGTAGCGCGCCAGTTCTTCGACCACGCCTTCGCCCCACGCGGCGGATTCCAATTTGCGGCTGATGAACTGGCCGACGCGCCAGTAAAGCTCGATCAACTCCGTGTTGACCGCCTGAAACGCCCGCCGCCGCGCCGCAGCAATGAGGCCGATGATCTCGCGGAACGCCGGTTCATGTCCGGCGACGGCTCGTATGACTGGTTTGCGCTGGGCGGGTTTCATTAGATTCAATAGAATTTCACCACTTCCGCAATCCATGGCGAATGTTCGAACACCGGGCCGACGATACGGACAAAATCCTCGCGCAGAAGCGAGTTGATTTTCGCAAGCGGATGTCCAGGCGCCGTCATGCGACCTAGGATGGCGAAGCGGCTTGTTCAAGCAAGCCAGCGGAATTGATCTGGTTATGAGCGGGAACTTTGACAAGGCTGGTCGGGTCAGCTAAGATGCCGGCAGAATAACTTTCGGAAGCAAGTTAGGGGACGAAGGATCTTTCAGGGACAAATCTATGTGCTTCATTTTTCAGGGGCCTAACGGCCAGGTTTGTTCAAACTGTACCTCCTTTCGCCGAGTAGATCGGGTGGGTATGCGTCATGTCTCTTCCACCTCAAAAGGCTAAGCTGGGATTGCGGCCCGTGTTGCTTTGGGCGCTGATGGCGCAAAGTGTCTCGGCTGCGCTGCCCTACGAACCCGTCTCGGCTGATCCACTCTTTCAATCGTGGCGCTGGCGGACGTACCCGGAACTCAATGGCTTGGGGGCTCAGTGTATTTTCGAGGGAGATCGAAGCGTGCTTTGGTTCGGCGGCACAGAAGGGGCATGGAGTTACGACGGGATCGAATGGCGACGGCACGCAAGTCGTGAAGGCATGGGAGGCGATGTAGCTGCCATCTGCCAACGGACGAACGGCGAACTGATATTTGCGGGCCATTGGGGAATTTCTGACCTCCGCAACGGGCAATACCATCGGATGCTGCGCTTTCCCAATGAACACGCGGTGGAAATCCGCAAGGTCACGACGGATCGCAACGGAAATCTGTGGGCGGCCACGAGTATTGGAGCACTGCATTTTGATGGGGACTTGTGGACGCTGTTCCGCCTCCAGGCGCAGCCTGAAGTCACTATCACCAATTACGTCGGTCGGTCGGTCAACGTGGAAATCCTGCCGACTTTCATTTCGGACAAGATTCTTGCGGGCACAGTTTACTCGACGAACCGCACCGGTTTGCCGTCCAGTTTTTCGGATGTATGCGTGGAGGGGTCGGGGAAAGTGTGGCTGGGGTTGGATTCAGGGCAAATCATCTGGTGCCAGAATTTCAGCGCAACCAACCGAAGTTGGGGCGCGGAAACGGCGGCTGATGGGCTTTCGCCAGGGCGGTCACCGATCATGCTTGCCCGGCGCGGGGGCGAACTGTGGGTCGGGTATGCATCGGAATCGGCGTTCCTCAATATTTTTGACGGAAAGAAATGGAGTCTGACCAGACTGCGGGACGTTGGGATCGCTGACGATTGCGGTGGATTGATCGAAACTCATGATGGCGCCGTGTGGTTCGCGGGGCGCTACTCGGTGGGGGTTCATCGCAAAGGGAGATGGACCCGGTACGAGAAGCCCGCAGTGCCGATTCCGTTGGCGAGGAATTTCATCTTCGAATCATCCGATGGCGCGATCTGGATTGGTGGTCCAAACACCGAGATCGTGCGTTTGGATTATGAAACCCCGCGGTGGCGGATGTACCACGGACTGAATTTTCAGTGGGAGAGCCCGGGTGGCGCGGAGTGGTTTCTGAGCAGTGAGGGGCGCGTGGTGTTGCATGAGACCAACCGTTGGTTCAGCTTGGGGCCGGAGGATGGTTTGCCGGATGCGCCGGTCGCCCTCGTCGGCACGCGCACGGGTGAAATCTGGGTGGCGGGCAGCCATGCGCACACTGCGGCAACGGCACGCTTCGACGGCCGGAGTTGGGTGCGCACGCTCCACGGCGAACTGTCGTGGGGCATCGAGCAACGGTCGGTTTTCGAATCTTCGGACGGTTCGATCTGGTGTGCGGCAACCGTGGATTCTTCCGGGCCACGGGAACACCGCGCCGGCATTCTCCAATACCGAAATGGCAATTGGATTCACCACCATCAGCCGGGCCGCATTCCCACAGGCGGCAATGATCAAAACCCGGCGACCCTACTTCCGGCCACACAGCGTCCGGAACCGGTGGGCAAGTTTGTATGCATGGGCGAATCTCCGGACCGCAAGATCTGGGCGGGCCGGAACCTGCTGGTTTATTTCGACGGCAGCAAATGGAGTACGCTGATGCCACCCGAGGGCGTCCGCTGGGGAACCATCCAGACCGCGCTCACGACGCACGATCGGGAATTTTGGATCGGCTCAGCGCAATTCGGCGCGTTACGTTATGACGGCAGTAACTGGAGCCAGTTTCAGGGACGCTCAAATCTGGTGGCCAATGCCGTGCGCGGCCTTGCGGAGACAAGCGATGGCACCGTGTGGGCAGCCACGGATCGCGGTTTCAGCCGGTTCGACCGGCAACGCTGGACGGCAGACGTCATCCCCGCGGAACTCACCATCGGCCACGAAGCGGGAAACTTGAAAGCTGCCGCGTCCGGTGCGCTTTGGGTGAATCATTTTCCGTCCGCGTGGATGAAGCGTGCGTGGCCAAAGTCCAAGCCAGCCGAGTACACAAATTTCTGGACCCTACGCCATCAAGCGGCCGGGAAACCACCCGAGACAACCCTGGTGGCGGCACCCAAGGAAGTGTCCAGCGGCGGCAATTTCTTCGTCGCCTGGAGTGGGGCGGAACCATGGTCGGACCGCGAGGCACGTTTGGAGTATTCCTACCGACTGGATGAAGGTCCGTGGTCGGTTTTTTCGGCCGACAGAATGCATGCCTTCTTCGGACTGGCCAGCGGTGCGCACCGACTGGAGGTGCGGGCGCGCGATCAAGATTTCAACGTGGATCCGACTCCGGCAGTTCTCGAATTCAAAGTTCATCCGCCGGTCTGGCAGGAGGGTTGGTTCATCGCGTTGCTCGTAGGTTTCTGCGGGATGATAATCGCCTTGGCGACGCGCTTGCTTTTGAAGCAACGGAATTTGCGGAAACTGAATCGCTTCCTGGAGAGTGAAATCAAGGAGCGCGTTCAAGCCGAGGCGGCCGCGGTCGCGAGCAAAGAGCGTTTCCGCGAACTGGCGGAAACCATCGAGGAAGTTTTTTGGATTCGCGATGTCGATCAGAGCCAGATCATTTATGTCAGTCCGGCCTACCAGCGAATCTTCGGCCGCAGTTGTCATAGCGTCTATCAGTCTCCACTTGCCTGGCTGGAGGCCGTTCATCCCGAAGATCGTGAGCGAGTGCAGCAGGCGGCCGCGAAGCAACAAGCCTCCGGCCAGTACGACGAAGAATACCGCATTCTCCGACCCGATGGCGAGGTGCGCTGGATTCAGGACCGGGCCTTTCCGGTGCGCGGCAAAGAGGGTCGGGTTTCCCGCATCGTCGGCGTCGCGCACGATGTCACAACTCAGCGGCTCGCCGAGCTTAAGGTCGCCCAGCTTGCGGCCTTCCCTGAATTAAACCCAAATCCGGTGCTGGAGTTTGATTCCGCGGGCAACCTCAAATACGCCAATGACGCGGTTTCGGCACTGGTGCACTCGCTCGGGTTGCCCTCGGTGAAACAACTGTTGCCGCCCGAAACCGTCGCCATCGTGGCGGAATGCCTGGCGAATAATTCGCCGCGGACGCGATTTGAAACCAGCATCGGTTCGCGGACGCTTTCCTGGTCCTTTTATCCCATCGCCAAGCTGCACACCGTTCATTGCTACCTTGGTGAAATCACCGAGCGCTTGCATCTCGAAGCTGAATTGCGGCAGGCGCAAAAGATGGATGCCGTTGGCCAACTGGCCGGCGGCGTGGCGCACGATTTCAACAACATCCTGGCGGCGATGATCCTGGACGTGGAACTGCTCACCATGGATCCAGGCGTAACAGCTTCCGTTCAGCAGTCCCTGGCCGAACTCAAGTCCTCCATCGAACGCGCGCGCACTCTTACGCGGCAGTTACTCGCTTTCGGTCGCCGGCAGGTGATGCAGCCGCGCTTGCTCGATTTGAACCAGGTCGTCCGGCAGTTCGTCAAAATGCTCGAGCGGATTCTGGGGGAAGACATCCGGCTGGAATTGCGGTTGGCGGCCCAGCCGCTGATGGTGCGGGCCGATGCCGGCATGCTCGAACAGACCCTCATGAATCTCGCGGTCAATGCCCGGGACGCCATGCCGCGTGGCGGCATATTGATGATCACCACCGCCGAACGGAATCTTTCCCCGGCGGAAGCGGATCAAATCCCGGAAGCCAGGCCCGGACATTACGCCAGTCTCAGCGTGGCGGATAACGGTTCGGGAATTGCGCCCGAGATTTTGCCCCGCATTTTTGAACCGTTCTTTACCACCAAGGAACTTGGAAAAGGCACCGGCCTCGGTCTCTCGACTGTCTTCGGCATTGTTTCCCAACACGGCGGCGTGGTCACGGCGCGCAGCGAAGTGGGTCACAGCGCGACTTTCGAAATCCTCCTGCCCGCATGCGCCGCCACCGATCTGCCCAGTGCGAATGAAATCAATGCGGCGCCACCGCGAGGCAACGGCGAGACCATCCTGCTCGTCGAGGACGAAATCTCGGTGCGCACATTAACCCGAAAACTGTTGGAAAAATTCGGTTACCTGGTCCTGGAAGCCGCCACCGGGCGCCACGCACTCCAAGTCAGCAGCCAGCATGCGGGGTCGATTGATCTATTGCTCACCGACATCGTCATGCCGGAAGGCATGGACGGAAATGAGCTGGCGCACCGCCTCGTCACGCAGTATCCCCGGCTTCGTGTCATCCTCACCAGTGGCTACAGCCCGGAGATGGCTGGCCGCGCGATTTCGCTCAAGCCCGGACAGCGTTATCTCCAAAAACCGGTGCCGCCCCCTGACTTGCTGCTCGCCGTACGGAGGTTATTGGACGAGCGCCGCGAAAATGACGTGGTTGATGAGTAGCACCTAGCACTGCCCGTCTGCGGCCAAGACGGGCCAGCAAAGCGCGTTGGTAACACCAGGCCACAAGGAGGACGGATCGGTCTCGAGAAAAGGAGTGAAAGGAGTGGAGTTGTAAGGGTTAATTCATTTTTCAGTCACGGATTGAACACGGATGTTCCGATTCCAAATCTATGTTTCATCCGTGTTTCATCTGTGGCTGATCCACCTCATCGCTTTCTCCGCCAGTTTGTCGAACGCGGTAACGCAAAGTTCGAGGTGATCTTCCTTCGTGTCTTCGATCTTGTTGTGGCTGATGCCGTGCAGGCTTTGGACGAACATCATCACGGTCGGCACGCCGGCGCGCGCAACTTCGGCGGCGTCGTGCAACGGACCGCTCGGCAGGCGATGCGATTGGCCGCACGTCTCGCGGATCGCTTCGTCGCACAGCGCGATGAGGTCGTCGTTGAACGGGCGCGGGTCAATTTGCCAGAGGCGTTCCCAACTTACTTTCACGTTGCCTTCCTTGGCGAATTTTTCGCTGGCGGCTTTGGCTTCCCGAAACATTTTGGCGAGCGCCGCGCCGTCGAGATGCCGCTGGTCGAGCGTGATGCGACATTCCTCGACGACGCTGGTCACGATGCCGGGCTTGGTCGTGCATGAGCCGATGGTGCAAACGCCGTTGCCGCTGCGCTCGGCGATTTTGTAAATCTCGGAACTCATCTTGGCGGCGGCGCGAAAGGCGTCCTTGCGGCGGTTCATCGGCGTGCTGCCGGAGTGCGCGGCCTGTCCGTGAAACGTGATGGCGTGTCGCTCGACGCCAAACGTGCCGAGCACCGCGCCGAGCGGCAAATCGAGATCGAGCAACACCGGGCCTTGCTCGATGTGCAGTTCGATGTAGGCGGCGGCGTTCTTGAGTTCAGCGCCGCTGTCCTTCACGCGCTCGAAATCAATGCCGACGTTTTTCAGTGCGTCGGGGAGTTTGATGCCTTGCTTGTCCACGAGGCCGCGTGCCTCGTTCATGTCGAGATTCCCGGAACACGCGGACGCTCCGAACAAACTTTTACCGAACCGCGCACCCTCCTCATCGGCCCAATCCACCAGGCGCACCGTGACGGGCGGCATTCCATAGTATTGCGCGTTGATGCGACGGAGAATTTCGACGCCGGCCAGCACATTGAGACAGCCATCCAGCCAGCCGCCGTTGGGAACAGAGTCAATGTGCCCGCCGATCAACAACGCCTTTTCCGATTCGCCGCGCAGGGTGAACCAGGTGTTACCCGCTGCGTCGTCGTGAATTTCCACCGGCAGTGCGGCGAGCCGCGAGCGCAGGAATTCACGGGCCTTGAGCCACGTAGGCGTGAAGGCGACGCGTTGCGCGCCGTTGTCGTCGCTGGTGAGTGCGCGGAGTTCCTTTAATTCGGCCACGGTTCGTTTCGGATTCAGAAGCGTGCTCATGGCTTGATCATGAACGGGAGCGCATATTTTTCCAGCCTTTCTCCCGCACCAAACTGGACTTTGCGCAGTCCTCGTGATTACTTCAGTCCATTCCCAGACCAATTCGAGCATCACTAGGTGGAAGAATAATCATGAAAAAATGCATTCTGTTTGCGGCATTTCAAATCGCCGCGCTGGCCGGTTTCGCGCAAAGCACGGCGTTTACTTACCAAGGCCGGCTGACCGACGGCGCCAATCCGGCGACGGGCCTCTTTGATTTGCGATTTGCACTATACGACGCCAACGCGGGGCCGGCACAAGTCGGCGCCGCGCTCACGAATACGGCGACGCCGGTGAGCAATGGATTGTTCGCGGTGACCCTGGATTTTGGTAATCAATTTCCCGGAGCGAATCGCTGGTTGGAAATCGGCGTGCGCACGAATGGCAGCGGTGCGTTTTCCACGCTGGCGCAAAGGCAGGCCATTACGCCGACGCCGTACGCGATTTACGCGCCCAACGCCGGTGTGGCTGCCAGCGTCCCAGCAGGTAGCATCACTGGTGCGATGCTCGCGCCGGGGGCGGTGACGAGTCTTGGCTCGCCGGATGGTTCGCCGGTGAGCGCGCTGAGCGTGAACACCAACGGCTGGCTTGGCCTCGGCACCAATGCGCCCAACGCCGGGCTTACCATCGCCAGCGGACCCACAGTGCTGGCCCCATTCATTCTTTCCGAAACCTTGGATGAAACCGGCAGTTTCACCAACCTCGCCGGTGCCGTCAGTGTGGCGGCATCCGGCAACCTGCTGGCTGTGGCGGCGCTCGCCGACAATGCGGTGACGCTCGTGGACATCACCGATCCGACCGCGCCGGTCTGGTTGACGAATCTCGTTCACGGCAACGGGCCGTTCACGAATCTGACCGGCGCTTACAGCGTGGCGTTTCGCACGAACAAATTGCTCGCCATTGCCGCGCCCAATGATAACGCGGTGACGCTGGTGGATGCCGCGAATGGTGCCGCCCCAGTCTGGCGCGCGGTGTTGCGCGACGGCGTCGGTGGCTTCAACGACCTCGCCAATCCACGGGCGGTGGCGTTCAGCGGCAGTATTCTGGCAATTGCTGCCGCTGTGGACAATGCCGTGACCTTGGTTGACGTGAGCAATCCAGCCAGCCCGCTCCTGCGCTCCGTCCTCAAGGACGGCTTGAACGGTTTCACCAATCTGGCTGGCGCAGTTACTCTGGCCTTCAATGGAAATCTGCTGGTTATCGGCGCGAGCGGCGACAGCGCGCTGACTCTCGTGGATGTTAGCAATCCGGCCAGCCCGGTCTTGCGCTCCACGCTTAGGAGTGGCGTGGGCGGTTTCAACTTCCTCGATAAACCCTTTGGCCTGGCGATTCAAGCGAACCTGCTCGCCGTTTCCGATTTCCTAAACGGCGCGGTGAGTTTGATCGATGTCAGCATTCCCACGGGCCCGGTACTGCGTTCGGTGATCAGTAACAGCGTTGCGGGTTTCGATGTTTCTGCGTATCCGGAAGGAGTCGCATTCAACGGAAATCTATTGGCGATCGGAACCCGCTTAGGCGGCGCGGTTTCGCTGCTCGATGTTGCAAATCCGGTCGCGCCGCAAAGGCGCGTGACCTATCAGGTAAACGTGGCTGGGGCGCGTTATTTCTCGCAGCCACGTTTTCTCGCTTTCGCCGGCACGAACCTGGTTGTGGCGGACGCGGGCTACGGCGCGTTCAGCATTGTGTCACCAACTTCGCAAGCTGTCGGCTTGAGCGTGCTGCCGTGGGTCGGCATCGGCACCGACCTGCCGGTGGCGCCGCTGACCGTGTTCGGCGACGTGGTGGTGCGACAGGCCAACCATTTTGATATCGAGGCCCACACGATTGAACTTGGCTATTATGCGCGTGCGGTGGGGGATTCGGCCGTGGCGTTAGGCGCGTCATCGGCCTTGCGCGACTATGCCACCGCTTCGGGTGCGGCGACGGCAAATGGTCTGTATTCAACCGCTTTTGGTTTCGCTACTGCGAACGGAACGCGAGATACAGCAGTCAGTGACGGCTATGCCGATGGTTTCAACGCCTTTGCCGCGGGCAATTCACAGGCCCGTGGCAATTATGCCACCGCCTTGGGCCGGAGTTGTCTGGCCACCAATAATTCTCTCGCTGCCGGCAGCCGGGCCAAAGCCATTCATGATGGCAGTTTCGTTTGGGCAGATGGGCGAAGTGGCGACTTTGCCACCAGCGGCAGCAATCAGTTTCTCATTCGCGCCGGTGGCGGTTTGGGCGTGGGTGTTACCAATCCCGCTTACGTTGCCGACATTGGCGGGCGCATTCGCCTGCGCAACGACGCCGACACGGCGGGCCTTTGGCTTTATCGGACGAACACGGCAGAAGACGACGCGTTTGTCGGAATGGCCAACACGACGGGCGGGCTCGTAGGCTTGTGGGGAAATCACGGGACGTTCTGGGGATTGGTCATGAACACGACCAATGGCAACGTGAACATCGGTAACGGCGCGGTGAGTGCCACAAACAAACTGCAAGTCGTCAACGCCTATTGCAACGGTACGACTTGGGTTAATGCTTCGGATCGTAACCTGAAGCAAAATTTTGAAACGGTGGATGCCGGCGAGATTTTGGAAAAAATCGTGGCGCTGCCGATTCAGTCGTGGAGCTACAAGCTCCAACCCGGTGAAAAACATATCGGTCCGGTGGCGCAGGATTTCCACGCGGCGTTCGGTCTCGGGGACAGTGAGCGCGGCATTACGACCGTGGACGAAGGCGGTGTGGCGCTGGCGGCGATTCAGGGGCTGAATCAAAAACTTGAAGCGCAACGCATCGAGAACGAGCGGTTGAAGACGGAGTTGCTCGAATTGCGGCAGAAACTGGAATTGCTCGTGAATGCAAAACGATAGGCGCCGCTTGGGGGCCCAGCGGCGATTGCGTGGTTGAGTTAAGGCCGCAGTTGTAGTTAGCTGAACGGTGTTCGCCAACAATCAAACACTCGGGCGCAAAATCGCAATCTATGAACCATTGCTTTGTTTTCCGGTCACTAATATTTATCCGAACCATTTGCGCGCTTTCTTTGTTGGCAGGCGCGTTGACTTCAGAATCGGCGGCGCAGAATGTCGTCGTGACTTATCAAGGCCATCTCACGAGCGGCGGCCAGCCGTTTAACGGGAACGGGCGATTCAAATTTGCCGTTGTCCGAGCTGGTCGGCAGGCCAGTGCGACGGCCACGGTTGGTTGTGTCGCTTCGAATTCCAACTTCTGTTATGGCTATGGCGTCATTGGCGTGACGTTGCTGGATGGAGGTAGCGGATACACCAACGTGCCCAATGTTTCGTTAACAGGTCCGCCCTCCGGCGGCAGTGCGCCAACGGCAGTTGCAGTGGTCAGCAATGGCGTGGTCATCGCCATCAACGTCACCGCCACGGCAGATGCTGTGCTTCCATTCAGTTCGAGCGTCACAATTGATCCGCCGTCGGGGTTTGAATCAGCGTGGAGCAATGGCGGCATGAGTGTAGCCGGCTCTGAACCGACGACGTGGGTAGCTGTGCCGGTGACGAACGGCCTGTTTACGGTTGGGCTCGGTGATACCAACCTCGCGAACATGACTGTCCTTCCGGCGGCCGCTTTCGCGGTCGCGGAGGCGACGCTCCACGTCTGGTTCAATGACGGCACGAACGGCTTTGCGCCATTGAATCCGCCGCAGCGCATCACGACGGCACCGCGCGCGGCGTATGCTGATTACGCGAACGGAATCAGTGCAGGGGTCGGCGGCAGTGTTGGGATTCCCGGAAATCTCATAACCTCGGGAAATGTCGGTATCGGCGCTGTGTCAGGTACGCCACTCTCGATTCGGGGAATCGGCGCCAACGGCGAGTGGATCGCGCTGATGAACACCAATGGCGCGACCAAGTGGCACATCAATCACGCGCTGAATGGGATGAACTTCGTGCAGACCGGCGTGGCGGATTACCGACTCTTCCTCAGCACCAACGGCAACGTCGGCATCGGTCTTCCCGCGCCAACAAACAAGCTGCATGTGGCGGGTGGCGTCTCCGCCACGGCATTTGTTTCCACCAGTGACCGCAACGCAAAAGAGAATCTGCAACCCGTGTCGCCGCTTGGCGTGCTGGACAAAGTCGTCGCGCTGCCGATCAGCACGTGGAATTTCAAAACGATGAATGATGGCCGCCACATGGGCCCGATGGCGCAGGATTTTTACGCCGCGTTTGGCCTCGGCGGCGGCGACACCACGATCACAACGATTGACCCGGATGGCGTGGCGCTGGCGGCGATTCAAGGGTTGAACCAGAAGCTTGAGAAAAAGGAAGCGGAAATCACGGAGTTGAAGTCACGGTTGGAAAAGCTCGAACGCAGGCTGAGCAAACAAACCGAAGCTGAAGCCAAATGAAAATCCTTTGAATGTTGATTGCCGTTGTGGTGCTGACGCTATCCGCTTACGCGCAAAATTACTCGATTGACTGGAGCGCGATTGACGGCGGCGGTGGAACGAGCACCGGCGGCATGTACATTGTATTGTGCGTTGATTCGGCGAAGGATTTCCACCCCCGCAAACACGTTCAGAAACCCGTCCAACCAACGGCCATCCGGTACGGAATCAATGTGCCCGCCAATGGCAGTACATTTTCGGATTTGCCGTGCAACGTAAACCAGGTGTTGCCGGCTGCGTCGTCGTGAATTTCCACGGGCAGGGCGGCGAGTCGCGAGCGCAGGAATTCGCGGGCCTTGAGCCACGTAGGCGAGAACGCGACCCGCTGCGCGCCGTTGTCATCGCCGGTGAGCGCGCGGAGTTCCTTGAGTTCGGCGACGGTGCGTTGGGGATTCAGCGTGCTCATGCGGCAAGGATGTCCGGCCCGGTTGGATTTTCCAAACAAATCTCCGTCGCCTCGGAAGCCCGAAAAAACTTCTCTCACCGCCGTAATCCCCCCAAGCTGGCGTGGTTCAAGATGACTGCCCCGGGAGCCGACGAGCACTTTGCGGCTGGCGCGCCGGCGCCGGCGGGAGATTTTCCGACCACGCACTGGACGCTGGTTGCGCGGGCGCGGCAGGGCGGGCCCGTGAAACAGGCGGCGCTCGAAGAACTCTGCGGCCTCTACTGGTATCCGATTTACGCCTATCTCCGCCGACGCGGATATCCGCAGCATGATGCCGAAGACCTGACGCAGGGTTTTTTCCTGAAGCTCCTCCATGATGAAACCTTCGAAGCCGCGGACGGTGAGAAGGGACGGTTGCGCACGTTTCTGCTGCACGCGCTGAATTGCCATCTCGCCGACCAACATCGGCGCCAGGGCGCGCAAAAGCGCGGCGGTGGCCAGCAAATCGTCGCGTTCGAGGAGCTTCATGCTGAGGAACGCTACGCCCTGGAGCCGCAGGACCGGCGCGACCCGGAGTGGCTGTTCACGCGGGCCTGGGCGCATTTGCTGTTGGACGGTGTGCGAGAGAAACTGCGCGACAGCTTCGCGGACTCGGGCCGGGCCGGCGTTTTCGAGGCGCTGCTGCCCTTCCTGCTCGGCGACGCAGCCGCGCCGTCGTATCGCGACGTGGCGCGGCAACTTGACGCCAGCGAAACGGCGGTGCGCCTGCTGGTGTTCCGGATGCGGGCGAAATTCCGCGAACTGCTGCGCGAGGAGGTGGCGCGCACGGTGCTCGCGCCGCAGGACGTGGCCGGAGAAATGGAGTGGCTGAAATCAGTGTTGGCCGCCGCGTGAACCAACCAAGCCCGGGCTCGATGAAACCGAATCCACCCAACCTCGTGAAACCGGATGGCTCCGGCAAACGCGCCTGGCAACCGCCGTCGCTGGCGGAAATGCAGGCGCTGTTGCCGCAATTTCAATTCATCGCCCTGCTCGGGCGCGGCGGCATGGGCGCGGTGTACCGAGCCACGCAACTTTCGCTGAAGCGTCCGGTTGCCATCAAAGCATTGCCCGGCGAATTGCTGGCGGACGCCGAGGCGGATTTCGCCGCGCGGTTCCGCAAGGAGGCGTTGACGATGGCCAAGCTGAATCATCCGGGCATCGTGAGTGTTTACGAATCCGGCGAGGCGGGCGGGCTGCTCTACATCGTGATGGAATTCGTGGACGGCACGGACGTGGGGCGGATGATTCATGGCGAAGGCCGGCTCGCGCCCGAACTCGTCACTCAGCTTCTCACGCAGGTTTGCGAGGCCCTGCACTACGCGCACGAGCAGGGCGTCGTGCATCGCGATCTTAAGCCGGCGAATCTGTTGCTGACGCGCGAGGGCCGGGTGAAGATCGCCGACTTCGGCCTCGCGAAGCACAATGACGACGCGTTGCTGGCGTTGACGAAGACGAACGTCGCCGTCGGCACGCCGGATTTTCTCGCGCCGGAAGCCTGGACGCCCGGCACGCCGCTGGACGGGCGGGCGGACCTTTATTCGTTGGGCGTGACGTTGTACCAGATGCTCACCGGCGAAGTTCCGCGCGGACTCTGGAAAATGCCGAGCGTGCGGGCCGGCGTGGATGAACGCTTCGATGCGATCATTGACCGCGCGATGCAGCCGGATCGCGAGGCGCGGTATCAGTCGTCGGCGGAACTGCGGCGAGACTTGGAGCAGATTCGCGTCGCGCCGCACGACGCGCGCCGTTCGAGCAAAGCCGGCCCAGCTGCGAAGCGACGCAAGGTTCTCATGGCAGCGGCGGCAGTTTTCGTTCTGATACTGGCTGCAATTCTCTGGCCGCAGGCTTCCATCCCGAAAGCTTCGCCCGAACTTCGCGCGGCGGCGCAATGGCTGGTGCGCGAAAAGGCGGAGTTCAGAATCCTGACGAGACGTGGGGAAATCGAAGTAAAAGCGGAAGCCGACCTGCCCGACCGTTTCGAGATCGTATATCTCTGGTTTGATCGCTGGAAATCTTCGCCGCCGAAAACGCCGCCACCCGCCGCCGAATTCGCAGCGCTCGATACCGTCACGACGCTGCGCTTCGTCTGGGTGCGGATGCCGGGGCTGCCGGAGAGCGCGTACGCGTTCCTCGCAAGCAACCCAAAGCTCCGTCGCGTTTCCATCGAGGGAAATCCGGAAGTGACCGACCATGTCCTGTCGTTCGTGACCGGATTGCCGGAACTGGAGGAACTGAGCATCACCGGTGGACGGGGGTTCACCGGTCGCGGCCTGAGCAACGCCACGTGGCGGGCGACCGTGCGGCACTGCGATTTCATGGGCTCGAAGCTGAACGATGACGGGCTGCGCGCAGTGGCCGGCTGCCCGGAGTTGGCCGAGGTAATGGTGGATGAAACGCTCATCACCGGCGAGGGGCTGGCGTCCCTGGCTTCGTTGCCGAAGCTGACGCATCTGAGCGCGGGAAACTGCCGCAACCTCGGGCCGGCCGATTACGCCGCCGTCCTGCCGCAGATGCATCGCCTGACAGAACTGCGGTTGTTGCATGCGAATTTCGATGACCAATCCGCTGCCGGAGTCGCGATGCTGACGAATCTCACCAATCTGAAACTCTTCAGCAACCAGATGACCGACGCCGGGCTGGCGAAGCTGACCACGCTGACTCGGCTGAAATACCTCTACGTCGGCGACACGGCGGTGACTCTGGAAGGCATTGCGGCCTTTACCAACGCGCTTCCGCAGTGCGAGGTGGAGAAGTAGAACTGGAGCGCCGATCTCCGATCCGGCGCGAACCTGACGACCGACCGCAACGCGCCGGGTCGGAGACCGGCGCTCCGTTTGGTTCGGCATCGCAAGATTCTTTCACTTTTCTTGAAACAAACTCCCGCCGGCTGCGAAAGAACCGGTAAAGCAACCTTTTGTTTTGAAACGCATGAAAAGAAATACGCTTCGTCACGTCGCCGCGCTGCTGCTGATCTTCGCCTTGCGGGCGGGGGCTCAAGGTACGGCCTTCACCTATCAAGGTCTGTTGAATCAGGCCGGGGCGCCGGCCAATGGCGTTTACGATCTCAGCTTCACGCTTTATGCCGCCGAGAGTGGGGGATTGAACGCGGGCACGACCAATTTCAACGACCTTGCCATCACGAACGGCCTGCTCAATGTCACGCTCGATTTCGGCGACGTGCCGTTCATCGGCGCGGATCGCTGGCTGGAGATTGGCGTCCGGCCGGGGGCCAGTTCGGGGGCGTACACCAACCTGGCGCCGCGCCAGCCGGTCAATCCCACGCCGTATGCCATCTTTTCGCGCGGCGTAAACTCGGCGGGCATCATTGGGCAACTGACCGACAGCCAATTGTCCACCACGCTGAGTTTTGCCCGCACGTTCAGCAATCCCGGCAACGTGTTCTTTGGCAACGGCGCGAATCTGACGGCGCTCAACGCCTCCCAACTCACCAGTGGCACCGTGGCTGACGCGCGACTATCTGCGAATGTGGCCCTGCGCGCTGGCGGGAACACGTTTAACGGGAACCAGGGTTTCAACAGCGGCAATCTGTCCCTCGTGGGCAGCAGCACCTTTGAATTTGGCGCGGGTGTGGCGGGCAAGGAAAGCAACGCGGGTAAGATCGGCTACGCGACGTTTACGCCCGGCGCTTTGGACATTGTCGGCGCTGGCACCAATTTCAATGGTCGCACGGTCCAACTTTGGGACCAGGTTCACGTGGGGAACTACAATGCGGATGGAAGCCCGAAACTGATTTCCTTTGGCGATCCGGGTTATGTGTCCATCGGCGAGAATGGGGACGATGACCAAATGGAACTGACAGCGGGGAAGTTTGTTTTTAACAACGGCAATGTGGGCATTGCCACCACCAACCCAGCCACGCGGCTGACGGTCAACCAACCTGGTTACGGCATCGAACATACCGATGGTTCGGTGCGCCTCAGTACTTACGTGCAGAGCGACGGAGCCTATTTTGGGACCGTCACTCCGCATCCACTCTACTTGATGATCAACGATAATTCCGGTGCAATGGTGATTTACACGAACAACAACACGGAGTTCTTCGGCGAAATCACCGCCACCGCCGTCAACATCACCAGCGACCGCAACGCGAAGGAACAGTTCAAACTCGTGAACGCCCGCGACGTGCTCGACAAGGTCGCGCGCCTGCCCATTAGCGAGTGGCAATACAAGACGCAAGGCGACGCCCGGCACATCGGGCCGATGGCGCAGGATTTCCACGCCGCATTCGCCGTGGGCCGCGATGACAAACACATCACCAGCGTGGACGCCGACGGCGTGGCACTGGCAGCCATTCAGGGGTTGAACGAGAAGTTCGAGGAACAGACGCGGGCAAAGGACGCGCGCATCCAGCAGTTGGAAGCGACCGTCGAGGAATTGAAAGCGTTGGTCGGCAAACTCGCCGCCCAGCAAAAGGGAGGCGGGCGATGAAATGGTTTTTCTGTCCGCACCGCCGCAAGGTTTTGGACTGCGCCAGTCCAGGACGTTGCTGCGGGTTCGGTCGCTGGAGGATTGTGAGCATCGCCTCCGTGTTGTTCGCCGTCATCGCCCTGTTCCCAAGCGCAAGCTGCGGCGCGCAGTTGATCACCAACTGGACCGGCGTTGCCGTGGGGACGGGTACCGCTGCCGATCCGCACGGGGCGGCGGGACCGAATGGCATTTTGGAAGTGTCCAACTTCGGCATCACCTACCGCACCAGGACCGGCGCGCAAATCTGGACGACGAACGAGACGGGGTTCTTTCTGCCCACCGTCTGTTGTGACGCCAAGGCGCTCTACGATCCCGTCAGCCAGCGTTTCTTCCTGATCGCCCAGGCGCGCAACACGACCGTCGGTTCCGCCTCGAACCTGTTCGTCAATGTTTCGCGAAATTCCAATCCCCAATCCGCCGGCACGAACGACTGGTTCAAGTACAAGCTCTTTCTCGGCTTCAACATTGATTACCCCGGCATCGGCCTCGATGCGCAGGCGTTGTATGCTAGCTACGGGGCGGGCTTCCAACAGTGGATCATCGTGCGCAAGGCCGACCTGCTGACGAACGCCGCCAGCCCGTATGTGATCACGGCCAACACGCCGGCCAACGCGCCCGGCTTCTTTAATCAAGGACTCCAGGCGGTCAGCGTGATTGGTTCCGTATCGCCTGGGGATGTGGCGTACTGCGTCACCATGACCGCCACGAACGTGATTACGCTTTCGGCAATCACGAATCCGGTTGGCCCGGCGCCGGCGTTGTTTTCCACGAACATTCCCGCGCCCTCCGTGGGGAATCCGAACTTGTACCCGACGGCGCCGCAACTCGGCACGGCCAACCGCCTGAACAGCGGCGGCATGGTCACAATGGGCAACGCGTTCTGGCGCGACGGCGAACTGTGGTTCTGTGGCGGCGCCGGCAGTACCAATCAACCGGAACGAACGCTGGTCCGTTGGTACAAGCTCAAAACCGGCGGCTTCCCCAATGGTCAGGCCTCGCTCGCCGAATGGGGCGAACTGGACGGCGGGACGAACACCTGGCGGCAACATTCGGCCATCGGCGGCAACGCCCGCGGCGACGTGTGCCTCGTGTTCACCCAGACCTCCAGCAACACCGTCAACACGATGCGCTCGGCGATCCGCAAGGCCGGGCAGACGGCGTTCGAGGAGGTGATCGTCCGCAGCAGCACGGGATTCTTCACCGTCCGCAATCAGGATACCAACGCTCCCGGCGTCGCGCGCTGGGCGGACTACTGCGTGGTCACGCCCGATCCGGAGGACCAGACATTCTGGGTGTCCCATCTCTCGTTGACCGCGACCGACAACGCCAGTATCTGGTGGGGCAACGTCGCGCGGGACAATCTATTCTTCGTGGACAAAAACGCCGTCGGCTCCGAGGCCGGCACGCGCGAACTGCCGTTCCACTCCGTCCGCGCGGCGCACACGGTGGCGTCGGGCGCAAAGACGTTTGTCATCAAGCCCTCGAACTATCCCGAGCCAACGCTGCCGTTGCGGCTCGATAAGAACGTGCGGCTGGAAAACCCCTATCCGAGCGGCACCGTCCACATCGGGCCGTGAAGGTGGCTCAACGATTGAACCCTGATGAATACGTCCAGATTTGAAATCCCTTCGACCGCCTTGGTCCTGAACCGTGAATTGCGCGCGCCAGCGTCCTGGAGTGCGGTGGGTGAGGGTGGAGGGGCACACACCGCTCTAGCTTTCACGGCCAATTCTGTCCACGACACCAGGCCAATCCAAAGCGGTGTCAGCCCCGTTCCCCGCCAGTCACCGCACTCCAAGACCTTTTGGCGATCCGAGCGGTTCACGACTGGAGCGCATGTTTGTCTTCTCCTGGCTTTTCTCCTTTCCGCTTCGTTCGTTCACGCCCAGCAATACTCGATTGACTGGCACACCATTGACGGCGGCGGCGGCACGAGCACAGGGGGCGTCTATGTCGTCACTGGCACCATCGGCCAGCCGGACGCGGGCGTGCCTTCGACGCCATGATCAACGACGG
>WBZT01000088.1_pt1 | contig 79571 bp, 51 predicted proteins | sample 5204241 | NCBI WGS metagenome assembly WBZT01 (sample SAMN12344358, study PRJNA552823) | activated sludge metagenome | biome: Activated sludge suspended growth; feature: Nitrification reactor; material: Wastewater; isolation source: activated sludge from nitrification reactor of wastewater... | reverse complement strand
TCAACTTGTGCAGTGTTATAAAAAGGTTGCGTATAATATTGCAGAATCGCATCACGACCTAAAATCAGGGTATCATGCTCTCTTTTAATTACAGCTTTTTCATCAGCAAAGATGTAAAAGGCTTTGCCAATTCCGCTGTCACGGCATGCTTGCATAAATTGAGTTTCTGTTTTAGTGATTTCATCTGTTGTGCTAACATGTTCAGCGGATTGACAGGAGGCTAGTAAAACCAGCAGTAAAACCAGGTGTTTCATACGTTGCAGTGTGTTGTCTGTTTTTCTTTGTTGTTACGAAAGCGTTGTGCCTACTGGTTCAATTGAATTCTTCCTGAAAATTGTTGGCCTTCTGATAAGAAAAGGATCTCATAGAGTCCGTTTGCAAGACCTGATAAGTCAACCGGGTTCTGAATATTGTTAAGTAAGATGCACTTTCCGTTTATGTCATATATCCGGATGGAAGAGGGATTGATTTCTTCCGGGAAATAAACATGACCTGTGCTGGGATTTGGAGCCAGTTTTATATATTGCTTTTGGGTTACACCTTCCAGTGCAGTAGTAATGATTGGTATATTGTATTTTAATGTTGTTCCCCAGGCAATGGTGTTGCTGTTTTCGCAGGAGCCACCGGTAACAATCAGTTTGCCGTTGCCATCAACCAATCCCATGGTGATACCATCATTTGCTCCACAGGGGCCATCGTAAACCAGTGTGGAATGAACAGCACCGAGTGCATTGTATAACCATGCATTGTAATTGGTGCCACCTCCTACAATAATTGGATTTCGTTGTGGGCTCAGCAGGATGTCCAGGTTCCGTTGGCTGTCATTGGATGAATCTCTCCAGATCATTGCTCCCGTGCCGGAATCATATTTTTCAAGATACCTGGTATAAGGGAACGTACTGCCAACCTGGAATGTTGCTGCGTATATGACATTGTTTACAGCGTCAAATTGCATTTTTGCCAACGGAATGGACTGGTTGTTAAAAAGCGGTATATCAAATGCGATTGAATAAGTGGTGCCGAGGTCATTGATTCGCATTAGCCTGCCAGGCAAAGCTGCCATGGAATAATCAATGTAGGTTAAATAGATTTGTCCGCCAGGTCCCGTTTGCAATGCATGCACGTATCCGGTATTGGGTGTGAATTTATCCCAGACTTCTGTATAATTCGAGTTGATTTTTTTGATGTGCTGGTCGTAGGTATAGTAGATGTCACCGTTAGGGAGAAATTCACAAGGCCCTGCAGTTGCAATAAAGTCCATCGAGTCTTTAAGGTAAGCTGTAGGAACCAGATTACTGTTCAGTTTCATAAAACAGTAGTACGGATAAAATGTTGCATCTTGTGTCCAGAAAGCCACCTGAACGTCACTGTTCGCATCTACATATAAACCATGGCTGTAACCGGATAGTGACTTGTTGCCTGATAATGCAGAAGCTGCCAGTGTGTCGATTACGATCTGCGATTGAAGATTCCCCGAAAGATCGGTTTTTGTAATGCATAGCCTGTTAAACAAACTGCTGTTAGAGACATTTGCTGTAAAATAGAGCGCATTATTTCCCACAATTGCATTGGTGAATTGCATAGATGTATAACCAGCCGGTAAATAACTCTGGTTGTAGAGTGCGCCTCCGTTTGAACTGAGCTTAATTACACTTGGAACCACAGCTCCACCTTGTCCTGTATTGAACAGATAAATGTTTTGAGCATTGTCTAGAGTCATGAAACTCATTTCACCGCAATTGCAGGTGTGTTTGAACAGTGATGGGGAGTTTTGACTTAATGTCTGATGCGAAATGAGTAATGCTACCACCAGCGTAGTTAATTTGCGGAAATGCATAGTTGTTAGTTATTAAGCAGACTAAATTAACCATTACGGCATAAGCTACAAAGTTAATTTGCGACGGTGGTTTGAAATTATATGTTTGAAAAACAATATTTTGCAATTTCGGCTTGACCCTATATAACTGAATGTTCGATGGTCTGAAGGACAGGGCGCAACCAACCGTCTTCTTCAAAAAGTTCAAAAAGACTTAAACACGTTTCCACCGTACATGTAAAAGCATAAGTCCGGAAGTGCTATTTGTATTCAATCAGGGTGGGGAAATTATCGGCGTTGATATCACCGAAAGAGCCATTACATTTCTTAAAGATTTTTACCTGCATTCCTGATCCGCTTATTTCTTCGTATCCGACGCGAATATCAGTAGGGCATTTTTTCTGTGTGTTGTCAGTAAACTCAACGATATCGTAGGTGGCTCCGCTTGTCGTGCTCCTGTCGCTATCAATACGCAGAAAAAAATCAGGATGGAGGTGAGCTATACCTGCGAATTGGAGTTTCTTCTTTCGTGGATGATGAAATTCCAGATTGTAATGAATTGTTGTATAGTTTTTCCTGATGAAATCAAGATGGATGGTTGTTTCCCGATAGGTTGCTTTCAACTTAAATTTTTTCCCAATGTCCGGAATATCGGGAAAGGCCGCTGAATCACTTTGGTCCAGTACGATGAGCTGATCGGATAGCTGAATGCGTTTGTATTTGCTGTTTTTGTAACCTTTGAAGAAATCTATACTGTAATTACGGGTCCAGTTGCTGTCTGAAAGTACAAGTGGGAAATCTTTTTTTGAAATAATGGTGTCGGTAAGAGCGAATGGGGCCAGTGCAGTATCTTGCTCTTCTGCTAAATCTTTTTCTTTTTTTCCGCATGAACAGGACGATAGAACGAATACAGGTATAATAAACAGGAGTACTCCGAAAAACGATCGGTAGTAAATGTAGCAGATGTGTTTTATGTCGAATCCTCTCAAGTTCCGATCCGTTTGTATAAACCCGGACATCGCTAAAGTAGCGAAAAAATAAAATGGACGCTCTTGTTGTCAGATCCTGAATTTTCAGATGTTAATTCTGTTGTCTGTAGCCGGTGGGGAGGAGATGACCAGGAAACGTATTTTCCTTTTAGAGTTATTGGCTATGCTGTGCACTTCGCAGGATTTTACTGTTTTCAAATGGCCTGCGTTCAATTCGTGCGCATTTTCCTGATGTGAGAAAGTTGCGATACCGTTAATGATCAGAAACCACTGGGTGGAGAAAGCATGGAAATGTGGAACATCTGAAGTTCCGGGATGCATGACTTCTACCTTTATGGAGATGCGTTCATTTGTGTACAGTGTCAATGCAAAACAACCCGGTGCCCATTCCTTCCATTTAACCATGGTCAGTTGGAAAAAATCGCATGCACGGTGATGGGAATATCCTGAATCCTGCTTTTTCGTAAACCGGTTGTCCCTCCTTGGTGGCCAATAATTCAAAAGCAGTCAGTCCTTGTTGCAGACCGGTCTCAATGAGTTTGTCAAGGATGGCTCTTGCTACTCCTCGCTTACGGAATTCTGGTACTGTGTACATATTAAGAATAAAGCCCCATCTGCCGCTGGGATTTTTAAAGTTTCCGGGGATGATTCTAGGTTCCATTGATCCGATCCCGGCTACGTGTTTTCCAATGGTGGCTATTGCTGAAATAAAATCACCATTGGCGGTATGGTTTTCAAAGTAGAGGATGAGTTGTTTCCGTAACTTTTCAATGGCGTCCGAGTGCTGGGGTGGAGAGAGTTCTATGTTGAAGCGCAGGCGATATTCAGCCATGAGTTCAGCATCTGCCGATGTGGCCAGTCTGACTACTGTTTGATCTGTATCGGTCATACCTGTGGGTATTTTTTTAAAGCTTGAAGGACGCTGGGTGAGTACGCTTCCTGGTCTGTTCTTTTCGGATCAAATTCCGGTGTTAACATAGCAGTAACAAGTGGAATAACTCCCGACCAGGCGGTGTTGGGGTCGTCTTCATCTCCCTGCGGACCTCCGGTGCGCACCTTGACACTGGCTTGTTCAATTTTAAACCGAATGACCTTCGTGATACCTATTTTTTCTTCACTGCCCAGACTAACTTCCAGCGTTCGCCCTCTAAGGACTTGTTCAGATATCAAACGTAAGCCTTTTTTTCGTTCCTCCAGGTCTGTTACTTCTTCTGCTTTTCCGAAAAGCACAACCGACCGGTAATTCGCTGATGAATGAAAGAGATCTCTGGCTAAAACAATTCCGTCAAGATGTGTCACAGCAATACAGATTGTTTGGCCATTGCAAGCCTGATTCAACATAAAGTTTGAGACTGCACCGTGCAGATAGATATGGTCCCTCTCCCTGCCGTAAGCAATGGGAATAATCATCGATTGACCTTCGAAGGTAAATCCTACATGACAAAGAAATCCTTCGTCCAGAATCTGATGCAGGTTTTCTTCCGTGTTCGCTTCCCGTTTCGGGTTTCTGATCAGTTTGTTGAATTCCATAGTTGAATTGTTGATGCAAATATGTGTCGGATTTTAAAAACAGTACAGATACAGTTTTGTGAAAACGAACCATAACAGTTATATTTGGGCATGGAAAAGGAATTACTTTATATTGCACTGGCCAACCAGGTACAAAACCAGATTACCGATGGCGTATTGAAGCTGGGTGATAAATTGCCTTCTCTGCGAACAGTGGCTTTAGAAACAGGAGTTAGTATGAGCACCGCGCTGTTGGCTTATGTGGAGTTGGAGAAACGGGCACTGATTTCATCACGGCCGAAGTCGGGATATTTTGTTTCTTATGTACCGGCATTGACTGACCGGCAACCTTCTGTAACGGATCCTGTTTATGCCGACAGAGAGGATACTCCGGAACAATTGCTGATGTCAGTTTCTAAGAATAAAGCCAGGATAAAAGTTGATTTAAGCGCAGGTGTGCCGGATGCTTCTTTGTTGCCGGTAGCAAAGATGAACAAGGCAATCGTTGAAGCGGTCCGTTGTTTGCCAGCCGGCGGACTCAATTACGACCGGATTGGAAATCTGAATCTGAAGCAACAGATCGCACAACGATCTATGATGTGGGGAGGAAACCTTCAACCGGATGATATTGTGCTGACATCCGGCAGCATGGATGCGATTTCATTTTGCCTGATGTCTGTTCTGAAAAAAGGAGATAGTATTATAGTGGAGAGTCCGCTATACTTCGGTATTCTTCAGCTGGCGCAGAGTCTCGGGTTGAACGTTATCGAAATGCCAACGCATCCTGTTACTGGAATTGAAATAGACGTGGTTGAGAAAATGGTAGCAAAACGAAAAATCGGTGCAATCATGCTGGTGAGTAATTTCAGTAACCCTACCGGATCATGTATGCCCGACGATCATAAACGGCAGATGGTGCGCATCGCAGAACAGTTTAATGTGCCTGTTATTGAAGATGATCTTTTTGGTGATTTGTATTTTGGCAGGCAGCGACCACACTGTTGTAAGTCATTTGATAGAAGCGGTATCGTCATGCTTTGTAGTTCTTTTTCAAAAACATTGGCGCCCGGTTATCGGGTAGGATGGTGCGCTCCAGGGCAGTTCAAAGATAAAGTAGCGATGACGAAATATCTGCATTCACTCTGCACAACATCAATAACCCATGAAGCGGTTGGCCGGTTTCTTGAAAATGGCCGTTACGAAAACCACCTGCGGAAAATGAGAAATGCCCTGCACACAAATATGTTGCGGATACAAAGGGCGGTGGCTGACTACCTGCCTGATAATACAAAGGTTTCATCTCCGGAAGGTGGATTGCATTTATGGGTTGAGTTTGATACGCGCATTGATACAGTAGAACTTTATAATGAACTCATAGGGAAGGGTATCAATATCGCTCCCGGACGTTTATTTACATTGAGAAATCAGTATCGCAATTGTATGAAGATAAATTTCGGACATCCATGGAACCCTGCCATTGACCGTGCATTTAAGGTGATGGGGCAGTGGATGAAGTATCATGTAATGAGTTGATATCAATGAATTGAAATCTTCTCCCTATCTTTGTTCGTTATGTCGATCAGGGAAGCCGGACCCAAACAGCTTTATTCGTATCAGTCAAATGCCATCGAGCGGATCTTTGAGAAACTTAAGGATCATCCGAAACGGTATAATCTCTTGTATCAGCTCCCAACAGGAGGAGGCAAAACGGTCATCTTTTCAGAAATAGCACGCCGCTATATTCTTGAGACCGGTAAGAAAGTTATGATTCTGACGCATCGCCTTGAGTTATGCGCCCAGACCTCAGCCATGCTGAATGAGTTCGGTGTTACTAATATGATCATCAATTCGGCGGTCAAGGAATTACCCGTTCCGAATGATTTTATGTGCTATGTGGCCATGGTGGAAACCCTGAACAACCGGCTGCGCGATCAGATTCTTTCGCTCGATAATATCGGATTGATGATCGTGGATGAGGCTCACTATAACTCGTTTGGTAAGCTCTTGCGCTTTTATGAAAAGGGAGTGGTGCTGGGTGTTACAGCTACACCGTTATCCTCCAATATCAATATCCGGATGCGGGAAACCTATGATGAGCTCATTGTGGGTGAATCGATTTCATCGTTGATAGAAAACGGGTACCTGGCCAAAGCTACTACGTATCATTACCATGTGGGTCTTACCTCGCTGAAAGTAGGTCGCTCGGGTGATTATACGGTTAGTTCTTCAGAGCGCCTTTACAATAATCTGGCGATGCAGGATAAACTCCTGGCGGCTTACAAGGAGAAATGTATTGGTAAAAAGACCCTGATCTTCAATAACGGTATCGCTACTTCCGAATATGTTTATGCCACCTTTCAGGAAGCGGGTTTTCAGATCAAACATCTGGATCATAACCATAGTCCTAAAGAACGACGGGAAATCCTCGACTGGTTTCGGAATAAACCGGATGCAATTCTCACCTCGGTATCCATCCTTACCACAGGATTTGACGAACCTTCGGTGGAATGTATCATTCTTAACCGGGCAACTAAATCGCTGACCCTCTATTTTCAAATGATTGGCCGGGGCTCACGGCCTCTGCCCAATAAACCGGGTTTTTCGATTATTGATCTGGGTAATAATATGCAGCGTTTCGGGCTTTGGGATGAGTATATCGACTGGAAAGCCATCTTTGAAAACCCGGAAATTTATGTGGATGGTATTCCGAGTGATGAGTTTATTGAGCGTAATTACCGCTATACCATGCCGGATCATATCAAGGCCTTATTCTCGAAGTCGGAGAATATTGAAATGGATGTTTTCGAAACGCATCGTAATGTGATGGCAGAAGGTCATCGTCCCAAGATGGTGATCGATTTGAGTTTGCAGCAGCATGTACGGATTTGTGTGGAGAATAGTGAAAGCATTGACGATGCCTTGTCACTGTCAGATCAGCTGAAGGATGAAATTGAGTACCGCATACGATGCTATGGAAGATGTCTGGCAAAAAGTACCGAAAGTTATGTGAAGTGGTTGCAGGATGAATATAAGCGCACACTTAAGGTGAAACTGATACACCACTATCATTCAGGACCTGAAGTGACAGAAGCGTAGGACCTGCTTCGCATTTATTCGTATCACCCTAATTATAGTGGATTGCGGTTGCCTTTGCGAATGTGGACCTGCGACCTTCCTACCTTTGCAGTACTGGAACAAATCTTCCCCCATGAAAAAATATTCATTCCTGCTCTCCTTCGTGTTCTTGTCTTTCGTCGCCGTTGCGCAATCAGCCGGAACACTGGATCCTTCCTTTAACCTTACAGGTAAGTTTGTACACAACTTTGGCTTTCATGATAACCTGCAGGAGGTAATCGTTCAGGGCGATGGAAAGGTGCTTACTGGGGGTACAGCGATCAATCCTGCGTTCTCAGGCCAGCTGTTGCTGATGAGGCAATTGCAGAATGGTGAACTCGATACAGCTTTTAATGATTCCGGAATCGTGGTGTTCAACCAATACACAGAGAGTTATGCCTATGATCTTGCCGAAAGGGATGATCAGAAATTGCTAGTGGCTGGTGCCTGCGCAGATCTTTCGTTTTCGTTCTCTATGCTGGTGATCCGCCTTTTCCCGGATGGAACTCCGGATCCCGCTTTCGGCACGAACGGATTCGTGGAAATCAATCTCTCAACCGGTGATGATTTTGCCTATGGCATGCAGGAACAGCCTGATCATAAAATCCTGCTGGCAGGTACAACAATCGACTCCCTCTTCCGGAACCAACCGGTAGTCGTTCGCCTGAATGAAGATGGAACACTGGATTCAACATTCGGTACCAATGGAGTCGCTTATCTGCCCATCATTGATCTGGACAACCGCCTGAACAGCATCTCGCTGTTGAAAGATGGGCGGATTCTGGTAAGTGGCCATTATGGTAAACCGCTCACAACCTCAGGGCAGTTTGACTTCGATCTGCTCATTGCCCGACTCTTGCCGGATGGTTCTTTTGATACCACCTTTGGCATCAACGGCATGGTAATCGATACGGTTTCGACGGATTATGTAGATGACCTTTTCGGGATGGATACTACCTCAGATAATAGTATTGTTGTTTCCGGTTATACCACTAATCCTGATTTTTCATTTGATCTGATTGCTTTGAAGTATGATAGTACCGGCGTTCGCGATTCGTCTTTTGGAAATAATGGACTCTTTCGTTTTGATAATGATATTCAGGACGTAGGTTATGATCTGCAGGTTCAGCCCGACGGTAAAATTGTACTCGCCGGAACGTCCGGAGGATTCTTCTTCACCGATCGCGATTTCCTACTGATGCGGTTGAATATGGACGGAAGTCCCGATACTTCCCTGGGAGGAACCGGTTATACACTCACCACCATACTCAATGATTTCGATGAAGCGAATGGTATGGCAATTCAAAGCGATGGAAGAATTTTGCTTGCAGGAAAAACTTTCAATGGAGCCGATAATGATGTGGCCGTTGCACGCTTTTTTGGTGCATCCATTGTGGGACTTTCCGAATCCGTTGGAGAAGAGGAAATGCTGGTATACCCCAATCCTGTAAAATCCGGCGACTTATTTCGCATTTCCGGGTTGAAAACAGTTGTGAACGTTGCAATATACACTCTGCAGGGTGAAGTTGTTTTCAATGGAAAATCTTCCGGCGAAATCAAATTACCCAATTCGCTCTCTTCTGGTTTTTATTTCCTGAAAACAGACACGACAACTTGTAAAATCATTGTGAATTAACCTGGTTAACGGTAAGCTATTGTACATTTCAGGCCGGAGGATTTAATCTGATCCGGCCTGTCAGTTTTAAAAAAACGGAATTATGGCAATCATGTTAAGCTAATATTAACGGTCGCTTCACAACATCGGTATCATCTCAACAATTTCACTCCCGCCAGATTTCGCTTGCGGTATAACATTTTCAACTCTTACATCATTTACAACATTTATAATCCCAACAACATTTAAAACATTTATAACTTTTTCAACTTTTGAAACATTTCTACCTAACTTTACGTATTGGTTAAAGCAAAAACCGCATACACATGTCAACGTCCGCAAAAGCAACCGGCTCCACTCTGAAAGGTGGGGAATTTGTCATCCGAACTACCGATCCTCAATCTGTCTTTATTCCAGAAGAATTCAGCGAAGAACATCGCATGATGGCCGACATGGCGAACGAGTTTCTGGAGCAGCATGTGGATCCGGTTTTGGATCGTATTGATGCGATGGAACCCGGACTGATGCCCTCATTGCTGGATAAAGCCGGTGAGCTGGGAATGCTGGGTGTTTCTATCCCGGAAGAGTATGGCGGATTTGGAAAAGATTATATTACAGGCATGCTGATGACCGAAGTGCTGGGCGCTGGTCATTCTTTCTCTGTAGCGATGGCTGCTCATACCGGAATCGGAACATTGCCGATTTTATATTTCGGTACTCCTGAACAGAAAGCAAAATATCTTCCTAAGCTGGCAACCGGCGAATGGAAAGGAAGTTACTGTCTGACTGAGCCGGGAAGTGGTTCGGATGCGCTTGCTGCTAAAACAAAAGCGGAGCTTTCACCTGATGGAAAGCATTATATCCTGAACGGACAAAAAATGTGGATCACTAACGCAGGATTTGCAGATGTGTTTACGGTTTTTGCCCAGGTGGATGGCGATAAATTCACAGGCTTTATTGTAGAGAAAGGTTATGAAGGTTTGAGCCTTGGCGAAGAGGAACATAAAATGGGAATCAAAGGGTCTTCTACCCGTCAGGTTTTCTTCTCCGATTGTAAAGTGCCTGTAGAAAACGTGCTTGGCGAAATTGGTAAAGGCCATCTCATCGCATTCAATATTCTGAATATTGGACGTGCAAAGCTGGCCGTTGCTGCGCTCGGTGGCGCAAAGAAAGTCGCTACGCAGAGCGTTGACTACGCCAATACCCGTCAGCAGTTCAAGTTGCCGATTGCAAAATTCGGTGCTATCAAACATAAACTGGCCGAACAGGCGATCCGTATCTATGCATTGGAGTCAGCCATCTATCGTGTCAGTAACCTGATCGAAAATAAAGAGCAGGATCTGATGAATGGCGGTGTAAGTTTCGAGAAAGCCTTGCTGGGCGGTGCAGAGGAGTATGCTGTTGAATGTGCGATCCTGAAAGTTGCGGGATCAGAAGTGCTCGATTTCGTAGTGGATGAAGGGGTGCAGATTTACGGTGGTTATGGCTACAGCGCCGATTTCCCAATGGATCGTTCGTACCGCGATTCTCGCATCAATCGTATTTTCGAGGGAACCAATGAGATCAACCGCCTCCTGGCCGTGGATATGATTCTGAAGCGTGCCATGAAAGGTGAACTCGACCTGATGGGTCCGGCCATGGCAGTGCAGAAGGAGCTGATGTCCATTCCCGACTTCGGAAACGGTGAACAGAAATTATTTGACGAAGAGAATAAAGCGATTACCAATATGAAAAAGGCCATCCTCATGACTGCTGGTGCTGCTGTTCAGAAATACATGATGACCCTGGCGAAAGAGCAGGAGATACTGATGCGTATTGCTGATATGGCTATCGATACGTATATGTCAGAGTCGATTTTATTGCGCGTTCAGAAACTGGTCTCTATCAAAGGAGAGGAAGCCTGTGCATTGGAAATCGATATGGCGCGCGTGTACCTCAACGATTCGCTCGACCGGATCAACGTGAATGGCCGCAATGCTATCAATGCGATGGCCGAAGGTGATGAGCAACGGATGATGTTGATGGGACTCAAAAGGTTTACGAAGATGGCTCCGGTAAATACGATCGAATGTCGTCGACGCATCGCTAAAAAGCTGATTGAAGAAAATAAGTATTGCTTCTGATAAAACGGAACATTGCCATATAGCCCGGGAGAATCTCTTCCGGGTTTTTTATTGGCTGACAGCGTTTCTGAATCTCTTATTTTTGCGAGATGCGAACGATCATCGGTACGGAGCTTTCTCAGGCAATTATGTTGCTGAGCAAAGGAGAGGTTGTGGCTATTCCAACCGAAACGGTGTATGGTCTCGCTGCCAATGCTCTGGATGCACACGCCGCCCTTAAAATCTTTGAGGCTAAGCAACGCCCGACCTTTGACCCGCTCATCGTTCATATTTCCGGTACCGATCAGATAAATAAATATGCTTCGGAAGTTCCGGCTGTAGCCATGGAACTTGCGCATTTATTCTGGCCAGGTCCGCTTACCATCGTTTTGCCTAAAAAGGAGATTATTCCGGATGTGATCAGTTCCGGATTACCAACAGTCGGACTCCGTTGTCCAGCGCATCCCGTGGCACTTGAATTATTGCAACGTATTCCGTTTCCGCTGGCGGCCCCCAGTGCGAATCCATTTGGTTATATCAGCCCTACAACGGCGCAGCATGTGTATGATCAGCTACAGGATGTGATTCCGTATATTCTGGATGGCGGTCCCTGCAGAATTGGAGTTGAAAGCACCATTGTTGGATGGGAAGATGAAGGTGTCTTTATTTACCGGCTGGGAGGACTTTCGCTGGAAGAGCTCCGGAAAGTGGCACCACAGATTCAACTGAAAATTAATTCGTCATCTGACCCCAAAGCACCAGGTATGTTGGCCAGTCATTATGCGCCACGTAAAAAATTTCTCTTGGGAAATATTGAAGAATTGCTTCGTCTGCAGACGGGTAATAAAGTTGGTGTATTGAATTTTCAAAATGCAATCGGGCAGAGCGATCATGTTATCGAAAGAGAAATTTTATCTCCGCAGGGTGATCTCTTTGAAGCGGCTGCTGGATTGTTTGCGGCCATGCGCCGGCTCGATGCCGGTGATGCGGAATTGATAATTGCAGAACCAGTGCCTGATGTATCCATCGGTCGTGCCATAAACGATCGGTTGAGAAGGGCAGCAGGGTAATTCAGCTTTCAAATAATGAGCAATAAAAAAGCCGGAACGAGATGCTCCGGCTTAGTTGTTGTTGTGTTTTAAACGGGTTATTGCCTGATGATATATTTGAAGGTTTCTGAACCGTCAGTTGATTTTACACCTAGCAAATAGGTTCCCGATTCGAGCGAAGATAAATCAATTTTTATAATCTGATCAAATGGTGTTTCGTTGTTGTTCATAACTCTTCGTCCGTTTAGGTCATAAATTACCGCGGTATAATGTCCTGCCTGTTTCATTTCAACCTGAATGGACGTGTGCGCCGGGATCGGGAATACATGCAGTTGTGAGTTGTCTATATCTTCGATTCCAATGGTAGTAACTGAATAACAGGTGGAGGTGTCAGTGCATCCATTCAGCGTAACAGCAACTGCATAACTTCCGGGTTGAGAGGGAATAAACTGTTGCGTAGGGCCATATTGTAAAGAGTTATATCCATTGTTGCAATCCAGCCAATTGTAAATTGCGCTGAATTGAACAGCCGTAAGTATGTGCTGATTTTGATTCACACTTGTATTGGGAGTGCCTACAAACATAATTCCAACATTAGAGATGGTCGACAATCCGCACTCAGCTGTTACAATGCAACGGTAGAATGAATTATTAACATTTACATCGGCTCCGGTTAGCTGTAATGTACTAGTAGTGGTATTTGAATAGATCCCGGTGTCGAGCAGGTTTGACCAGGTTGAACCGAAATTAAGTCCGATCTGCCACTGGTAGGTTAAATTGCCCGTTAAGTTGGTCGGAACTCCTGTTACCGTGAAAGTCGCATCTCCATCCGGACAAGATCCGGTATTGGTAGGTTGGGCACTAATCGAAGGGAAGGCGCAAGAACCATATTTTGCAATGTATGTGTCATTGGTACCTCCGGAGATAAATGATGTCAGAATGTTATGTGGATCGGGGAAGAAATTCGTTGCACCGAAATATCCTGCTGTCCAGAATTCATCTACACCGGGAGTTACTGCGATCACTCTGCCATAATCGGTGCTGAACGATCCAAGCTTGTGCCCGAATATGAAATTGCCGGAGGAATCTAATTTTGAAATATACCCGTCTCGTAATCCATAGGTGATCAAAGAGGGAGCAATTCCGGAAGGATCCAGTTTGGTGCTGTCAATGAAGGAGCCGGTTACGTAGATGTTTCCATCAGTTGAAACATCAATCCCGTTAACGGTTTCCGATTCTGCATTACCAAATCGTCTGGCCCATGATAATGTTCCGTCATCAGTGTTGATTTTAGTAACGTATACGTCAGTACTGCCCTGTGAAACGAGAAGCAATGTGTCTCCAAGCGGATCAAAGTCCACTATACTGTTAAACGTTCCGGTTGCTAAAATGTAATCCCCTGATACGGACGCCGAATAGAGATAGTCTGCGCCGCCTCCGCCAAATGTGCGAAGCCAGTTGAAAGTGCCTCCCGTATTAAAACTGGCAAGATAGGCATCGGAGGAACCATTTGATGCAACACTTCCTGCCGGATCAAGGTCAATGGATGTACTGAAATATCCACCTACAATTATTTCCTGGTTATGACTGACGCATACCGAACGTACATAATCGCTGGCCATTCCTTTCATGTTGTTGCTCCAAAGAAAGCTGCCTGCACTGTCCAGTGCCAGTACAAAGCCTTCTGCCTGCGTTCCTGTAAAAACGGAGTTGTATATCATATACATTCCGGCTCCCGGATCCATGTCCACCGAGTCACTGGTGAAATCCCCGGCGATATAAAGGTTGCTGAATACATCGGAAGTGATTGCATATGCATAATCGGTGTTGGCTCCTCCGATCGTTTTTGTCCAGATGTAATTTCCGGAAGGACTAAACTTGGATACGAAAAAATCGGAACCGGCAACTGCGGAAAGTGATGTAATTCCGGGACCCGGATCAAAGTCCACCGTACCGGCATAATAACCGGTAACATAAATATTTCCGGTTACATCAGTCGTTATCCCGTTTATGCGATCCAGTCCGGTACCTCCAAAACTCTTTGCCCAGAGAAAGGAACCGTTGGGATCAAGTTTTACAAGAAAGCAGTCATTGTTACCTGTTGAGGTCATCGGAAATGTTCCGCTGCCCGGATTAAGATCGGCCAGACCGTCATACCGCCCGCCAATGATTACATTGCCGTTCTGATCACATTTAATGGCCTCCGGATAGGAATTGCCTGCCCCGGAAATGTTGCCCCCCCAACGGTACACCGCAACCTGTTGGCTGTAGCTGGTTACTCCGCAGAGCATAAATGCAAATAAAGTGCATAGTAGTGTTCTTTTCATGGATGAATTGTTTCTGATCCTACAAGTTTAGGAAATAGATTTCTTTTAAAAAAGTGCAGCCGGTTAAATCAACCGGCTGCCTTGGATACATAAATCAGTAATGCAGGAATTTTTTCGTCGTTATGCCCTGCTCTGTAATCAACCGGATGAGGTACATTCCGGCCGGTAGTTCTTTCAGATGAATTGTTTTTTCTGAGGTTGATTCAGTACCTGTAAACAGAAAGCGCCTGATGGTTCGCCCTGTTGGGTCAAGCAGTTCCACATGAAAGTTTTCCTGATTCAGTTCATCAAATGATAGAAATAGAAAATCGTGTGCCGGATTTGGGTAAACGGTGATGCTGTTTTCGTCGGTAATTTCTGAATGGAGACCAGTGGTAGTACTCCGGTTGATCTGGCAGAAGGTTTCAAATTGTTGCCCGTTGTTGTCAGTTATCGTGTCGTAGGTCATGGTGAGTCGTTCAACCGCAACGCCATTAACAATCTGTATCCAGGTGTACATGGTCTTGATATCAGTGCTGAGTGTCGCTGGGAACGGAACACCCGTAAAAAGAGTAGAATCGGTAAGTATCTGCCGGTATTTTAATCGAAGGCAATTGTTGAAAGTAGCACCAGGAAGTTGTAAAGTGCCGTACCCGTCCGCTATCATCGTTTGTGGTCCGTAGCGGTGAATTTCCATTGTCATGCCTCCTCCGCTGATAGTCATCTGGCCTGAAATATAATCACTGCCTGTTGAATTATATCCGACCGGAAATTCAAATATGGTCTGCGGATTTGTGTTGATGAATGCAGCCGTATTACCACCATCACTGCCCGCATTGCCATCATAGCTGACAGCCTGGTTGGTTTTGGTCTGATACATATAGGTAGTGTCTCCATTGGCATTGTCTGTTATTTCTATACCGATATTGGAGGAAGGGAATAGATTGCTGAAGGGAGTGGATGCCGCCGGTAAATAGCGATACGTATAGCTTTCTCCAGTCAGGTTCAGATTGGAAAAATTCCAGGTCTGGTTGACTCCGGACGGACCAGGTTGTACATTGGTGATGGATGCAATTTCTAGGTTCAGGATCGTGCCGGATGGATAATAATGAGAAGACTGGATAACCGGTTGAGCAACGGATGGTGCAGCTGCAAAGGCAGCTAACAGAAAGAAGAGTTTTTTCATGTTCGATTTTTTTTTTGGAGCTGCAAATCTAATGTGGCACCTCACCGGCCGGAAGAGATAATGACCCGAGCCGTTTGATCCAACTACTAAAATGTAGCGGATGAATTACTGATCCGTAGCAATACAACGTCCAGTGAGTTCTAAATAAAAAAAACTATAATTTCTCAGGCAACGAAATAGAATATTGCTGTCGTTATGAAATTGCTCAGCATGTTCACCATGTCATTTGTAACAAAGGATAGTCCCTGTTCGTCAGAATAGGTTTTTGCTGAATCCACCCATTCGTTGGTTTGGCTGTCAAGATATTTTTTCTGTAATCTGCTGCCCAGAAAAGAGTCGAGAAACATTCCTGTTATTCCACCGGTAAAAATCAGCAGATGATCCGAAATCAGATCGAAGAGAAAGCAAGTCATCAAAGACATGATTCCGGCACCAAGAATTCCGGTAAGGGTGCCGGCAAGGCTGATCCCACCGGAAACTCCGGGACTCACTTTCCGGAATCTGAATGGGTCGAAGGTGCGGCTGCTGAAACGTATTCCTGCTTCCGATGACCAGGTGTCACAGGTGGAAATAGAAATACTAACGCCCATGCATATGAGAAAATGATAGTCTTGGGTGATAGCATATATGCACGCCGCCAGCCCGTAGATGCCGCCGTTGCTGAATACCTGCATGAGGTCGCGCGGACGTCCGTTTTTTGCATCCGAGCGGATGCTGTTTTCTGTTTCTATCCGGCCAAGCATTAAACTTCCGCCTAAGAATAACACCAGCGGCCAGATAGCTTTTATGCCCGCAAAGGAGATAACTGACAGCCCTAAAACAACAGCGCTGACAGTTCCGGAAACCGTCAGCGCTTTGAATCTGAGAGCAAGGAAGATGAATGCAGCCGTACAGATGGCAATAATCATCAATTGGGAAGTGTCGGATATTATCATCGTGCGCCGGCACGACGAAGGTATCAACTTCTTTTAGAAATTGATCTGCGCCTGTAAACGAAGCAGACTTCCTTCCTGCAGATTATCTTGTTTTTTGTAGTCTTCAAAACGACGGGAAGAGATGGTGTACATGGCAGTGAATTCAAATTGCTTCACCGGTTGCCACTCAACACCAACTTCGTATTCTTCTACATGATAACTTCTGGCGTCGAGTTCATGCTTTTTTCCGCCTTTGTAATACTGCCAGCGTGCAAATGGAATAATCACCTGTTTCCTGATATTGGTCTTATAAGATACAGTTACATATCCTCCTTTCAGATCTCTGGTTTCGATAGAATCAGTCACAGGATTGAATTCCGGTCCTTTTCCCATATTGTATTCAGCCTGGATACCAAATGGTTTTGGATAAAGAACAAATGATCCCGCAACACGCTCATCGGTGTACTGGAATCGTTCTGCTCCTTTTACGCCGGCACTTAACTGATCTGCACCAACGATGTATTTGCCGGTGTACCCCTGAACCGAAGCTTCGATTATCTGACTTCCGATGGCTACAGGATATGTTAATCGTGCAACCAGATGACGGTTGTTGTTAAGGTCGGGTTTATTGGCAGTTTGACCATTGAATGTTCCCAGGCCTAGTACACCATAGTCGCCAGATCCTTTAAGCCCTTCTGATACCAGTTCGCTGAAAAGCTTTCGCACTTTTGTTGGAGCCCAGTAAAAGAAAACGCCAAGATCACGTTCATTTGAAAACGCAGAGTTGATAGCATCGTCCCGGTCCAGTGGTAATCGGTTCTGACTGCTTTGCATGTTTTCAAATCCGAAAGGAATTTTACTTTGTCCAACGCGAAAGCGGAATTCATTTTTCTTGTCTACACCAATATCAAAATAGGCATCACGTAATTGAGCAAAATGAAGCGAAGTAGAAGAGACGCTGCTGGCAAAGTCAGGTTGGATATAAAAGTACACCTGATGTGAAATCTGTCCCGACCAGATTATCCGGGTACGACGCAGGAAAAATCCACCGTTTTCGCCCATGCTTTTATCACACTGCTCACACTTCAGATCTGGATTCGTTTCCAGTAAACGGTTGTAGCGTACCTGCACATATCCTCTGAGCGCGAATGTTTCAAACCATTTTTTGGGTGTTTCTTTTTTTGTTGTGTCAACGGGTGTTTGTCCTGTTGCAGTGTAGCCCAGAAATGAAAAGCCAAGGACTACTAAAAAATAACGCCAGTTGCAGGGCGTCTTGCAGATTTTAGCAGTAAGCTTTGTACGCATGATTTTGTTGGTTGGTTGATGGTTTTCGTTAATGTTGAGTTGACCTCCCGGTAATACGGTCACTTTATAGAGAGTAAACCGGGAAGGGCAGATGCTTCATATGTTTGTAATATGATGCAGGTGTTTCAGAATTATTAAGGCAAAGAACTTAACATTAGATTAATGTTTTGATAATGACCATCAGGTATAATGAAAATTTAAAATTGCTCCGGTTTTCTTAATATTAACTTAACATTGGAGCTTTGGCATTTATCTTAAAACCGTGCTTATTTCCGCTTCATGCCTCAGGCCACATGCTTCAGACCTGCAGCTCACAGCGGGATCATGATTCATGCCTACGGCTAGATGCGATATACTCAACTAACCCTGCAGCCTTAAACCTTAAACACAAACGCGCCCCGTAATGACCGCTGGTCATTACGGGGCGCGTTTGAATAAAATATTCTACAGATCGAGATTCTCGAAAATCCCTGCAGCACCCTGTCCGGTACCAACGCACATGGTAACCATGCCATAACGTTGTTTACGGGCTTTAAGTTCGTTCATAACCTGAACGGTGAGTTTGCCGCCGGTGCATCCGAGTGGATGGCCAAGTGCAATCGCTCCTCCGTTTACGTTAACTTTATTTTCGTCGAGTCCCAGTTCACGAATGACTGCCAGACTTTGTGAAGCGAAGGCCTCGTTCAATTCGATCAGGTCGATGTCGTTTTGGGTGAGTCCGGTTTGTTTCAATACGGCTGGAATGGCTTTTACCGGACCAATTCCCATGATGCGGGGTTCAACACCCGCTACCGAGTAACCTGCAAATCTCATTCGTGGAGTGAGTCCCAGTTCTTTAACCATGCGTTCCGACATCACCAATACAAAAGCGGCCCCATCGCTGGTTTGTGATGAGTTGCCGGCTGTAACTGATCCTTTCGCATCGAAAACCGGTTTCAGTTGCAACAGTTTTTCAACTGAAGTATCTGCTCTTGCGCCTTCATCTGTATCAACAACCGACTCTCGGGTCTGCTTTTTTTCGTTGGTGTCGAGGTAGGTTTCCTTTAAATGCACGGGAACAATCTGGTCCTTGAATTTTCCGGATTGGATGGCAGCAATGGCCTTCTGATGTGAACAAAAGGAGAACTGGTCCTGGTCTTCACGGCTCACTTTAAAATCACGCGCAACGGCTTCTGCTGTCAGGCCCATTCCCCAGTAATAATCCGGGTGAACTTTTGCTACTTCGTAATTAGGTACGATTCTCCAGCCTCCGAAAGGAATCGGACTCATGCATTCGGCACCGCCGGCAATGATACAATCAGCCAGTCCTGCATTGATTTTGGCAGCAGCAATGGCAATCGTTTCAAGTCCTGAAGCACAGTATCTGTTCACGGTCATTCCGGGAACTTTATCTGTGTTTAGTCCGGAAAGAGCAACCATACGGCCCATATTCAACCCTTGTTCTGCTTCCGGAGTAGCGTTGCCTACAATCACATCATCAATTCGTTCTTTGTCGAGTTGCGGAACAGCTGCAATGAGGTGCTGAATAACTGTGGTGGCAAGGTCATCCGGTCGTGTAAAACGAAACATTCCTCGTGGCGCTTTTCCAACGGCAGTTCGGAATCCGGTGATGATATAGGCTGTTGACATAGTCGCGTTTTTTACCTCTTACGAAAGTAAGCAGAGAAGGTGCTGGTGAAGACAAAAAAAATGGGGGTTGTGATCTTTTTTTAAACAAAAAAAATCCCGCCGGAGCGGGATGAGTTTTTTTATTTTTTTGTTGTATCAACGGGTGTTCCCGGAGGAGCTGGTGGAGGCGGGGTGCCGGTTTTTGTAGAGTCGCCAGGCGTTTTTCCTCCTTTCTTCTTGGCATCAGCAGCCTTTTTTGCTTCAGCAGCTTTCTTGGCTTCTTCTGCTGCGGCTTTTACATCTACACCATCTTTGAAAACACTGGAACTGGTAAGCTGTCCTTTGCGGTTAAACGTGCGCCATTCGCCATCACGTTTGTTGTTCTTATAAAACCCTTCAGCGGCAACTTCTCCGTCTTCGTAGTACTTTGTCCATTTTCCGTCCTTCTTATTCGCTATATATTCTCCTTCCTGTTTCATTTGACCGGAATAATAATAACGTTTATAAGCACCTTCTTTAATGCCATTCTGGTATTCTACTTCTTCCATTACTTTTCCATAGGGATAGAAGCGACGACTCATTCCATGGCGTTTGTCATTTACATATTCAACTTCATTAATTAAATCACCCGGTTGGCTATATGTACGCCAAACACCTTGCTTTTGTCCGAGTTCGTCAGTCTTATTGCGGTGTTTTTCTTTTCCGGGCGCATACTTGGGTTTCTCTTCTGTTTGTGCGGAAACAAGTAACGGCAAGGCAAACAGGAAGAGGATCAGGGTACACCAACGTTTCATACGAGTCTGGTTTGTGTGGCTAAAGTAATAACTAATTTAATTCCTCAGGGGTTTCCCGGTGGTCAAAATCGACTGAATTCTTTCCAAAGTCTTTTTTTCACCACATAAGGAGAGGAATGCTTCTCGCTCAAGATCAAGCAAATATTGTTCCGAAACAAGGGTTGGAGAGCTCAAATCTCCACCACATAAAATATATCCCAATTTTTGGCTGATCAGCTGATCGTGTTCACTTATATAGTGTCCGCTTAACATGGAGTTTGCGCCGACCCAAACAATTCCCAATCCGCTTTTGCCGAGAACTTTAATGTCTTTCCTCGGAATAGGTTTCACATATCCCGCTTCGGCCAGAGCAATGGCTGATTTTTTGGCATCAGCAATTAACCGGCTTCTGTTAAGGGTAATTTCATCTCGTCCCGGACGTAGTATGCCAAGATCGTAAGCTTCTGCTGCTGAGGTAGATACCTTTGCTTGTCCGATGGTGAGAAACTTCTCTCTCAAGGCATTGATTTCAATATCGCCGTCTTTAAAACTATCTGAAAGACGCAAAGCAAATTCCTTGGATCCCCCTCCTCCCGGAATTAATCCTACTCCAAATTCAACCAGGCCTGTGTATAGTTCGGCATGTGCCTGCACTTTATCTGCATGCAGGGTCATTTCACAACCTCCGCCCAGGGTTAATCCAAACGGTGCGACAACAACAGGTATGGAGGAGTATCGAACCCGCATGTTCATGTTCTGGAACATCCGGATCGCCATATCAACTTCGTCCCATTCCTGTTCGATAGCCATCATAAATACCATTGCCAGATTTGCGCCTGCACTGAAATTGGGGCCTTCGTTACCGATTATCAATCCTCGGAAGTTGGCTTCCGCCAGTTCAATGGCTTTGTTTACACCTTGCACAACTTCACCACCCATGGTGTTCATCTTCGTCCGGAACTCGCAACATAGGATTCCGTCGCCAATGTCAAGTACATTGCAACCGCTGTTTGACCATACGGTCTGAGTATTTCGAATCGGATAAAGACTGACGTATTGCTCTTGACCGGGTATAGCTTTATAGCTTTTAGAAGATATGTGATAGAAATACTTTATGCCATTTTCAATCTTGTAAAAAGCAGTGCAGCCACTTTGTACCATTTCATATACCCAGGCTGCTGGCTGCATGCCTGCAGCTTCCATCACGTTGATATACTGAGTCACCCCAATTGCGTCCCAGGATTCAAAGGGTCCGAGTTCCCATCCAAACCCGGCTTCCATTGCAGCATCAATCAAATAAAGATCATCAGCAATTTCAGGGATTCGCTCAGATACATATTTGAAAAGTCCATTGAAAGAGGCTCTGTAGAAATCGGCAGCTTTGTCTTTACCGGAAACCAGAATTTTTATCCGGTCTCTTATATCATCGATGCTTTTGGTAGCTTCCAGTGTCGCAAATTTCGCTTTTACCTGTGGCCGGTATTCAAGCGTTTTGAGATCCAGTGCCAGTATTTCAGATTTTCCGTCTGCATTTTTGGTCTTTTTGTAAAAACCCTGTTTTGTTTTGTCGCCCAGCCACTTGTTTTCATTCATTTTGGCCACATAACCTGGCAATTTGAAATAACTGATCATGGAATCGTTTTGGAGTCCGGCCGAAAGTCCGTTAGCCACATGAATGAGGGTGTCGAGCCCCACTACATCGCAGGTACGAAAGGTAGCGGATTTGGGACGGCCTAATACCGGACCAGTGAGTTTATCCACCTCTTCAACGGACAAGCCCATGCTTTCAACCAGGTGAAAGAGGTACATTATCCCGAACACACCGATGCGGTTTGCAATGAATGCCGGTGTGTCCTTGCAGCGAACTGTCGTTTTTCCTAAGAACAGATCGCCATAATGAGAAAGAAATTCGAGTACTTCGGGAGCAGTTGAGGAACCAGGAATAATCTCGAGTAAACGCAGGTATCGTGGAGGGTTAAAGAAGTGAGTACCGCAGAAATGTTTTTTAAAATCTTCACTGCGTCCATCTTCCATGAACGCTATCGGAATACCGGAGGTATTGGTAGTGATTAAGGTTCCCGGCTTTCTGAATTGTTCAACTTTTTCGAAGACCGTTTTCTTGACGTCCAACCGCTCTACGACTACTTCCATGATCCAGTCGCAGGTTGCAATGTCTTTCATGTTGTCTTCAAAGTTGCCTGTTGTTATACGCGAGGCAAAGGACTTCCTGTACAATGCGGCGGGATTGGATTTCAGGGTAGCAGCTAACGCATCATTAACGATTCGGTTTCTCACCAGCGGGTGCCCGGTGTTTAGTCCTTTTTTCTCTTCTTCCGGAGTAAGGGCGGTGGGAACAATGTCGAGCAGCAAAACGCTGACACCGATATTGGCAAAATGACAAGCGATACGGGATCCCATGATTCCTGAGCCCAGAATCGCTACTTTATTAATTTTACGCATAGTACAGGGTGACAAGTATTCAAACTTAGAAGGTTTCTACGATGAAAACGGTGATTCGATGCAGGTTTTATCAACATTTTGTTTGAATGAAAAAAGGCCAGCATCACTGCCGGCCTTGAGCTGTTTCTTTTTCAATTATTTGGTTTGAGGGGGCATTACTTGCAGTGGGGGTTTGCCCATCAGCACCAGATGTGAAAACAGGAATTGTTCCATAGCACCGTAAAATTCAAATTTGTTCTCTTCGTTATGGAAACCATGGCCTTCATTTTCTTTCACCATATACTGTACTTCAATCTTGCGCTTTCGTAAAGCTTCTACAATCTGGTCGCTTTCAGCTTTATTTACACGAGGATCTTTCGCACCCTGGGCAATGAATAAAGGACAGCGGATGTTTTCAACGTTGAATACCGGTGAGGTTTTACGCATCATTAATGAATCTGCTTCATTGTGCGGGTTGCCAACCATGGTATACATCATTTCCAGGTAAGGTTTCCAGTATGGAGGGATGGTATTCATGAACGTGAACAGATTGGATACTCCTACATAATCAATCGCGCAGGCGTAAAGTTGAGGTGTAGAAGTGATTCCGGCAAGTGTTGCATATCCACCATACGATCCGCCATAGATTGCTATTTTTTTCGGATCTGCTATGCCTGATTTAATCAAGTAGTTGACTCCTTCGGTGATGTCGTCCTGCATCAGACGTCCCCATTGTTTGAAGGAAGCTTTCCAGAATGATTTGCCGTAACCGGTACTGCCACGGAAATTCATCTGTAAAACAGCATATCCCCGGTTGGCCAGGAATTGAACTTCCGGATTCCAGCCCCAGCTATCACGTGCCCAGGGTCCTCCGTGTGGATTAATAATAACCGGAAGGTTTCTGCCCTCTTTTACGCCGGCAGGTATTGTCAAATATCCATGAATGGTTAAACCGTCTTTTGTGGTGTAGGAGATGGGGCGCATTTCAGCCATGTCTGATTCTTTTATCCATGGACTTATATCATGCAGCTTCGTTAATTTATTGGTGGCTTTTTCATACAAATAAGCAGCTCCCAGACTTCTGTCACTGAAAGTTCGAATAATAAATTTGGTTTCATCAAGATTCATACTAGGAATGGAAATTCTATAACCCGGCAATTGAGTACTCAGCCGGTTGTACATTTCTTTAGTTTCGTTGTCAAGAAAGTAATATTCGTATTTGTCTTTTTCAATGCCGATCATCGTCAGTATTTTGCGTTTCCTCGAAAACATCAGATCGCTTACATCCACCAGTGAGTCTTCATAAATCACTGAAAGTTCTTTTCCGGTGTTTACATCCAGCAGAGCGATCACTTGCTTGTCGCGGCCAATGTTTGTTGAAACGTAAAGTTGCTGGTCGTCGAAAGTGAAAAACAGCGGACTTACTCCTTCTGTAAAATCATTGGTGAGCAGTGTCCGGAATTCTTCCTTGCCTTTATCACGTACCAGCAGACTCGATTTGACACCATCGGTCGTAACGGCAGCACGAACTTCCCCTGTATGATCTGTTACCCAACTTGAAATATTGCCCGGGTTTTTTGCCACCAGTTTCATTTCACCAGACGACAGAAACAACCGGTAAACATCAAATAATTCAGGGTTTTCCTTGTTCATTTCGATGAGTATCTCATCCGGGAAATCAACAAGCGGATCGGTTATCTGAACTCTGACACCTCTAAATGGCGTCAGATCTGTTTCGGTTTTTCCGTCGGTCGTTGCTATAAAGAGATGGAAATTTTCGTCTCCTCCGAAATCACGGGTATAAACCAGAGTACCTTTATTCTTCCAGAAATAACCACTAATGTCCCGATCTGTTACACTGGTAATGCGGGTTGCTTCCTTTTCTCCGATTTTCTGTACATGGATATTCATCCTGTTATTCCATGGAGCAAGATAGGAGATCATTTCACCGTCCGGCGATATCTGAAAGCGTGCTTTTTCAGGATTACGAAAGAAATCACGGATTTCGTATTGTTTCACCTGCGCATTCAGGAGAGTAGGTAGGGCCAGCAAAATCGTGGCCAGTAGCATTTTTCTGAACATATTAGTCGTTTAAGGAGTGCTAATGTACTGGTTAATGGCCTAATGAATTCAGATTTCGGATAAGTCGATCCGGTCAGCCGACGAAACCGAGGTTTTAATCGCTGAATTGCAATAGGATATCGAATCCGGGAGATTTTAGTGTAAATTCCGTTAAACCTGTTATTTTTGCCTCCGCGAAGTAAAACGTATGAGCTTCGAGAAAATCATTTCCATCCCCGGCATGAGTGGTCTGTACAAAATGATTGCACAAATGCGTAATGGCGGTTTCGTAGTGGAGGCCTTGGCAGACGGTCGTCGTCTTCCGGTTTCATCCATGCAACGCATTATCATGTTGAAAGACATTGCTGTTTATACTATTGAAGATGATATACCGCTGTATAAAGTTTTCAAAAAGATGAAGGAACAGGATGAACTGACCATGTCGGCAGATCCCAAAGCGGATCCAGCGGAGTTAAAAGCGACGCTCAAGAAAATTCTACCTGAGTTCGATGAAGAGCGGGTCTATGCATCTGATATCCGTAAAATGTTCACGTGGTACAAGCTGGTGAAAGATATCGTGGGAACCCCGGAATCGGAGAAAGCGATGTTGGCTGAATTCGAAGGAGTAGCCTCCGCAGAGCCTGCCACTAAAGAAGAGGCTCCGAAAGAAGTAGAGGCGGCAGAAGAATCTCCGAAAAAGAAAACCACCCGCAAAAAGAAAGAAGAAACGGTTGCTCAGGATGGTGAACAGCCTGCGGAAGCACCCAAAAAGAAAACGACCCGCAAATCTGCCAAGTCAGAATAAGATAAATGCATTCCATTATTGGCGAAAAGCCGGCTTTATGCCGGCTTTTTCGTTGTTGAAACTTCCTTTTTATGCGTGTAATCCGACGCTTGATTGCTTGTATCTTCGCTCAATAAGATTAATTTCAAGAAAATAAACAGATGGATCAGATTACATCGTTAGCTGTTCAACGCACCTTTCTGCCTGAAGAACTGAATGTGAATTCGTGGGAGCAAATTGAAAAGTACTTTAACGAATTACTGGCAAGGGATATATCAGCCGCCCGTGAATTGAAGGCCTGGTTGCTCGACCGTAGCGAACTGGAAGCTTTCTTATCGGAAGATGCCGGTTGGAGATATATTCGGATGAGTTGTGATACCGCGAATGAAGAACTGGCTGCTGCTTTTAATTTTTTTGTGGGTGAAATTCAACCCAAAATAGCCCCGCTGAGTCATCGGCTTGATCTCAAACTATTATCCAGTAATGCGCTGGATTCACTTACCGGCCGGGCTTATGAAATTATGCTGCGGCAGGTGAAGAAACGAATTGAGATTTTTCGGGAAGAAAATGTCCCATTGATTGCCGATTTACAGCAGCAGGAGCAGGAGTTTTCTGCAATAACCGGTGCAATGACTATACAGGTGGAAGGCAAAGAGCTGACCCTCCAACAGGCTGCCAATTTTCTCGAAAGGAATGACCGAAAGCTGCGGGAAGAGGTGTATTACAAGATTTCGCAACGCAGACTGGAGGATAAAGATCGTTTGGATCAACTGATGGATGAATTAGTTGCCAAACGGCATCAGATTGCCTTGAATGCAGGTTTTAGTTCCTTCAGAGACTATATGTTTGCCAGTTTAGGACGGTTCGATTATACCGCTGAAGATTGTTTCCGGTTTCATGCATCCGTTGAGAAAAAAATTGTTCCGCTAAACAGCCGGATTGAGGAACTGAAGCGCAAAGAGCTTGGTCTTTCTGAACTGAAACCTTGGGATAGTCTGGCGGTCAAGGCGGATGAGCAACCGTTAAAACCTTTTCAGAACTCCGAAGAACTCATGTCTAAAACGATTGCGTGTTTTCATGAGATCAATCCATTCCTCGGCGATTGTATGCGCGCAATGCGGGATGCTGGCCGGCTTGATCTGGAATCAAGAAAAGGAAAAGCACCCGGGGGATATAATTATCCGCTCAATGAAACAGGACTGCCATTTATTTTCATGAATTCTACCAATACGCTTCGTGACATGGTAACCATGGTGCATGAAGGTGGACACGCAGTTCAGTCAATCGTTGATAAACCACTCGAATTGGTTGATTTTAAAAATATTCCCAGCGAGGTGGCTGAGCTGGCATCCATGTCAATGGAATTGATCACAATGGAGCACTGGCATCATTTCTTCAGTGATCCAGCCGAATTGAAGAAAGCCAAGCGTAAGCATCTGGAAGATGTGTTGAAAGGCTTGCCCTGGATTTCCTGTGTGGATGCATTTCAACACTGGATATATACAAATGTGGGGCACACAACGGAAGAAAGAGAACGGGTGTTTTCTGAATGTTTTCAGCGTTTTGAAGGTAGGGTGGTGAACTGGTCCGGGCAGGAGAAATTCAGAAATAATCTCTGGCAAAAACAACTGCACATCTACGAAGTACCCTTTTATTATATCGAATATGGTTTCGCCCAGCTTGGTGCCATCGCGGTATGGAAAAATTATCGTGAACATCCAATACAAACAATAGAAAACTATATCGAAGCATTAAAGATGGGATATACGGCATCCATTGGTGAAATTTATCAGCGTGCAGGCGTTCGGTTTGATTTCTCGGAAGAGTATGTAAAGGAACTCAGCGACTTTGTTCTGGCTGAATGGGAAAAACTGGTCGAGGCCTGATTAGCCCTTTGAGTAATTTATAACCCCCTGTAAATCAGGCTTAAAATCAACTGCCTGGATGAAACCTTTTTGCGGTTTCAACGAATAAGATTAACTTGTTAAGGCGTATTCATGTTTAGTTCGATTTCACCAGTTGTTCTTGTAGCGCTCAGTGGCAGTGTTTTGTCACTGGTGCTGATTATTTGGCTACTGGTAAGGAAGACTAAAAAGAGAGTAGATGACGAGTCTTCATTGGTTTCTTTGTTCGAACAACAGCCTGAAGCCTGGGTCATTCTGGATGGTATCCAGTTAAAGGCCATCAAGGCCAATCAGAAAGCCATGAATCTGTTCGGCGTCTATCGTGAGCAATTTCTCTCTAAACTTCAGTTCGCGAAATTCTTTGAAGAGGATCTGGGTGATGATGAAGTGCAGCTTTTACTCAATGCAGTTGACAATAATACATTTCAGAATAAGCTACTCACATGCCGTGCTATTAATGGAAGAGTTTTTAAGACCAGCGTGAGTATTTCACGAGTACATCAGGGTAATCTTTTTTGTCGGTTTGCCGAGCCGCTCGAACAGGCGGTACCGGTAGTATCATTCCCCCCTTCCGGGAATGCAGAATTGCAGGCAGCATCACAGCCGGTTATCACTCCGCTGGAGGAAGAGAAGCCGTTGGAAAGCACACCTGAATCCAGACCCGAAACGCAGGAGATTCCGGTGATGAAGCAGGAGCAGGCGCCGGCCCCTGGTGCAATCATGGCTGCCGCAGCCGATGCTATCGCAGTTGTTGGTTTTGATCAGAAGCTGATTGAAGTGAACGCAGCCTTCTCTGCACTGACTGGATATGAAACCGAAGAACTCAAAACGCTTGGGTTTGATCATATCATCCACCCGGGCGAAGCATTGCTGCATGAAAACTGGTTTTCTGAACTAAGCGATGGAAAATACAGGGTGTCACGCACAGAAAGGAAAATTATTAAAAAAGACGGTAAGCCGGCACAGTTAGAATTGTTGGGAGCGAGTCTGCCTTCCCGACAGTCGGTGATAATTACAGCCGTTGATAACAGTAAACTACGTGAAACCCAGTTGCAGCTGATGCGAAACAGGGAAAACCTGCTGGCGCTGGTAGAGAATACAGGTGAGTCGATATTCTCTGTAGATGCACTGAACAGGATTACGGTTATGAATCAGCAATACCGTGAATTTTTCCGGGCGAGGTATGGAGTTACCCTCGAAGAAGGAATGAACTTCGAAGAGCAGCTCGGCCCTGAGGAACGGAGAGTCTGGAAAGACCGGTTTCGCAAAGTTCTTCAGGGACAGACAGAGAGTTATCGGGATGAAATTACCGGAATCGATGGTGCTCGAAGAGTGTTTGAAGTTGTGCTGTACCCTGTGCGCGATGAAGATGGACTGATTACGGGTATTACTTATGCCGGAAGGGATATAACCACCCGGATTGAACAGGAAGATGAATTGCGGGAAGCCAAGGAGAAAGCTGAACAGGCCACCCGGGCTAAATCAGAGTTTCTGGCGGTGATGAGTCATGAAATACGGACTCCGTTGAACGGCCTGATTGGCATCTCTGAATTACTCAATAGTACCAGTCTTGACAACCAGCAAAAGGAGTATCTGGATATTATCCGTCTGAGCGGTGAAGCCTTGCTGCAGGTGATCAGCGATATTCTTGATTTTTCGAAGCTGGAAGCGAATAAAATGCAGTTGGAATATGTGCCGTTTCATCTGGCAGATGCCGTTTCGGAAACGCTTACGATTCTTTCCGGAAGAGCTATCGAAAAGGGCCTCGAACTGACTTCTGCGATTGCTCCGGATGTTCCTTCTACCGTAATTGGTGATAAAGCCCGCTTACGTCAGATTCTGATGAACCTGGTGGGCAATGCTATTAAATTTACTGAACGGGGTGGGGTGGAGGTCTCAGTGCAGCTACGACGCTCTCAACTGGCCGAAATTGAACTTGAATTCGGAGTAAAAGATACCGGGGTTGGGATTGATCCTGATCAGGCGGAGAAACTGTTTACGGCGTTTACACAGGCAGATCCTTCAACTTACAGAAAATATGGAGGTACCGGCCTCGGACTTACCATCTGTAAAACACTCGTTGGATTAATGGGCGGCAAAATCTGGGTCGAAAGCAAAGTGGGGGAGGGAAGTACCTTTTACTTTACCATGTTGGTAATGGAAACGAAAGAGGATCCATCTGCAAATTCAACCGCCAGGAAAGAAGAAAAGAAACCGGTTTCAACCACCAACAGCAATATTTCTGCAAAGCTGTCGGAGGAGTTCCCTGCTAAGATTCTACTTGCAGAAGATAACGATATCAATCGGTTGCTGGCCGGAAAACTCTTTGAACGCCTGGGCTACCAGATTCACGCTGTGGCCAATGGAAAAGAAGCCTTCGACCTGTTGAAACTTGAATCGTTTGATATCGTATTTATGGATGTCCAGATGCCGGAATGGGATGGTTTGGAAGCCACCCGTAATATCCGCAAAGAAAACCTGGCCAGCGGTCAACCTGTTATCATTTCCATGACGGCTTTTGCCGGACAGGATGATAAAGAGGCTTGTCGGGAAGCCGGAATGGACGATTATATTTCCAAACCCATTACGCTTGATGATATTGAAAACGTGTTGAGAAAATGGGTGGGTAAACATTCTCCGGGTATGAAAAATACAACTCAGGTTTCAGGTGCAAAAGGAATTCCAGATGCGTTGGTGGATCAATCTTCCATTCAACGTCTGATGGATATCGGCAAACAAACAGATCCTGGTTTTCTTCAGCAGGTACTTGATATGTTTATGAAGCAGGCTCCTGCTGATATTGATGAAATTAAAAAAGCCCTGGATGCAGGAGATTTTACAACCCTTTGGAAGATGGCGCATAAATTAAAAGGTACCAGTCTGAATATCGGTGCCTTGCGCCTTTCAGCAGTTTGCAGAGAAATTGAGAAGAAAGGAAGAAATCTCGAAACCAATGGATTATTAGGTCTTGTGATGCAACTGGAAACAGACTATAAGTCAACCATCACCGAATTAAAGAATCTGTTCCAATACAATTAACTACTGGAAATCAGGTCGTTATGCTTATTCTTGCCGCCTGGTTCATTCGGAAAATAATTTTAAACCTTACTTGATAAATAGAAAACTCTGTTTATCTTTGCACTCCAATTAAAAGAACGGCAATGATTATTGTTCCAATTAAAGAAAACGAAACAATCGATAAGGCTCTCAAAAAGTACAAGAAGAAATTTGAGAAAACCGGTACTGTAAAGCAGTTACGTGCCCGTCAGGCGTTTGAAAAGCCATCGATTACCCGTCGTACTGAGATTAAAAAGGCGATCTACAAGAACCACCTTCAGCTTCAGGCTGTTCAGGCTTAATTACTTGTAGCCCCTTCAGGATATAATCCGGATTCAGCAATGAGTCCGGATTTTTTATTGTTATTCATTTATAGGCGAATAAATACGCTTCAGCGACTTATTCAACACGGTTAGTCAATAAATCCCGTTTTTCATTTGGGGTTCGGGCATGGTGAGCATTATCTTTATCGTGTCCACCTGACCTTTTACCTACGAGTGATATGGCGCAAAACGACAGAGAGCGATTTCTTGATTATCTCAGATTCGAAAAGAGAAGTTCGGGACATACCGTAATTGCTTATGAAACCGATTTGATCCAGTTTGAGGATTATCTCGTTACCCAATACCAAACCGACGACTCGAGAGAAGCGACCCATATGATGATCCGTTCGTGGATTGTTTCGATGATGGAAGCGGGGATGGATCCCAGATCGGTGAACAGGAAAATTACAACACTTCGCACTTTTTACCGGTTTCTGGTCCGCCAGGGAGATCTTCCAAGGAGTCCGATGCTGAAAGTGCAGGCACCAAAAACGAAGAAGAAGCTCCCGGAGTACATCGACGAGAAAAAGATGGAGTTGTTGTTGTCGCCCGATGAAGTTGAAAAAGAGGATTTTGGTGCGTTTCGTGATTTTCTGGTAATCGATTTCTTCTATAGAACAGGCGTTCGTTTATCAGAGATGATACAGTTGAAAGTAGCGGATGTCAATCTCTATAATCTCACCATAACGGTACTGGGTAAACGTAATAAAGTCCGGCAGATTCCCGTTACACTGGCCTTTAAATCGATGTTGCAGGAGTATCTGTCGTTTCGTCGTAAATATATGACAGAACACGGCACAACGCACGACTTTTTCTTCGTCGATAATAAGGGTAACCAAATGAGTCCGGGGTTCGTTTACAAACTTGTGAAATCAAATATCAGCAAGGTGTCAACCGGCAGAAAAAGGAGTCCGCACGTATTGCGGCACAGCTTTGCCACTGCGATGCTGAACCACGGCGCTGATATCAATGCCATCAAGGAACTACTCGGACACAGCAGCCTGGCTGCCACACAGGTGTACACGCACAATTCCATTGAAAAACTGAAGGAGATCTATAAGCAAGCCTTCCCCAAAGCATAACACTTTAAAACTATATAACTATGAAAGTGAAAGTTCAATCCATCCACTTCGATGCCGATCAGAAGCTGATTAACTTTATTGAAGACAAAGTGGATAAACTGACGCAGTTTTACGAGTCGATCATCGACAGTGAAGTGTATCTGCGTCTTGATAAATCCGATGCCGGTGACAATAAAATCGCCGAAATAAAGATCACAACGCCGGGCAAAACGCTCTTCGCCAAAGAACAATGCAAAACCTTCGAAGAAGCTACTGATAACGCGGTAGAAGCATTACGACGCCAGATTACAAAACACAAAGAGAAGCAACGGGGAGATTAATAATTTCCCCTCCTGACATAAAAACGGATACGGCTCGTATCCGTTTTTTTTATTTCTTAGCAGTAAATTAAACACACACATGAATCGTATCATTACAATTGCAGCCTTGCTCTTTTTAGGGCAAGCTTCACAGGCACAATCACCGAATGAGTCAGCTCCGGTGAGAAAGCCAGTAAAGGTTTCTTTATCAGACCATGCCGCTACCGGCCATAACAAAGGTCCCGTTACTGCGCCTTCAACAACAGCACTTTGGGATATCCAGGATTACTTTGCAATAGATACTGTTACAACCAACAACGGTGGGTTTGCCGGTGTGGCCTGGGTAGGCAATGAATGGTGGGTATCGCAATGGGCAAAAGACTCTCTTTTCACCATTGATGCTTCCGGAAACCTGATTTCAGGTTTTAAAATTGCCGGTGTAGGTACTCTCACTTCCGGAGCCAGAAGCATGACGTATGATGGTACCAATCTGTATATCGCAGACAATACACCCACCATCAAAATTGTGAATCCGGCTACCAAAACATTAACAGGTACAATCGACGTTTCGGCAGTAGGCTTCAATGCACGTGCCATCACTTATGCGCAGGCCATCAACGGAGGTGCCGGTGGATTCTACATCGGAAACTTCGGAAATGATATTGCTGAAGTGAGTCTGACCGGAACAGTTCTTAATACAATTTCCGCAAGTACACATACCCTTACGGCTATTTACGGGCTCGCATATGATGATTTAAGTGCTGGCGGACCATTCCTATGGGCTTTTGACCAAGGCACACAAAACCCAGCTGCGGATGCAAAACTTTATCGTTTGTCACTACCTACAGGAGCGCCAACAACTGTTATTCATAATGTAAATACAGATATTGGCGCATTGTCCAATACTGGCATTGCCGGTGGAGTATTTATCACCGACTCTTATGCACCGGGTGAGTTAACTATCGCAGGAGTAATTCAGGGAACCCTTGATATCCTTTTCGCTTATGAACTGGATTCATCTTCAACTGTAATGTATGATGGAGCAGTTAGCCGTGTGAATTTTACACCGATGAATACCTTGGTACCTGATGAACACATGGCTACAACTACTTTCCCGTTGGAAGTAGAGAATCTTACTCCATTGTATCCGGTAACTATTAATGCCACCGTAACGGTTTCTCAGGGCGGAAGCCCAGTTGGAACATATACGGGATCTGCTTCAAACGTACCTTCAGCAACTGTTGCTACCATAAGTACCACTGGTTCGCTTACTCCAACCGGTATTACCGACTATGATGTTCAGGCTGTAATAAGTCTTGTTGGTCAAAGTGACGCAGATGCATCCAACGACTCATCAAATTTTACAATTTCTGTAACTGATACCACCTTCGCTCTTGATAATGGACAAATTACAGGTTCATTGGGAATTGGAGGTGGTACCGGTGGTACACTTGGTCAGATCTTCACTCTAAATGTCAATGATGTGATCACAACAGTAACTGCGGCCTTTAACGGTCCTACCAGTGGTGATTCAACCCGTATTGTTGTATATGATTTCACCGGCACACCTAACTTAATGGTTGGTGAATCTGATTATTATGTATTCTCTGATGATGACACCAATGGTGTAGTGCTGGATTTGCCGGTTCGTAATATGTCTGGTAACCCGTTAAATCTTACAGCAGGTACTTATTACTTCGGTGTAGAAGAATATGCAGCGAATGTTACGCTGGCCACTTCTGATTTCAACTGGCGCCCAGCCATTACCTGGGTGACCTTTGGTACCACTCCCTGGTCTCCAAATGAAAACTTTGGCTTTGAGCGTATTTATGTATTGCGTCCGAACACTGGAAACAGCATCACTTCACTTCTGGAGACACCGGCCATCAAAACCATCGAAATGTATCCGAACCCAACTACCTCAGAAGTTAACTTCAAACTTGAGAAAGGTGTAGTAACCTTCGATGTGATGGATCTTCGCGGAGCTGTAGTGCGTCAAGCCCACTTTGAAAATCCGGTTCAGAAAGGCCAGGTATCTCTTGCGGGATTACCTGCAGGCGTTTATCAGGTTCGTGCCCGCGACATCAATGGCATGAGCTATGTATCGCGTTTGGTAAAGCAATAAGATAAAAAAATCACATGCCGTCGGTTATCAGTACGTTACTGAAAACCGACGGCTTTTTCATTAAATCACTGTAAATCAGCAATTATCTGTAGGTTTTGCCATGGATTCCGCCATAAGCTGCAATTTGAAGCAGGAAAAGCCTGATTTTTTGAAAAAAATTCAACCTCACCTCTTGTTTGGAAAAAACAATTCACTAAATTTGCAGTCCCATTTTGGGGAGTATCTTGTAGTTCCTTGAAATACAAGCCGATGTAGCTCAGATGGCCAGAGCTACTGATTTGTAATCAGTGGGTCGGGGGTTCGAATCCCTCCATCGGCTCAAATTAATTCCGGGTGGACACGTACTACTCCGGTGTGGCGCCGGCTGCGGTGCCAGAAGTTACTGGGGAGATAGCCAAGTGGCCAACGGCAACAGACTGTAAATCTGTCCTCTTCGGAGTTCGAAGGTTCGAATCCTTCTCTCCCCACAGGATCTTCTTTATCAGGAGTCGGAAATTATCAGGCTGACAACCGGTTGAAGAAGTAAATAGTGCAAGCGGAAGTAGCTCATTTGGTAGAGCATCAGCCTTCCAAGCTGAGGGTAGCGAGTTCGAGCCTCGTCTTCCGCTCCAGAGTGAAAAGAGTGTAGTGGAGTGCGAGTCCGGGAGAGCCGAAAGGCGAACGTGGGACCGAAAAGCTACAAGGATGAACCAATCGCATACGGGAAATGTCCGTATCGATTGTTTCTGTCATTCGGAAACATTGCCAATGTAGCTCAGTCGGTAGAGCACATCCATGGTAAGGATGAGGTCACCAGTTCGATCCTGGTCATTGGCTCAAAGAGAATTAACGATTAGTAAAAACACATAAATTAACACCTTCATAAAATGGCTAAAGAGAAATTTGACCGTTCCAAGCCACACGTAAACATTGGAACCATTGGTCACGTTGACCACGGTAAGACCACCCTTACTGCTGCAATCACAAACGTTCTTTCACAGCAGGGTCTGGCGGAGAAAAGAGATTTCTCCTCCATCGACAACGCACCAGAAGAAAAAGAACGCGGTATCACAATTAACACGGCTCACGTAGAGTATCAGACGGCTAACCGTCACTATGCTCACGTTGACTGTCCGGGTCACGCTGACTATGTAAAGAACATGGTTACAGGTGCTGCCCAGATGGATGGAGCGATCCTCGTAGTAGCTGCTACAGATGGTCCTATGCCACAAACCCGCGAGCACATCCTTCTCGCACGTCAGGTAGGTGTTCCGAAGATCGTTGTATTCATGAACAAAGTTGACGCAGTTGACGATCCTGAACTGCTTGACCTCGTTGAAATGGAGATCCGCGAACTTCTTTCATTCTACGATTACGATGGCGACAACACGCCGATCATCCGTGGTTCTGCACTTGGTGGCTTGAACCTCGACGGCAACTGGGTACCAAAGATCATGGAACTCATGGATGCTGTAGATACTTACATTCCGCTGCCTCCGCGTGAAGTTGACAAGCCTTTCCTTATGCCAATCGAAGACGTATTCTCGATCACTGGTCGTGGTACAGTTGCTACTGGTCGTATCGAGCGTGGTGTAATCAACTCAAACGATTCAGTTGAAATCATCGGTATGCAGGATGAGAAACTCACTTCAACCGTTACTGGTGTAGAGATGTTCCGTAAGATTCTTGACCGTGGTGAAGCTGGTGACAACGTTGGTCTCCTCCTCCGTGGTATTGAGAAAACAGACATCCGTCGCGGTATGGTTATCGCGAAGCCGGGTTCTATCAAGCCGCATAAAAAATTCAAGGCTGAGATCTACGTTCTTAAGAAAGAAGAAGGTGGTCGTCACACTCCGTTCCACCAGAAATACCGTCCTCAGTTCTACTTCCGTACAACTGACGTAACGGGTGAGATCACTCTTTCTGATGGTCGTGAAATGGTAATGCCTGGTGATAACGTAACTATCACTGTTGAGCTGATCCAACCGATCGCTATGGATAAAGGTCTCCGTTTCGCGATCCGCGAAGGTGGCCGTACCGTAGGTGCAGGTCAGGTAACTGAGATCATCGAATAATACGAGCAAAATATACAGGTGTTCGTCCCGGCCTGACGGTTGGGACGCACCTGTTTAATAGAAGTAAGCAGTTTGAGGCTTATCCGCTCATTGAGCGGGATGAAGTTTAAGGCTTAAAGTTTAAGGTTGAAGACAGTTCCTATTCAGATTTTATGGTTTAACCGTAAAACTGATAACTGATAACCGAAAACTGACAACTGACAACTGACAACTGACAACTGACAACTGACAACTGACAACTGTCAACTGAATACGGGTGTAGCTCAATTGGTAGAGTAGCGGTCTCCAAAACCGTTGGCTGGGAGTTCGAGTCTCTCCACCCGTGCGAGTACAGAGTGAGAAAGAGAAAGAGAGCGAGTACAGAAAGAGAAAGAGAAAGAGAAAGAGAAAGAGAGCGAGTACAGAAAGAGAAAGAGAGTTAGTACAGAGTGAGAAAGAGAAAGAGAGCGAGTACAGAAAGAGAAAGAGAAAGAGAAAGAGAAAGAGAAAGAGAAAGAGAAAGAGAAAGAGTACAGAGCGAGAAAGAGAGTTAGTACAGAGTGAGAAAGAGAAAGAGAGCGAGTACAGAAAGAGAAAGAGAAAGAGAAAGAGAAAGAGTACAGAGCGAGAAAGAGAGTTAGTACAGAGTGAGAAAGAGAAAGAGAAAGAGTACAGAGTGAGAAAGAGAGTGAGTACAGAAAGAGTGAGGAAGAGTGGAGGCTCAGTGTTTGAGCCGCAGTTGAACCGATCCGCTGCTGACTCGGGAAAACAAGAATCTGAAAAAGTAAATTAATAAATACAGTCGTACAATGGAAAAGATCAAGGCTTACATTCAGGATTCGTACAACGAGCTCGTGAACAAAGTATCATGGCCTACCTGGGCAGAACTGCAAGGCAGTGCTATCGTTGTACTCGTTGCCACCTTGATTTTTGGTATGGTGATCTTCCTCATCGACGCCATTTTTCAGGGAACTCTCAACGTTATTTATAACCTCTTTGCATAATCAGCCATGTCAGAAACGACAACCGGAAATAAGAAGTGGTATGTAATCCGCGCCATCAGTGGCAAGGAGAAGAAAGTCAAGCAGTATATCGAAAGTGAGATCATACGTGCCGGACTTTCAGACTATGTATCGCAGGTACTCATTCCGATGGAGAAATATTACCAGATCAAAGACGGTAAGAAAATTTCCAAGGAGCGGGCGCATTTACCGGGCTACGTTCTGCTCGAAGCTGAGCTGGTAGGGGAGATTCCTCACATCATTGAAAATACAACAGGAGTGATTGGCTTCCTTGGCTCCAAGGGCGAACCTCCTACACCACTTCGTCAGAGTGAAGTGTACCGCATCCTCGGAAAGGTAGATGAACTCGTTGACAGTGAAGAGGTGATTAATATTCCGTTTGTAGTTGGAGAGACCGTTAAAGTAATTGACGGGCCTTTCAATAGTTTCTCAGGCGTAATTGAAGAAGTGAACGAAGAGAAGAAGAAGCTGAAAGTGATGGTGAAAATCTTCGGTCGCAAAACGCCACTTGAGCTCAGCTACATGCAAGTAGAAAAAGAATCGTAACACTTGTATCGGTTGACTGATTCCGGACGGCTTCCACCCCGGATGAAAAGTCATCTCTCCCCGATAACAGGTCCGATATAATTAACAAAAACAATGGCAAAAGAAATAGGCGCACTTATCAAATTACAGGTGAAAGGCGGCGCTGCGAATCCTGCACCTCCCATCGGACCGGCACTCGGTGCGAAAGGGGTGAACATCATGGAATTCTGCAAGCAGTTCAATGCACGCACGCAGGATAAAGCCGGCCAGATACTGCCAGTAATCATCACCGTTTACACTGATAAGTCATTCGACTTCATCATCAAAACGCCTCCTGCATTCGTGCAGCTCCTCGAGGCGGCTAAAATTCAAAAAGGTTCAGCTGAATCCAACCGTAAAAAAGTTGGAACCGTAACCTGGGATCAGATCCAGAAAATTGCTGAAGGCAAAATCCAGGACATGAACTGCTTCACCATCGAATCAGCGATGAAAATGATAGCAGGCTCTGCCCGTTCTGCCGGTATCAATGTAGAAGGAACACCTCCCTGGCAACAGTAAGACTGATCGCGGTATCGGGAAATCGCTCGCTGCTTCCCGTGATCCGATACCGGAACAATTATAAACTCAGAATCAGAAAATGGCTAAGTTAACGAAGAACCAAAAGGTAGCTTACGCGAAAGTAGATGCTAACAAAGCCTACAGCCTGCAGGATGCCACCAAGCTGGTGAAGGAAGCTACCTTCACAAAGTTTGATGCATCCGTTGACCTGAGTGTACGTTTGGGCGTAGATCCACGTAAAGCCAATCAAATGGTACGTGGTATCGTGACCCTCCCGCATGGAACAGGTAAAACTGTTCGTGTGCTGGTACTGTGCACTCCCGACAAAGAGCAGGAAGCCCGCGAAGCCGGCGCCGATCACGTAGGACTCGACGATTACATCCAGAAAATCGAAGGCGGTTGGACAGATGTAGACATCGTGATCACTATGCCCGGTGTTATGGCGAAAGTGGGTAAGCTGGGTAAGATCCTGGGCCCCCGTAACCTCATGCCAAACCCCAAAACCGGTACCGTTACCAACGATGTCGGCAAGGCGGTGAAAGAGGTTAAATCGGGTAAAATCGACTTCAAGGTAGACAAAACCGGAATCATCCATGCCTCAATCGGCAAGGTGTCTTTCGATCCTGCCAAGTTGTACGATAACGCTCACGAATTACTCCAGACTATCGTTAAGCTCAAACCATCTGCTGCAAAAGGTACATACCTCAAAAGTATTGCCGTTAGCAGTACGATGAGCCCGGGAATCCGCATTGATGCGAAAACCATCGCCGGGTAAAATCACTAACACGAATTCGTCAAATGACAAGAGAAGAAAAGAACCAGATCATCGATGAATTAGTGGCGACACTGAGTCAGTTCCCAAGTTTCTATATCACAGATATCGACACACTGAACTCAGAAAAGACATCCAAACTGCGCCGTATGTGTTATAATCAGCAGGTGCAGCTGAAGGTGGCTAAAAATTCTCTGATCAAGAAAGCACTCGAGCGTATCGAGGGTGACTATAGCCAGATTATCCCAACCCTGAAAGGCTCTTCAGCTATCATGGCTTGTGAAACAGCTAGTCAACCAGCTCGTCTGATCAAGGATTTCCGCAGAGACAGCGGTAAAGACGCTACTAAACCCGCGCTGAAGAGCGCTTATATCGACGGTGGAGTTTACGTTGGAGACAATCAGCTGGATGCTCTCGCATCACTGAAGTCCAAAAACGAACTCATCGGCGATGTTATCGGCCTTCTTCAGTCACCGGCCAAATCCGTTATCTCCGGCCTCAAAGGTCAGGGTGGCAAGATTGCCGGTATCCTCAAAACCCTGGAAGAGCGTGCAGCCTAAGCTTCGCAGCGTAGCCTGAAACGTGGTTAAAAACCTTCCGAAAATCAACAAACAACAAAAAAAACAAAATCAGTAACTCCTAAAAATTTAAATAAAATGGCAGATCTTAAAGCATTCGCTGAGCAACTCGTGAACCTTACCGTTAAAGAAGTTCAGGAACTTGCAACTATTCTGAAAGATGAATACGGTATCGAGCCGGCTGCTGCTGCAGTAGCTGTTGCAGCTCCTGCTGCTGGTGGTGGTGCCGCAGCCGCTGAAGAGAAAACTTCATTCGACGTTATCCTCAAGAGCGCAGGTGCTAACAAACTTGCAATCGTGAAACTCGTGAAAGACCTTACTGGTCTTGGACTGAAAGAAGCGAAAGACCTCGTTGACGGCGCTCCAAAGCCACTCAAAGAAGGCGTTTCTAAGGATGAAGCGAACGCGCTCAAAACCCAGCTCACTGAAGCCGGTGCTGAGGTTGAAGTTAAGTAATTGACTTTCAATCATCTAATAGACCTGTTCCACCCGTTCGGTGGAACAGGTCTTTCCCATTTTCTAACCCCTGCCCGTTAGGGGAATCCGAACGGTTGTTAAACACTTAAAAACTCCTTCGCCTTGACTACACTAAACAGTCTCACCACAGAGAAGTCAGCAACCAACCGCATTAATTTCAGTAAGAGCAAACACAGGATTGAATATCCTGATTTTCTCGAAATACAATTGAAGTCGTTCCGCGACTTCTTCCAACTGGAGACCACAGCCGATAACCGTACACAGGAAGGGCTGTATAAGGTGTTCAGTGAGAATTTCCCTATTACCGACTCACGCAACAATTTCGTGCTGGAGTTCCTCGATTATTTCGTGGATCCTCCCCGTTATTCCATCGAAGAGTGTATCGAACGCGGTTTGACCTACAGTGTTCCGCTGAAGGCAAAGCTGAAATTGTATTGTACTGATCCGGAGCACGAGGATTTCGAAACGATCGTTCAGGACGTGTACCTGGGAACTATCCCGTACATGACGCCGAAAGGTACTTTCGTGATCAACGGTGCGGAGCGTGTGGTAGTAAGTCAGCTTCACCGTTCACCGGGTGTGTTCTTCGGCCAGAGCCGTCACGCCAACGGTACCAAGCTGTACTCTGCACGTGTGATTCCTTTTAAAGGATCATGGATCGAGTTCGCGACCGACATCAACAATGTGATGTATGCGTACATCGACCGTAAGAAAAAATTCCCGGTTACCACACTCCTGCGTGCCATCGGTTTCCAGACCGATAAAGACATCCTTGAGCTTTTCGGTCTCGCTGATGAGATCAAAGTCAGCAAGGCGGGACTCAAGAAGGTAGTAGGCCGTAAGCTGGCAGCACGGGTGCTGAAAAGCTGGCTCGAAGACTTCGTGGATGAGGATACCGGTGAAGTAGTTTCCATCGAACGTAATGAAGTGATCCTCGAGCGTGAAACCATTCTCGAAGATGACCATATTGATATGATTGTAGAAGCAGGTGTGAAGTCTGTTATCCTCCACAAGGAAGATGCAAACACCAATGACTACGCTATCATCTACAATACCCTTCAGAAGGATACTTCCAACTCTGAAAAAGAAGCGGTAGAACATATCTACCGTCAGCTGCGTAACGCTGAGCCACCAGATGAAGAAACTGCCCGTGGTATCATCGACAAGCTGTTCTTCTCTGACAAGCGTTATGACCTCGGAGAGGTGGGTCGTTTCCGTCTGAACCGTAAACTGCAATTGAATATCGCTGAAGATACCAAGGTATTGACCAAGGAAGATATCATCGCGATCATCAAATATCTGATCGAACTGATCAACGCAAAAACAATCGTTGATGATATCGATCACTTAAGTAACCGTCGTGTACGTACCGTTGGTGAACAGCTCTACTCTCAGTTTGGTGTAGGTCTGGCCCGTATGGCCCGTACCATCCGCGAACGTATGAACGTACGCGATAACGAGGTGTTCACTCCGGCTGATCTGATCAATGCGAAGACATTGTCGAGCGTGATCAATTCATTCTTCGGTACGAACCAGCTGAGCCAGTTCATGGATCAGACCAACCCGCTGGCAGAGATCACGCATAAGCGTCGTCTCTCCGCCCTCGGACCAGGCGGTCTCTCCCGTGAGCGTGCAGGCTTCGAGGTTCGTGACGTTCACTATACGCACTATGGTCGCCTCTGTACCATCGAAACACCGGAAGGTCCGAACATCGGTCTGATTTCTTCCCTCTGCGTGTATGCGAAAATCAATACCCTCGGTTTCATCTCCACACCTTACCGTCACGTTGTAGAAGGTAAAGTGGATATCACTTCTGATGTAACATATCTTACTGCTGAAGAAGAAGACACCAAGGTTATTGCGCAGGCGAATGCTCCGGTTGACGAAGCCGGGAACTTCACCCGTGGTCGTGTAACAGCTCGTTTCGAAGGTGACTTCCCGATCGTTGAACCCAAAGATCTCCATCTCATCGATGTAGCTCCGAACCAGATTGCCTCGATTGCGGCATCCCTGATTCCCTTCCTCGAGCACGATGACGCGAACCGCGCCCTGATGGGATCGAACATGCAACGTCAGGCTGTACCGCTGCTCCGTCCACAGGCACCGATTGTAGGTACCGGACTGGAAGGCCATGTAGTACGCGACAGCCGTGTACTCATCAACTCCGATTATAGCGGTATTGTTGAGTATGTAGATGCCAATGAAATTCATATCCGCAACCAGCGCACGGAAGACGAGAAACTCGTTTCTTTCGAGGACGATGTGAAAGTATATCGCTTAACCAAGTTCCAGAAAACCAACCAGAACACCTGTATCAACCTCAAGCCGATCGTGAAGAAAGGGGATAAGGTAAAACAAGGACAGGTACTCTGCGAAGGATACGCTACACAAGGCGGAGAGCTGGCACTCGGACGTAACCTCAAAGTGGCGTTCATGCCGTGGAAAGGATACAACTTCGAGGATGCCATCGTAATCTCTGAGCGTGTAGTGCGTGAAGACATCTTTACTTCCCTGCATATCGACGAGTACTCTCTCGAAGTACGCGACACCAAACGTGGTCTCGAAGAACTGACTGCTGATATTCCAAACGTAAGTGAAGAAGCTACCCGCGAGCTCGATGAGCATGGTTTGATCCGTGTTGGTGCTGAAGTAGGTGAGGGAGATATCCTGATCGGTAAGATTACACCGAAAGGAGAAACAGATCCTTCACCGGAAGAGAAACTGCTGCGTGCGATCTTCGGTGATAAAGCCGGTGACGTAAAAGACGCATCTCTGAAAGTTCCGCCATCTGTTAAAGGTGTGGTGATTGATAAGAAACTCTTCTCCCGTGCTATCAAGGACAAGCGTGGCCGCGACGAAGAGAAAAATATCATCGCCCGCTTCGATGCCGAACAGGATAAAGAACTTGCTGAAGTGAAAGCTCAGCTCATCGATAAACTCTTTATGCTGGTGAGTGGTAAAACTTCACAGGGTGTGATGAACGCTTATAAGGAAGTAGTTATTCCGAAAGGAGCGAAGTTTACTCAGAAGATGCTGGCGGATCTTGATTATAACAATATCAATCCGACCAAGTGGACAACAGATAAAGACAAGAATGAAATGATCACCCGTTTGCTCACGAATTACAACGTGAAATCAAACGAAGTGATTGCTGCCTTCAAGCGCAAGAAATTCCAGGTACAGATCGGTGACGAACTGCCAACCGGAATCATGCAGCTGGCCAAGGTATATATCGCCAAAAAGCGTAAGCTGAAAGTAGGAGATAAGATGGCGGGTCGTCACGGTAACAAGGGTATTGTTGCCCGTATCGTTCGTGATGAAGACATGCCTTACCTCGACGACGGAACACCTGTAGATATCGTACTCAACCCGTTGGGCGTACCATCACGTATGAACCTCGGGCAGATTTACGAAACCGTACTGGCCTGGGCCGGAGAGAAGCTGGGAGTGAAGTTCGCTACCCCGATCTTCGATGGTGCACACCTTGATGAAATCGATCATTATGTAACCAAAGCAGGTCTGCCGAAGTTCGGATCTTCTTACCTCTTCGACGGAGGTACCGGAGAACGTTTCCACCAGCCGGCAACAGTAGGTATTATCTACATGCTTAAGCTGGGTCACATGGTAGATGATAAGATGCACGCGCGTTCAATCGGACCATACTCGCTCATCACACAGCAACCGTTGGGTGGTAAGGCGCAGTTCGGTGGACAGCGTTTCGGTGAGATGGAGGTGTGGGCGATCGAAGCATTCGGTGCTGCCAACATCCTGCAGGAACTTCTCACAGTGAAGTCCGACGACGTAATGGGTCGCGCGAAGGCATACGAGTCGATAGTAAAAGGCGACAATATGCTGCAACCGGGTATCCCCGAATCCTTCAACGTGTTACTCCACGAATTACAGGGTCTCTGTCTCAAAGTCACACTTGACTAAGAGCGGGACATGCCCGAACAACATTCTAATCGACTAACGTTCACGTTATACCGAAAAACAAAACATGGCGGCGAAAAAAGAACAAAAGCTGAAAAGCAATTTCACTAAAATAACCATCAGCCTGGCCAGCCCCGAGAACATCCTTGAGCAATCAAGCGGGGAAGTCCTCAAGCCTGAAACCATCAATTACCGCACGTACAAACCCGAGCGTGACGGTCTTTTCTGCGAGCGCATTTTCGGTCCTGTGAAGGACTGGGAATGTCATTGCGGTAAGTACAAGCGTATCCGCTACAAGGGTATTGTGTGCGACCGCTGCGGTGTGGAGGTGACTGAGAAGAAAGTGCGTCGCGAGCGCATGGGTCACATCACGCTTACCGTTCCGGTAGCGCATATCTGGTACTTCCGTTCATTGCCGAACAAAATCGGTTATCTGCTCGGTCTTCCGACCAAAAAACTGGATCTGATCATCTACTACGAACGTTATGTAGTCATTCAGGCCGGTGTGAAAGCAGAAGCCGGTGTAAATTACCTCGACTTCCTCACCGAGGAAGAGTATATCACGCACATGGAGACGCTGCCGAAAGACAATCAGCATCTCGATGATAAAGACCCGAACAAATTCATCGCCAAGATGGGTGCTGAAGCTTTGTTCGAGTTGCTTTCCCGCCTCGACCTCGATCAGCTGAGCTACAATCTGCGCCACCAGGCGAACACAGAAACGAGCCAGCAACGTAAGAATGAAGCACTGAAGCGTCTGCAGGTAGTTGAATCATTCCGTCAGGCCAACAGCCACATTGAAAACCGTCCTGAGTGGATGATTGTAAAAGTGGTACCGGTTATTCCGCCTGAGCTGCGTCCGCTTGTTCCACTGGACGGCGGCCGTTTCGCAACCTCCGATCTGAACGATCTCTATCGTCGTGTGATTATCCGTAATAACCGTCTCAAGCGCCTGATCGAAATCAAAGCGCCGGAAGTAATCCTCCGTAACGAAAAGCGGATGCTACAGGAAGCAGTGGATTCACTCTTCGACAACAGCCGTAAAGTAAACGCAGTGAAGACGGAGAGCAATCGTGCTCTGAAGTCGCTTTCTGACTCACTCAAAGGTAAACAAGGTCGTTTCCGTCAGAACTTGCTCGGTAAACGTGTGGATTACTCTGCACGTTCGGTAATCGTCGTAGGTCCTGAAATGAAACTGCATGAATGCGGTCTGCCGAAAGACATGGCCGCCGAGCTCTTCAAACCGTTTATCATCCGCAAGATGATTGAGCGTGGTGTTGTAAAAACCGTGAAGAGTGCGAAGAAAATTGTAGATCGCAAGGACGCAATCGTATGGGACATCCTGGAGAATGTACTGAAAGGTCACCCGGTGATGCTCAACCGTGCTCCAACCCTTCACAGATTGGGTATTCAGGCCTTCCAGCCGAAACTGATCGAAGGAAAAGCGATTCAGCTGCACCCGCTGGTATGTACCGCGTTTAACGCTGACTTTGACGGTGACCAGATGGCGGTTCACCTGCCGCTCGGTAACGCAGCGATCCTTGAAGCACAGATGCTCATGCTGGCTTCGCACAACATCCTGAACCCGGCTAACGGAGCGCCGATCACCGTACCTTCACAGGACATGGTACTCGGTCTCTACTACATTACCAAAGGCCGCAAGTCAACCGACGCAATCAAGGTAAAAGGAGAAGGGCTGGCGTTCTATTCTGCTGAAGAAGTGATCATCGCTTACAACGAAGGACGTGTGGATCTTCACGCGCACATTCGCGTAAAAGCCAATGTTCGTGAAGAAGGAAAACTGGTGAACAAACTGATCGAAACGACAGTGGGTCGTGTACTCTTCAACGAAGTAGTACCGCATGCATCAGGATATATCAATGAATTACTGACCAAGAAATCGCTGCGTGAAATCATCGGCCGTGTATTGAAATCTACCGGCATTGCTGAAACTGCACGATTCCTTGATGATATTAAAGATCTCGGATTCCGCATGGCGTTCCGTGGTGGTCTCTCCTTCAACCTGAATGACGTTATCATTCCGGCGGAGAAAGAGAAGTTCATCGAGAAAGCCAACCAGGAAGTAGAAGAGGTGATGAGTAACTATAACATGGGTTTCATCACCAACAACGAGCGTTACAACCAGATCATCGATATCTGGTCGCGTACCAACTCACGCCTCACCGATACGGTGATGAAGCAGATGACAACGGACAAGCAGGGCTTCAACTCTGTGTTCATGATGCTCGACTCCGGAGCCCGTGGTTCCAAAGAGCAGATCCGTCAGCTGGGTGGTATGCGGGGACTGATGGCCAAGCCAAGTAAATCCGGTTCTACCGGTGGTGAGATCATCGAGAACCCGATCCTCTCAAACTTTAAAGAAGGTCTCTCCATCCTTGAGTACTTCATCTCTACCCACGGTGCGCGTAAAGGTCTTGCCGATACCGCTCTTAAAACTGCGGATGCCGGTTATCTGACCCGTCGTCTTGTTGACGTAGCGCAGGACGTGATCATCACTGATCCGGATTGCGGTACACTGCGCGGACTGGCGATGACCGCACTCAAGAATCAGGAAGATGTTGTAGAATCACTCTACGACCGTATCCTGGGCCGTGTATCTGTTCACAACGTTATTCATCCTCAAACCGGCGAACTGATTGTAAGTTCCGGTGAAGAGATTACTGAAGATATTGCAACGACCATCGAAAACTCTCCGATCGAAATGGTGGAGATCCGATCGGTACTGACCTGCGAATCGAAGAAAGGTGTTTGCGGCCTTTGTTATGGACGTAACCTTGCTTCAGGCCGTATGGTACAGAAAGGTGAAGCAGTAGGTGTTATCGCAGCACAGTCCATCGGTGAGCCGGGTACACAGCTTACACTCCGTACCTTCCACGTGGGTGGTGTGGCGATGAAAGGTGCAACCGAGTCACAGATCGTTGCAAAGTTCAATGGTGTGATCGAATTCGATGAAGTACGCAGCATCAAAACCGGTAACGAAGACGAGAAATTCGAAGTAGTGATCGGTCGTTCAGGTGAGATGCGTATCATCGATGAAAATACCCGTGCAGTGCTGACCTCCGGTATCATACCTTATGGTTCACATCTCTATGTGAAAGATGGTTTGAAAGTGGAGAAAGGGCAGCTGATTTGCGAGTGGGATCCGTTCAATGCGGTGATCATCTCTGAATTCGGCGGTAAAGTCGGATTCGAGCATATCGAAGAAGGGGTAACCTATAAAGAAGAGTCTGACGAACAAACAGGCTTTAAAGAGAAAGTAGTGGTGGACAGCCGCGACAAGACCAAGATCCCGGTGATCAAGGTACTGAGCGGAAAAGATACCCTCAAAGCATACAACATCCCGGTAGGTGCGCACATCGTTGTTGACGAAGGCGACAAAATTGAACCCGGTAAGATCCTTGTAAAGATTCCGCGTCAGCTGGGTCGTTCAGGCGATATCACCGGTGGTCTGCCACGCGTAACCGAGTTGTTCGAAGCACGCAATCCAAGTAACCCTGCTGTGGTGTCAGAAATTGATGGTGTAGTAAGTTACGGTGGAGTGAAGCGTGGTAACCGTGAAATCGTGATCACTGCCCGCGACGGGGAAGTTAAAAAGTACCTCGTTCCGTTGAGCAAGCACATCCTTGTTCAGGATGGTGACTTCATCCGTGCCGGACAACCGCTTTCGGATGGTGCGATCACACCAAGCGATATCCTCGCGATCAAAGGACCGACCGCAGTACAGGAGTACCTCGTGAATGAAATTCAGGAAGTATATCGTCTGCAGGGTGTGAAGATCAATGATAAACACTTTGAAACCATCGTGCGTCAGATGATGCGTAAAGTGATCATCGAAGATCCGGGTGATACCCGTTTCCTCGAGCGCGAGTCGGTGAACAAAGTGGATTTCATGGAAGAAAACGACAGCATCATTGATAAGAAGGTGGTGAATGATCCGGGAGACTCTACCCGTTTCAAAGCCGGACAGATCATTACGCTTCGTCAGCTTCGCGATGAGAACTCTCAGCTCAAACGGAAGGACATGAAACCGGTAGATGCACGCGATGCGATGCCGGCAACATCTTCACCATTGCTGCAGGGTATCACACAGGCATCTCTCCATACGAAGAGCTGGATTTCGGCCGCTTCGTTCCAGGAGACGACCAAAGTGCTCAACGAAGCAGCTATCCGTGGCGCAGTAGATTACCTCAACGGACTGAAAGAAAACGTAATTGTAGGGCACCTGATTCCTGCCGGAACCGGTCTCCGCGAATACGAGAAACTGATTGTCGGTTCACAGGAAGAATACGACTTGCTGATGGCTTCTAAGAAAGAAGCTGCAGAAGCGTAAGCAAATTATACATAGAAATTGCCCCGGTATCGTTCAGCGATCACCGGGGCGATTTATTTTCAGCAATCCGTATCCTCTGCCGCGGATTTACGTTAGAAACGGAAAGAATTCACCTGTATCCAAGGCATTATTCCTTACCTTCGTCATTCAAACAGCCAACATAAGAACATCTCAACATGGAAAACAACAATCAACTGAACATAGAGCTCACCGAAGAAATTGCTGAAGGCATTTATTCCAATCTGGCCATCATTACGCACTCTAACGCCGAGTTTGTCGTTGACTTCGTAAAAGTGATGCCCGGCGTTCCGAAAGCCCGTGTAAAGTCACGTATTGTGCTCACACCGCAGCATGCGAAGCGACTCCTGAGCGCATTGGCAGATAACGTTGCCAAATACGAAGCGGCTCACGGTCCAATCAAAGTAACAGATGGAGTAAGCCTGCCGATGAACTTCGGAGGTCCTACTGCTCAGGCCTGATCTGGCGGATAGGGTTAATGGCCGGACATGCTGCGATGACAGCGTGTCCGGTTTTTTTACGCATGGTTAATTCGTAATTTCGTGAGGTATGCAAAAGCAACCGGGCTGGTATGAACGGGGATGGTGGCTGATCAAAATTTCGGTCTTCCTGCTATCCTGCTGGTTCATTTATCTCCACGTAGATAAAGAGGTTGCGTTGCTGGGCAGCTCCAGGAGCTTCTTTTTGCAGGCTGTTCAATTCAGCAACACCTCCTTGATGATTTGGTTGGTGCTGGTGCTGGCGCTGATGAACTGGAGCCTCGAGGCTATTAAGTGGAGGTTTCTGATCCTTAAAACAGAAGACATTTCATTTATTACTGCAATGCGTGCTTTTTTCAATGGTATAACGCTGAGTTTTTTTACCCCGAACCGTGTTGGTGAATTCGCCGGACGCGTCATCTATCTGAAAAGAGAAAATACAATTCGGGGCGCATTGTTGACCTTCATCGGAAGTGCCTCGCAACTCCTGATCACCATACAGTGTGGAACCATTGCAGCCGGATACTATATAAACCGGTTCATGGAAATTCCGGAACAATCGCTGCTGCTGATCCGGATTTCGCTGCTGCTGGTGTTTCTGCTCTGTACATGGGGCTGGTGGAGGATGCCCCGTCTGGTGTATTGGATCGACAAACTCCATATCAAAACAACCTGGAAGGAGAAAGCGCATATCTGGGACAGCTGTTCAAACGCCGATCTCTTCAAAGTCTGGATGCTTTCATTGCTCCGATATATTGTATTTACCACGCAGGCAGTTTTGATGTACAAAGCCGTTGGGGTATCAGCAGGAATCACCGAGCTGGCCGGACTCACTGCATTGTCATATTTTTTTATTACGCTCATTCCCAGCATAGCACTTGGCGAACTGGGCGTAAGAGGAAGTGTCAACATCGCACTTTTCGGATATGCGGGAGCGTTATCCGGAGAAATACTTTTGGCAACCTTTGGTGTATGGATGATCAATCTTGCATTTCCGGCTTTTTTCGGCGCGGCTTCTGTTTTATTTCTTAAAGTAAAAAACCGTTCGGGAGGAAAAGGGTAATGTTGCTGGTTCTGCTGTTAAATGTTGCCTATGTCCTGTTGTTGCTGATGTTTGCCACATCGTTCAGGAAGGGCGTTCAAACCAGGGTTCCGTTACCGCTTCAACTGCCTCTTGTCACCGTTATTATTCCGGTTCGCAATGAAGATGCACATCTCCTGCAATTGCTCAACTCTCTGCAAGGACAAGACTATCCTCCGGATCTGACAGAATGGATATTCGTTGATGATCATAGTTCGGATCAGTCGGCCGAAATACTGAAGCAACGAACTGATCAGCGAATAAAAATCATCCGCCTGGAAGGAAATGCGGCCGGAAAGAAAGCAGCGCTTAGTGCTGGCATCCAACAGGCACGCGGAAAATGGATTATTACAACGGATGCAGACTGCATTCATCCGGCAGGGTGGGTTAGTGCGCTTGTTGGAGAAGCCGAAACGACCGGGGCAGTCATGGTTTGCGGACTCGTGGAGATTGGCGATGGCGAAACGGCAGCATTACGGTTTCAGCAGATGGAAACGGCCGTGCTGCAGGTGTCAGGGGCAGGTTCGTTGAGGATGGGTCATGCGCTCCTCAATACAGGCACATCACTTTGCTTTCTGAAGGAAGCCTGGCAGCAAATCAACGGGTATGATGCTCACACGCATATTGCATCAGGCGATGATACGTTTTTGATGCTTCGGTTCATGCAGAAATTCCCTGGTAAGGTGGTACCGTTGATCAATTCTACAGCGGTTGTGAATACACAACCAGCCGACAGCTGGAAAAAGATGCTGCAACAACGTATTCGCTGGAACGGAAAAGTAAGGCACTATCCTCCAGGTTCCGTACATCTGACCGGCTTCATCGTGTTTTTTTCAGGCTTGCTTTGGTTAATTACCGGACTCATTATTAAAAATCCGGTAGTGGGACTCGGTATATTCACAGGCGTTTTCCTGTTGAGAGCCATGGCAGAAGGGGTCGTGTTAAGGTCGTGGAAAACCGTTACCGGACAGTCTTTTTCACCAGCGGCGATTTTGCTGATGTCGTTTTTTTACCCGGTCTTCACGCTGTATTCGCTTATTATCAGACCTTTTATGAAGGTTGAATGGAAGGGGAGAAAGGTGTGAATAAAAGTAGCCTCTTTCCCCTCAGAACAGCACATATTTTTCCATTATTTTGCAGTAATATCACCCACGTATGAAAAAGATAATCTTCATTCTGACGGCAATCCTCTTCTCGGGAGCAGTCATGGCGCAGAAAAAGCAGCCGGCGATCAAACCCTACACTGAAGCTGAGGTAAAAGATGCGAAATCGGAAGCAGAGGCTCTCTATAAAGCACTGAACTATACTACTGCCCTGAAAATTTACGAGCGGCTTGTAATTACAGAACCCAATAGCGGCGATTTCAATTATAAACTGGGTATGTGTTATCTGAACACCAATATCAACAAAGGGAAAGCTGTGCCGTATCTTGAATTTGCTTCGAATGCGAATACCAAGACAAAGCCGAAAGATATTCTTTTTGATCTTGGTAAAGCCTATCACTATGCAGGGTTATACGACAAAGCTATTGAGACTTTTGAAGCCTACAGGGTATCAAAATCCGGTACAGTTGATGCGAAACTAAAGTTTGACAAATGGGTAAGCTGGAGTTACAATGCAAAGAAACTCACAGAGAACGTTATTCCCTGCACCTGGATGAATCTTGGAAAAGGCATCAACTCCGACAAAGCAGATTACCGTCCGGTGATTGGAGCTGCCGATACTGTAGTGTACTTCTGCTCCAAACGGAAAGGTACCACGGGAGGACTCACCGATGATCTGGGCGAGTCACCCTCTGATATTTTCTTTTTTACACAGAATGATTCTGGTATGTCCAAGGCCAAAAATGCCGGGATCAATGTGAATACAGAATTCTATGAAGAAACAATGTTTCTGAGCAGTAATGGCGACCGGCTGTTGGTGTATCGTGAAGGCCCGGAGTCAAATGGTGATATTTACATCGCCGATCAGCAGGGGAAATCGTGGAATAAACCAGTGCTGATTTCAAAGGATTTCCAGACCAAGGTGCTTGAAACAGGTGCTACCATGACACCTGACGGTTTAACACTGTATTTCTCCGCTGAAGCGGTAGATGGAAAAACAGGGAAGGATATTTATCGTTGTACACGTACGGAATCAACTTCATGGGGTAAACCGGAGAAGCTGAGTAACGTGATCAATACAAATGGGGATGAAGATAATCCCGTGTTGTGGCTCGATGGGAAAACTTTGTTCTTTAGTTCTACCGGACATAACAGCATGGGTGGACTCGACATTTTCGCATCTGTAAAAAACTCTCCAAACGAAGACTGGTCACTGCCCGTGAATCTCGGTTATCCTGTTAATTCAGTTTATGACGACTATAATCTGGCCCTGGCCTGTGATGCAAAGACAGCGTATATATCGGCTGTGCGGGATAGTGGTTTGGGTGACTATGATTTGTACAAAGTGAGTTTTGAAAAGCCTATTGTTCCGACACCGCTTACCTGGATACAGGGTAAGGGCCTCAGCAATGTTGGAGGTCCGGCGAAAGGAGCGTTTGTAGTAATAACAGATGCTGTTTCCGGAACAACCATTGCCAGCATGGAAACCAACGATGCTAACGGACGATTTGATGCCGCATTGCCCATGGGGAATTATAAAATTGTATTAAAGCATGCCAAACTGGGCAAGACGGAAACGAACATAACGGTAGAGCAGGGCGTATCGAAGATTGTGGTTGATCTTGTGTTCCCCTAACGGCTACGACTTTACGAAATATGAAACTTAAACTGCACAAGCCACTGGCTTTTTTCGATCTCGAAACAACTGGTGTAACTGTCGGCGCTGACCGGATTGTAGAAATCAGCATTTTGAAACTTCTGCCTGACGGAACAAAGCAGATCTTTACGCGCAGGATGAATCCTGAGATTCCTATTCCTGAAGGTGCATCCAAGGTACACGGTATCTACAATGCAGATGTGGAGCATGAGCCCACGATTCGTCAGCTGGCACCGGAGATTATAGCATTTATCGGAAATGCCGACCTGGCAGGATATAACTCTAATAAGTTCGATGTGCCGATGCTCGTCGATGAGTTTCTTCGGGTAGGTGTACAGTTTGATATGAAAGGCCGTAAGCTGGTAGATGTACAAAACATCTTTCATAAGATGGAACAACGTACACTCGCAGCAGCCTATAAATTTTACTGTAATCAGGAGATCGTTAATGCGCATAGTGCGGAAGCAGATATCCTGGCAACGTATGAGGTGTTGATGGCGCAACTCGAGAAATACGAATCACTGGCGAATGATGTAGACGGACTGCATCAGTTCAGTTCACTTACCCAGAATGTGGATCTTGCGGGACGAATTGTCTATAATGAGAAAAAGGAAGAAGTGTTTAATTTTGGAAAGCATAAAGGAAAAACGGTTAAAGAGATTTTCGAGAAAGAACCCAGCTATTATGACTGGATGCTGAAAGGCGATTTTCCGCTCGAGACAAAGCAGGTGCTGACCGCTCTTCGGTTGAGAGGGATGAGTTCGAAGTGAGAACTTCATTGAATTATTATTTGGTTTTTCGAACCATTGTTTACTACCTTTAAAGTTCAAAACCCTGCAGTATGAAAAAAATCTTACTTTTTTACCTCTTGATTTTATTTAATCAAAGCGTAAAAGCCCAGTATGTTACAATACCGGATACGAATTTTGTGAATAGTTTGATAATGCAGGGATTTGGCTCCTGTATTGTAGGTAATCAGCTTGATACCACCTGTAATTCAGTTGTAAATGCTTATTCCATTGATTGTTCCCCCCAGGTAACCAGTATTGATGGTATTCAGTATTTTGATAATTTGCATAATCTTCAATGCGAAGGGACACAAGTTTCATATATTAACTCATTGCCACCGCGTTTGAGAAAACTCTATTGCAAAGAGAACCAGCTAACCGGTATAGCTTATTTGCCTGATTCTCTCGAGTTTTTAGATTGTTCAGATAACCTGTTGACTTCCCTGCCTGTATTACCGGGAACATTGAAAACCTTAGATTGCAGCTTGAATCAATTGACTGCTTTGTCGGTTATTCCAGCCGGGCTGGAGTCTCTTATTTATATGTATAATCAGATCAGTATTTTTCCAAATTTACCAAATACTTTGCGAGTTCTCTATTGTGCAGGAAATGGTATTCTGAATATACCGGCGTTACCTGATTCCTTAAGAACTTTTTATTGTGGAGTTAATAACCTGACCTCAATACCTGCATTACCCATGTTTCTGGAGGAGTTTTATTGTGAAGATAATCAGTTGACATCACTTCCTGTTTTAAATGGAGGACTAATCACTTTGGGTTGTGACCAGAATCAATTAACCACGTTGCCCCCAATACCTGCTTCGCTTATAAATCTTACCTGTACTGATAATCTATTGATAAATCTTCCTGATTTGCCGGATTCGTTGCTCAATCTTTTTATTTATAATAATCCAACGTTGAGTTGTCTTCCGCCAATTAAGCGAATCGGATGGTCTGGCAACGGTGAGTTTTTGTGGGATAATACCGGCATTCAATGTTTTCCCAATGTGCTCATAGCAGAGTATGCTCATCCCCAAATTGGTACGTTCCCTGTATGTGATTTTATTAATTTTAATGGTTGTGAGATTGGATGGAATATCAAAGGAGAACTTTTTAATGATGTTGACACTGATTGCATACTAGATAGTAATGAAATTCGATTGCGTTACGTTAAACTAAATCTCTTTAAGAATGGAACGCTCGATCAGCAAACATTAACGAACACTACCGGTGTTTATACTTTCATGGCCGATTCCGGGAATTATTCCTGGAGTGTAGATACCAATAATTATAATTTCAATGTTATTTGTCCGGTTGGTGGAAGTTATAGTGGTTGGGTTATACCTTCAATGGCTCCGCTTTCAGGCAAAGACTTTGCTTTGAATTGTGCAGGTGGTTTTGATGTAGGAGTGCTTTCCTCTGTACTTGTTTCCGGAGATCCTGTTCCGGGTTTTGGAATTTCATTTCAGATATCTGCCGGTGATTTATATTCATTCAGTGGGTTAAATTGTGCGTCGGGAGTTTCCGGAACCGTAAAAATCAGAGTGGATGGACCTGTTACATTTGTAACTTCTGCAGGAACAAACTTACCTTCCTTCAGTGGTGATACATTGATCTTTACTATTTCTGATTTTAGTTCAGTCGATCCATTCCATGATTTTATTCTGGATTATTTGGTAGATACCACAGCACAATTAGGAGATGATATATGCGTGGAAGTGTGGGTTAATCCGGTGACCGGAGATTTTCACCCCTGGAATAATTATTTTATGACATGTGATCTTGTAAAATCAAGTTTTGACCCTAACTACAAACAAGTGTACCCTTCAGGTCTTGTTGACACTGCGCAATACTGGCTTACTTACACTGTTCGTTTACAGAATACAGGTACATCTCCTGCTATTCATGTGAGAATAGCTGATACGCTCGATAATAATATTGATGAAAGTACTTTTCAGTTATTAGCCTATAGTCATGAACCAATGACTCAGATTCTTGGTAATATTCTTAATTTCAGTTTTCCGAACATTAACCTACCCGACAGTTCTTCAAATGAACCTGCATCTCATGGTTTTGTTCAGTACAAGGTCAGACGGAAGCCCGGGTTACCCATCGGCGCGCAGATTCAAAATACTGCATACATTTATTTTGATTTCAATTCACCTGTTGTGACGAATACGACGGTTAATACAATCGGAATTACAACAAATGTTGAAGAGCCATATCAATGGAAAGACAGGGAGATATCACTGTATCCTAATCCTGCCATTTCAGGACAGCCACTTATGGTTACTCTTAATCCGGATTTTGATAAACACATCCAACTTCAACTGCTCGATGCGCAAGGGAGGATAATAAATCAGATGGAGTCCTCTGTTATCGGGGGACATGTTTCATTTATGCTGCCTCAGATTTCTTCGGGCTTTTACCTTTTGGTTCTGAATGATGGAAGCGGTGTTTACCAACAAAGACTGGTCGTGAAGTGATAGATTGAGATTTTTAAATGTCGTCTGTCGGCCAGGACTTCGTATTCACTTTCACCCATTAAAAAGTGGGATTGGTAAAAAAAGTACCGTTGGACAATGGTAAATTTCGGTTTTATTCTTTACTTAGAGTTCAAACCTGACCACCATGAAAAATTTCCTGATTATTTGCTTCCTGCTGTTTACCATTGCGACAGCCAGCGCTCAGCTCTCGCAGAACGGATTGTTATTCGATGGAGTAGATGACCGAATAAAGATTTCCAATAATGCAGCCTACAATGTAGGAAATGGCAATATTTCCATTGAAGCCTGGATCAGAGCTGATGCGGTGGGCGCCACCAATATCTGGGAGTATATTGTGTCGACCTATGCGGGGAATTCCAGCGGTTTTGGTTTGGCGATTACCTATGGCGGGGCATTATCTTTTACAATTAATGGATCGGGATATGGTTCGTCAACGACGATTAATCTGCGGGACGGATTATGCCATCATGTGGCTGTTGTAAGGAAAGATACCACCGTTTCGTATTATATAGATGGCGCATTGTTGCCAGGCAATGCTGCCTGGTCGGCATCTATAAATACAACCAATCCGCTGTACATCTGTAACCCCAATCCAAACACGTCTTCACCTTCTTTTAAGGGGTTGATCAAAGAAGTGCGGATCTGGAATGTGGCACGGACCCAGGGTGAGTTGCTAAGCAATATGAATGCTGTACCAGCAGCAAGTACAACCGGATTGATTGGTTACTGGAGGATGAATGCATCATCAGGTCAGACAGTAACGGATTATTCATTAACCGCAAATAATGGCGTCCTGGGAACTACAAGTTCAGTGGAAACATTGGATCCGGTTTATTCAACAGGATGTCCCTCATGTGTGCAAACGGCAGCGGTTGTCACAGCCGGAGGATCAACTTCTTTCTGTATCGGCGACAGTGTGTTACTATCTGCAAATACCGGCTTGAATTTTCAGTATCAATGGTACAACAATGGAGTTGCTATTGCCGGGGCAACCGGATCAACTACGTATGCAAAGCTGACAGGAGTTTATACAGTCAGGCTCACCAATGCAGGTGGTTGCAGTTCAACATCGAATGGAATTCAGGTGTATCAACTACTCGATAATGCGGGTGGTATTGGTTGTGATGGTATTACCGTTGGTCCCTGGGCTTGTTTGAATGGTGGAAATACCAGGACACTGAAAACCGGTACCGGACCGGGATATACCTATCAGTGGAAAAGGAACGGAGTTAACATTCCCGGTGCTGTCAGCTTCTCCTATTCAACCACACTTGCAGGAGCATATACCTGCCTGGTAACAGCCGGTGGATGTTCCAGAACAACTTCAACATTTACGTTGGGCCCAAACCCGGTCACACTTACCGCCAATGGCCCGACTACGATGTGTACAGGCTCAGTATTGCTGAATATTTCGTATATGTATGGAAGTTCAAGTGGAGTTACTTATGATTGGAAGAAGAATGGAGTTCCCTTCGGAGCGCCGAACGCCTGGACATTTCCTGCAAGTCAGACAGGGTCTTATACGTGTACTGTAACGGATCCTGTATGTCCTGGCAGCTTCACCTCAAATGCCGTTGCTGTAACAATGGGGCAGTTGCCTGATGTTTATATTGGTCCGGGAACAGCACAAACGATCAGTGAATGTGGATTCATGCAGGTTGATTTGTACATGGAAGATGTAAACGGGGATAATTATCCTACAAGTGATCCTTCCATTACCGCTATCGATTGGTATCAAAACGGAATACCTCTACTCTTCCCCGGGCAAACAGTAGCCGCAACAGAGAGTGGAATTTATTCTGTGTATGTGACCTCCAGTGTTTGCAGCCCTGTGGGTAGTATGCAACCGAAAGTGGTTTTATTGACGAATCAAGGTACCACCCCTCAAGTCTATTATAGTACGCTTTCACATTGTTCGCAGGTGTCGTTGAGTGTGGATAGTTATTGGTTGGGGTTTCAGTGGAAACTGAACGGTAATGCGATTGCCGGGGCTACAACGTTTAATTATACGGCCACCCAATCAGGCAGCTATTCTTGTGAGCTTTTTAATGCCTGTGGCTCTGTTACAACGGCTGCTGTGCAGGTAAACATTTCCGGTGCAGTTGCACCTGTTATTACAGCTCCAAACGGCACTATAATTTGTGGTACGCAAACGAGATCGCTCGTTGCTCCTCAGGTATCCGGTAATTCGTATCAATGGAAACTGAATGGGAATAATGTAACAAATGGGACTTTGTATTACTACAATACAAATGTGCCGGGAAATTATACCTGCCAGGTAACGAATTCCTGCGGAACATTCCTCTCTAATGTCATTGCCTTAACAACTCCGGCAATTCCCGTTGCTCCTGCTTCTATTTCTGGTGCTGCGAAGCCCTGTCCGGGCACAAATAATATCGTCTACAGTATTGCTGCAGTTCCGAATGCCTGGAGTTATTTCTGGACCATTCCGGCAGGTTCCGGCATTACACTGGTCTCCGGACAAGGCACTACCAGTATCACTGTAAATGTTTCATCGACGTTCACTGCTGCAACTATTTCTGTTCGGGCATCGAATATCTGCGGTGCAAGCAGTCCAAATGTTTCAAAGTCTCTGCTCTCTAAGATACCGGCCCAACCCGGAACTGTAACCGGCGTAGTCAATGGCGTTTGTTCCTCTGCCCAAACCTATTCCATTGCCTCCGTGAGTCAGGCCACTTCTTATTCATGGACTGTTCCAACCGGTGCCACAATTGTCAGCGGACAGGGTACAACGTCCATTAATGTTTCCTTTAACAACAGTTTCGGTGCAGATTCAATACGTGTGGCAGCAGTAAACTCCTGCGGAAGCAGCATGTATAGATCCAAGTTTGTGAAAGGCAGGCCCGCTATACCTGCTGCGATCAGCGGAACTGTGAACGTATGCGCCGGACAAACCGGATTGAATTACTCTATTGCGCCGGTATATGGAGCCACGTCTTACACCTGGATAAAGCCCACAGGTGCCGTAATTACTAACGGTCAGGGAACTACGCAATTAACCATGACCATGGGCAGTGCATCCGGTACATTGAAAGTGAAAGCGGTTAATTCATGTGGTGCCAGTTCGAACAAAACACTTGGTTTAAATGTGGTGTGTCGGGAGGATGATGAAAGTCAAATGTCGGGGTTGTCCGCATCTCCAAATCCATTTAACGGATCATTCGCAGTTCAACTTGATGGCATACAGGATGCGTTTGGGGAGGGAGTTATTATCAATGCACTCGGCCAGGTTGTTGATCAGTTTAATTTAAAGGACGGCAGAGCGGATCAGCTTGGAGAACTACTAACTCCGGGTTTTTATATTCTTAAGGTTGTGACAGGAAATGACTTGTACACTTTAAAAATCACGAAAAGATAGAGTGTGATTATTTTATCGGTTCATTATTGTGTAATTAGCGTAGTGGGAGGAACTGATAGTAGTGAAGAAAATTTAAAGCGTAAACTCTGAATTTCAAAAAGAAAACTCTAAACTTCAATCCTTTCCCCGCTCTTCGAGCGGGACTTAACCTTAAACCTTAAACCTTAAACCTTAAACCTTAAACCTTAAACCTTAAACCTTAAACTTTAAACCTTAAACCTTAAACCTTAAACCTTAAACTCTCTTCCCCCTCCCAGCTTCCCCACATTCCCCATCACAATTTTTAAGTCATTCCATACTTTAAAATCTTTTGCGTACAATAAATTAATGCGATCGCGGGTGGCGGTGTCGAGGTTGGAAGAAGAGGCGATAATGGAAGGGCTTAGTACTCCTTCTTTCATACCGAGAACCTTATCGTGTAGCGGGTCGCGGCCTACCCATGAGATTTTACCACTGAGTACACGGAAAATATTGGCGAAGAATCCACCTTTGTTTTCTGTAAACAGGAAAAATGCAGGAGAGATTATCAAGAGCCCTATGCTCATGCAAATGTCGAAGAGTCGCTTGTTGCGGCGGTTGACAGGATTGTTAATGCTGGGTACATCTACGAAGTAGAGATCACCTTTTTCGTGAATACTGTTGCTGCCGATGATGAACAGACTCTCCGGTGGCGCTATCTTAATCTCTACGCCCGGTCGTCCAATTCGCAGCATGTAGTTTATGATATCTGCAGAAGGATGGTTTTTCCCGCAGAAAATCACTTCGTTTACTTCGTACATGCTGATCATGTCGGCGAGTCCGCCAGGTTTGCCCAAATAGTGTGATGCTAACGGATGTTCGCGGCCGTTAGATCGCTTTTCTTCCGCTACATAGCCTACAAAATTGGTGTTGCTGCCACTCAGCATGATCAGCGAAAGTATGCGCTGCGTTTCATCAGCATCTCCCGCAATCAGCAACCGCTTTTTAATACTTTCTGCAAAACGGAATTTGCGGAGTCCTGCAAAGTGCAATGCGAGACGTGTTACCGCTATTGAAAGGCTCGCCCAGGCTGTCCCGAAAAGGATCAACGCACGGGAGAATCGAAGTGTTTCTGGAAGCAGAGCATAGCCGACAAGGATCACCACGGTGCCGGAAAGTAATCCGCGGATCATCCTCGATACTCTCACCGGACTATCATATCCACCGTTGAGCCATGCGCCAATTATCCATACCAGGATGTAGATGGGAACAACAACATTCATGAAGAATGGCGGATATTGTGCCACCTGCTGGTTGATCGACCAATAGTTTTTAATCGCGATCATGCCGAGATAAATCAGTAATCCGTCGGCCAAGGGCAGCCAGATTTTTTCAGCAAAACGTTTGACTATGGAAATCCCCGCACGAAGCCAGATGGCCATGTTGATTAAAAACGCAAACATTGCCGCGCCTCCGGGAGCGAAGTGCTTTTTAGCGAAGATGACCATGGCCCGGTAAAAAACGAATACGTAGTTTACGCTACTCTTCTTGGTGCTTTCTCCTTTATAGTGAATGATACGCGTGCCGGGATAGTAGTAGTTTTTATATCCGCCCTTGAGAATCCGATAGCTTAGATCGATGTCCTCACCATACATGAAATAATCTTCATCCAGCAGACCTACTTTATCGAGCGTCCCTTTGCGCATCAACATAAAGGCACCGCTGAGGACTTCAACTTCATGCGTCTGGTCTTTGTCGAGGTAGCCGAGATGGTATTTGCCGAAGGTCTTCGAATGCGGGAAGAGAGCAGAGAGTCCAAAGATTTTGTAAAAGGCAACCGCCGGTGTAGGCAAACCACGCTTGGATTCCGGCAGGAAATTTCCTTTGCCGTCGATCATATAGACGCCGAGCCCACCCGCATCTGCATGCTCATCCATAAACGAGCAGACCTTGCGGAAGGTGTCTTCTTCCACAACGGTATCCGGATTGAGCAATAAAACATATTCGCCGTGCGATTTTCGTATAGCCTGGTTGTTAGCCTTGCTGAATCCTACGTTTTCTGTATTGGCAATCAGCTCTACTTCGGGAAAAAGTTCGCGAACCATCTCTACACTGCCATCGTTACTCGTATTGTCAACAACAAACACTTCAGCCTCGATTCCCTGTACCGCCTTGCGTACCGATTGCAGGCATTGCTCCAGAAAATACCGGACGTTGTAGTTGACAATAATGACGCTGAGCTTCATCGGCAGATTACTTCACAAGCTGGTTGTCGTAGGGGACGCGGTTGATAATAGAACGTCCAAGCGTGACTTCGTCGGCGTATTCGAGAGCGCCGCCAATGGCTACACCACGGGCCAGGGTGGAGATCTTAACGTTAAAAGGTTTGAGTTTCTTGTAGAGATAGAATAATGTTGTATCGCCTTCCATCGTTGTGCTGAGGGCAGCGATTACTTCCTGCACTTCTCCGCGACCCGTTTTGTCGCAGAGCGTGTCGATGTTGAGCTGGGAAGGGCCGATTCCATCCATGGGACTGATGAGTCCGCCGAGAACATGGTAGAGCCCTTTGTAAGATGAGGTGTTTTCAATCGCAATCACATCACGGATATCTTCCACTACGCACACCAACCCATGATCGCGTTTCGGATCAGCACAAATCGAGCAGATGTCTTCCGAGCTGATATTATGGCAATTCCGACAATAGCGAAGTTCCTTGCGAAGGCGGATCAGCACTTCACCGAAATGGTTCACATTTTCGGCCGGCGTTTTGAGGAGATGGAGCACCATGCGGAGCGCACTCTTTTGTCCGATACCGGGCAACTGCGCGAAGGCTTCGATGGCTTCGTCAAGGATTTTGGAGGGGATCTGCAAAGGAGATGGTATTTCGACAAAATTACGAAAGGCAGGGTGTTCAAAAAAACGTAAAAGGGCCGAAAAGGGTAGGGAAAGGGGTGTTTTCTTTGTTTTCAGACTCATAAACATGTCCTCCTACCTTATCATCGCCCTTATCGCCGTCTATTTCTTTGCCCTGTTGTGGATTTCCTGGTACACTGCCCGGGGAGCCGGCAATCAGGCCTTCTTCCTTGGAAATAAGAGTTCGCCCTGGTATATCGTCGCCTTCGGAATGATCGGAACCTCGCTTTCAGGGGTCACTTTTGTGTCGGTACCGGGAACGGTGGCCGCCTCCGGAATCTCGTATCTGATGGTGGTTTTGGGTTATTTCATCGGCTACATGGGCGTTGCGTTTATCCTCCTTCCGCTCTATTACCGGCTTCAGCTAACGTCGATTTACAACTACCTCCAGCATCGCTTTGGGATGACAAGTTATAAATCGGGCGCCTTGCTGTTTATTGTTTCAAGAACCGTTGGTGCCACTGCCCGACTGTATCTGGTGATTCATGTGCTGCAGGAGCTGGTAATGGAACAATTGCATGTACCCTTTGCTGTTACGGCGATCATAATTCTGCTGCTAATTCTGGCTTATACGTTTAAGGGAGGGGTAAAAACAATTGTATGGACCGATACGCTGCAAACGACGTTCATGCTCGGCGGACTCATCGCTTGTGTGGTGTATGTATTACATCATCTCGGATTGAGTTTCGGAGAAGCCTGGGGACAGATGCAGGCCGAGGGATACACCAAATTGCTTAATACTGATCCGCTGAGTCCGGGGCACTATGTGAAACATTTGCTTGGCGGTGCCTTCATTGCACTCACCATGACCGGACTCGATCAGGAGATGATGCAGAAAAATATCTCCGTAAAAACCCTCGGCGACTCACAGAAGAATGTGGTGGTGCTTAGCATCATTCTCATCTTCGTGAACTTCCTGTTTTTATTCCTCGGCGGTGTTCTCTATCTCTACAGCAACCATTATCAGCTTGGATTAAAAGGCGATGATCTCTTTCCGACGCTTGCCATGCAGTATTTTCCGCCCGTAATGGGACTCGTGTTCATCATCGGACTCATCAGTGCACTCTTTCCTTCTGCCGATGGTGCCATCACTGCACTTACTGCTTCTTTCTGTCTCGATATTCTCGGCATTCGGCGAAATCCGGATCTCAATGAAGAACAGCAAACATCCATCCGCCGCAAAGTGCACCTGAGTTTTGCAGGCGTCTTCTTGCTTTGTGTGATGATCTTCTACTGGATCGATAACCGCAGTATCATTGATCTGATATTGAAACTTGCCGGTTATACCTACGGACCCTTACTCGGCCTCTTCGCCTTTGGAGTCGTCATGAAGTCGAAGCTCAAAGAGAAGATGGTGCCGGTGGTGTGTCTTCTCGCGCCCTTCATCACCTGGTTTCTTGCCGAAAATGCAGCCAACTGGTTTGGCGGATTCAAGTTCGGCTATGAATTACTTTTAGTAAACGGATTGATTACGTTTATCGGGTTGATGCTGGTACGGGAAAAATAATGCTTGTTTTAATTTTTGAGAATGTTCTTTGCAACATAGCTTTTGTCAGAACTAAAAAAAATATTGCAGGTTCGCATTTCCGCCAGATGAAATTTCAACATATGTTTTCCCAATGATCGGGTGTCGGTCTGGTTTAAATGGACAGTTATTGAAATTGTTTATAGATTAAATAGATCGTTGGGATCAGGACGATGGTCGTGTAAATTTCTTTGTTGTATTTCGCCAGCCACTCAGGAAGATAGATGTCGAAATTGGCGCTGGTGGATGCTGAATATTTCCTTGCCCAGACAGTTAGCGGACATAGCAACCGGAAGAACGCCAATGTAAGGCCTTCTCCCAGAATCAATCCGTAACAGATCCAAAGCCGGTAGTCAATCCGGTTTGTGAAAACTGCATAAACAATATAAAAAATTACCACATTGAAGAACGTCCAAATCAACGTATGCAGCAACTTGATGAAGTGAAGCCGGTATTCTGAGTCAAGCTTCATTGGGTAGCTATTGAAATACAAAGGTAATTGATGTATGTTGCTGATTGAACTTAACAGTATCTGATGTTTATCAAGTCAGGGTCGGATATTTATTTTCATAACCATACAATTTTTCCAACGGCATAATTTTGTAGTCTTAGGCACTCTAAGGAAAAGAAGATGCCGTACTCAGAAACTATAATACGTCAGATTCGTTAGCAATACCGGAAGCTTACTCCAGGTTTCAATCATGTTCCTTCCCTTGATCGTTATGTAGTAGGATCCTCCCAATAAAGCATTGGGAAGATAGACGGAAGCTTTTCCGTTTGTTTTAAGGATAACATCAGAACTGTTTAACAAGACGTAGGGCGCTGTGGCGGAATGTATTTCTACTGTAATCGAATCTGTGATCTGCGGATGTATATCAAGACCTGTGTTTAATAAAACCGGATTCATGGATTCTGATCCTGAATAGAACCCTTCAACGAACAAGGTCAAGTTAAGCCGGATGGCATTGGTGGTAAATTCGTCCCAGCCAACATCGGGAGGGTTGTTTCTAACGTCCGCGTCAATATCAAGAAATGCAAATCCCGGTGGAGTAGTGCCGGTTCCGTTTAGAGCGGTGGATGTAGCGGAAGCGTGCAGGTCGTTGACAGGGTGTACGAAATTTGGATTGGCGGAGAAAGAATGAGCATCAGTGCCGGTATTGAATGACATACCTGTTTGCCATTGTGACAATGAAGCGTAATTGGTAGTGCTGCCCTTTCCGGTGAATCCGGATATTCCTATGTCATTTGCAATGTACAGATCGTTGTAATCCGATTTGGCGTTGATATTGCCATAACGGTCAATCTCAGGCGTGACAAAACAATAATGAACCGCCGGACTGGTTTGCGCTGTAGTGAAATTGGCGAAAACATTATTTTTAAAGACGAACGTTTTATCATCTCCATCGGCCAGATCAATACAGGTGCTGCTTACATTCGGGCAGCTGCTTCCATCAATGCTGATGCTGTTGCCCCAGATTTGTGCCGTAACCGTTCCGGCTCCAACATCTGCAAAGTAGATACCTTTCAGTATTCTGTTTGCGGATGCTGCTCCAGTATAACCCGATGTGAGGCCGCTTATACTGTTGTTGAAAATATTAAAAGTCATCACCTGATTTGAATAGGTAAAAGTCATTCCGGCTGCATAATAACTTGAGCTGGCTGAATTCGCAGCCCGGCGTATGTTTCTTATGGTATTATTGTATATTTCATTGTTTCCATAGGAGCCGGCTACGATGATTCCGGTTGCAGACCCTGTCCCACTGGTTGACGTGACGTTTTGAATGATGCAATTGTTGATGGTAAAACCATATTGCCCGTTAATGGAAAGTCCGTAGCTGGTGCCGCCTGTGATATCATTGGGGGTTGAAGGATCTCCTATGATGTTAAATACATCCGGTGCAGATGTGATAATTTTATTTCCGACATCAGCAGGACCTGTTGCCGTATTTACTCCGTACAACCACATACCCGAAGCACAATCTTTTATTTCCAGATCGCGGTAGGTGTTATAACTGTTGGTTCCCGGGAATCCTCCAGGAGCGGTAGTATTCAAGCTTACTATCCCAACGCTTCCCGCTTTTGTTCTGTTAAGGTCGACTGATATTTTATCAAAATAATTGTTTTGAGCCCCTTGTGTGGAATAGAGCTCACAAACGAGTAATCCGTATTCAACAACCTGTGGGCTTCCGTGAGTGACCAGATTTAAGTTCCGGATAGTGGTGTAGCTCGCACAAACACCAAGTATCGGTTCATCGGAATCCAGCAGCGCTGCTGTGCCAACACCTGTTCCAAAACCTCCGGCAATGATATCCGAGCCACGATAAGCAAGGGTTGCTGCTGTTCCGGTTTTTTCGATCGTCAGCTTGTTGGTCGCACTCGAATTCGGCGTTGCCACAAATAGCGGAAAAATATTTTTACCATTTGCAATGGTGGTGTCGTATTGTGCATCCGTCAGCTGCAAGGTAACGGTACCGGATATACCCCGATGATTGACATCAGCGATGGCTTGCGTAAGACTATTGTATTGTTGTCCGACACCTACTGTATAGGTTCCGGATGCAATGGGAGCAGGGGTGCCGGGAGTAAAGCGAAAATGGTAATTTGGCCAACCACTCAATGGGCTCAGCATTCTGTTATTTACAATTGAAGAACCGGTTACTGCATCAATGAACTTCCCGCTTCCTCCAGCTCCCCATTCAAGTCCAATCATGGCTCCTGCGCTGGTGGTGGGGAGCCCGCTTACACTCAGCGACCCGTAGCGGAATTCAATTACATTAGTCGTTTCATATAGAATTACCTGGCAATTCATACGAACATTAGTGCCGGGAGTACCGGTATAGGTAGGGTAATTGGTGTATTGTACCGTAAAGGTTCTGCTGCCCGGACTGCCTTGCGTCTGATATAAAATTTCAGAGACGGCATCGTCGTTGAGGTTGTTCCACCAGGGCGCCAGTGTCTGGTTAGGGCTGGTTGTACTTACCAGATTGGTATTCCCTGCGGTTATAGCCGGTGCAACTGCATCAAACCAAATTACACCGTTTGTGCTCAGGCCGATGGTGGTGAAAGTGCTGTCACCATATACAAATGAAAATCCGATGGGAATTCCGGTCTGATTCGCATTATCACCGGTGGCTGTTGAGGAAATTGCACCTCCTCCTGTACTGATGGCAGTGTACGTGTCGATAAAAGTGGAACGGACAAAGGGTTGGGCATTCACTATCTGTACACAAGCAATTAGAAGACAGATGATTCCTGAAGAAGCATTTTTCAGACGGAGTTTGGGGCGGATGTTAAAAGATAGCATGGCTCAGAGCTGATTGATTTCGTTTTACAAATTTTCAATTTAGCCCGTAGCGATGCAATCGCCAATTCTGGTGAATAATGGGGAAGGCCTTTTTTCAAGAATAAGTAGGAGGGGACTGGGAGATAATTACTACCTGAGAATTTTCTGTTGCAAAGTTTTTGAAATGGCTTCCCCTACAGAATTTACCTGTAGCTTTTGATAAATTCTTCTGATATGAGAGTGCACCGTTTCATAGCTGATGTGCAGTTCGTCTGCAATAAATTTGTAGGACTTGCCCTTCACCAGTTGCTGAAGTACCTGCTTTTCTCGGTTGCTTAGGTTATATTCTTCCTCCGTATTGCCAGCGGGTTGTACCTTAGCAAATTGAGTGAGCACTTTTCTGGCGATAACGGGAGTCATAGGTGCACCCCCTGAACTCACTTCTTCAATATACTGAATCAGCGATTCCATATTCGCGCTTTTTAGAATATATCCGTTGGCACCCGCAACAATCGATTGAAATACTTTGTCATCATCCTCAAAACCTGTCAGCATCAGTACAGGCAAGTCGGGATATTTAATGCGCAACAACCTTACCGCTTCTATTCCGCTCAGGCCTGGCATATCAATATCCATCAGGATCAGATCCGGCGAGGTGATACGAATATCTTCCAGCAGGTTTTTTCCGTTGGCGAAAGCTCCGGATAACTCCATCGAGCCGGTAACAGATAATAGCATCTCAATCGACTGACGAACATTGATGTTGTCATCGTAGATGATGACCCGTAGTTTGTCATTTTTCTTTGTCATTGTGCAAAATTAATGGGTGCTAATCATGAATAAATCGCCAATTCTGGTGAATGGTGTCACCATTGAATTTCTATGGTAGTGCCGGGACCAGTAGCGCCATCGAGTTTGAAAGTGCCGTTCATTTCTTCAGCCCGGCTTTGCATGTTTTTCAGCCCATTCCCTTGCTGGAAATGGTCCCGTACACCGGAGATCCCTCTTCCGTCATCGTGAATGGTGATACAAAGTTGATGGCCTCGTTTTTCAATCGTAATGTTTACTTCCGAACAACCGGAGTGTTTGATGATATTATGTATAGCTTCTTTGTAGATCAGAAAAATATTTTTTCGCTGTGACATCGTGAGTTTATAATCGACCAGTTTTTCACTCGAGTGAAACCGGAAATGAATACCGGCGGCTCCCAGCAACGATGCAGCATAGCTTTCCATCCGCAGGAGCAGACTGTTTACGGTATCGTTTGATGCCTTTGCAACCCATACGGTATCTGCTGTTTTTTCGATTATTTCTTCTGATGAACTTTCTATTTTCTCGAGTATGCCTGCAATGGCGGGATCAGGGTTGCTCTGAAGTTTCCGGTTAGCAATCTGGCTGTAGAGGTGAATGCTTCCGAGCGTCGATCCGATATCATCGTGCAGGTCTCGTGCAATCTTGTTTCTGACCTCCTGTAATTTCATTACCTGACGTATCCGGAATCTGTAAAGCAGATAAATGATTGTGCAGATCCCTGACAGCACCAGGAGCTGAAACCATATCGTTTGATAGAATGGCGGAACGATACTGAAGTGCAGTGATTTAATGTTACTTTCTGTGCCATTGATATTGATGGCCTTTACCTGAAGAGTATATTCTCCATGTTTCAGATTGGTATAAACAAGGAGTGTGTTTGTGCCGTTTGAATACCATTTGTCATCCAGTCCTTCCAGCCGGTAGTAGATTTTAGTCTCTTCGTTATCAGAGAAGCTGTTTGTGGCGACATTGAATTTAATGAAATTTTGCCGGTAGTCCAGCTGAATGCTTTTAAATAAAAGGGTATCAGCCGGCTGGTCCATCACCCATATTCGTGATATATGAACTTGTGGTTTTTCTGTATTCAACAACACGTGTTGTGGCTGAAAAGTGAGATATCCTCCATTGAATCCAATGCCTGTTGTGGTATCGGATGTTGAGAAGAAATAAGTGCTTAGGTCGCCAGGAATACCGTACGAAGGATCGTACAGTTGAAGTTGATCGTTAGAGATAGAGTAATGGTAAATACCTTTTGAACTGCTGAGCCATAAGTTTTCAGCATCCGGCTGAATGCATCCCCAGTATGCATTGCCAATTCCTTTTCTGACGGTTTCGGCCGGCTCTTTTATTGGATTGAACCTGATCACGCCGGCTCCCTGTGTGGTGAACCATAAGACGCCTGCTGCTGTTTCGAGAATGTCTGTTACGTCTGTTATACCTGGTGTGGGATCATTCAGGAACAATTGTTTAATCGAAAATTTTTCCTGAAAAATGGTATCCCGGTAGTTGGTGTGCCAGATGGCTGCGTCGGGAGCAAGGGTTAGTTTTTCGAGGCCTTTGTTTGCTCCGCACTTCCATAGTTCATTGCTGCTGCTTATAAAGATCTTTCTTACGAGGTGTTCCGATGAACCTATTCCGTTTTTGTTGATGGGATTGAGTGCATAGATATTTCTTTTCTTAAAATCGATAAGGTAGATATAGTATCCATATGCAGCTGCCGCCAGTAAGGTGTCGCTGCCAATGATCCATTCCGTCATGCTCGTTATACGCGAACTGGGTAAATTGAAAAATATATTGCCAGGGTCTTTGCCACATACTTTTAATGGAAGAATGGTTGCTGTACCGGTGTCCAGCTGATGCACACTTTTATTAGACCCGATATATATTTTTTTTGAGCGCGTTTGTAGCGTGCTGAACAGTTTTTGTTTGTTGCCGTTTATTGCTACCGGCTTGCAGGAATAGGGATCTGAAGGCTTCATTTTGTAATAGATGGCACCTTCAGCGATAACGAATTCTTTTCCTCCGGGAGTGAATAAACGGTCGATTACCTTGCCCGGGACAACTCCTTCCGGTACAGGCAGCAGATTTTTACTGAATTGATTGAAAAGAGGATCGTACACGAATAGGCCTGAATTGGTGGCGATCCACACCCTGTTACTTTTATCGCAATACAGTTTGTTTATTTTTGATTGTATGACAGGCTCCAGATTGATATTTTTTAGAAAGGATTTCGTGTGTAAATCGAAAAGGTATAAACCCGAATATTTTGTTCCGCACCAAAGCCGGTGTTGATTGTCGTGTTCCAGGCAGATGATTTCGTCTGATGATGAACTGATGGAGTCTGATCCGTCGAAAATGTAGGCTTCTTTAAAATTTACGTCCTGATCATATTCATACAAAGCATTGTTCCAAATTCCCGCATATACAATGGTATCTCCTGTCGCACAAATGCTGTTTACCGTTTTGTGACGGGGTGGTACGTGCCGGGTGATTAGCTCCCCGTTTTGTAATTTCCCCAGTGGCATTGATTGTAAGGCCAGGTAGGTGTTTTTACCATATACTTCAATATCCCATGCAGTACGGTTTTTCCAGCCACCAACAGACGGGAAAAGGGTTATTTTTCCAGTGCTCGTATTGAACATGCAGGTCGTTGCAGTATTACATCCGATGTAAAGTGTTTTTTTTGCCGGATCAAATGCCAAGTCAACAATATTGTTATTGGGTAATGATGAATTGCCAGCGTTGTAGTTTCTGAATTTCCCGGTACGGAAATTATAACAGGATAACCCAGAAGTAGCCGTACCGATCCACAAGAGAGAGTCATCATCAATTTCCAGACAGGTAATGTGATCTCCGCAAATGGATGTACTGTCGTTTTCTTTGTGCCGGAAGAGGTAGAAGTCGCGGCTATCGTATCGGTTCAGGCCGCTTTTAGTTCCGATCCAGAGATAACCTTGTTTGTCCTGAATAACCGACGTAACTTCATTGTCTGACAAGCCGTTTTCGGAAGTGATTTGACGCAAATGGATGGAAAAGGTCTGAGTGGCGGCGGGTGTCGTCGTCAGCAGGATGATCAGTAGGATAAAAAAGGCGCGGATATTCATAGGATATTGCAATGGCAAGTTAGGGAAAATTCTTAATATATGTAAATAGCCTGCTGGCTGCCAGAATCACCGCGTTTAGAATACCTTCTTATAGGGGAGGGAGGTTAAGTTTTCAATCCGGCTAAAATCCAGAGGTAGGTTCGTATTGATAAATAGTAAAAAGTTTACCGACTATGTATTTCTTTAATCTTGTACAAGTATTGGTCTTTGTGCAGATTCTTTGATCCGTAAATCAGAAAGTGATTAATTATTTGCAATGAATTGGTTATTTGGCTGCATCCCTCAGCTGATTGTGGGTAGTGTTCAGGTTGATTTGTATGGTGTTCATCCGGCCCAGTAATTTCTTAAGACTATCAAAACCCCCAACATTTAGCCGTATAAAGTCTGCATACTCCTCACAAATGGCAACGAAACTGTATGAAAGTTGAAGGTATTTTGCGGTTAGGTCATAAAGCTCAATTTTACCTGCCAGCTGTTGTTGTTTTTTCAGGTCAGTATCGTAAGCTGTTATCCTTTCTTTTGATTCTTTGCAAAGAGTATCACGGATGGTAAAAGATTGAGTGTACCATTCTGTTCTGTCAAAATCATTCCCCTGGGACTTCAATGTTTCTTTGAGAAATTCATTCAGCCGGTTCATGGCCTCATACGTTTTCCGGTCGTGGGTCACGCACACCTTTTTAACAACCTGTTTCAGGGAATCCCTGTGTGTATTGTAATAGGCTTCTAAATATTGGTCCTGTTGTTTTTGGATTGCCATTTTTCGATCGATTTCCCTTGCGGCTGCTTCGAGTTTTTTCTGCTCTTCATCATTTTGATTCTTAAAAGCAGAAGCTTCGTTTTCACTCAACAGGTTAATACCTTTCCTATACTCAATTGTTCCATCTGGCCTTGTACACTCGTAATCAACCTGCTTTTTCCCTAATTTACGAATGATTTTGTATTGAGGTGGCACAAGATCTCCTCTGCAGACAAACCCAACAAGTCCGTCTTTTTTAATTTCAATATAGTTATTCTTCAACGAGTCGTATTTGTCAAATTGTACATCTATACCGCTAATATGTCTGCCAATGATCTGTATTTTAGGATTTTTGTCCTGAAAGATTTTATACTGGAATGAAAGATAGTCTTTGTGTAATATAATTTCTCTGCCGTCATTGGATATGAGGCCTTTCTTTTCGCCTGAGCAAACTCCGACCAGATCTTCACACTGTAGATTTTTAGTGCCTGCTTCATCTTCCAGACATACAATATACAGAGAGTCGTATTTAGGTTCAATGTTGTAAAATTTATTTGCAAATCCCCATTTGTTATTCTTTACATAGGGGATGTTATTGTTTTTAATTGTTTCATATAACACTTTTTGCTGAGGAGTGAGAGGGTCAATCATCCCGCTCCATTTTTTATTCAGCAACATAGGGATGTTAGGTGCATCGGCATAAATCCGGAAGGTTTCCGCTTGTGCGGAATTTAATTGCTCCGCAATCAATTCCTGATTATTGTTGATTTTATAAATGTCGGTGAATCCGTTTTTGTCACAAATTAAATAGCCGGAATAGGAGCCAAATCCCTCAATTTTATTATAGACTGGAGGAATAGTCCACTTGTCATCCTTCTTGACACCAAATAAGCCATTCTCCTTTTTTATTTTTTCTTTATTCAGGAATTTTATTTCAACTTGTGCTGTAGCTTGCTGAACGAAAAGCAGGTTCAATATCAAGAGAAATGTTTTTATAAAGACGGAGGAGCGGTTTTTATTCATAGTTTCGTGTTTTGAATACTTTTAATTGTCTTTATGGATAAATCATTTTTAGCAAGTTTCCCAATGAGATCGGAAGCAATATGGCTCTTTTCTTTTGGCTTTAATTTATAATTGAACTCTCGATTCCTGTATTGTGGGATTCTGTGATAACAAGAGTTTCATTTGTGAATTACTACAAAAATATTTTAATAGAATTGTTGGGGGGCTTCCCGGAGAACTTTTATCAACTCGTTTTCCACCGATCTTCAGGCTTGATAAAAGGGCGGAATTTTTTGGTTCTGTTTTGTGATTACTTGTCTTTCTCCTGTAAAACTCTTGTTTTGAAATGGATAGAGTAAGTGAGTAGACGTGAAGATGTTTCTGACCAATAAGACTTATCCTCTCAATTAAAGACTACAATGGCTTTTATCGTAAGGTGGTCAAAGCTTTGTAACAGAGCATTTGCCTGCATGATGTAAAAGCGGAGGGTTAATACAGGACTTGGATGGTCTATAGAAGAAGAGGTGGTATTGTATTCTTTAATTTTGCCTCGTGCCAGACGTGATGACTTAATATCTTCGAAGGTTCCAAAGTAAATTTGGCCGTGTTCTTTGTGAGTCCCGATATGTTTTAGTCCGAAATTTTTTGCAAGAACTCGCCCTTCATCCGTAAACGCGTTAACACCTATATTGTTTATTTATCTGTTTGTTGCCGTGAGTTCATTGAGTTTGTCAATGAAACTGGTTAATAGTATTTGAAATCCTTTTTTTCTATATTATTCCTCTATGCAAAGTATCATGATGTATATGTCATATGTTCCAGGTTTATCCATTTCAACAACATTTTTTAATTGTGATTTCACTGTCAGTCAGTCGTCCTTGTTTTATTTTTTCAAAGGTGTCTGAATTGAGTGCGAAAAATGACCAATAGCCAACAAGTTCACCATCTCTTATTGCCAACAATTTCCAGCTATCTGGATTATTCAGAAATACTGGAGTCCATTGAGCAGGAGTTCCTTCGTTTTCTTCGTTTAAGTTATCTGTGGTTTCATAATCAAGAGCTATTAAATGACGTAATAATTTATTGCCATCCCAACCCCATTTTAATACGTCTTCAAGATCTGCAAGGAATAACTTTGCCTCTTTTCGTTTTTCAAAGTAATTTTCTGTTAATTTGGTTAAAATGACTCCAATGACTGTTCCGATTATTCCGATAATTACGTTTTGGATTTGATCCTATGGTTTAAAGCGTTAGCTAAATGCAATAATCATTTTCATTCTGTTACATTTGTTTTCAGAATCCTTGTTGAAAGTTTTAAAGCAGATCAGTACGCTTTTTGAAGAAGGAGCTTCATATTCCCACGAAGATAATATCAATATTTCATTTGGAGCATTTTAATTGTGTGAAAGTAAAAAACAATAATGAAAGTACTTGCTGGAGTAGTATTCATTAATTTAACGGTAATTTAAACAGTTATTTTAAATTATTAATTCAGATTTTCTTTATTATGGTCTGCTTGTCGGTTATGATAGTTGTAAGATCTATTCCAGGATCAGGAATAGTTAAGGTGCTCTGGATTTCTTGAGAGGTGAATTGTTGTATTGTTTTGCCTGAGATATCTGTTATTAAAATATTCTAATCAGTTAATATTCGTTTCCGATAGTCATTGAAAATTCGCGTGAAGCGTGTATTTAAAAAAGCTTTGAGGATCATAGATAAAGCGGATTTCGCCGATCTAATATACGGAGGATCACGCCTCTGTTTTTGCTATAAAGTTTAATTCTGTACTAGTTTGCGTGTCGTGGCAAGCTCGAGGCCTTCAGCTAGTTGCTGATCTGCATATCCGCATCCCGCAATGCGAAGCAATGAAGGGGCAGTAACTCAGAAACACAGCATCTTAGTAACTTAAACCCCACATGAAACATTGACATTTCTGATTGGCTAACAAGCTAATTATCTTAATTTGCTAATTAAGTTCCCTTCACCACCAGATTCCCTCCAACAACCGCTACCACTTCAATCTCCGCCCCTGCTTCAATAAATCCGCTCTCGCTACTGGCCGTATAGAGATGATCGCCGATTTTCACTTTGCCGCTCGGACGTAATAGGGTAGAGGCAATACCTCTCGTTCCCGGCGCCGGTAAATCAATCGCCGCACTATAGCCGAAAGCAGAATTCATCTCGGTAGCTAAAACCATCTTCTTAAATACAGGGCTCTCCGAAAATACTCTGCTCGCAAATAGAAACAGGGCTAATGCTCCCGCCATCCCGGTGAGTACAATGGCTAATGATTCTGCAAAGGCATAGCCACTCACGCCGCTGTAATCAAAACCATCATTTCGTAGTAAACTCGTCATGAGTCCGAATAACAAGAGTATTCCTCCGCTGATTCCGGTAATGCCGAATCCGGGTACAACAAAGATCTCCAGTGCAATCAGTATAAGGCCGGCAAGTGCCACCAGAATCTCCCAGTTCTGAGCAAGCCCTTCGAGATAGAGTGGAGCGAAGTATAATACCGCAGCACCTAAGGCTACGATCAGGGGTAGGCCAATGCCGGGATGCTGTAGTTCGTAGTAGAGTCCGCCCAGCATTAGGAAAATCAACACACCGCTAACTGCAGGATGCATGAGCCAGCCAATGAAGTTGTCGAGCCACGAGGCTTCAAATCGAACAATCTTGTTGTTGCTGAAGCCGGCTTGCTGTAGTACTTCTTTTTCGTTTTCGGCAAGACCATCGCAGTAACCATGTTGCATCGCTTCAGTGGCGGTCAGTGTCAGCACTTTTCCGGAGTCGTTGACACCTGGCACCGAAATGCGTGCGTCAACCATGGCTTCAGCGATACGCGGATCACGTCCCCGTGCTTCTGCAGTGGAGCGCATCATACTGCGCATGTAGCTTTGGTATTTATCGGGTAAGGCTTCGGCATTTTCTGTTACAACTGTTGCGGCCCCGATACTGGCTCCTTTTCTCATGTATATTCTGGTGCAGGCAATGGAAATGAGCGCTCCGGCGGAGGCGGCGTTATTGTTGATGAAGACATAAACCGGTATCGGACTATTGAGCAATATGGTGCGGATACTGTCGGCTGCGTCAAGAAGTCCCCCATAGGTATTCAGGTGAATCAGAACCAGGTCAGCCTTTGCATTGAGGGCTTCTGCCATGGCTTTACTCACTTTCCGGGCCGCTCCCGGATTGATTTCTTCTTTAATATCAAATTGATATACAGTTGATTGCTTGGACTTCATGCCGGGTTCAGCAACAACGGATACGTTCGGCATTCCTGCCAGCGTTAGCAGAAATAAAAGCGTGAATTTCAGACGTTTCATCGTGTTAATTAAAGTGTTGAAAAGAGTGAGGTTTCAGAGGACGGGAGCACCGCGCTCCAGCCTATACTTGTGTAAAGATATGAATCAGCAAAAGATCTCTTTTAACTGGCGGAAAACAGGTGCCTTGTTCCTGTTTTTCATGGCGTTAACAATTGTTACGAAAGCTTCATCACCGGACTCGCTTCGGGTGCGGTGGATCAATGGACAGAAATATGTGCTTCACAAAGTTGCACCAAAGGAAACGTACTCGAGTCTTTCGAGACGATACAATATTTCTGTTGCAGATTTACAGAAAGCAAATCCGGGAGTAGAGGGATTGAAAATCGGACAAATCATTAACATTCCGGCCGAATCATCCCCTTCAAAGAATGTTGCGACTTCTTCAGAACCACAAGAGGCGCCCAGGAAACCTACACCGGCTGCTGCTTCAGTAAAATCTTCCGGATCATCTGCTACCCATACGGTGCAGAAAGGAGAAACCTTGTACCGCGTTTCCAAAATGTACAACATGACCGTTGATGATCTGAAAGCGCTGAACGGGCTTACATCGAATAATGTTTCCGTAGGACAAAAACTCAAAATACAACCTGGAACAGCTCAGCAAAATCCGGTTGCTGAACAACCCCGTCGCGAAGAGACTTCTTCACGTCAGGAATCTGCACCAGAACCTGCTAAAGAACAATCGTCACCTGCTCCCATTAAAGCTCAACAGGCACCGGCTCCTGAACCTGCAAAAGAGCCGATGAAAGAACAGGCGAATGAACCTCAAAAGGAAACGGTAAGAGAGCCCGTGAAAGAAGAGCCGAAGGAAACGGTTAAGTCAGAACCGAAGGAAGATGTCCGTGCGGGTGCTGGGGCTGATGAAGCTGCAAAGTCGGCTAACGGTGATGAACTACCGAAAGTGTACAGTAATCCCGGCACTTCCCGCACCAGTACCATTGAGAAAGATCCGAAAACCGGTACTACGGTAGAGAAAATTGTGGAAGTGGGCGTTGCTGCCTGGATGAATGAAGGCGATCTCAATCAGAATAAATTTTACGCGTTGCATCGGACGGCTCCAATCGGCACTATCATCAAAGTCACTAACCGGATGAACAACAATTCCGTATTTGTGAAAGTTGTGGGCGTTTTACCTGAAACGGGTGACAACAACAATGTACTGATAAAAATTACCCAGGCTTCCGCTCAACGTATTGGCGCACTTGATCAGAAATTTACCGCTGAACTCAGTTACGGCATTTCCAGATAAATCTGGTATTGATTGCAGAAAAGAAGGAGCATCGTTTGGGCTCCTTCTTTTATTTGGTACGCTGCGGAACTATAGCTGCATTTCCGGTCTTCGGATTCTGTTTCCAAACGAGTATTCCGGACCCGAATCTTTGTGGGTATTTCAGATCTGATCCTGCAACTTACACCATACCCCCGAAATACAAGGCGGCACGCAGGTCGATAAAAAACAAATGCAGTAAAACACTTAATTCTTAACCACCCTGCAGATTTTTTGTTTTCCCATACGATCCGATATGCTAAGCTGATAGATACCTGATGGGTATTTTAACAGATCAATCGCTCCTGAACCGGATACCATTACCAGCTGTTGGCGACCGTGAATATCGGTGATGACAGCCTGTTGAGCTTCGATTCCTTCGATGGTGATATGTCCGGTGGAAGGATTCGGATAGGCCTTCACGTTAGCAATAACGTTTTCTGCTGTACCCACATTGCCGGAACACAGAAAAGCCATATAGGAGTTCTCGGTCATTCCTCCGGGAATGGCAATCTGAAAATTCCCGAGGGTGGTATTAGCTGTAAGTTTACCGCCAAGAAAGAAACAATCGTTTGCGATGACAACAATATCATTAATGGGCGATTGCTGGGTTTGCCCGACATCCCAGACAGGCGTATAACCGGTGGTGATCCTTTGTACATGAGGGGCATTAAAAGCACCATCTCCCATTATGTAATAATGACCGTTATTATCCGGAATGATCGCTTTTAATTTGGATGCCGCTCCATCGATGAGGATGGAATCGCACAATAGTACTGATCCTGTCGTTCCGTCCAGTTTGTAGAGATATCCGTTGGGAAAATTAGATTTTGTGATGTTACCAACAGTTACACTGCCAAAGAGCGCATAGAAGTTTCCGTACACGTTGCCGGCATTGTCGAGGTAAATTCGATACGTTTCTGCCAGTGAAGCACTGACAGAAGTACTCCATAAGGTATTGAAGTTACTATCGAATTTGATGACTTTATTTCCCCCCTGTACAATGATATTATTGCCGGCATCAATCTGGATATTATGATATTTCGGATTCATGAGATTGCCATTCAACATGCCGTACGCTGATTGATCAGGATTGCCGTTTGCAGGGTCGATTTTATAAATAGAGTTATCGCCCTGATTAATCACCGGAATATTCTGATTATTGATCGCGATAGCATAGATAGTAGCCGGATATCCCTGTGCCCATAACAGGTTGCCCGCTGCATCATATTTCGCAACAAAACCAATTGAACCTGCTGATAGGGTAACACCTCCAAAGGTTGCGGTGGCGAAAGCCGGAATTCCTCCGCAGATATATATATCATTGTTCTGATCAACTTCAACATCATATGCCGCATCGCTGGTAGGATTTGAAGTACCACCTTGTTTAATCCAGTAAACTGCACCGTATTGATCCACTTTCCCGAGAAAGGCGCCACCGTTTCCCGCTGGAGCGGAAGCAAATACAAACTGCAGTGCATCACTATGCGACCCGCAAAAATAGAAGTTGCCGTTGCCATCATGATCAACAGCAAGAATAGCGTTATTCTGTGCTCCCCCGAGATTTGATATCACAGTAGGATAGGTGGGCTGGGCATAAGTGAATCCTACGGTCAGCAAGGATAAAACCAATGTGTAGAGTTGTTGCATTTGTTAGTTGTTGATGGGTGTAAAGATCGTTGGTTAAATGTGTAAGCGGTATACCCTTTGGTGGGTATTTTGACACACTTGAAGTTTCGCAATTCCCCGGAACTTATTGCAAACTCCTCTACGTACATTAACCTTATACTTCAAACTACAAACTTCAACGCTTAAACCTATTCCCGCTCTTCGAGCGGGAATATAACCTATAACCTATAACCTATAACCTATAACCTATAACCTATAACCTTAAACAACAAAAGAGGCTGTCTCAAAAGGGCAGCCTCTTGCTTTTTTTAGTACTTCAATCATGGAAGCTTTTTTGTCTTTTGCGTTGAAGCAGGTGAGTTTTCCAGCTTATTAAATTGTTTATAACTATTTGTAT
>WBZT01000087.1_pt1 | contig 79694 bp, 65 predicted proteins | sample 5204241 | NCBI WGS metagenome assembly WBZT01 (sample SAMN12344358, study PRJNA552823) | activated sludge metagenome | biome: Activated sludge suspended growth; feature: Nitrification reactor; material: Wastewater; isolation source: activated sludge from nitrification reactor of wastewater... | reverse complement strand
GTCGCGGCCGTCCAACGCACGCCGACGGACGGCGTTCGTCAGGGTCCTCGTGATGTTGAGATGGAACGGATCACCCCACTCGTACGCCTTGGTGGTGAACGTGCGCTCGTGCCCGACGCCGATGCGTTCGGTCTCGTGCCCGCCCAGCAGGTCGGGGGACAGGTTCCGGAAGAGTTGTGCCAGCGCGTTCCGGCCGAGCCGACGCAGGCCGTCGGGCGTGAGCTCCAACCGGCCCTCGTGGACGTCGATGAGGCCCGCTCGGCGCAGATCGTCGGTCAGATCCTTGAGGCGCTCCAGCGACCGAGCCGAATCCGGGCCGACCAGGTCGCGCACGCGGTCGATGTCGACCTCGGCGAGAGCACCCGGCTGCACGGCACCCGCCAGCATCGACTCGATGCGCTCCAGATCGGCGAGATCGGTCATGGCCGACAGCGCGCCGGGAAGATCGAGCGGGTCGATTCCCTCGAAGTCGTAGCTCTGCGACCATCCCGCATCCGGGAACATCTGGCGGAGCTGGCTGCCCAGTTGGTCGACCTGCCAGCGCAGGTCGAGGTCTTCCAAGAGCATGTCGGACAGCGCCTGGAGCTGCGCCCGCTGCTCCGGCGACATGGAGTTCATCAAGGCCGACATGGCGGCCATGCGGCGCGCCATGACCTCGAGGAGCTCGTCGAGGGTCTGCGGGTTCTCGGGGAAGAAGTCGCCGAACCGCTCCATGAACCCGTCGAAATCCGGATCGTCGCCCCGAGCGCGCGCGGCCAGCATCTCGTTCAACGCGGCGAGCATGTCCTTCACGCGGGCCAGCTCCTCGGGACCCATCGAACCCATCGCGTCCGACATCTGATCGACCGTCTGACGCAGCAGTTGCGATCGGAGTTCGTCGACGAGCGCCTCGAACCGCTCGGCCGCCTCCGCCGAGGTGAAGTCGTAGTCCTGCAGCGATCGCACCTGACCCGCGAGATCGTCGGGCAGCAGGTCGAGCCGCATGCGACGGTCGAACGCGTCGGCGGAGGTCAGATCCTGTCGCCGGGCGTTGCCCGACTCGGACGCATCGCTCACCGCACGGTCGATCGCCCGGTGTTCCGTGGCGACGATGTCGCGCAGCTCGGTGGCGAGCTCGTCGAACATCCCGTTCACCTGCGACGACGCGAGGCGCTCGGCGCGTTGTTGCCGCACGCGCTCCAGCAGGTCGCGCAACCCCTCGATTCGCTCGCCGTTGCGGTCGGTCAGGCCGTCCTGCAGCATCCGGCGCAGCGCCGAATTCACGTCGCCGTTGTACAGGAGGTCGTCGGTCATGCTCTCCAGCACGTCGAACGCGTCGAGGTCGAACCCCTGCTGTGTGCCGTCCCACGGCGAATAGCGGAACCGGCGCGGTGTCGCCATCGCGCCAACCTACCTGCCCACCAGCGCCGTGGCGGCGGCGGCGCGTCAACCGATTCGGCCTCGGAGGAGGAGAACGGTCACACGTTGACGCGCTGGTCCAGCCGCGAGAGCACCGACAACTCGACCGCCCCGATCTGCGCTCGAGCGATGCGGGTGCCGATCCTCCAGATCAGCCAGTCGACGATCCACGCCGCCGCCGCGATCACCGCGAACCAGCCCCATCTGCCGTCGGAAGCCCACCAGAGCCCCCACTCGAGCGGCGCGATCACCGCGGCGACACCCGCGAGGTACACCGTCGCGCCGAGCGCGGTCAGCACCCCGGCGCCCTTCATCGCCTGCCGGTTCGCGAACGGGTTGCCGCTGTCCGGAACCGGCGTGACGAACCAACGCGAGACGGCCGACCCGGCCCCGGCGACCGCCAGCGTCGTCGGCGGGATCACCGCCAGCACCACGACGAGGCTGCGCAACGAGCCGTCGACCGCCACCAACAACCCGGCGGTGACCAGCATCGGCGGCCCGACCACGGCGATCGCGAGCACCTGCCGTCCCGCGAACCGCGCCGACGGCTCCGGCCCGACGACCACCTCGATCCAGAAGGCAGCAGGATCGACACCGAGCTGATTCGAGGAGTACTGCAGTGTGAACAGCGTGGCGACCGGCGCCGCCAACGCTGCTGGGACCCCCAGATCGAGCTGCGTGACGATCACCGCGACGTACGCGAGCCCGAGCACGGTGCCCGCGAGCAGCGATCCCCGCCGGCCCGGGGAGCGACGCAGATAGACGAGTTCCTTCGCAACCGCGGCGCCGCCGGGCGAGCGAGGCAGCGGGCGGCGCCAGCCGCCGAACAACGCGGATTCACCGGCACCGGGCGCTCCGACAACGCCGCTGCTGCGGTCCGACGTCGACATGAGGCGACGCAGTTGGCGTGACCACACCGCGCCCGCCGCTGCGATGAAGACCCACAACGCGCCGAGCCGCAACGCGGCGTCGCCCCACTCGCGCCTCGCCGCAGCAACGATGGCGGCGCCTGCGGCGCCGGGCGGGGTCCACGCCAGCACGTCGGCCGCCGAGTCGAGCGTCGATCGGGTGACCAGGCGCGCCATCTGCACCGCGGCGAAGACGGCCGCCGCACCCACGACCGCGATCAGCGCCGCAACGTCGGCGCCGCGGCGGCTCCGACTCATGAGCGCCAGGGTCGCGGCGAGCGCGCGGCTCCCGAGCATCGCGACGCCGAGCGCGGTGAGCGCCGCGGGAACCGCGGCGACCGCCGATCCGAGCGACCCCGCCTGGACCGCGACGATCGCCGCGATCCAACTCGCGACGACCACCGGTGCCGGACCGATGAACCCCGCGACCACCTGCCCGAGCCACAGGTCGCGCCGCCCGAGCGGCAGCAGCACGAGCCGCATCGGATCGACCGTCTCGTCGACGCCGCCGCTGACGAGCGGCCCGAACCACCAACCGAGCACGAGGCCCGAGGTCGCCAGGATCGCCACCAGCTCGCGGTCGGCCGGTGCGAGCCAGCGACGACCGAGCACCGCGAACCCCACAGCGCCGAGCACCGCGAAGACGGCGGCGACCATCGAGACGATCGCGCCGAACAGCGCCCACGGGGACTCCGCGCTGCGGCGGAACCCGTTCCGCAACAGCCGGACCTTCAGCCGAGCGAAGGCTCGGAGCACCGCCGGGCCGTCACGCACCGTCGGCCGCCTCCCCGGCGTCGGAGCGGTTCAGCCACGACAGCGTCGACGACGCATCGGTGAGCCCGCCGACGGCGTCGATGAACACGTCCTCCAGCCGGCGCCCAGCCCGAACCTGCTCGATCGGGCCGGCGGCGACGACCCGGCCGTCGTGCACGATGGCGACCTGGTCGCAGAGGCGTTCCACCGTGTCCATAACGTGACTCGACCACACGACGGTCCCGCCCGCCCCGCAGAAGCGCTCCAGCACGGTCTGGATCGACCGAGCCGAGACCGGGTCGACCGACTCGAACGGTTCATCGAGGAAGAGCACTCGCGGCGCGTGGAGGATCGCCGCGGCCAGCCCGATCTTCTTGCGCATACCCGTCGAGTAGTCGGCGACCAGCACGTTGCCGGCGTCGCTGAGGCCGAGCACCTCCAGCAGTTCCCCGCTCCGGTCGAGCACCAGGTCCGACGCCAGGCCACGGAACACCCCGACGAACTCGAGGAACTCGCGGCCGGTCAGGCGCTCGAAGAGCGGCAGGTCGTCGGGGAGCGCGCCGAACCGGGTCTTGGCCGCCCTCGGATCGGACCACACGTGATGCCCGTCGATCCAGATGTCACCGTGGTCGGGTTCGAGCAGGCAGGTGCACATTTTCAGCGTGGTCGACTTCCCGGCTCCGTTCGGGCCCACAACGCCGTAGAACGACCCTCGCGGGACGTCGATGTTGACGTCGGCGACCGCGACCTTGGCGCCGAATCGCTTGACCAGGTGTCGCACGACCACGGCACGGTCGTCGCCGGGCAGTTCCCGGCCGTCGGTCATCGCCGAGGCCGGAGCGACTGGTACTCCGCTCGGCCGCCAGCTGCGACCTTGTTCAACCGCTTCGACAGGTGCAGCCCGTCGAGGACGAACTCGACCGCGCTCGCGACGACCGGCGCGGCCGCACCCTCGCCCACCAGCGAGCCGACCGCCGTCGCCAGCGCCGGAATCGATGCCGCGTGGGCCGCGACCGTTGCCGCGGGCACGTCCTCGCCGGTCTCCACCGGATCGGACTCCTCGATCGCCTCGACGATGTCGATCATCCACTCGGGCCGGGCGACCGAACGGAACACCGTCAGCACCGACGAGTTCACCAGGTGCTCCACGATGTCGCCGCCTCGATCGGTGTCGAGCGAGTCGATCTCGATCTTGCCGGCGGTCGATGCGGGCAGCGCCGCCAGGTCGGTGATACCCGGCACGGCCGGCGACTCGCCGGACCGCAGGCAGCGCCGCACGGCGCTTGCCACGAGCGACTCGTAGTTCGACACGGTGAGCCGCACCGACACGCCCGATCGCTGCGAGATGTGCGGGCTCTGCCGCGCCAGCTGGCTGAGCGTCGCGACGATCTCGCTCATGTACGCCGGCACCACCACGGGCGGATCGGAGGCGAAGGGGCGCGCCTCCTGCTCGACGATCGCGATCTCGGTGGCCGTGTCGAGCGGGTAGTGGGTGCGGATCTGTGCGCCGAACCGGTCCTTCAGCGGCGTGATCAGGCGTCCGCGGTTCGTGTAGTCCTCCGGGTTGGCCGAGGCGACGAGCATCACGTCGAGCGGAAGCCGCAGGAGGTAGCCGCGGATCTGGATGTCGCGCTCTTCCAGGACGTTGAGCATGCCGACCTGGATGCGCTCGGCCAGGTCCGGAAGCTCGTTGATCGCGAAGATCCCACGGTTCGTCCGCGGGATCAGGCCGAAGTGGATGGTCAGCTCATCGGCCAGGTCGCGGCCGCGCGCAACCTTCATCGGATCGACCTCGCCGATCAGGTCGGCGATGGCCGTGTCGGGCGTCGCCAGCTTCTCGCCGTACCGGCGCTCGCGGTGCACCCAGGCGATCGGTGTTGCATCGCCGAACTCGGCGACGGCCGCCCGGCCCGCAGCGGAGATCGGGTGATACGGGTCGTCGTTGACCTCCGACCCCTCGATGATCGGCATCCACTCGTCGAGCAGGTCGACCAGGCCGCGGATCATGCGGGTCTTCGCCTGCCCGCGCTCGCCCAGGAAGATCAGGTCGTGGCCGGCGAGCAACGCCACCTCGAGTTGCGGGATGACGGTGTCCTCGTAGCCCAGAACGGACGGCACCAACCGGTCCCCAGCGCGCATGCGGGCGACGGCGTTCTCGCGGATCTCCTCCTTGATCGGCCGCGACGCCCACCCGGACTCGCGGAGCTCGCGGATCGTGCGTGCCCGGGGGACGCCCGATCCCCCCGTGACCGTCGTCGTTGTCATCCGGCGAACGCTATCCCACGGCCTTCGGCCCGCCTCGCCGCTGCGATACCGACCGCCGCGGCGCGTTCACGCCGCGTGACATCACGCGGTGTGGCGCGGCGGGTAACGTTTGCGTATGACTGTGCGCGCACCATCCACCCATCGTCTCCGGCGGTTCGTCGCGACCGCCGCGGCCCTGGGCAGCCTCTTCGCCGGCCTCACCGCGTGTGACCCCGAAGTGCCGAGCCTCCCGCCCCTTGCATGGCAGGGCCCCGAGCTCTCCGCCGGCAACACCGGCGACGAAGTCACCCAGATGCAGGTGCAGCTTCGTACCCGGGGTTTCTGGCTGAACGACGCCTACGGCACGTTCGGCGAAACCACGCGACACGCGCTCGTCGCCTTCCAGAAGTACTTCGGCCTGCCGCGCACCGGTCGCCTCGATGAGCGCAGCCGATTCATCCTCGCGGCGCAATCCGCGAAGGTTGAGCCACGCAAGCCCGGCGCGGGCCGACGGGTCGAGGTCGACATCGCCCGGCAGGTGCTGCTCATCTCGCAGGACGGGGTCACGGTCTGGGTCCACGACGTGTCGACCGGCAAGTCCTCGACCCCCACGCCGCGCGGCTCGTACAAGATCCAGCGTCAAATCAACGGCAAGCGCATCTCGGCGCTCGGCCAGCTCTGGCGGCCGAAGTACTTCACCGGGGGCTACGCCCTCCACGGTTCGCCCAGCGTCCCGAACTACCCGGCGAGCCATGGCTGTGTCCGGTTGACCAACGCGTCGATCAACATGATCTGGGACGAGGACCTGGTCCCGATCGGCACGCCGGTCGTGCTCTTCTAGGTTCCCTCATGGCCCCGGCGCGCCGGGCCCACGCGAACGTCTCATGTCGACCGAGTCGTGCCCCCGTGAACAGCGGGGGCACGACCGCGTTCACCCTTGACTGCATGCCCCCTGCGCGATAGGGATGAGGGTGTTCGCGGGGGTCGCGAACACCTGCCGAGGAGGGCACTACAGATGAGAATGAACCGGGCACTCGCCCCGGTCGTCGGTCTGCTCGCGCTCGTTGCAACGGCCTGTCCGCCCGACCCGGGCCCAGGAACGACAACGACCACGACCAGCACCACGAGCACGACGACCACCACCACGCTGGCCGATGCCGACAACGACGGCTACAACACCGGATCCGACTGCAACGACAACGACGCGTCGATCAACCCGGGCCAAACGGTCGACACCCTCGGCGATGGGATCGACAGCAACTGCGACGGCCAGGACGGCGTCGCGACCAACACGGTGTTCGTGAGCACGGCGGGCACCGATGTGTCGACGTGCGGCGACATCGCAACCCCCTGCCGCCAGATCAACCAGGGCGAGATCCGCGCCATCTCGTTGGGCCGCACCCAGGTGCAGGTCTCCGAAGGTTCGTTCGACTCGTTCGTGCTTCTCGCCGGACTCGAGGTCGGCGGCCACTACAAGTCGTCTACCTGGCAGAAGGCCGGCGCCGGCAACACCGTGGTGAACGCCGCATTCGACGCCGGCGTCGACGGCACGGTCGCCATGCAGGCCGTGGGCATCACGGCTGCGACCAAGGTCGCCGATCTTCGCCTGGTCGGCACGACAGCGCCGGCCGGCAAGACCTCGTACGCCGCGATCGTCCGCAATTCGAGCGCCGCACTCGTGCTCGACACCGTGACCGTCGTCGGCGGCACCGGCGGCACCGGGAGCAACGGCTCGGCCGGCACCCCGGCGTCGGGCTCGCCCGCGACCGGCGGCGGCGCCGGCGGGAACGGCTTCGAGCCGAGCGGCACCTACAACAACACCGATGCCGGCGCCGGTGGCGCAGGCGCCGGTGGCGGCGGTGCAGGCGGCAAGGGCGGCGTGGTCGACCAGTCGACGAGCCTCTTCGGCAACCACGACTCGCAACCCGGCCAGGCCGGCGGCGCCGGCACCGGCGGCGCAGCGGGCGGCGCGGGTGGCACCGCCGACACGAGCGCCGATCCGTTCACCTGCGGAAACAACGGCCTCCCGACCCCCGGCGGCGCTGGAGCGGCAGGAGCAGCAGGAGCAGCAGGTTCGGCCGGTTCGGCCGGTTCGGCGTCGCTCGGCGGCGTGACCGGCGGCAAGTGGACCGTCGGCGGATCCGCGGCCGGTGGCACCGGCGGCGGCGGCGTCGCAGGCAAGCCCGGTGGTGGTGGCGGCGGTGGCGGCGCCTCCGACTGCAACAGCGATGATGCCGGCGCCGGTGGTGGCGGCGGCGGCGCCGGTGGCGCAGCCGGCGGCGCCGGCACCGGCGGCACCGGTGGCTTCGCCTCGATCGCTCTGCTGCTCGACAACTCGACCCCGACCATGACCGGCGTCAGCGTCACGCTCGGCACCGGCGGCAAGGGCGGCAACGGCGGCGCCGGTGGCGCAGGCCAGGCCGGTGGCGCAGGCGGTGCAGGCGGCGCAGGCTTCGAAGACGGCGGCGCCGGCGGCGCAGGCGGTACCGGTGGGGCAGGCGGTACCGGTGGCGCAGGCGCAGGCGGCGCAGGCGGCCCGGCGATCGGCATCCTCAAGGCCGGCGCCTCCAGCGGCTCGGCGACCTTCAGCGGTGGGGCCGGCGGGGCCGGCGGATCCGGTGGAGCGAACGGCCAGACCGGCTCGGTCGCCAACACGCACACCGTCTGAACGGGTTCGCCCGATCTGAACGAACGAACGGGAGCCGCCCTCACGGGGCGGCTCCCGCCGCGTCCCGACGGCCCGGACCGCGAAGGTCCCGGTGTCTAGGGTGGGCACGTGCAGTTGGACCTGAGCGGCGTGTGGCGCGCCACGATCGCCACCGACGACCTCCGCCGCCGGTACCACCTCGACGACTTCGACGACGCGGGCTGGGCCGAGGTCACCGTCCCCGGGCACTGGGCCGGCATCGACGGGATCGGGAACAGCGAGGGTCCGGTGCTCCACCGACGCACGGTCGAACGGCCCGACGGATCCGAGGTCGGGCCCGACGACCGATGGTGGATCGTCTTCGACGGCGTGATCTATCAGTCCGACGTGTGGTTCGACGGCACCTATCTCGGCGACACAGAGGGCTACTTCGCGCCGCACGACTTCGAGATCACCGAACTGTGGCGGACGCGCCGTGAGCACGTGCTCGCCGTCGAAGCGACCTGCCGCCGCATCGCGCCATCGGCGCCGCGACGCCAACTGACCGGGCTCCTCCAACCCGGCGATGACGGCGAGGCGAATCCCGGCGGCATCTGGCGGCCCGTGCAAATCGAACGATCGGGACCCGTCCGGATTCGCTCGCATCGGATGCTGTGCACATCGGCCGACGAGGGCTCGGCAACGCTCGCGATCGAGGCCGACCTCGACAGCGATATCGGACGCAACGTGACGATCCGCACGTCGGTCGCCGGCGCCGAACGAATCGAGGGTCATCAGCTCGCAGCGGGACGCAATCGGCTGAGCTGGACGATCACCGTCGACCGACCGGCTCTGTGGTGGCCGCACTCGCTCGGCGACCAACCGCTGCACGACGTTTCGCTCGAGGTTCGGACCGCCGAGCGGGCCAGCGACCGCCGCGTGCGACGAACCGGGTTGCGCCGCGTGACGATGCGGAACTGGATCACCTCGGTCAACGGCGAGCGCATCTACCTCAAGGGCATCAACCTGCTCCCGGCCGCGCCGTACCTCGACCTGGCAGGACCGGCGCTCCAACGCGACGATCTGGAGCGGGCGAAGGCCGCGCACCTCGACCTGGTGCGCGTCACCGGCCACGTGGCACCGACCGACACCTACGCCGCTGCGGACGAGCTCGGCCTGCTCGTCTGGCAGGACCTTCCGATGTATGGGCGCCTCCACCGCTCTGCGCGTCGCCACGCGGCGACGCAGGCGAGGGAGCTGGTGGATTCGCTCGGCCATCACCCGTCGATCGCGCTGTGGTGCGCGCACAACCCCGCGCCGTTGTCGAACCCGGCGCCCGGGTCGAACCACGAACGCACGATTACCACCTTCGTCGCCGGCGCAGAAACGGCGCTGCGCCGCCAGTTCCCGACGATCAACCGAACGGTGCTCGATCGCGCTGCGGCCCGTGCGCTGCGCCGCAGCGATTCGACGCGGCCGACGATCGCACGCTCGGGGCTCGTCCCCGGGCTGCCGACGCTCGACGGAACCGACAGCCACCTCTTCTTCGGCTGGTACCAGGGCGAGGCGCGCCATCTGGCCACGTTCTGTGCCGCGCTGCCGCGCATGGCCCGGTTCGTGTCGGCGTTCGGCGCGCAATCGGCCAGCGGGGCCGGGCCGCTGCGCGATCGGGTCGCACAGCGTTGGGTCGAGCGCTCGACCCCGCGCTCGGGCGACGAGCACGCCGACGCGTGGGCGGCAGCGACCCAGGACTATCAGGGCGAGCTGATCCGAACCTCCGTCGACACACTTCGACGCCTCAAGTACCGGCCGGGTGGCGGCTTTGCGGTGCTCGCACTCGCCGACACCGACGGCTCGGGCGGCTGGGGAGTCCTTGCGCAGGACCGAAGGCCCAAGCGTTCCTACGACGCACTCCGCGAGGCATGCCGACCGGTCGTCGCCATCGCCGACCCGCTCCCCCGGCACCTCGTCGCGGGGTCGACCCGCGTGGTCGACGTTCACGTGGTGAACGACCTGCGCACCACCGTGCGCGACGCCCGGGTGACCGCACGACTCCGCTGGCGCGGCGGGGAGCGCACGTGGAGCTGGCAGGGGGACGCTCCGGCCGATTCCGTGGCCCGCGTCGGCTCGCTGCAACTCGTCGTGCCCAACGATCCGGGCCCGATCACCCTCTCGTTGACGCTGCGCCACGACGCCGACACCTGCCGACGCGACCTGGCCGCAACGATCGTGGCCCCGCCCCACCACCTGTCCGAGCCGCCGCCGAGCGAGGAGCCCATTCCATGACCGACTCGGACGACGGGTTCCGCCAGCACCGCTTCGCACCGCCCCCGGGTTCGACCCGCGTGCTGCTCGTGCGCCACGGCGAGTCGGCCCCCGCTCACCCCGACCGGCCGTTTCCCGTACGCGACGGCCATGGCGATCCGCCGTTGCACCCGCACGGGCGCGCCCAGGCGGAACTGGTCGGTTCACGTCTCGCCGCCGAGGAGCCGATCGCCGCGATCTACGTGACGACCCTGCAGCGAACGCACGAGACCGCGGCGCCGCTCGCGGCCCGCCTCGGCCTCGACCCGATCGTGGTGCCGGAGCTGCGCGAGGTGCACCTGGGCGACTGGGAGGGCGGGCAACTGCGCGTTCGCGCCGCGACCGGCGACCCACTGGTCGCCGAGGTGATGCGTCGGCAGCGATGGGACGTGATCCCCGGCGCCGAGTCGGAGGAACACTTCGACGCGCGACTGCAGGTCGGGCTGGCCCGCGTCGTCGGCGCTCATCCCGACGCCACGGTGGTGGCCGTGGTGCACGGCGGGGTGATCGGCCAGCTCCTCAACCACGTCGCCGGCACCACCGGATTCACCTTCGCCGGATCCGACAACGCCTCGATCTCCGAACTCGTCGTCCACGGCGACCGTCAGATCCTCCGACGCTTCAACGACACCTCACACCTCGGCCCCGCCTGACCGTGAGGATGGTGAGCGGACGACGTTCCGAGCCCGGATCTCGTCGAACTCGGCCCGATTCACGACGAACAGATAGAGCGTGCGCTCGAGGCACGACGGCGCGACACGACCCGACCGGCCCGCATCGATGCCGTCGCCTCGGGGGTTTGGGACACCCGAGAGTCCGGCGGTAGCGTGCGACGCGAGAGCACTTCCGAGTGGGGAGAGACCCGCGTATGGCAAAGACGATGTCCCGGCCGGGCGCCACAGCACCGGTCGTCAATCCCCCGGCCGCCAAGTCGGCACCGTGGCCGGTCACGTTCTACCGATCGGCAGTCGGCAAGAAGTGGGTGATGGCCATCACCGGCCTCGGCCTGTTGGGCTTCGTCATCGCCCACATGATCGGCAACCTCAAGATGTATCTCGGCCGCGAGGACATCGACGCGTACGGCCATGCGCTGCGCACGCTGCTCCATCCGATCATGCCGAACGAGCTGGTCCTCTGGATCCTGCGTCTCGGCCTGTTCGCCATGCTCGTCGCCCACATCCATGCGGCGGCCACGCTCACCATCATGAACAAGAAGGCCCGGCCGGTCGGCTACCAGTCGCCCCGCCAGTACGTCGCCGTCAACTTCGCGTCGAAGTCGATGCGCTACACGGGTCTGATCGTCTTCCTCTACCTGATCTTCCACCTGCTCGACCTGACGATCGGCACCACGAACCCCGACTTCGTCGAGGGCCGCGTGTACGACAACCTCGTCGCCTCGATGAGCCGGCCCGCCGTCGCCATCGTCTACATCCTCTGCAACATCGCCATCGCCGTGCATCTGTTCCACGGCATCTGGTCGGTGTTCCAGAGCATGGGGCTCAACAATCCCCGCTACAACGTCGCCCGCCGCTGGGTGGCCATGGCGCTCTCGGGGATCATCCTCGTGGGCAACGTGTCCTTCCCGATCATGATCCTCGCCGGCGTCGTCCACTGAGCTGGGGAAAGGAACGTCTATGAGCCTTCAACTCGATTCCCGTATCCCCGGCGGCGCGCTGTCGGACAAGTGGGAGAACTACAAGTTCGATCTCAAGCTGGTGAACCCGAACAACCGTCGGAAGTTCACGGTCATCGTCGTCGGTACCGGCCTGGCCGGCGGCGCAGCGGCCGCCACGCTGGGCGAGCTCGGGTACAACGTCAAGGTCTTCACCTACCACGACTCGCCCCGCAGGGCGCACTCGATCGCCGCTCAGGGCGGCATCAACGCCGCCAAGAACTACCGCGGCGACGGCGACTCGATCCACCGTCTCTTCTACGACACGATCAAGGGCGGCGACTTCCGGGCCCGAGAGGCCAACGTCCACCGCCTTGCCGAGGTGTCGACCAACATCATCGACCAGTGCGTCGCGCAGGGGGTGCCGTTCGGCCGCGAGTACGGCGGCCTCCTCGACAACCGCTCATTTGGCGGCGCGCAGGTCTCGCGCACCTTCTACGCCCGCGGCCAGACGGGCCAGCAACTGCTCCTCGGCGCCTACCAGTCGCTCGCTCGGCAGATCCATCTGGGCACCTGCGAGCTCTTCAACAAGATGGAACTCGTCGACGTCGTGCTCAACAACGACGGCCAAGCCTGCGGCATCATCGCCCGCGATCTGCTGACCGGCGAGCTGTCACGTCATGCCGGCCACGCCGTCGTGCTCGCCACGGGCGGCTACGGCAACGTCTATTTCCTCTCGACGAACGCCAAGAACTCGAACGCGACGGCCGCGTGGCGCGCGCACCGCAAGGGCGCCGCCTTCGCCAACCCGTGCTACACACAGATCCACCCCACCTGCATCCCGCCTTCCGACGAGTTCCAGTCGAAGCTGGTGCTCATGTCGGAGTCGCTCCGCAACGACGGACGCATCTGGGTGCCGCGCAACGCGGATGACTGCGGCCTCGATGCGTCCGCGGTTCCCGAAGACGCCCGCGACTACTACCTCGAGCGCAAGTACCCAGCGTTCGGCAACCTGGTCCCCCGCGACATCGCCTCGCGCAATGCCAAGACGATGGTCGACCAGGGGCTCGGCATCGGGCCATTGCGCAACGGCGTGTACCTCGATTTCAGCCACGCGATCGAGCGGCTCGGAGCAGATGTCATCAAGGGGCGCTACGGCAACCTGTTCGACATGTACGAGCGCATCACGGGTGAAGACCCGTACAAGGTCCCCATGCGCATCTACCCCGCCACGCACTACACGATGGGCGGGTTGTGGGTGGACTACAACCTCCAAACCACCGTGCCGGGCCTGTTTGCGATCGGCGAGGCCAACTTCAGCGACCACGGCGCCAACCGGCTGGGCGCCTCGGCGCTCATGCAGGGGCTCGCCGACGGCTATTTCGTGCTTCCCCCCACGATGGCCGGGTTCCTCGCGCCGCGGCTCGGCGAGTCGCTGGTGTCGACCAGCGATCCGGTCTTCGAGCAGGCGGAGCGTGACGTGCGCGACCGCATCGACCAACTCATGTCGATCAACGGCACGCACTCGGTCGATCACTTCCATCGCGAGCTCGGCAAGTTGATCTGGGACCACTGCGGCATGGCCCGCAACGCTGCGGGGCTCGAGAAGGCCCTATCCGAGATCCCGGCGCTGCGCGCCGAGTTCTACAAGGACCTCAAGGTGCTCGGCTCCGCCGAGTCGGTCAACCAGTCACTGGAGAAGGCGCTGCGCGTGGCCGACTTCATGGAACTCGCCGAGCTCAAGGTCCGCGATGCGCTGCATCGTGAGGAATCGTGCGGCGGCCACTTCCGCGACGAGCACCAGACCGACGAGGGCGAAGCGAAGCGCGACGACGAGAATTTCATGTACGTCGGCGCATGGGAATGGGGCGGCTCCGACATCCAGCGCGACGCCGTGCTGCACAAGGAACCGCTCGTGTACGAGGCCGTCAAGCCGACCCAGCGCAGCTACAAGTGATCGGGAGCTGAGATGTCGACCAACATGTTGAACTTGACCCTGAAGGTCTGGCGCCAGGACGGCCCCAACTCGGCCGGCCGGTTCGAGACCTACCAGACCACGATCGCCGATGACGCCTCGTTCCTCGAGATGCTCGACTACGTGAACGAAGATCTGGTCGCTCGCGACGTCGAGCCGATCACCTTCGATCACGACTGCCGCGAGGGCATCTGCGGCACGTGCGGGCTGATGATCAACGGCCAGGCGCACGGCCCCCAACGCGGCACGGCGACGTGTCAGCTGCACATGCGCCAGTTCCGGAGCGGCGACACGATCGTGATCGAGCCGTGGCGCGCCGCGGCCTTCCCGATCATCCGCGACCTGATGGTCAACCGCGCGGCGCTCGACCGAGTCGTCGAATCGGGCGGCTACATCACCGTCTCCACCGGCGCGGCGCCCGACGCCAACATCACACCGGTACCCAGAGACGCGGCCGAGGCAGCGATGGACGCCGCCGCGTGCATCGGGTGCGGTGCCTGCGTGGCGGCGTGCCCCAACTCGGCCGGCCAACTCTTCACCTCGGCGAAGCTCGCCCACCTGAACCTGTTGCCCCAGGGTCAGGCCGAGCGGTGGTCGCGCAGCGAGGCCATGGTCGAGACGATGGAGCAGTACTTCGGGAGTTGCACGAACCACGGCGAATGCCAGGAAGCGTGCCCGAAGGAGATTTCCATCGACTTCATCGCGATGATGAACCGCGACTACCTGAAGGCGAAGTTCACGAACCGCCGTCGTGGCGGCCAGCGTAAGAGCGGATGACGGCCGCCGCTCGGCGACGGGCGGCGAACCACAGCCTGACCGCCTGAGAACACACGCAGCGCGGCGACGGCGCGCGCGGCGGAAACCGGGGGAGACTCCGCGGTGATCCGCCGATTCGGGAGGCCATCATGACCGAACCGTTCCGCACCGCGCTGACCATTCCGCATCGGTCCCGTCCGCATCGGTCCCGTCCGCATCGGTCCCGTCCGCAGCGGGCCCGCCGACGGCGCGCCGCTCACGTCGGCGTGGCGTTCGCAGTCGTGGGCGCGGCCACGCTCATGGGCTGCAGCACTCCGGGTCGCGTCGAACCGCGGTCCGCGTCGCCATCGGCGGAACAGCCGACGACCACCGAACGCCGCACCACCAACGCTCCGGCCCGGCCGACCACGCCGCCCGATGACAGCGGCGGCTCGTCGGGTGACCCGACCGGATCCCCCGACGAGCGCGACTCGTCCTCCACGACCGTGACCGGCGACGTCGCGGAACTGGGCCGGTGCGCCCAACTCATCCGCGATGTCGCCGAGGTATCGGCCGGCGCTCTCGGCGACCGGGCAGCGGGCGAGGCCACGGCGCGCCTCCATCGTGTTCTACCCGATGCCCTCGACACCGATCTCGACCACATCGTCGAGGCGCTCAGCGGCGTGCGACAGGGCGGGTTCTTCGGCGAGGACGGCGTGGCGACGGCCGAGACCCAGGATGCGGTCGCACGGGTCTCTCGATGGATCGCCCAGAACTGCGAGGCGTGAGCCGCCGCGTCACACCGGCGGCTGGTTGAACTCGATCCACCCCAGCCCCGAGCGACCGGCCGCATCCTGCACACGGCACAGCGCACGCGGGAAGCGCGACTCACGACCGTCCTCCGACACGAGCAGCACCGGCGACCACGCGATCGGCTCGACGTCGAGTCGATGCGGCCCGACCTCGATCGTGGCCCGCTCCACGAGTCCCTCGCGCCCGAGCCGCTCCGAGATCACGACCGAATCGAACTCCTCGAACGCGTCGCCGACCGCCGGCAGTTCGTAGCCGACACCCCACGAGTTGTCGGGAAAGAACCCGCCTGCGGTGTGCCACCGGCTGCCGTCGTCGAACCGCCCGGCAGACCAGCACCACGACATGGACCACCAGTCGCGGGCGGCACCCCACGAATGGTCGCGCTGGCCGAACCCGTCGATAGCGATCCGCTCCCCACCGAGGAGCACCTCGCCGCTCACCATGCAGGGGATCTCATAGCGCGGTGTCACCGGCGGCCACAGGTACGCGGCGCGGTCGGTGGTCCATTCCAGTTCGAACCCGAACGGCACGATCTCGCCCCTCGGCGACCGATACATGTCGGCGGGATCGTCCACGACAAGACCGAACGACTCGAGCGAGAGCGTCAGGCGATCCAACGGTTCGTCGATGACGTGATCGGCCCACAGGCCCGGACCCCGGAGCTCCAGCGACGACGCGGATGCCGGCAGCGGAACATCGTGTTCGACGACCGTCACGAGCGACCGATCCGGGCCGACCAGGCACGCCCAGTACCACACGACCTGTTGAGCCGGCAGGAAGCCGACGCGGACGTACCCGCCAAGCGAGCCGTCGGGTTGGAACCAGTCGAAGTAGTACGACTCATTCCAGAGCCGTTCGGGCCCGGGTTGGTGTCGTCCTTCGTCACGTGCGGCAGGGCGGGCCATCGGCACTCCTCTCGTCCGAAACCGATCTCGGAGCGGTGCCGGTAGTCTTCCATCGATGCTGCACTACCTCTCGGCGGAGTGGTTGGAGGCGGCGGCGGCCGCGCTGCAACGCGTCGTGCTCGACCCGCCGGCGACCGAACCGTTCGAACTCGAAACCGTGGTCACGCGGCACGGCACCGGACCGCCCTGCGACGTCGCCCGCGAGGGGGCGGTCGGGGCCGCCGCCGAGACGATCGACGGCACGACCACCGACCACGACGTGAACTACCTGTTCCGCTTCCGCGGCGGGAACGTCGCGCTGATTCCTCACGCCGCGGCCGACGCCTCGCTGCCGAGGGCGCGCATCTCGCAATCGATCACCGTCGCCGAGGACATCGCAGCCGGACGACGCAGCGCGCACGAGGCGTTCGCGAACGGCGACGTCCGCCTCGGCGGCGACATCGCCTTGCTGAGTCGGCACGCCGCGCTGCTGTCGGCGATCGATGACGCCCTCGCCGAGGTGCGCTCCCGAACGGTGTTCTCCTCGTGAACGCGCGCCGACCCCATCTGGTGGTGCTCACGCCGTCGGCCGACGGGTACGGATCCGACCGCGCCGTCGTCGCGGCGCTGCCGGCGATGTTGCGTTCCTTCGACGTCACCGTGATCGCTGCGGTCGACGGCCCGATGCTCGACGCGGCGCGAGCGACGGGCGCCCGGGTCGAGGTGACTCACGACTTCGCGCTCCGGCGGCGGTTCTTCACCCCTCAGGGATTCGTGCCCGCCGCCGTGCGCGTCGCCGCCGCACTGGCGCACCTGCGACGGGTACACCGGCGCCACCCCATCGACCTCGTCTACGTGAACACCGTCGCAGTGGCGCTGCTCCCCGGGCTCCGCCTCGCTGTGCCTGCGCCGGTGGTCGTCCACGTGCGCGAGGTGCCGCGCACGAGCGGCCGACTCAACCGCGTGCACTTCGGCGTGATCGATCGCGTCGCGACTCGGGTCGTGTGCAACTCGACCTTCACGGCCCGCTTCGTCGGCGAGCTCACGCCCTCGCTGAGCGACCGGTGCGTGATCGTGAACGACGGTGTGCAGGCACTGCCCGCAGCCCTGCCGCCATCCGATGATGGGGTCCTCGATGTCGTGTGCGTCGGCCGGCTCCATCCGCAGAAGGGCCAGTCCGTGCTGATCGACGCGGCGGCGCTCGCCACGAAGGCGGGCCACCGTTGGCGGGTGCATCTGTGGGGCGACGCCCTCCCCGAACACGCGGAAGTCGAGGCGGCGCTGCACGAGGCAGTCGCACGCCACGGGCTCAAGGACGTCGTGGTCTTCCACGGGTACAGCTCCGATACCGCGTCGATGTACGACTCGATGGACGTCGCGGCGATCCCGTCGACCTGGCCCGAAGGGTTCTCCCTCGTGACGGCAGAAGCGCAGATGGCATCGCTCGGCGCCGTCGCGACCGGCCCGGGTGGACCCGACGACATCATCGTCGAGGGTGTGACCGGCAGAGTGGTCGGGTTCGATGACGCCGAGGCGCTGTGGCACGCACTCGCCGAGGCCCAGGATCCGGCCGTTCGTGACCGCTGGGGTCGAGCGGGCCGGGAGCGGGCGATCGAGCGATTTACGGTCGAGCGCTACTCAGCTGCGCTGGTCGATCAGCTGTCCGACGTGCTGTCGGCCTGACCGGACGCCGGCGGGCCTCGCGGCGTCGCTCCGCCAACTCGCGCTGCGCGACCCCGACCCACGCGGCGGTCACCAGTAGCCAGATCGTCGAGACGCCGGCGCCCGAACCGAGGCCCTCGGTGGTGAAGGCGTTGACCACCTGCGTCACCATCACACCCGTGAGCAGCGCGACGTCTCGATCGCCGTGACGCCGCAGGCGCGCCAGCGCCGCGAAGAGCGAGACGATCGCGGCGAGCCAGAGGAACCCACCGATCAGCCCCGTGTCGACCAGCACGTTCACATACGCGTTGTGGGCGCCTCCGAGTCCGATCGCCTCGAAGAACAGGCCCCGTGACGATGTCATACCCCATCCGAGCAGCGGCCGGCGGCCGATCAGGTCGAAGGCCAACTCCCAGAGCGGCAGGCGGCTGTTGAACGACTTGAGCGACTCCGCCGATTCGCCGCGCTCCGCGTACGCGATGATCGGGTTGAGGAACAGCACGGCGCTCACGGCGACCCCGAGCACGCCGACCAACAGCCCCGGAACGCGATCACGGCGTCGCATCGACAGGCCGGCCACCACGAGCAGGCCGACGAACGCCGCTCCCACCGAACCGCGAGTCTTCGTCGCGAGCAGGCCGCCGCCGCAGACCACGAGAACGAGCACGTAGGCCCACGGCGCCCAACGCACCGTGCCGGCGCCGAGCAGATGTCGCTCGCCGCCGCGGAACAGGTACGCCACAGCGATCACCACGGCGATCGCCAGGATCGCGGCCGCGACGACCGAGTGCACGGCCATCCAGTTGAAACGATCGGCCTGAAGCTCGGAGAACGGCACGCGCCACACCGCGCCGATGCCGACCGACACCGTCGACAGCACCAGGTAGCCGTGTGCGACGAGGTGCATGTCGGGCCGCGTGGAGCTGGACGCGACGGCCATGCAGAAGACCAGCATCACCATCAGCTGTGCGGCGCGCACACCGCCGAGCTGGGGGTACAGGCTCCAGAGCACCGAGACGACCTCGGTGGCGACCCATCCGCGAATGAAGAACTGCACCGCGGTAGGACGTCGGAACCGCGGCGGGTTCGCGATGTCGAGCGCCAGCCATAGACCGATCACGGCGTACACGCCCACCTCGAGGAGGATCGCGAGATCGAGCGAGCCGCCGAGCGACCCCGACAGTTCGCGGCGACGCCACTTGTAGTCGCTCGCGACGATCATCGACAGCACGCTCACGAGCACGAAGATCGGCCGCATTCGCTGGGTTCGGCCGTCCCAGAGAGCCGAGGGCGCGGGCGCCTCCCCCCGCACCATGCGCAGCACCAGTTCGGGGACGGGTACCTCGCCGGACCGCCACAAGACGATCACGGGGACGATCGAACCGATCGCCATGCCGATCGTCATGACCACCGGCACCGTGTCGACGCGTCCCGCGGCCACGGCGGCCCACGTGAGTAGGAGCACGAGGAGCGCGTCGACCACCCGACCCCAGAACACGAAGCGGGTGTGGCGCAGCGATGTCAGGGCGTTGACCAGGGGGATGTTCGCGCTGTACCCCACCGCGAAGATGCACCAGGCGACGATCATCCCGGTGGGTACGGCGCCGGAGTCGTTCGCCTTCTCGACAAATCCGCGCAGCAGGAAGGCCGACGGGATCGCCGCCACCGCCAGCCCGGCCGAGGCTGCCATCACCCGGCCCACGAGTCCCATGTCGACACCGGAGTGACGGTGACGCCGGGCGAAGTACGGAAGGATGAAGCCACCGAACCCGTTCGACGCCGTCATGATCGGCGCCACGAGCAACCGGCCCGCCTCGAGCAGGCCGAGCGTCGCGGTCGACGTCAGCGCCGCAACGATCACCCGCGAACCCAGCATCGAGAGTGGCCGCATTCCGAGCTGGCCCGAGCGCCACAACGAGAAGGACGCGAGTTCGCGGAACTCGGGCTGAACCCGCGGCCCCGGCCGCAGCTCCGATGCCGGCAGTTGCACCACCGACGCGGCGATGGCGGCGAGCGAGCCAACCAGCATCGCTCCCACGAGCCAATCGATCGTCAGGCGGCCCGTCACGACGACCACGGACGCGGTGACGATCGCGGCGAGCGCGTACACGGCATCGTTGATCGCCAGGGCGACGAACTCGAACCGGGCCATGAGCAACCGGCGCCCGGTCTCCTCGACGACCCACGCAACGAGCGACAGGCCGAACAGGGAGGATGACGCCGGGCTCATACCGGCAAAGACGACCCCACCGATGAGGCCGAAGACGCCGGACGCGACCAGCGCGATCCAAAAGACGCGCACCAGCGCCCGCCGAATCGGCGGGTGATGCCGATCCACGAGCGCCAGTGGGTCGCCCACCCAACCGGTGTGCAGCGCTGTTGCGGTGACCTGCAGGCCGCCGGAGAGGATCGCGAAGGTGCCGAGGCCGGCGGCACCCAGCTTCCAGAGCGCCAACCACTGCAGGACCAGGCTCGATCCGGCGACGATGCCCTGGCTGCCGATCGCGGCGAGCGCGCGGGTGGCGTTGGAGCGCACGCCGCCGATGTCGTCGCCGGGGGTCTGCTCACCCGCTGCGGGCGCTGCGTCCGCGCCCTCGAGCGTGGCGGTCATCTCAGGCGCCGCTGCGTCGGCCGGCGTCGATCATCACGAAGCCGAGGCGCTCGGCTCCGAGGAAGCTGAGCTGCCGACGAGCACCAACCAGCGTGTTGGTCGACATCCCGGGCTTCACCGCGACGATCACCCCGTCGGCAAGCTGGCCGACCGCCGTACCGGTCGCCGAGGCCAACAGCGGCGGCGGGGCGATGAGCACGAGGTCGTAGCGCGATCGCAGCGACCCGATCACGCTCTCGGCACGATCCGCTCGGGCGAGGGCGGCGAGCTCGGTCGTGCGGTCGCCGGGGCCCATCACGTGAAAGACGGCCTCGCTGAGGCCCGGCGCGAACCCGAAGGAGATGCGAGCGGTGACCTCGTCCTCGGCGACCTGGCCGCCGAGCAGTTCGGCGAGGCCGGGGCCCTCGGACAGGCCGACGAGCCGGCTGGGAGAATCGGCAGCGTGGTCGGCATCGATCAGCAAGACACGCTTACCCGCCCGTGCCGCGACGAGCGCCGTCTTGACCACCGTCTCGGCATATCCGTCGATGCCCGTGATCGCCACGAACATCGCGACGCCTCGGTCGAACAATGCCGACAGGTTCGAGGCGACGAGCATGAACTCCGGTGCCGGCACCGACAACAGGTCGAGGTCCGCACCGGCGTCTTCGATGTTCACCTCGCCGAGGACCGGCAGATCGAGCAGCTCGGCGACGTCGTCACTGCGCTGTGCGATCGGCGCACGGTCGGCCCGGAACCAGGCGATGACCAGGGCGATGATGAACCCGAGCGCGCCGCCCACGAACGCGTTGCGGACGAGTTGAGCGATCAGCCCCGAGCCCTCGACGGTTCGAGCCGGATCGAAGAAGTCGACGCCGTCGCCGAACAACGACAACGACGTGGCGATCGCGCTCTCGCGCTGATCGAGCGCCGCGAGGCGCGACGTGGCGCTCTCGAGCGTCGCCGCCCGGACATCGGGATCGTCTTCCTCGGCGCCGGCCTTTGCGATGCGGTCGAGCAGAGCCACCCGCTCACGCTCGATCGCCGACGTCGTCGCTGCAGCCTTCGACGCAAGGTCGTCCTTGGTGACGCTGCGGTACGCCGCCGCCAGCTCGGTGACCGCTCGCGTCGAGTCGGATGCCGACGAGAGCGAACAGCTGAGCACCAGCGTCGTCGACTCGGGCACCGCCGAAACCGAGCAGGCGTCACGGAGCTCACCAGTGGTGACGCCCTTCCCCATCGCCTTGGCGGCGATGCCCAGCGCCGTCGACGACGAGGCGACCTCCATGCGGTCCGCCACGTAGCGAGTCGCATCGAGCTGCTGGGACCCACCGCCGCTGAGCACCGCGGTGCCCCGCGGGTCGACGAGGGTCATCCGAGCCTCGGCCGCCGGGGTCGACGGCTGAACGATCGTGAACAGTGCGGCGAGCACCACGCCTGCGACCGTCAGCGCGGCGACGAGGACTCGATACCGCCGGGTAGCGGACAGCAGACCCGGCGAATCGACGGGCGGCTGAGGTTCGGACGCGAAGACCATGGACTCTGTTTCGGCCCCGATTGTCCGAAGTTGAGGATCAGCGACCGCCGCCGAGCACCGACCCACTCAGCGTTCGTACGAGCACCGAGAGGTCGTTGCGCAGCGTGACGCGGCCCAGGTAGGGCAGGTCCTCGTCGACCGTCTCGAACAGCATCGCCCCGCTCTGACGCAGCGTCACCTGCCATTCGCCGGTCAGACCGGGAGCAACGAGGTACCGCGGGTGGTACCGCAGGCCCTTCTCGTCGGCCACGGTCGACAGCTCGGGGCGGGGGCCCACGAGCGACATGTCGCCTCGCATGACGTTGAGGAGTTGCGGCAGTTCGTCGATGCTGTACTGACGCAGCAGGCGGCCGATCCGGGTGTGGCGTGGATCGGTGTCGGACTTGTGAGTCACACGACGGTCGGGACCGTCGATCGCCACGTGCAGCCGGCGGCGGCTCGGGCGCATGGTGCGGAACTTCAGCATGTCGAAGTCCTGCCCGTTGAGGCCGACGCGCCGCTGGCGCAACACGATGGACTCGCCGGGAAACGCGAACCGCAGCGCCACGAACACACCGAGCATGACCGGCGCGGCGACGACGAGCACGCACGACGTCAACGCCAGGTCGAACAGGCGCTTGCCCCGCCGGGCGTACCACGAGGTCGGCGCCGCGTAGCCAGGGGGAAAGCCGCTGGCGGTCGCGGGGATCGTTGGAGCGACCGCGACCGGAGCGGTTTCGGCGTCGGGAAGCGACGGGGACGGCGCAGGGAGCGAGGGCCGTGTCGCCGCGACGGGCACGAGGAGCCGAGGGGTGGTCGACGTGGGAATCGTCGCCGCCGCACCCGGCGTTGCCTCTGAGTCCTGCGGGAGCGCAGGCTCGGTCAGACGCATTCGCGCTCTGCCAATGGGATTCGTTGGGGCGACGTGGCCGGGCGCCGCCGCGCTCCGACCACCTGCCGAACTGATGGCTGTCACTGTGTTGTCCGCCTGAAGAGTTTGCTCCCGGGGAGGGAAGCGTTCCGCCGTTGCTCAGAGCATCGACCGAAGCCCGCGCGTCGGTCGATGAGTCGGGAGTGTCATCGCGGTAGAGCAGATGTGCTCAGCCGGGGTCGACATCCCAAGTCGTTCGCATGGTAACAGGTCGTCGGGACCGTGCGACCAAGTGGAGCAACTCGCGGTAGGCATCGGTCACACCCGACACCGAGTACACCTCGGCGGCCCGCCTGGCGGTCGCGTCGCGCGCTGCGGCGTCGGCCTCCTGAGTTTCGGCGAGCACCGCGCCGATGACGGCTGCGAACCGCTTCGGACCGTCGTCGAGGCGGAAGTAGCCGCCGTCGGGGCCGAGCGTCTGCCGGTTGAACGAGTTGTCGAGGGCGCAGATGCGGGCGCGAACCCCCATTGCCTCGACCAGGCTCGGATTCGTTCCGCCCACCGAGTGACCGTGCACGTAGACGCTCGCGTGGTGGACGAGGTTGAAGAACTCCGCCCGGTTGCCGATGTGGCCGAGCACCCGGATTCGGTCGTCAGATGCGGCCAAATCGAGCACGCGGTTGGTGACCGGCGAGTCGTAGTTCGCGGTTCCGAGCACCACGAGCGGCACGTCGATGTCGGAGGCGTGGAACGCCTCCGCGACGGTGTGGATGTTGTTCTCGGGGTTGTGGCGTCCGCCGACCAGCACGTAGCGGTACGGCGTGAGATCTCGGTCGTCGAGGAAGGCCGTGTCCGCCACGAACTCGACCGGCGGGACGCAGTACGGGATGACCGTGGAGTCGGCGTGGAACTCGTCGCGATAGATCGCCGCCATCGCCTCGCAGTCCGCTACCAACGCTGTCGCGCATCGTCCGGCGATCCGGGCCGACCGGTGGAACACTTGCTTCGCTGTGCCACCCCACTTGTCGCGCAGCCACTCCTGCCCGTCGGTGTTCAGCAGCGTGGGCTGGCGGGTGTACCGCCCGATCGCGCAGTAGGCGGCGTTCGCCACGTTCACCACGAGCACGACGTCGTGACGGGCGAGTCGGGCAGCGACCCCAGCGACGAGACCGTGTGTGAGCGTGTTGAAGTTCTTGCCGGGCAGTGCGGGAAGGACGCGTCGGCGCACGCCTTCCCACTCGCTGTTGTCCATGCCGTCGCCGGGCCGGCAGTACATCGTCACCCGATCGCCACGCCGCACCAGCTCGGGAAGGAGCGTTGTGAGAAACGTCTCGTAGCCCGAATAGGTCGACGGCACGCCGCGCGCGCCGTAGACGCCGATGTCCAGTCCCGAACTGCCCACCACTGCTCCGCTCATGGCCGGGCACTCTATTGGCACCGCTCCTCAACACCACTCCCAGCGCACAACACTGGGCCTTTTGGACTGTGTCGCCACCGCCCGCGGTGATTAGACTGGAACTCGGCGGAAGTATCTGAGTCGGCTTGGGCTCAGAGAGTGGTTCATGAAATGCCCATTGTGGTGGGCGCGGTGCATGTCCACGATTCGCCCGTGTGCAGCGCCCTCATGGCTGCACCCAGCGGGAACAAGGCGGATGACAACATGACTCTGGCGGACTGGCTACCCCGAAGGGGAGCTGTAACGACTTTGCGTCGCCGAACGACTTCGGCGATCGCAGCATTGGCGCTGACCGGCGCAGCCCTTGTGCTTCCCCAGGCGCTGGGGATGCCTGCCGCCGCGGCCGACCCGCCGGCTGTCGCCGACCCGGGCGTGCTGCCCGAGGTCGATCTCGACTCGCTGGTCGCCACCCCCGTCAGGCAGTGGGGCGTCGTGGGCACCGGCACGTCGAATACCGCGCCCAAACCACACGTCTGGGACTTCGCCGAGATCGGCAACACCATCTACGTGGCCGGCACCTTCACCGGGGTGCAGGAGAACGGGGACACGCCGGCGACTCCGGTGTACGCCCAGCCGTACCTCGCCGCATTCGATCGCGATACCGGCGCGTGGCTTCCAACGTTCGCCCCGGTCATCAACGCGACGGTCATCACCCTCGAGGAGGCCCCGAACGGCAAGCTCCTCATCGGCGGCGAGTTCACCTCGGTCAACGGCGTCGCTCGCGCGGGGCTCGCCATGCTCGACCCCGTGACCGGAGCAACCGACCCGACCTTCGCTGCATCGGTGGAAGGGTCGCCAACGAGCGTTCGCGAGATTCTGCTCGTCGGCAACCAGATCTACATCGCCGGCCAGTTCTTCTACGTGAAGGTCAACGGCACGAACTACTGGGTCTGGAATGCGGCCCGGCTGAACGCACTCACCGGCGGAATCGACGGGTCATGGGTGCCGCAGTTCTCCGGTGGCCTCTGGGATCTCACGATCGACCCGAGCCGCGGCCGAGTGCACGCCGTCGGCTTCTTCACCTCGGTCAACGGACAGCCGGGCACGGCGCGCATGGCGACCGTGACCGAAGCGACCGGAGCCTCGGTTCCCGGTCTCACCCCCTTCGAGAACAACACGACCGGCCAGCGCGACACGGTCGCGATCGCGTACGCGAACGATCGGATCTACGTGGGCGGCGCCCAACACATCCTTCAGGTGCTCGACGCGAGCACCAACGAACGGATCGGGTTCTCGACCACCGGCATCGGGTGCAACACGTTCAACTTCGACGCCTGCGGCACGTTCATGGCCGGCGGCGACTTCCAGGTGCTCGAGGTCTCCGCCGGCGGCAAGATCATCGGCGGCTGCCACTGCTTCCGTTCGACCGAGGGCGGCTGGAACGACCCGTCGTGGCTCGGCCAAACCCACTACAACTCGTTCACCGGGCAGCGCACCGACAACCGCGTCGCGATCGCGTACAACACGTCCGACTCCACGCCGTCCAGCACGTTCGTGCCCGGACTGAAGGCCAACTACTACGGCACCTGGGCCATCCATGTCGATGCGAACGGCTGCTACTACGTCGGCGGGTACTACACCCGCACCGAGGCCGGCGCCTGGCTCGGCGGGTTCGGTCGGTTCTGCAAGGCCGTCGCCGACCCGGCGAATGTCGCGGTCGTCGCCGCCAACGCGGGCGCGTCGGTGTCGTGGACGGCGCCGACAAGCCAACTCCCGATCGCCTACTACAAGGTCTACCGAAACGGAACCTTCGCCGGAGACACCACGTCGACGAGCTACGGCTTCTCGAACATCGCGACCGGCGCGACGACCTTCACGGTTCGCACGGTCGACGTCACCGGGCGCATGTCGACCGGCGTCACCGTGAACGCGACGGTTCCCGGAGCCGACACGCAGGCTCCCGGCATTCCGCCGTCGCTGGCATCGAGCATCAACGCACCCGCCGTCACCCTGAACTGGGGCGCTTCCAGCGACGACCAGGCCGTGAAGGAGTACATCGTGCACCGCGACGGCGTGTACCTCGGCGCGACAGCGGCGAACGCTCGCACCTTCACCGACCCCACCCCGTCGAGCGGCAACCGCAGCTACCAGGTGCGGGCCCGCGACTTCGCCGGCAACCTCTCCGATCCGGCCACGCTCGTCGTGACCGTTCCCGGCCCGGCCGACACGACCGGGCCGCAGACACCCTCGGGCAGCGGGTCGGTCAGCGGCAGCACCGTGACGCTCAACTGGGGCGCCGTCACCGACCTTCCCAACCCCGGCGGCTCCGGGCTCTCCGGCTATCTCATCCACCGCGACTACCAGTTCATCAAGTTCGTGCCGGGCGGCACGCTCACGACGACCGACGTCGGGGTGGCGAACGGGACGCACCGCTACGAGATCCGCGCCGTCGACCTGAACAACAACTATTCGGCGCCTTCCACCCCCGTGCTGCTCACGGTCGGCGCAGCCGACACGACCGGGCCGCAGACACCGTCCGCGACCGGCTCGGTCAGCGGCAGCACCGTGACCCTCGGCTGGGGCGCCGTCACCGACCTCCCCAACCCCGGCGGCTCCGGCCTATCCGGCTATCTCATCCACCGCGACTGGGTGTTCGTGAAGTTCGTCCCCGCCGGAACACTCACCTGGGACGACCTCGGTGTCAGTTCCGGTCAGCACCGCTACGAGGTGCGTGGCGTCGACCTCGCCAACAACTACTCATCCCCATCGACCCCCGTCATCGTGACGGTGCCGTAGGAACAGCGTGCCGAGCCCCGCAACCCGTCAGCTCACCCACAGTGTGCGACCTCACCGTCGTGCGCGGTGGGTGGTCGCCTGTGCATCGCTGCTCGTGACCGTCACCGGGTCGGGCTGCAGCGACGACGCCACGGCGAACGCCGCCGAGCGCGGTGCCGCGACGACCGCGGGAGCGACAGGACCGACCGCTCACACCGGAGCAGACGCCTCGACCGGCTCGACCGGCTCGACCGGCTCAACGGGAGCGACCGACGCAGACGGAACGGCCGGCACGCCAGCCACGAACGGGGCGGGCGCACCCTCGCCGGCTGCGTCTACCCCGCCGTCCGTCGGTGATCTTCCCGATCCGGCACCGGGGGTCGCTGCGGACGCCCCGCTCGCTCCGGCGGCGTCGGGCCTTCCCGCCGGATCCCCGACGAATTCGCGCGGTGCAGCGATCACGCTCGACGAGACAGCCCTGCTCGCCTGTGCGAACAACCAGTTCGCGTGGGTGTTTCTGCGCCAGGGCGACCGGCCGCGGGCGGAGGCATCGCTGACGGTCGCCGCCGCCCGAGCCGAGGCCAGCGCGATCGCCGAGATCGCATCGCAGGCGGTGCAGCTCCGCACCGCCGCCACGGCGACCGAGCCCGGCGCCACGGTCGACGCGTTCCTCGATCTGTGCACACAGCGGGGCTTCGAAGCATGACGCAAGAGTCCGTGGGCGAGAGTCAAGCCGGGTTTGCAGCCGACCTGGCGCGATTGAAGAACCATCAGAAGTCGCGCAAGGGTGCGCCGCTGTACTCGCTGTACATCAACCGGCCGATCGGCAGGTACATCGCCGCGGCGGCAGCGACGTTCGGCATGACCCCGAACCAGGTCTCGATCATCAGCGCGTTCATTTCGTGGACGGCGATCGTGCTCGCGGCCGCGCTCCGGCCGACCCCCGCAACCGCGGCCCTCGTCGTCGTGCTTCTCCTGCTCGGGTACGCCGTCGACTCGGCCGACGGCCAGCTCGCGCGGCTGCGCTCGGGCGGCAGCCTCGCCGGCGAATGGCTCGACCACTGTCTCGACGTGGTCAAGGTGTCGGCGTTGCACCTCGCGGTCCTCATCTCCGCCCAGCGATTCGATGCCGACCTCGGCGCCTGGCCCCAGGTTGCGGCGTTCGCGTTCGAACTCGTCGCCGTGACGGGATTCTTCACGTTCATCCTTACCGAACAACTGCGACGACGCGCGCCCACCGCGCCAGCTCCCACCAGTCCTGGCGGGATGTGGCGGGTTCTCATGCTGCCGACCGACTGGGGTGTCCAGTGCCTCTGGTTGATCGTCCGGCCGGCCTCGACCCTGTTCTTCGTCGGATATGGCGCACTGGCCGCAGCCAACGGCGTGCACCTCGTCGCGGCGACGGTCCGGCGCTGGCGCTGGTTCAGAGATGTCGACCGGAGGGAAGAAGGGATGGCATTGCCATGATCACCGGATACGTTCCCGGCGTGTACGACATGCTTCACCTCGGCCACCTGCGCATCATCGAGGAGGCGGCCGCTCGCTGCGATCGCCTGATCGTCGGCGTGGTGACCGACGATGCAGCGATGGCTATGAAGGGCCGCCAGCCGGTCATCCCCTTCGATGAGCGAATCGCCCTGGTGGCAGCGCTGCGCATGGTCGACGCCGCGGTGGCCGACGTTGGTCCCGACAAGCGCATCGCATGGCGGGCGCACCGCTTCGACGTGCTGTTCAAGGGCGACGACTGGCAGGGCACGCCCAAGGGCGATCGGCTCGAGGCCCAGATGCGCGAGATCGGTGCGACGGTGCGCTACCTGCCCTACACCAAGGGCGTCAGCAGCTCGGTCCTTCGCCCGCGTCGGTATCACCGCGTCGGCGACTCGGTGACCGCCGACGTCACGCCGGACCCCGTCGCCGCGTCGGGGAACCGACCGTCGACGATCCGCTGACCGGGTGCGCCCCGCGCGGGGCGCCGATCCGGCAGGATGAGCAGCGATGCCCGAGTTGCCCGAGCTCCGAGTCCACGCCGAGCGGTTGGCACGATCCCATAGCGGCTCGGTCCTGGAGCGGTTCACGCCGTTGTCGTTCACCGCGCTCAAGACGTTTCAGCCCGACCCGGCAGCGGCCGTCGGCACGGCGCTCACGGCGGTACGCACCCGAGGCAAGTACCTGATCGCCGAGTTCGGCGACCTCGCGTTCATCGTTCACCTCATGCAGGGTGGCCGCCTGACGCCCGAGACGGGGCGGGCCCGCAAACCCCGCGGCGGCCTCGCCCGCTGGGAGTTCGACGGGGTTGCGTCGTGGCTGCTCACCGAGGCCGGGCACGAGCGGCGCGCCGGCGTGTGGGTGGTAGCGGGCGAGACCGAGGGGAACGAGCCGCTCGACGGGCTCGGCCCCGACGCCGATTCGGTGGACGAGGCCGCGCTGTCGGCGATCTTGGCCGCCGCTGGTGGCGCCCGCCTGCACGGGGTGCTGCGCGACCAACGCAGGATCGCCGGGATCGGCCGTCGCCTCGCGAACGAGATCTGCTGGGCCGCTGAGCTCTCGCCGTTCGCTCCGTCCGCCCGACTGGAGTCCGAACAGCGCTCGGCGCTGCTCGCCGCCATCCAGCGATGCATCGGCGCGTCGATCGAGGACGAGGCGACGCGCGACACGATGGCGAGATCGGCCGAACGGCTGGCGGCCGTTCATCATCGGTCGGGCGAGGCATGCCTTCGCTGCGGCGATGTGCTCCGACAGGTGTCGTACAACGCGTACGAGGTCGACTACTGCGCCGCCTGTCAGACCGGCGGAAAGGTGCTCGCCGACAACACCACGTCGAAATTTCTGAGGTAATCACGTCGCGCTGAGCAGCTCCCACAGGTGGGACTCCAGAAGGGAGTCCCAAGTAGCCGAGGAGCGAGCACAGCACATGGCGGTGAGGCGACAGTCGAACGTTCGCACGGGCACAGGCACGCGGTTCGGGCGTGCCGCGATCTACGCCCGGATCTCGTTGGACAAGGTCGGCGAAGCCGCCGGTGTCGGCCGACAGATCGACGTATGCCGCCCCGAGTACGAACGCCTGCTCAACCTCGTCCGGCGGCGCGAGATCGACGTGATCGTTGCGTACCACCCAGACCGGCTCTATCGACGGCTCGCTGACCTGGTCGAGCTGACGAAGGTCGTCGCCTCTGCCGGTGTAGAGATCCGAACCGTCGCTGCCGGTCACGTCGACCTCAACACGGCGAGCGGCCGGTTCACGGCGCAGGTGCTCGGTGTAGCAGCCGAGCACGAGTCCGCTCGGATCGGTGAACGCGTCAGCGCCAAGCACCGCCAGAACGCCGAGCGCGGCAACGCCCACGGCGGGGGCCGCTCCTACGGCCACCGGCGAGTGGCACAGCGGTGGTCGGCGAGGCGAACTCGGAGCCGATCCTCGACCGGGCGACGTGGGAGCAGGTGTGCTCTCGTTTCGCCCATGCTCCCATCGCGCCTCACCCATGCACCCATCGGTCGGCGGCCGAAGGTCAACCTCCTCGCTGGGATGTGCCGGTGCGCCGAGTGCGGCGCGGTGATAGCCGCGTCAGCGAGCGCATGGACAAGCAGCTGAAGCCGGGGCAACGTCCGCCTCGTCGAACGCTTGCGTGTGACAAGGCGAACCGCCACGGTTGCGGCTCCAACACGGTGAAGGCCGACTACGCCGACCAGATCGCCATCGACTACGTGCTCGCCGCGCTCGAACACACCGACATCGCAACCGCCAGCGCTCGTCGCGTCGGCGGCGACGCTCACCAGTTGGTCGCCTCGATCGAGACCGATGAGCGGTTCCTCGCGGACCTTGCGGCGGACTGCGGCGCGCAGCGGATCGACCGTGCGCAGTTCCTCGCTGCACAGGATCCGATCCACGCTCGCCTCCTGCTCGCGAGGCGCCGGCTCGATCAACGAACCATCGACCCAAGCCTCGACGGCACGGTTTTCGAGGGCGTGACAGCCGATAGCTGGGATGGCCTCGACCTCGACCAGCTGCGCGCCGTCGTCGGCCTGTTCGTCGAGCACGTCGTGATCCTGAACGGCACGCGGGGTCGCTATTTCGACCCCAGCCGAGTTCAGCCTGTGCCGGTCGAGAACGGCTCCTCATGAGGCAATCGGCCGCCTGGGCCGTGCAGCCTCCTTGCCACCATCGACGGCCCACCGTGGACGCCCGAATCGAGCTTGGCTGCGCGGTTCCCCGCTGGGCCGTTAAGCGGCCATATTCCAGCAGAACCGGCGCGACTGGAGTTCGCCGGCCACGGTCCAGCCACAAGTCCAGTGGACTGGAGTTCGACGGCACACCGTTCCTCCGGAGCGGGCCACGCGCCGTGCTCTACCCTGCGTTCATGTGGGTGGGCTCGGTCGACGTCCCAGAGGAGTTGATTCGCGCCCACACCGACGGGCGCCTCGTCCTGTTCGTGGGCGCGGGAGCATCCGTCGATCCGCCTTCGAGCCTGCCGCTCTTCGGCGCCTTGGCCGCACAGATCGCCGGCGAGGCCGGTCATACACCGTCCGCCGAGGAGGTTGCCCAACCTGACGTTCTGCTCGGTCGTCTCGACGGCAAGACCGACGTTCATCATCGGGTGCAGTCGATCCTCAACGCATCCGGCTCGGCTCCGAACCAGCTCCACGAGGCGATCATCGCACTGGCGAGCTCGACGGGCGTGCTTCGCATCGTCACGACGAACTACGACCGGCACCTGACGGAGGTCCTCGCCCAGCGCGGCATCAAGGTCACCGAGTACCACGCCCCCGCACTTCCCGTAGGACACGACTTCGAGGGTCTTGTCTACCTTCATGGGGCTCTGAGCCAGGAGCCGCGTCGGCTCGTCGTGACCGACAGGGACTTCGGCCGCGCGTATCTCACGGAGGCGTGGGCGACGACCTTTCTGCAACGCATGTTTCAGTCGTACACGGCGCTGTTCATCGGCTACAGCCACGCCGACGTCGTGATGCGGTACCTCGCCCGAGGCCTCGGCCCGAATGCCGCTCGGTTCGCCCTGGCCGACCGAACCAGCGACACCAACTGGGAGGCGCTGGGGATCGTTCCGGTCTGGTTCGAGGTCGAGAACGGTTCGTGGGCTCAGCTTAGCGACACTGTCCAGCGCTGGGCAGAGCGGGCGTCGATGAGCCTGCTCGACCACCGCCAACGGATCGCCGCCCTTGTTCAGTCGCCGCCGAGCGCGATCCCCGAGGACATGTCGTACCTCGAGTCGTTGCTTGGTGACGTCGACACCGCCCGCTTGTTCACCGAGCTTGCCTCCACCGCGGAGTGGCTGACGTGGGCGAACACGCGCCCGGAGTTTGGTCGCTTGTTCAACGACGAAGCCCCCGACGACGTCACGAGAACGCTCGCCTACTGGTACGCCGAACGCTTCGTACTGTCCAGCGAGGAGCTGAACTCGGCGGCGCTCGACGTTCTCGCCGCGCACCACGGTCGGCTGTCTGCCGCGTGTGCGAGCGCCATCGGTCACTGGTTGCACAACGCTCACGTTGAGGGAGTGCCGCGGCCTGCGTGGCTCGATCGCTGGCTGCCGTTCCTCCTGCAGGCAGAATCGTGGAACGACGACTGGTGGGAACTTGCCCTTCGAGCATCGCAGTGGCCTGACAACCGGCATGCGGCGCTGCTCCTTTTCGACCACCTGACCGAACCGAACTCGGCGTTCGATGGCTTCGGCTCCGCCCGACCGGCGATAGGCCGCCCGAGGAAGGGGGGATTGGACGGCTACTACCTCACGGAAGTCTTCGACAACGTTTTCCGCCCGAACCTCGGCGAGTGCGCGGAACAGATCCTCGCCATCGCCGACCGACACCTCCGTCGCGCCCACCAGCTCCACCTTCTCTCGGCGAATGGCGCCGGACGCTGGGACCCGATCTCCTTCCGTCGCGCCGCCATCGCGATGCCCAGCGAGCATCCGGAACGGCTCGACGCCCTCATCGACGCGGCCCGAGACAGCTTGGTCTACGTCGTGAACAACGATGTCGAGACGGGCACCGGGCGCTGCCGAGCGTGGGCTGCGTCAAACGTCCCCATCCTCGAACGCCTTGCGATCCATGCGATCACTTGCGCGACATCGCTCACCAGTTCAGCCAAGGTCGAATGGATCGCTGAACGACCAAGCTGGCTCAGCGATTCATCCGTCCGTGTCGAACTCGCCGAGTTGATCGAGTCCAGTGCCGCTACCGCGGGCGACGAGGTGCTCGACGCGTTCGTCGCCGTCATCCTCGAGACACTCGGTGCCGAGCCATACGACGATGAAGAAGAGGCACATGCGAATGCGCGATGGCAGCTACCGATCCTCGGAGCGGTCAGCCGCGGGAACCCCGATCACGCCACAACCGCCCGGGCAATCGAGCAGCTCACGCAGCGCTACCCAGACCTCGCCGGCTGGACAAGTGCTCCGTCCACACAACGCATCCGGGCCGGCTTCGTCTCGGACGACCCACCCATGTCGATCGATGAGTTCGCCCGACTCGTGGCAGCGGACCCCACCGCAGCCATAGCGCACGTCTACGAGTACCGCGAGGCTCACAGCCCGTGGAACGGGCCGACGTGGCACGGCGCACTGAAGATGGTGGCGGACGTGGTGGCGGCGTCCGCAGCCGATGGCTTTGTGGTGCTCGACTGTGATCAGGAGAGTCGCGACCTGACCGGGGCGCTGATCGCGGGTTGGTCTCGTTCAGCGATCGATGAGCCAACTGCGCTCGCCGTGATCGAGCGACTCACCGAGCTCGACCTCCGCAGGTGGACGACGGAGATCACGCAACTTCTCGCTGAGGGCGGCCGATCGGAGCCGCACCCCACCAAGTGGGGCGAGTACCCAACAGCCCGTGCGCTCGCAACCGGCCTCTGGAGCGCGTTGCCATCCGCCAGCGCCGTCGAGGGTGTCCATGAAGACTGGCTGTTCGCCGCGATCAACAGCGACCCTGGACGACTCGCCCAGTTCTGGCTCGGTGCGGTCTCGGCACTGTGGCAAGCCGCATCGGACGATTGGTCGGGACTACCCGACGACATTCGAGCGGCGATGCAGACGATCATCGAAGACCCCGGAGACCGAGGGGCGCTCGGAGAGGTCGTGCTCGCCAGCAACGCGCACTTCCTGCACGCCGCCGACAGCACGTGGACCGCGCAACACCTGCTGCCGCACATGACTTGGGCAGACGCTGATCGAGCTGGCCGCAACTGGCAGGGCTACCTCACCTGGGGTCAGCCTCGAGAACCGCTGCTCCGAGCTGGGCTGCTCGACGGCTATCTGGACGCCGCCTCGCACGCCGAGGTGTTCGACGATCATCACCGTCGACAGCTCGCAGGACATCTCGCTGCAATCGCGATCTACAGCGAAGTCGATCTAGCGACCTGGCTCCCTGAGTTCACGCGACGCGCCGAGACGGCCATCCTCGTCGAGTGGATACAGGAAGTCGGATGGCGACTTGAGCAGCTCGACACGGACGCGGTCGAGGCCCAATGGTCGCGCTGGATGCGGACCTACTGGCAAGAGCGTCTGAACAGCGTGCCGACGGCGTTGACGACCGAGGAAGCGACGGCGCTAGCGGGCTGGGTGCTGTATCTGGGTGGCTCATACCCCGAGGCGGTCAACCTCGCCACGCAACGCGAGGTTCGGTTCGATCAGCATCAGTCGTTCGTCCACCAGATCAGCAAGCAGGTCAAGCCGAGCGCACCGACCGGGCAACTCCTTCTGCACGTGCTGAAGGACATGACCGCACCGTTCTGGGGATGCGATGACCTGAAGGCCGTGTTCGATCGAGTCGCTCCGGAATTGCCGGCCGACACGGTCGATGCCATCAGGAACCAAGCGTTGCGCCTCGGGTGCGCCAACGCTCATGCGTGGTGACTCGGCGGCTGCCGAGATGCGCAGGGCACCCGTCGCCCGCACCCCGGGACCCTGTCACACCCACTCTCTACTGTGGAGCACATGTCGGTGCTCATCGCAGACGTACCTCTCCACGAACGGCCGCGCGAACGCCTGCTTGCCCGTGGTCCCGAGGCACTCGCCGATCGTGAGTTGATCGCGCTCGTGCTGCGCAACGGTGCCCCCGAGATCAGCGCGCTGGATCTTGCGAGTGAGCTCCTTGCGGACTACGGCAGCCTGGAAAGGCTCGCTCGGGCGCGGCCGGAGGAGCTGGCCTCCAAGCGTGGAATCGGCGCCGCGAAGGCCGCTGCGCTCGTGGCGGCGTTTCACCTGGCCCGCCGGGCCGAAGCCGGCGCTCCAGTCCCGGTCACGCTCCGGTCCGCCGAGGACGTCGCACGAGTAGCGGGGGCCGAACTCCAGGGGATCCGGCGCGAGCGCGTAATCGTGCTGGTTGCCGATGCGGCGAACCGACTCCAGCGAACGGTGGTCGTTGCCGAGGGAGCGATCGACCGATCGTTGGTGCCGGTGCGCGAGATCCTCAACGCTGTGCTGCGCCACGACGGGCGAGCATTCGCCATCGCGCACAACCATCCCTCCGGCGACGCCACGCCGAGCGACGCCGACCGACGGGCAACCGCCGACGTGGCTGCGGCGGCCCGCGCCGCAGGTCTCCGCTTTCTGGGCCATGTCGTGGTGACGGATGCCGACTGGCGTGCCGTCAGCTAACGGCACCGAAGGCCGAGTTCAACGCTGCTGGTAGCAGCGCACCGACAAGCGCCGTCTGGCGTTCCCGAAGCGTGGACACGGAGATCATCAACTCGACCGCAGCCTCAATCTGCAGGACGATGCTGTCCACGGCCTCAGCGGGCACCACTCGAACGTGAAGTCCGGCAAGCAGTCCAGATCGGAGACGCGGGAGTTGAAGACTGTGCGTGAGCTCCACCGCCCGATCGAGGGTCGCTTGGCCCCGGAGTGAGTGAGCGAGGATCCGGCCGTCCACTCCCGGCTTAGGGCGCAACACGTACTGATCCACCGAGCAGAGTCCGTGCCGATCGGCCAGCCACACCTTGTTGAGGTAAGGGCGCAGATACCCAAAGACGACATCCCCTGGCTGAAAGCGGAACTTCCGACCCTTCAGACCCTCGAGGCTGTCCGATCCGAGAACGCGGCCGGTGTGACTCTCTACGTGCTGGAGGCCGACGAAGCAGTCTGCGGGGGTGGGGTCGTCGCCGATATGGACGGTGTCGGAAACGAAGTTCGCAACATCACTGACGGCTGCCGAGCCGACCGCCGCCGAGGAAAGCAGCCCATCTACGAACGCAGGTACGAGTCGGCGCAACATGCCTGGCGCTGTCTGCTCGAGTGACTGCGCTGCGGCTCTCGACACGTCGGAGGTGAGATCGAGGCGAAATGCCTGTCGGCGCTGCTCGTCGATGGGCGGGAGTGGGATCTCGAGGGCTTCGAAGCGTTCGATCGCGAGGGTGCGATTGCGGATCGTGGTTCCAGGTGCCGCCATGCGGATCAGATCCATGCCTGGTTCGCTGAGGAAGAACCATCGCGCCCAGTTCGTGTCGATCCGCCCATCTCGTGGGACATAGCTCAGGAACCGGTGCGTGCCGATCGCACCGCGATCAGATTCGGTGGCGTAGGCAATCGCGCCTTCCCATGCCTGGATGTTGCTGAGCACGAGATCGCCGGGGACGACGGAGAAGAACCGGTAGCCGCCGAGTTCGGAGCCCGGCTTAGGGTCGCGGTGGAAGATGCCCTTGCCGAAGGAGTACACCCCAATCAGCGTGTAGAACTCGTCGGGCTCGACAGCGACTTCACGCCGCTGAAGCGCGAGTACGTCGCCGACACGCACGCGCCCCACCGTCATTCGTCCGCTCCGATCGTGGATTGGAGCTCCTCGAGCTTGGCGAGGATCGTGCGCTCGATCTCGACCAGCTCGGCGAGTAGTTCCGCCGGCGGCCGGTGGGCCAGGTCGTCGGCGCGGTTCGGATTTCGGAGGTCGAGGTTGTAGCCGTTGGCCTCGATGTCCGCGATAGGAACCCGCCACGCCCGATCGTTGGCCACCCGGTCGGTCCACCAGGCTTGGCAATCGGCAAACTCCTCAAAGCGGATCGGCTTGGTCTTCGAGTACTTCTTCCGTCCCTCGGGCGTGGGGAGCTCGTAGTACCAGATCTCCTTGGTCCGCCCGGTCTTGTCGAAGAACAGCAGGTTCGACGGGATGTCGGTGTAGGGGGCGAACGCGCCGTCGGGGAGTCGCACGACGGTGTGGAGGTTGCACTCTTCCAGCAGTTGCTTCTTGATGCGGGCACCGACCCCGTCGCCGAAGAGCAGGCCGTTCGGGACGACGATGCCGCATCGTCCTCCGTCCTTGAGCTGGCGGATCACGAGCTGTAGGAAGAGCCACGCCGTCTCTGCCGTCTGCTTGTCGGCTGGGAAGTTCGACTGGACGCTCTTCTCCTCCTCGCCACCAAACGGCGGGTTGGTGAGGATCACGTCGACGCGTTCGGCCTTGCTGATCTGGGTGATCGGCTTGTTGAGCGCGTTACCGCGGACGACGTTCGGCTGCCCGACCTCGTGCAGAACGAGGTTCATCATCCCGAGCAGGTACGGCAGCGGCTTCTTCTCGATGCCGCGAAGGTTCTCGTGCAGCGCACGCCGCTGGCTGGTGGTCTTGACGGTCGGCGCGATGTGCTCGAGCGCCTCGACCAGGAACCCGCCCGTGCCGCAGGCCGGGTCGAGCACGATCTCGCCGAGCTTCGGGTCGACCTGTTGAACGATGAAGCGGATCACCGGGCGCGGTGTGTAGAACTCACCCGAGTCGCCGGCGGCGTCGCGCATCTCGCGCAGCATCGACTCGTAGAGGTGCGCCATCGTGTGGATGTCGTCCGAGGAGGCAAAGTTGATCTCGTTGACCTTGTTGACGACGTCGCGGAGGAGGTAGCCGGAGAGCATCCGGTTGTTGGTCTCCTTGAACACGGCGGCCAGCACGTCGCGGGGGTCGTGGCTGCCGGTGCCCGACAGCTCCCGGAGGTACGGGAAGAGCTTGCCGTTGACGAAATCGAGGAGCGCCTCGCCGGTAGCGCCATTGGGGTCAGCTGCCCAGTCCCGCCACCGGTAGGGAGCTTCGATGGCCGGCCGGAAGTCCCGATCGGTGACTTCTCGGTTCTCCTCCAGCCCGTCGAAGGCCTTCAGGAACAGCAGCCAAGCCAGCTGTGGGATTCGGTCGAGGTCGCCGTTGAGCCCCGCGTCCTTGCGCATGGCGTCCCGTGCCGACTTGATGACGGCAGCCAGGTGAGCTTGCGGTGAGGTGGGTGCGGCAGCGTTCTTCGTTCGGGCCATGGGGTCAGATCTCCTCGTTCGGATACATCGCACGCCACAGGTCGGCGACGATGGTGACGGCGCTCGGGTACGAGCGCGTGTCGATGTCGAGCTGCTCGGTGAGCGGCCCGTAGCGGTTCGCCCACGACTCGGGCAGCGGAGGCAAGTCGGGCGATGGGTTGCTGTTCTCGCGTTCGGTCCAGACGTCGGTCGTCCGGGCTGCGAGCAGGGCCGGCGTGAGCATCTCGTGTTCGACCATCAGCACGAGGTCGACGAGATCGCGCAGGCGGGAGTTCTCACGATCGCCGAAGTCGCGTGTCATGGCGTGGAGCTTCTCGGCGGCGTGGCGATGGATGTCGATGATCTCCACGACGCTGGCAGGGACGCCGGCGAAGTCGAGCAGACTCGGGAGCTCGACGTGGTCGGTGTCCGTCAGTTCGTAGGGCCGAGGAGCGATGTCGAGCTGAATGCTGCCGAACCTCTTGTCGGCCAGCCTCGCTTCGACGCGTGCTCGCCAGGTCACGTGCTGAGCGCCCTCCGTCATCCTCTCCGGCACGCCGACGGCGAAGACGAATCGATCGCCCGCAGGATCGAGGGCGAGGACGTCGATGAGGCGCTCGTGCAGTGATTCGGCGGTCACCTCGTTGTCACGAAGGCCGAGGTCGAGGTCCTTGGTGAGTCGTGCGTCATCGCGAAGTCGAACCTCGAGCGCCATCCCTCCCTTGACCACCCAGGCGCCGGGTTCGGCAGACGAGAGCCTGGCGACCACTCGCTCGAAGACCACGCGCCGACGGAGCCGATCGAGCGAGACGCCGGTCTCGGTCGACCGCTGGAGCAGGCGATGCTCAAGCGCGGTCCTCAGCGCTCTTGGTGAGTCGTAGGTCATTCGCCCTCCGCCCCGCTGAGCGCCCGCTCGATGCGAAGGGCCGACCTCGGATCGACTGCCTCAGCCCGGTCCCGGAGGGCCCGGAGGCTGAGCAGACCGCGCTCCTGCGCTTCGCGGATCACACGGTTCAGCTGCGCGGCATCGACGCCGGTCGCCGCGACGTCGACGATCGACCTGACGACTGACGTGACGCTGTAGCCGGTTCGCTGCACGATGTCGATGTCGGCGAGATCGGTGTGGTGGAGAACGACAGCGGAGTCGCGCATGCGGAAACCCGGCGGCACGGTGAGGTGGACGTACGCCGACTCGAACTCGCCGAGCTCATGCTCGGCGAGCGCGCTCTCATGGGAGACGACCCCCTTGCTTTTTGACCAGAGCGTCCAGCGCGCCAGCTCGTCGTGGACTCCCGGGATCCACTCGGTCAGGCGGAACAGCCCCCGGTCGATCCGCAGCCAGTTCCCGGCGGCCACGTGATGGGCCTGCGCCTGGTACGAGTAACCGAGCGTCTTGGCCTGGGCCGCGGTGAAGTACCCAGCCTGCTCCGAGGCCAGGTTGAACAGACGACGCCGAAGGTCTCGCCGGTCAACAGGCACGCGGTGATCCTATACCGCATCTTGATGACCGAGACGCAGTGGTACATCAAACTACAGTTTCGGTTGAGTTCAGGCGACGTAGAGGAGGTCTCCGAGTGCTGCGATCGCCTCTCGCAGGGCGGCTGGCGACCCGAACCGCGACGCGATTTCCGCCGGTGTGCCAAGTGTGGAGATCGGCGGGACCTGGAGCACGTCAAGGTCGTCGAGCTGTCCGATCCCGAACTCCGTGTACTTGTCCAGGAGGTAGGTGAGCACTTCGCGGGCCTCGGGCTGGAAGGTGGCGAAGAACTCGGCGTGTTCCTTGGTCACGCGCCGGGCTCGGTCAGTTCGGGTCGCGAGTGGCTGGTTCCACGCGAGGTGGACGAGCACGTCGATCGGGTCGGCGGCGGCCATGCCCGTTCGCTCGAGGAGTTCCTCGGGGTCGATGCCGTGGGCCTCGAGCGCAGTCCGAACCTCTTCACGTCCGACGCGGTGGGACCAGGCGCCGCGCAAGGCCTTGGGGTCGGGGTACAGCGCGCGCACGGTCTCGGTCACGAAGTCGCGGTACTCGACGAGCCGCAGCCGCTGGGTTTCGGGGTCGAGGTGGTAGATCGCCTCGGCGGTCACCCAGACCTCGGCATCCGCGACGTAGAACTTGGCGCGAGGTTCGTGGTCGAGGTCATCGGGGTCGAGGGAACCGTCGCCACCGTCGGCCGGTTCGAGACCCGGCTCGGGTTCCTCGACGACGGGCTCGTCGACGACGTTGCCTTCGTCATCGATCTCCTCCTCGTCGACGCGTTCAGGCGGCCCGTCGAACTCGGGGTCGCTGAACAGCGCGGTCGCTCCCGAGTAGTCGATGATGTCGAACGACAGCTTGTCCTCGTCGGGGTACAAGCGAGTCCCGCGTCCGATCATCTGCTTGAACATCGCCATCGACCCGACAGGCCGGAACAGCACGATGTTGCGGACCGTCGGCAGGTCGACTCCGGTCGACAGCATCTCCGACGTCGTGGCGATCACCGGGACGTCCTTCTCCGTGTCGGCGAAGTCACTGAGGTGCCCCTTGCCGATGTCACCCTCATCGCTGACGATGCGGACGACGTAGTTCGGGTGTGCCTTCGTCAGATCGGCGTTGGCGTTGTGGAGGGCGCGACGCATCTGGTCGGCGTGCTCCTGATCCACGCAGAACACGATGGTCTTCGCCCACCGATCGGTACGGCGCAAGTAGTCCGTCAGGTGCTTGGCGGCCGCCTCGGTACGGGTCAGCAGCGACACGACTCGCTCGAAGTCCTTCGTCGAGTACTGCCCCTCGGGGATCTCGTTCCCGAAGAGATCGAGCTGGCCCTGAGTCGGGGCCCATCCATGGGCGTCCGGGCTCAGCACCACCCTGCGGACTCGATAGGGCGCGAGGAATCCGTCGTCGATGCCCTGGGCCAGCGAGTACTCGAAGACCGGGTCCCCGAAGTACTCGTAGCTGTCGACCGTCTCGTCCCGCTTCGGGGTCGCGGTCATGCCGAGCTGCGTTGCTGGGGCGAAGTACTCGAGGATCGAGCGCCACGACGAGTCCGATCGAGCGCTGCCGCGGTGGCACTCGTCGACGATAACGAGATCGAAGAAGTCGGGGGCGAACTGACGGAACATCCCTTTGGGGTCATCACCGCTGTCGGCGAGCGCTTGGTACAGGGCGAAGTAGATCTCTCGCCCCGCCTTCGCTTCGCCCTGGAGCTTCCAGATGGGGGTGTTGTCGCCGGCGCCGAAGGCCGGCTTGTACTCACGCTCGATCGGCTGGTCGACGAGGATGTTGCGGTCGGCGAGATAGAGGATCCGTGGGTTCCGGTTGCCACGCCAGCCACTCCGCCAGAGCTTCCACACGATCTGCATCGACACGAACGTCTTGCCCGTGCCCGTTGCCAGCGTGAGCAGCAATCGCTTGTCACCGCTCAGGATCGCCTCGACCGCTCGGTTGATCGCCGTCCGCTGGTAGTAGCGCGGCTCCTTGACCGTGCCGTCGGCGTTGCGGAGCGCTCGGTTGAACGGCAGCAGCAGGCCATCGGCGACCGTGTCGTCGGCGATCCCCTTCCACGCCCGGTAGCGGGACCACGCATCCGTCGGGGATGGGAAGGCTGTCAGCCGATCGTCCTCGCGGCCGGAGTCGCGGTCGTCCTCGACGATTCCCTTGCCGTTCGTCGAGTACGCGAGGGGCAGGTCGAGCAGCTGCGCGTAGTTCTTCGCCTGCTGAAGGCCCTTGCCCGGAATCGCGTACTCGCGCTTCGCTTCGACGACCGCGATCGGCACTCCCGGCTCGAACTCCAACACGTAGTCGGCGCGAAGCGCGTTCCCACGGCGATGCTTCTTGCCCGCCGTGATCACACGACCCGCCGTGATCGGGTACTGCTCGACGATCTGGTCATCGCCCCAGCCAGCGGACTTGAGGAGCGGCAGTACGTAGTCGCGACACGTGTCCTTCTCCAGGGGCCCGGCCGACATGGAACACGACGGTAATGCGGAGCGAGAGCGGGTGCCGACCTACGTGTGCGGTCACCGACCCGGCCATCCCGGCCTCACTCCCCGAGTGGCTCCCGACGTGGCTCCCGGACTTGCCGATCCTCGACCGGGCGACATGGGAGCAGGTGTGTTCTCGATTCACCCATGCTCCGATCGGTCGGCGGCCGAAGGTCAACCTCCTCGCTGGGATGTGCCGGTGCGCCGAGTGCGGCGCGGTGATAGCCGCGTCAGCGAGCGCATGGACAAGCAGCTCAAGCCGGGGCAACGTCCGCCTCGTCGAACGCTTGCGTGTGACAAGGCGAACCGCCACGGTTGCGGCTCCAACACGGTGAAGGCCGACTACGTCGAGCAGATCGCCATCGACTACGTGCTCGCCGCGCTCGAACACACCGACATCGCAACCGCCCGCGCTCGTCGCGTCGGCGGCGACGCTCACCAGTTGGTCGCCTCGATCGAGACCGATGAGCGGTTCCTCGCGGACCTTGCAGCGGACTACGGAGCCCAGCGGATCGACCGTGCGCAGTTCCTCGCCGCACAGGACCCGGTCCACGCTCGCCTCCTGCTCGCGAGGCGCCGGCTCGATCAACGAACCATCGACCCAAGCCTCGACGGCTCGGCTTTCGAGGGCGTGACAGCCGATAGCTGGGATGGCCTCGACCTCGACCAGCAGCGCGCGCTCGTCGGGCTGTTCGTCGAGCACGTGGTGATCCGGAAGGGCAAGCGGGGTCGCTTCTTCGACCCCACCCGAGTCCAACCGGTACCGGTCGAGAACGGCGTCTCATGAGCGAACGCACCGCCCCAAGCCGCACAGGCTCGCCACCTTTGTCGGGCCACCGTGGCCGGGGGTCGGAACCGCACGTTGGCTGCAATGCTGCGGCAGCGACGGTGACGGTCGTCAGGCGACCTGGACGGCATCCTTGAGCCTGGCGGGAACCTTCTCCGGGAACGAGACGATCAAGTGCCGGCCGAGGGCTTCGGCGACGCGGGCGAGGGTGTCGATCCGGTTCTTGGCGCCACCGCCTTCCTCGAGACGAGAGATCACCGACTGGGTGGTTCCCATGCGCTCGGCGAGCTCACGCTGGCTGAACCCGGCGCCGGTGCGCAGGTCGTAGATCAGTTGGCCGAGAGCGAGGTCGTGCTCGACCTCGGTGCGCACCTCGGGACTCGGTGCCCGCCGCTTGTTCTTCGTGTCGTCCCAGCGGGAGTAGTTGGCCATCGTGGTCTCCTTCACGGGTTGGTCCGGGCGCAGTCCTCGGCAGCTCTGCGTGCCCGGGCGATCTCGGCGCGTTCGTTGTTGCGTTGCTTGCGGAACATGGTCAGCAGCACGATCCGTCCGTCCTTGGTGAACCGGTAGGTGATCCGACGGGCGGTCGGGCCCAGCGTGAACCGCAACTCGAACAGACCCTCGCCGAGGCTCCTGGACAACGGCATCCGAGCAGTCGACGCGAGCACGACCAGCCGGTCGATCACGATGACTGTCCGGTCCCACTCGTCATCGTCGAGCGAGTCCATTCACTCGACGATCTCGTCATGCAGCTCGACGTCAGCCACAACCGGCAGTATCGCACGAATGCGATGATCGCACAACCGCGATCATCGCGAGACCTGCTGGCTTTCGTTCAGCCGAGACCCCCAAGGACCACCCTGGAACGGCGTCGCCGTCAGCGCTCAGCCCTGCCGCCGTAACGCGTTCCCGACCTCCTCAGCTAGGCCGCAGCAACGAGCGGCGACTCGGACTCGTCGATATGAGCCACCGACGACATCCAGTAGCGCGGAAACACTCGCAGTCCTGGCCCCGCCGTGCGATGAGGACCTCGATCGACGGTCAGAGAAGCGCGCCGGCACATCTCATGTGCTGGCGCCACCCTCCAACTGGCGAACGACCGGAGGCGCTTGCACGTTCGACATGGCAGCTGAGGCGACCATCAACAGCCACGCCGGCAGGAAGAACACCCCGATCGACAGCGCGCCGAGAAGTGCGAGCAGCCCGAGCAGTGTCGCCACGGCAATTCGCACCCCACGGGCAGCACGGGGCGCGCTGATCGGCAACGGCACGCCGAGCAACATCACCGGCGCGGCGAGGACGAGAAGCACCACTGGTAGCGCCAAGCACCACCAGAATGCAGAAGCGCGGCAACGCCCACGGCGGCGGTCCGCTCCTACGGCCACCGGCGAGTGGCACAGGGCCAGAGCGATGTCGTGCCTGAGGAGGCTGACGTCGTTCGTGAAGCCGCGGCCCGAGTGCTCCGTAGGCAGTCGCTCGCGTCGATCGTCGTCGACTTCAACGAGCGCGGCATCCCATCGGCGCACGGCAAGAGGTGGGCGGCCAGGCTCGCTGAGCACGATCCTCACGTCGGGTCGGATCACCGGGATCCGTGAGCCGAACGGCGAGGTGGTCGGCGAGGCCATCATCGCCCGCACCAACGGATGCGGCGTGGAGTGCTCGTCGGCGCCCGACTTCGTGTCAAGCAGCGCCGCCGAGCCCGGATTTCAACCGCTCATCGACCATCTTCAAGAACGGCAAGTACGTGAGCAGCTCACGTAGTCGATCGTCGACACCCCGTCGTAGCGCAGGACGTTGCGGTAGTTGAGCAGCTTCTGCACGAGCTGGTTCGTGGTCGCCATCGCCGGCCCGCTACACGCTCATGCAGCGAAGGCATCGCTGTCGAGCCAGCCGAGCTCGACCAGGTGATCGAGCGCGGTGTTGATGTGGCTCGGCGTGAAGAGGCGTTCCTTGCGCTGGTTCCAGCCGTGCACCGTGTCGACGACGCAGGCCCGATCGGTGCAGCCCTCCGCGGTCGCTGCCCAGTGGACGGTCGCAAGGAGTTCCATGCCGTAGGCGGACTCGAACCCCTCCGAGAGCTGGAGAACCCGGTCAATCCGCTCGGCGAGTTCGGGATGCGCTGCAACGACCTCGTCCGCGTCTTCGGCGGCGCCAGGCAGCACCCCGATCGATTCGGCGGCGAGCACCGGGCCGGTGCCGTCGCCGAACCCGGTGAGGAAGTGCCCTTCCACCTTGATCAGGACGTGGCGGAGGTTGTCGGCGTACGGCCCGTACAGGCCCTTCACGTAGTTGAGCCGGAGCGGCTGGCCCGCCGTCTGCAGGAAATACATGAGCTTCTGGACCTCGATCAGCCCAGCACCCCCGAGCGCGGACTGCGCATAGCGGCCGACGAGCTGCACGAGCGCTGCCTTCCCGACCGACATGGCAGGCCGAGGGCTCGCATTCGCGATCGCGGCCGCAGCAGGGGAACCTTCAGGGCCGAACACGAGGATCTCGGCGTCGACACCGGCAAGCCTGGCCTCGATGAGCGGCTTGACCTCCGTCCACCGCAGGCCACCCAGGCCGCAGCCGAGCGGCGGCACTGCGATGCTGCGGATCCCGAGGTGGGCGATGACCTTGGCCAGGTCGTCGAGGCCGGCGTCGATGTCCTCGAGACGCGAGTTCGACTTCCAGTGGCGCTTGGTCGGGAAGTTGATGATCCATCGGGGCCGCACGAGTTGACCGGCATCGAAGACGAACATCCGCCCGGTTTGGACACCACCGGCCTTGCATGCGGCCGCGTACGCCTTGAAGTTGCCGGGGAAACGCTTCTTGAACTGCAGGGCGATGCCCTTGCCCATCACCCCAACGGTGTTGACAGTATTGACCAATGCGTCGGCTTCAGCCGAGAGCAGGTCACCGTGTGCATCTCGAATCACCTGACCTCCCCTCAGTAATACCAGTTCGGCCGAACGAGGACCGGCGGCGGATCGTCGAGCGTACCGAGTACCTCGGCGACGGCACTGGCGATCGCCGCCGAGGTACGCCCACGGCCAAGACCGCCGAGAACGGCACCGATTTGTGCACCGGGAGCTCGGCCATTCGACGCTCCATTCGGTCTGGCTCGGCAGCGGTGTTGTTCCACATCGTCGCCTCCATCAACTCCCAGTCGACGAGTTGATCGAGCTCCGCCGGGTCTTCGGCGTAGGTGGCCGTCTGGTAGTAGGCGTTCCGGTCGGTGAACACGAACCGGCAACCCACCTTTTGCAGCCGATCCAGGTCGGTCACCAGGTACACGAGCGGATTCTGGCCGTCCTGGTAGGCAGGCACGTTGCCGCGGCTGATCGCGTACAGCATCGGCGATCGGGCAGCGAAATAGAACGGCACATAGTCCGCGACCACCCCACCTGGCCCCATGGGCACGCCGCGGCGGCGCCGTTGTTCCTTGATCCGGTCCTCACCGACCTCGACGGCGAGAGCCGTCGGCCCGCACTGCGCTGTCGCTTCGCAGGCCGTAAGCGATCACCGACGGCAGGTTGAGGCGATGCGTGAAGTGGAAGAGCAGGCCGCTCCGGGGAGTGGTCACGGTGCCGGCACGCTTACTAGACACCGATCCGCTCGGCGAGCCCGTCGAAAGTGGACTCCTTCTCCACGTCGAGCAGCCGGAAGGCTGTCGTGAAAGGGGTACGGCCCTCCTTCGCGCTCGCGATCAACGCGCTCGCGAACCGTCGGCTCACCTGCACCGGCTTGGTGTTGTGATAGGTGCCGCCACCTCCGCTTTGTGCGAGGAACACGGTGATCCGCTGCCGCTCTACGCAGCGTCTGACGGCCGAGGTTCGCCCGATCCACGAGGATCCGCACCGATCGGCACCCGCTGCCTGCACCAACTGGTGGGCAAGGTTGGCGGCCATGAACGTCTTGCCCGATGACGAAGGTGTACAGGTCGTGCGGAAGGTCGCCACCGGCTGCCACCGATGTGGCGGTCGGTCGTGGCCGAACCGGTCAATCGATCGATCCGCGCTCGACGATCCACTCGGTTGGTTGTCCGGTGACGGCGGCGATGTGGTCGAAGTCCGCGTCGTAGTGGAGGACCGTGAGCGCGGCGGCCTCGGCGGCCGCGGCGACGAGGAGATCGGGGACCTTGCGTCCTTTGAGTCCGTCGGCGGCGAGGTTGCGTTGAACCTGATGCGCACGGTCGAAGTGATGTGCCTCGACATCGATTCGCCGGAAGGCTCCGAGCGCAACGGCGAGGCGGTCCGTTTCGTCAGCGTTGCGCGCCGAGAAGCCGATCTCGAGGTCGGTCATGGACGAGCGCGCGAGTCCGGCCGCGTCGAGTTCCTCGATTCGCCGGCGGATAGATGGGACACGGAGCCTGGCCAGAACGCTCGTGTCGAGGAGGAACATCAGCGCCACGCCGCGGAACGATCGTCGAGATCTGCGTCGCCGAGCACAGACAACGCACGTGCGAGCCGGGCGCCGCGTTGGCGAGCGGCGCTGCGCAGCGCCTCGTTGACGGTGTCCTTGATGGTGCGGGTTCCGAGTTGCGCGCGAGCGGCGTCGAGCGCTTCGTCATCGACGTCGATCAGTCGCTTGGTCATGCCCGGAGTAGATACGGCATCACTTCGGAGACATACAGCCGTGAAGCGCCCGGTGCCGCGACTTCGCGAGTCGCGGCACCGGGCGGCGCGCACGTACAGGGATCAGATGAGCCCGAGCGCCTTGACTGCGTCGCGCTCTTCGGCCAGCTCGGCCACCGAGGCGTCGATCCGGCCGCGGCTGAACTCGTTGATGTCGAGGCCCTGCACGATCTCGTACTCGCCGTCCCGGCACACACACGGGAACGACGAGATGAGCCCTTCGGGCACGCCGTACGAACCATCGGACGGGACCGCCATCGACACCCAGTCGCCGTCGGGGGTTCCGAGGTGCCAGCTGCGAATGTGATCGATCGCCGCGTTCGCGGCGGAGGCGGCGGACGACAGGCCGCGCGCCTTGATGATGGCGGCGCCGCGCTGGGCGACCGTCGGGATGTACTCCGACTCGTACCAGGCCTGGTCGTTCACCAGCTCGGCCGCGCTCGTGCCGTTCACCTCGGCATGGAACAGGTCGGCGAACTGGCTGGCCGAATGGTTGCCCCAAATGGTCATCTTGGCGATGTCCGATACCGTGGTCTCGGTCTTGGCGGCAAGCTGGGCGATCGCACGGTTGTGGTCGAGGCGGGTCATCGCGGTGAAGCGGCCCGGGTCGAGATCGGGGGCGTTGTTCATGGCGATCAACGCGTTGGTGTTGGCGGGGTTGCCCACCACCAGCACCTTGACGTCGCGGCTGGCTGCCGCCGACAGCGCCCGGCCCTGCGGGCCGAAGATGCCGCCGTTGGCCGAGAGGAGGTCGGCGCGTTCCATGCCGTCCTTGCGGGGCATGGCGCCCACCAGCAGGGCGACGTCGGTATCGCCGAACGCCACCTCGGCGTCGTCGGTCGCGACGATGCCCGACAGCAGCGGGAAGGCGCAGTCGTCGAGTTCCATGGCCACGCCGTTCAGCGCGCCGAGCGCCGGGGTGATCTCGAGCAGTTGCAGAATCACCGGCTGGTCGGGGCCGAGCATGGCGCCGCTCGCAATGCGGAACAGCAGCGAGTAGCCGATCTGGCCGGCGGCTCCGGTGACGGCGACACGCAACGGGGTGGTGGTCATGAGCTCTCCTCCACGGCAACTTCGGGGGGTTCGACAGCGTTGCCCGCTGGGCGATGCTACCGCCCGGCTTTCGGCCGCGGCGAAGTCGGACCGGTCGACGATCGCGGCCGATTCAGGCTCGCGTGTTGCCGATCCACGAGGCGTAGAGCGACGCGTACACGCCGTCGGTACCGACGAGTTCGTCGTGTGTTCCGAGCTGCACGATGCGCCCGGCGTCCATCACCACCACCCGGTCGGCGGCCTCGGCCGTCGACAGCCGATGGGCGACGCTGATCGTGGTTCGCCCCCGGGCGAGACGATCGAGGGCAGAAGCCAAGGTCCGCTCGGTCTCCGGGTCGACCGCGCTGGTGGCCTCGTCGAGGATGAGTACGCCTGGGTCAGCGAGTTGGGCACGGGCGAGCGCGACGAGTTGGCGCTCGCCGACCGACAGCTGTTCGCCTCGCTCGCCAACCTCGGTGTCGAGGCCGTTGGGGAGCCGATCGAGCCAGGCCCGCAAACCGAGCGCGTCGACCGCCGCGTCGACCGCCGCGTCGTCGGCGCCGACTCGTCCGAGGGCGATGTTGGCTCGGATCGTATCGGCGAACAGAAAGCCGTCCTGGGGCACCAGACGGATCGCTCCGACCCGCGACGCGGTAGCGATCTCGCGCAGGTCGACACCGCCGACGGTGACGGTCCCGCTGGTGGGGTCGGCCAGCCGAGCGATCAGCTTCACCAACGTCGACTTGCCCGAGCCCGTCTCGCCGACGACGGCGACGGACTCCCCCGCGTGAATCGTCAGGTCGACGTCGGACAACACATCGGCGCCGGTCGCGTACGCGAAGCCCACGCAGGACAGGTCGATCGCCAGGGCGCCGGCCGGCACACCGCGGCCGGGGTTCGGCTCGATCACGTCGATCGGTTCGTCGAGCAGGTCGAGGATCTTGCGCCACCCGGCGATCGCCGTCTGCGTCTGATCGAGCACCTCGCCGATCTCGCCGATGGGCTGCAGGATCAGATTGGTGAGGAAGATGCAGGCGACGAGCGTGCCCGCGTCCAACCCCCAGTGGGGCCCCTGCCACGTCCCGAGCCCGATCACGCCGCCGAGCGCGATCGCACCGAAGACATCGGAGACCGGGAACATCAGCGCGAAGAACCACGCGGCGCGCATCTGCGCTCGGTACTGGCGGGCGATCGCCCGATGCAGCCGGTCGCGGGTGCGGTCGCGCATCCCGTAGGTGCGGATGACCGGGGCACCCATGACCGACTCGGAGATCTCGCTCAGCGTGGCCCCGACCGTGGTGCGCAGGTGGTCGTACGCCGCGATCTGGTGGCGTTGCACGATGCGCAGGAGCGGCACGACCGGCGAGAACACGACCGCCACCACGAGCGCGAGCTGCCACGAATAGAGGGCCAGCACCAGCAGCGTGCCCGCAACGACCGTGAGGTTCACGATCCACGAGATCGCCCCCCACTGTGCGAACTGGGCCAGGGTCTCGACGTCGGAGGTCACGCGCGTCACGAGCACGCCGCGTTTGGACTCGTCGTGGTGGGCGATGCTCAGGCGGTGCACGTGCTCGAAGATGCGGGTGCGCAGCGCGAACAGCGTGTTCTCGGCGGTGTTGACGAGGCGCAGGTAGGTGAGCCGGTTGAGTGCCGCGATCGCCACGATGATCGCACCCGCGATCAGGCAGAGCACCGCCACGACGCCGGGCCGGTACCCGCCGGGGCCGGCGATCCCGCGGTCGATGATCTGCTGAATCGCGATCGGGATCACCAGGCGCCCGGCGGCGACGACGAACGCGAGCGACACGGTGAACCCGAGCCCGGCTCTGAGTTCGGGGCTCTCGCGGACGCCGCGCCGCAGCACCGACATCGCGCTCATGGCGCCGCCGCCTGCTCAGCGGCCTCGGTGGCGTCGTCAGGGTCAGAGTCGTCATCGAGGTCTTCATACGCATGCACCAGCGCGGCGTACGAGGGCAGGTCCAGCAGCTCGTCATGGGTGCCGACCGCACCGACGGCCCCGTTCTCGACGAACACGACCCGGTCCGCGAGTCGGATGGTCGAGAGACGGTGCGCCACGATCAGCAGCGTCAGGTCATCGGTGCGCAGACTGTCCAGGATCGACGCCTCCACGGTCGGGTCGACCGCCGAGGTCGCGTCGTCGAGCAACAGGATCCGGGGGCGGCGCATCAGCGCCCGCGCGAGCGCCACCCGCTGGCGTTGACCGCCCGAAAGCGTCACGCCACGCTCGCCGACCACGGTGTCCCACCCCTCGGCGAGCTGTGGGATGAAGCGGTCCACGCGAGCGCGGTGCGCCGCGTCGCGGAGCCGCTCGTCGGCCCCGCCGCTCGACGACTCCGCGTCCAGAACGATGTTGTCCCGCAGCGACATCGCGAACAGGAAGCTCGTTTGGAACACGAGCGCGACCGCCGCGTGCAGATCGTCGGGGGCGAGCGCAGACGCGGGCACCCCGCCGACCAGAACCTCGCCCGATGACGGCGCCGCGAGGCCCACCGTCAGGTGGTTGATCGTCGACTTGCCCGAGCCGGTCGCACCGACGAGCGCCACGCGCTCGCCCGGGGCGATCGCGAAGCTCACGTCGTGGAGCACGGTGTGTTCGGGGTCGTACCCGAAGGTCACCCCGCGCAGCTCGAGGCCGAGCGGGCCGTCGGGCAATGTCGCCGGCGGTGTGCGGTCCGCGCCCGGAGCATCGGGCTGCACGAGCACCTCGTCGACCCGCTCGACCGACACGACGGCGCGGGGGAGCTCCTCCAGGAAGAAGCCGAACACCCGCATGGGGAAGCCCAGGATCGAGAACAGGGTGGCCGCCTGCACGAGTTCACCGGCGCTCGACTCCCCCGAGCCGATGCGCCAAGCGCCCACGAGGAACAGCGCGATCGTGCCAAGGTTCGGCAGCACGTCGAGCAGCGGTTCGAACGATGCCCGAAGCCGCGCCACGTGCAGGCGGTCCTCGCGGAGTGCGGCGGACGCCGCGGCGAAGCGCTCGCTCTCGCGGGCCTCGATTCCCAGGGTCTTCACGGCGAGCGCGCCGTCGAAGCTCTCGTGCGCCACGGCGGACACGTCGCCGAGGCGGCGCTGCACCCGGGCCGACGGACCCTCCACCCGGGTGGTGTACACCCGGTTCACGACGGTCAGCGTGGGAAACAGGGTGAGGGCGATGAGGGTGTAGGTCCAGTCGACGGCGATGAGGCTGGCCAGAGCGAACGCGACGAGCGCGATCAGCCCGATCGAGAAGGGCAGCGGCTTGATCAGCATCGTGGTGCCCGACACGTCGGCCTCGGCGCGCGCCAGCAGCTCGCCGGTGGGCCGCGACTGGTGGAACGCCATCGGCACCGACAGGTATTTGTCGACGACGCCGGTTCGCAGCGTCACCTGCATCCGGGCCTCGAGCATCGCGGCGAAGTAGCGCCGCACCACCACGGAGACGCCGCGGGCAATCCCCACCGCGATCACGGCCGCGACGCCCAGCAGGATCGATCGGCGTTCGACGTGACCGCGAAACGCCGGTTGGATCAGCTCGTCGGTGAGCCGACCGACCACGATCGTCGAGCCCACGGCCGCCGCTGCGAACGCGACGGCCCCGACCACCGACACCGCGGTGGGCATCGGATGGGTTCGGATGAACCGAGCGATGAGACGCGCGCCGCGTCGCTGCACACTCTCGATCGGGGGGCTGAGAGACGACACGATTCCACCAAAGGGACGAGACAGCGCTCGGGCGGCATCCCACACAACTGCGGAGGATGCCGCCCGGGCGCGAAGGGCCGACCGAGGTCAGCCGGGCAACTGGATGGACTTCGTCTCGAGGAACTCCTCGAGACCCCAGCGACCGCGCTCACGCGTGTTGCCGGACTGCTTGTAGCCGCCGAAGGGGGCTTCGGTGTTGAAGGGTGCGCCGTTGATATCGACCTGGCCGGTGCGCATGCGGCGAGCGAACGCCTTGGCCCGCTCCACGTCGCCCGACTGGACCGCACCGGCGAGGCCGAACACGGTGCCGTTGGCGATGCGCAGCGCGTCCTCGTCGTCCTCGTAGGTGATGACCGAGAGCACGGGTCCGAAGATCTCCTCCTGTGCGATCGTCATGTCGGCGGTGACGCCGCCGAACACCGTCGGCTTCACGTAGAAGCCGGTCGGGAACTCCTCGGGCTGCTCGGGGCCGCCGACGAGCACGGTCGCGCCTTCGTCGATACCGGTCTGGATGTAGCGGCGCACCGTCTCGGCCTGCGAGCGCGAGACCATCGGGCCGAGCGCGTGGAAGAGATCGGGCTCATCGGCGTGCGGGTCGACGAGTCGCACCTGCGAGGCCTCGGCGACGATGGCATCGAGAAATTCCTGCTCGCGCGAGCGCGGGATCAGCACCCGGGTGAGCGCCGAGCAGGTCTGGCCGCTGTTGAGGAAGCAGCCGAACACCGCACCGAGCGCCACGGCCGCAGGGTCCGCGTCGTCGAGCACCACGTTGGCCGACTTGCCGCCGAGCTCGAGGCCGACCCGCTTGACCGTGTCGGCCGCGTCCCGCGACACCTGGGCGCCCACGGGGCCCGAGCCGGTGAGCGACAACATGTCGACGTCGGGGTGCTTCGAGAGCGCCTCGCCGACCTCGGCGCCGGGGCCGGGGACCAGGTTGAACACGCCTGCGGGAAGGCCGACCTCGTGGATCACCTCGGTGAGCAGGAACGCGTTGAGCGGCGTGAGCGACGCGGGCTTCAACACGATCGTGCAGCCCGCAGCGAGGGCCGGCGCGATCTTGCAGACGATCAGGTACAGCGGGTAGTTCCACGGCGTGACGCAGCCGACCACGCCGATCGGTTCCCGCACCACCAGGCTGTTGCCGACCGGGGTCTCCCACTCGAACTCTTCGGCGATGCGCGCGTAGGCATCCCAGTCGCCGACCGCCAGGCCGGTCTGGACCAGCTCGGCGAATGCCTTGGGCGAGCCGACCTCGCCCGAGATGGTCGTGGCGATGTCGCCAAATCGGGCCATGAGGCCGGCGCCGATGTCGCGCACGTACTTGGCGCGCACGTCGACCGGGGTCTGCGCCCAGCCGTCGAAGGCATCACGAGCGGCGGCGACGGCCGCACCGACGTCGGCCGAGCCACCCTGCGCGACGCGTCCGATCACTTCTTCGGTCGCCGAGTCGATCACGTCGATCGATCCCTTGGCCGACAGCGGCTCGACCCACTGGCCGCCGATGTAGAGCCGGTCGTACACCTTCATTGAAGACCCCCGTGTTGTGGTTGCTCTCGGAAGGCTACCCAGCCGCACGCGGGTGCCACGCCTCGAACCGCCGCCACCGAACTGCGACGAAGGCACCGTAGGGTGACCGGATGATTGGCCTGCATCGCCGCCCCGTCACCACGTCGCGCCGCCTCGGCGCGTCCGCCGCGCTCGCTGTGCTCCTGTTGGCGAGCACCACCGGCTGCCAAGCGCGGGCGAAGGTGTTCGCCGGCACCGCGGCGTGGGTCGACATCTACGACTGGTCGCCCACGTGGGTGACGTCGCGCAACCCCGCGGCGCGCCCACCGTTCACGGCGGCGCGCATCGATCGCATGGCCGACGCCGGTATCCAGCAGCTCTACATCCAGACCGCGAGCCCGCGGCTGAACGACCTGGTGCTCGACCGGGCGTTGCTGCAATCGCTCATCGCCCGAGCGCGCTCGCACGGCATGACCGTGATGGCGTGGTTCACGCCGACCTTCGCCGATCCGGGCGCCGACATCGCCCGGATGCAAGCCGCTGTCGACCTGGGCGTCGACGGGCTGGGGGTCGACATCGAGGTCACGACCGCGGTGACCGACGTCGCCACCCGCAACCAGCGGGTCGTCGACGAGGTGACCTGGATGCGCGCGGTCAACCCGGATCTGCCGATCGCCGCGATCGTGCTCGAACCCGTGCTGCTCGACGTGATCAACACCCGGTACTGGCCCGAGTTCCCCTGGACGGGGTTGGCCGCGCAGGTCGACGCCTGGATGCCGATGGGGTACTGGACCAACCGCACGCTGGCGTCGGGGTACCGCGACGGGTACCGGTACACGGCCGAGAACATCGACCGCCTCCGCGACCACGTGGGTGACCCGAACGCTGCCGTACACGTGGTCGGCGGGCTGTCCGACACGACCACCGATGCCGACATCAACGGGTTCGTTCGGGCGGCGACCGAGCGCGGCGCCCTCGGCGGCAGCCTGTACGACGACATGATCTCGTCGACGTCGCAATACGACCTGCTCGCCCCGCTCGCCCGCACCTGAGCCGCACCATCGGCCAAGGGGTTCCGACAGGTCGGCGGTACCATGCGCCGGTGACTCTCGAGGGGGCGACGAACACCCACGCACGGGCGCGCCCCGCGGCGGTCCGCATCGAGTTTCTCGTGGCCGTGCCGGTCCTGCTGAGCGCGTGGTTCCTGCGTCGAGAGATCATCCCGTCGCCTTCGATGGGCACCGACATGGGCGTTCACACGGCCTTCGTCCGCTGGGCCCAGCGGCGATTCGAGGCGGGCGCGTTCCCGGTCGACGGGTGGTTCGCCTACCTCAGCGGCGGACTACCGGCCTTTCACGAGTACCAGACGTTCCCTCACCTGGTCACTGGGGCGATAGCGGCGGCGACAGGTGTCGACAACGCCTTGGAGGTCACGCGCTGGGTCCTCCTCGCGACGTTGCCGATCAGCTACTACGTCGGCGCCCGCCTGTTGTTCCGATCACGATCGACGGCGGTCGCGTGCGCCTGGATCGCACCGCTGATGTCGTCGCCGACGATGTTCGGCGCCGAGTGGACCGGCTTCATGACCTTCGGGCTTGGCCTCTGGTCGATGCTGTGGTGCGTGTGGCTCGCACCGGTCGCCATCGGGCTCTCGACGCGAGCCATGACCGACCGGCGGTTCACGCTTCCGGCCGGCATCGCGACCGGGCTCTGCGTCGTGAGCCATCTCACGCTCGGCTATCTCGTCGTGGCCATGGCGGCGGTGGCGGCGCTGGTGACCTCCGGTCCGACCCGCTCCGAGCGGGCACGGGCGCTCGGGCTGGTCGCTTGCGGGACCGTCGCGACGAGCGCCTGGCTGTTCGTCCCGTTCCTCACGGACACCCCTTGGGCGAACCGCAGCCGTAGCCTGCAGAACACTCGCTTCTACGACGGCTACGGCATGTCGTCGCTCGGCCGGTGGTTGGTACACGGCGAACTCTTCGACTTCGGCCGACCGGCGTTGCTCACCGGGGCCGCACTCGTCGGACTCGCGCTGTGTGTGCGCGCCGCGCGGGCGAACTCGGGCGCCCGGGTGGTGCTCGCCCTCGCGGGGCTGTCGGTGTTCCTCACCGCCGGGCGAGCAACCTGGGGACCCGTGTTCAGGATCCTTCCCGGATCGAGCGACCTGCTGGCGCACCGCTACATCGCGGGGATTCACATCGCCGCGGTGCTCTTGGGAGGGGTGGCGATCGACTCGGCCACCCGGTGGGTGCATCATCGCACCGCCGGCCTCGATGACCGACACCTAGCGGGCCGTGCCGACCGGTCCGGGACACGCGCACGCGTCGTTCTGACCGGCCGGAGTGCACACGCACTCGGCCTCGTGGTCGCGCTCGGCTTGAGTGCAGTGGCATGGTCTGCCCCGGCTCGGTTCGCGAACCTGAGCGGCGACCTTGTCGATGTCAACCGCGGTCCCCGCAAGTCCGAGTTCGACGACTTTGCCCGGCTCGTTCGTCGAGCCAAAGCCGACCGGGGCCAGCGGGTGTTCGCCGGTCGGCTGCACGCTCCATCGAAGAGCGACGACGCAACGGGCGTCGGAACCGCAGCGGGCCCGTACCTCGTGACCGCCGAGGATGCCGACTCGGTCGGCTACTCGGGCAGGACGCTGTCGCTGCTGACCGACATCGAGGGGGAGTTCGACCCGAAGGACCCGACCGACTACGAGTTGTGGAACGTCAGCCACATCATCACCCAGGCCGGCCATACCGCCCTGGTTCCGGCCACCAGGGTGGCAACGTCGGGCGACATCACCCTGTGGCGACTCACGGCGCCCGGCTACGTCTCGGTGGTCGACACCGTCGGTCCCGCGATCACGGCCGACCGTTCAACCATGCGCGACGCGATGCTTCGCTTCCTCCGTTCCGACGGCGTGCGGACGGCCCGGTATCGCGTGGTCCGCTTCAACGGCGGAGCCGCGGCACGACCAACCCTCCCTGCGCACGGGTCATCGGTGGCGTCCCCCGGACGCGTCGTGCGGCAGGACCACGACCTCGACGAAGGCAGGTTCCGGGCCCACGTCGAGCTCCAGCGGAGCGGCGCGGCACTGTTCCGCGTGGCCTTTCACCCGCGTCTGCACGCCACCATCGACGGGCGACCCGCGCCCGCGTACATGGTCGCACCGGGCATGGTGGCCGTCACTGTTCCTCGCGGACATCACCGCGTCGAGCTCCGCTATCAGCCGTACCCGGGGTATCCGCTGATCGGGCTAGCGTCGGCCGTACTGCTTTGCCTCGCCGCGTGGAGGTCACGCCGAGGATCCCGTCGAAGCGACCCGGACGAGCGTTGTTCCCTCGGCGACGTCTGAGTCGGGAGGAGACATCGTCATGGCCAAGATCAAGGTGGACAACCCGGTCGTCGAACTCGACGGCGACGAGATGACCAGGATCATCTGGCAGTTCATCAAGGACCAGCTGATCCTCCCGTACGTCGACGTCGACCTCGACTACTACGACCTCGGCATCGAGCACCGCGACGCCACCGACGATCAGGTCACCATCGACGCGGCGCACGCGATCCAGCGCCACGGCGTCGGGGTCAAGTGCGCCACCATCACGCCCGACGAGGCGCGGGTCGAGGAATTCGGCCTGAAGAAGATGTGGAAGTCTCCGAACGGCACGATCCGCAACATCCTCGACGGCGTGATCTTCCGCGAGCCGATCATCTGCTCGAACATCCCGCGTCTGGTGCCGGGGTGGACCAAGCCGATCGTGGTCGGCCGCCACGCGCACGGCGACCAGTACAAGGCGACCGACTTCAAGGCGCCCGGTGCCGGCACGGTCACCATGACCTACACCCCGGCCGACGGCTCGGAGCCGATGGAGTTCGAGGTCGTGCAGATGCCCGAGGGCGGCGGCGTCGCGATGGGGATGTACAACTTCAACGAGTCGATCCGCGACTTCGCCCGCGCATCGCTCCGGTACGGCCTCGCACGCAACTTCCCGGTGTACCTGTCGACGAAGAACACGATCCTCAAGGCCTACGACGGCCAGTTCAAAGACCTGTTCCAGCAGGTGTTCGACGACGAGTTCGCGGCCGACTACGCGGCCGCGGGGCTCACCTACGAACACCGCCTGATCGACGACATGGTCGCGTCGGCGCTCAAGTGGGAGGGCGGCTATGTGTGGGCCTGCAAGAACTACGACGGCGACGTGCAGTCCGACATCGTGGCTCAGGGTTTCGGCTCGCTCGGGCTGATGACGTCGGTGCTCATGACTCCCGACGGCCGCACGGTCGAAGCGGAGGCCGCACACGGCACCGTCACCCGCCACTACCGCGAGCACCAGAAGGGCAACCCCACGTCGACCAACCCCATCGCGTCGATCTTCGCCTGGACCCGGGGCCTGGCGCACCGCGGCAAGCTCGACGGCAACGAGGCGCTCATCGGCTTCGCCGGCCGCCTCGAGGAGGTGTGCGTCGCAACGGTCGAGGGTGGCCAGATGACCAAGGATCTCGCGATTCTCGTGTCGGGCGAGCAGCCCTACCTCAACACACAGGACTTCCTGGCGGCGATCGACGCCAACCTGCAGGCGGCCATGGCAAGCTGAACGTCCGCCGCCGTTCCGCACGGCGTCCCGCTGCAGCCGAGGCTCAGCCGAGGAACGCCGTGCGGAAGGGCTCCGCGAACATCACGAGCACAAGGGCAGCCGCGACCAGCGCCGGGCCGAACGGGATCTTGCGGCCACGGCCGACGAACACGACGCTCATCACGAGCCCGATCGCGGCCGCGAGCGCAAGGCACCAGAACGCAGTGGCGGCCGCGAACCCGACTCCGCCGGGCGCTGCGAACAAGCCGATCGTCCAGCCGAGCAGCACGCACAGCCGCACATCGCCCAACCCCATGCCCCTCGGCATGAACCACCAGATCGCGAACAGCGGGCCGGACAGGGTGAGGGCGCACACGGCCCCCGACATGATCCACCAGGCGTGCCCCTCGGCGATCGCCGCGACCGAACCGGTCACGAACGACACGGCTGCGGCCGGCCACACGAGCCGCGTCGGAACGATCAGCGTGCGGAAGTCGATCGCTGCGATGGCCACGCCCACCGGTACCGCCACGAGCGCGGGGATCAGCATCCAGCGGACGCCGACCCTGATGGTCATCAGAATCAGCAGCGCCGGAATGAGCAGTTCGAGCAGGACGTGCCCGATCCCGAACCGCTGCTTGCACGACCGGCAGCGGCCGAGCAGCACCAGGTAGCTGACCACGGGGATGTTGTCGTAGGCCGCGACCGGGGCGCCACAGGTCAGGCAATGGCTCCGGCCACCGAGCACCTCGCGCCAGGGGTTGGTGTCCCACGTGTCGCCGCCGGCGTTCGGCTCGTCGAGCGGCTTCGGCAGCCGGTCGACGATCACGCCGGTGAACGATGCCACCGCGAACGCGGCGGCGATCCCGCACGCTGCGAGGGCGGCATCCGCCGGCTCCACCGGTCAGGCCTGCCGCTGGGCGAGGCTGGCGATGTCCTCGGGATGGACGCTCGCCTCCATCGCGTCCTCCATGGAGATCAGCCCTCCTGACACCAGTCGGCTGAGCGACTGCTCGAGCACGAACATGCCGTCGCGCTGGCTGGTGGAGATGAGGTTGCGCATCTGGCGGACCTTGCCTTCGCGGATGAGGTTGCCCACGGCACTCGTGCCGACGAGCACCTCGTGGGCGGCGACGCGACCACCGCCGATCTTGGGGATGAGCCGCTGGCTGATGACCGCGGCGAGCGACATGGAGAGCTGCGTGCGCACCTGCTCCTGCTGATCGGAGGGGAACACGTCGATGATCCGGTCGATGGTCTGCGACGCGTCGTTGGTGTGGAGCGTCGCGAACACGAGGTGACCGGTCTCAGCGAGGGTGAGCGTGTGCGAGATCGTTTCGAGGTCGCGCATCTCGCCCACCAGCACCACGTCGGGGTCTTCGCGCAGTGCAGCGCGGAGGGCATCGCTGAACGACATGCAGTCGGCTCCGACCTCGCGTTGATTGACGAGCGCCATCGACGACGGGTGCACGTACTCGACCGGGTCCTCGATGGTGAGGATGTGGCACGGCCGATGCTGGTTGATCCAACCGATCATCGCCGCCAACGTGGTCGACTTGCCCGAGCCGGTCGGGCCGGTCACGAGCACCAGGCCGAAGGGGCGTACCACCAGGGAGCGGCAGACGTCGGGCAGCGCCAGCTGCTCGGGCGTGGGGATCTCGGTGGGGATGAGCCGCAGCGCGAGTGCAGGCGCACCGAGTTGCGTGTAGGCGTTGGCGCGAAAGCGCGCCCGGTCGTGCCACGTGAACGCGAAGTCGTGCTGACGCACGGCTTCGTACGCCTCGCGACTTTCGTGGTCGAGCAACCCGGTCACCATCGCCTCGACCGTCGCCGGTTCGGTGGGCGGCTGGTCGGTGATGGCGAACAGCTTGCGGTCGATCCGCACGCGAGGCACCGAACCGGCCGACACGTGAAGGTCGGTCGCCTTGTAGTGCATCAGGTATTCGAGCCAGGGGTCGAGCAGGGTGGTGTTCGGGGTGGTCACGGCGCTCCAGGCGGGATCGGGTGCCGCCGCACCGGCAGCGGGCAGCGGGCAGCGGGGGAGAACGGGTCGGGACAGAGAAAGGGCGGGGGACGAATCCCCCGCCCTCACGGATCACTGCGGATCGGTCAGACGATCAGTCCGGGTCGACGCCGGCGCACTTCGGTGCGATGCCAGTCACCTCAGCGCCCGCCAGAGTCCAGTTCGCGCTGGGGTCGCGCTTCATGTACGTCGGAGCAAGGACTGCCAGGCTGCCCGGGAGAACTCCCTGGTCGGCCTTGTACGCCTGAATCGCGGTCTCGATGGACTTGCCCTCGATCTCGCAGGCCTTGGTTTGAGCGCTGTCGCTGACACCGCCGACCGCCAGCACCACGACACCGGCGAGGATGCCGAGGATGGCGATGACGATGAGCAACTCGATCAGGGTGAAACCGCCCTGACCCGCCGCAGCGCGGCGGTCGTTGAATGCCTTCATTGGATGTCTCCCTTGTTGATGTTCAGCAGCCAGCGGCACCCGCTGCCTGTTGCTCGTCGACCGGCACGCATCCTCTCCCGATGCGCACCGACGGCGATTCTTGCTTTCCCCTCACTCCATGAACGGGATTCGCCCAGGGCCAAGTGTGGTCGCGGACCGCGGCCATGTCAACGCGATCACGTTTGGCGCTGGCAGTACCGCTCCAAGCGTTCAGAGCGAGATGGACGCGAAGATCTCCCGCGGCGCCTCGGCGCGATTCATGCAATACAGATGCACGCCCGGAGCGCCGCCACGAACCAATTCCTCGCACAACGTGACCGCGGCATCGACGGCAAGCGCAAGGCGGTCCGCCTCGTTCGCCCGATCGACCCGCAACGCAAGGTCATCCGGGAACCACGCTCCGTTGAGATCCGCGAACCGCCGCACCCCACCCGTGTCGAGCATCGGAATCACCCCCGGAACGATCGGCCGGTCGACCCCCAGCGCCGACAGGTCGTCGACCATGCGGAAGTAGTCCTCGGACCGGAAGAAGAACTGGGTGATTCCGAAATCGGCAAGGCGCAGCTTCTCGGCGAGGAAGCGGCGATCGTCCGCCAGCGACGTCGAGCGCGGATGCCCCTCGGGGAAGGCGGCGACGCCGACCGAGAAATCGCCCACCTCGCGAATCAGCTCCACCAACTCGGCGGCATACCGGAAGTCCCCACCCGGGTCGGACCCATCCGCCGGCGGATCCCCGGCCAGGGCCAGCACGTTGTCGACGCCGTGCGCGGCGTAGTCCTCGAGCAACGCGACCAACTCGCCCTTCGAATGCCCCACACAGGTGAGGTGCGGCATCGCCGGGATGTGGTGCGTGCGACCGATCTCGATCACCAGATCGCGAGTCAGATCGCGGGTCGAGCCCCCCGCCCCGTACGTGACCGACACGAACGCCGGGTCGATCTGGTCGAACGCACCGAGCGTCGCCGCGAGGTTACGGTGCCCGACCTCGGTGCGTGGCGGGAAGAACTCGAGCGAACGGGTCCGGCCCGCCGCCAGCAACGCATCGATACGGGTCATCGCAGGCCTCCTTCGCTCTCGGCGAGCGCTCGCTCGGCGGCGTCGACCGCGTTCGACATGAGCATCGCCCGCGTCATCGGCCCGACTCCCCCGACCCGCGGCGACAGCCACGACGCCACCTCGGCAACGTCATCGGCAACGTCGGACACCACCCGGCCGTCCACGAACGACACGCCCGCGGCAACGACGACCGCTCCCGGGGCGACCATGTCGGCCGTCACCAGCCCCGGCACACCCGCGGCCGCGACCACGACGTCGGCCGTGCGCGTGAACCGACCGATGTCGGCAACGCCCGTGTGGACCACGGTGACCGCTGCGTTCGCGTCGGGGCGCTTCAATGCCAGCAGGTTGGCCAGCGGCCGGCCGATCGTGAGGCCGCGGCCCACCACGACCACATGTCGGCCCGACACCGACACACCGTGGTGCGCCAACAGCCGCAGGATGCCCGCAGGGGTGCACGCCAGCGGCGCGTCGAGGCCCATCACCAGGCGTCCCAGGTTGTGTGGCAACAGGCCATCGGCATCCTTGTGCGGATGGACCCGTTCCATCGCCTCGGAGAAATCCAGCCCCGAAGGAAACGGGTATTGCAGGATGAACGCGTGCACCGACGGATCGGCGTTGAGCCGGTCAACCGCCGCGTTCGCCTCGGCCTGCGTGGCGTTGACACCCAACTCCACCTGCACCGAGTGCAGCCCGAGATCAGCCGCGTCGCGATGCTTCATGTCGACGTACCGACGGCTCGGCCCGTCGTCGCCCACAAGGATCGTCCCGAGGCCCGGCACGACCCCGCGCGCACGCAGGGCCGCCACGCGGCCGGCCAAGTCGACCCGAACCGCTTCTGCAGCGGCCTCACCGTCCAGTACCCGAGCGCTCACACCGGGAGCATAGAAGCCACGCTCCTCGGCGCCAGCGATCGACTCCTCACCGCAGCCCCGCCGTAGCCTCTGCACCCGATGCACACGACGGGCCCGATGACCCCCACCGACCAGCTCAGCGACATCACCTGCGTCGCGTTCGACTTCGGACGAGTCGTCGTGGACTGGGACCCACGCCACCTCTTTCGCCAGGTCTTCACCGATCATGACGAGATGGAGCACTTCCTCGCCCACGTGCTCACGCCCGACGAGAACCTTCGGCTCGACCTCGGCATGCCGCTCGCCGAACTCGTCGCAGACCTGGTCGAGCGCCACCCCGACTCGAGCGTTGCGCTCGAAGCATGGCGAGACCGATGGGTCGAAACGATCCCGGGGCCCATAGCGGGGACGGCCGACCTGATCGCCGAGCTCCTCGGCGCCGGGCTCCGAGTGGTCGGCCTCTCGAACTTCTCGGCCGAGACGTTCGCGCTCGTTCGACGCCCGAACGACGTGTTCGACGCGATGCACGACATCGTCCTGTCGGGTCACCACGGAGTCGCCAAGCCCGATCCGGCGATCTTCGAGCTCCTCTGCGAGCGGAACGCCGTACAGCCCCACAACGTCGTGTTCTTCGACGATGCCGTCGGCAACGTCACCGCCGCCGCCCGGCTCGGGTTCCACAGCCGCCTATTCACCGACGCGGCGACCGCCCGCCACGATCTCGTCGAGCTGAGGGTGCTCGACGCAACCCCCGGCGCCGCCGACGCGGCCCGCACTCCACCGCGCCCGTGACCGCCTCCGCGCGGCAGCGCCTCACCGGCACCGCCGCGCTCGCAACCGCCACCGTGCTCTGGGCCGGTTCGTTCATCGCGACCCGATCGATCTCCACGTCCAGCGGCGGGTTCGGCCCGTTCTCGGTGCTCGCCGGCCGTACGGCGATCGCCGCGGCAGCCTTCGCCGTGCCCGCGTTGGCCGGGCGCGTGCAGAGGCCGAAGCGGCGCGATCTCCCCCTGGTGCTCGTCACGTCGATCTCGGGAAGCCTCGGCTACCTGGTGATGTTCCACCTCGGCGCCCGCGACGCCACGGCGGCCACAGCGAGCCTCGTGATCAACCTCGCTCCCGTCCTCGGCATGGTCGCGGCGGCCGTCGCGCTGCACGACCGGCTCGGCCGCCGGAAACTGCTGGGGATCGGCCTCGCCGTGGCGGGCACCGTGCCGGTGAGCCTGGCCGACGGCGGCGGCTTCCGACTGAACGCCGCAGTCGCATGGCTGGTCGGCGCCGCGATCGCCGCAGCGACCTATGTGGTCGCCTCCAAGCCCCTGGTGGATCGTTACGACGGACTCAGCGTGACCGCATGGGGCTGGTGGATCAGCCTGCCCTTCGGTGCCGCCTTCCTGCCGGGCGCAGTGCGCGACGCGACGAACGCGAGCGCCTCGTCGCTGGGAGCGCTCGTGTATCTCGGGCTCGGCTCGTCCGCGCTGGCGTACACCGCGTGGGGCGCCGGGTTGCGCCGCACCACGGCGAGCGCCGCGGCGGCGTGGCTGTTCGCCGTACCGGTCATCGCCACACTCGGGGCATGGGCGCTCCTGGGTGAACGGCCCGGCGCGACGACTGCACTCGGTGGCACGGTGGCGCTGATCGGAGTGTGGCTCGCCACCGGCCGCCCAGCCGACGCATCGCTCGCACCCGGCGACGCGATCAGTGACGGAAGTGGCGCTCCCCGCTGAACACCATCGCCAGGCCGGCCTCGTCGGCGGCAGCGATCACCTCGGCATCGCGAATCGAACCGCCAGGCTGAATCACCGCGGTGGCGCCCGCCTCGATGGCCACATCGAGCCCGTCGCGGAACGGGAAGAACGCATCCGACGCGCAGGCACCGCCCACGGCCCGGCCGGCCGCCTTCTCGGCAGCGAGCCGACCGGCGTCGCGCCGGTTCTGTTGGCCGGCGCCGATGCCCACCGCCTGGCCGTCCTTCACCAAAACGATCGTGTTCGATGTGACCCGAGCCGCGACCCGCCACGCCAGTTCGAGGTCGCGCCACTCGGCCTCACTGGGCGAGCGGTGCGTCGGCACCGTCCATGACACCCGATCGAACGACACCACGTCGGGGGTTTGCACCAGCAGCCCGCCGTCGATCATGCGAACCTCGACGGGGGCAACCCCCGGCGGCCGCGTGTCGAGCACCCGAAGGTTCTCCTTCGCCGCCAGAACCTCGAGCGCTCCCGGCTCGAAACCCGGGGCGATCACCACCTCCGTGAACACGCCGACCAACGACTCCGCGAGCTGCACCGGCATCGCACGGTTGAGCGCCACGATGCCGCCGTACGCCGACACCGGGTCGCACTCGTGCGCCAATCGATACGCCCCCACGATGTCGGTGCCCACCGCGACGCCGCACGGGTTCGCGTGCTTGATCACCACCGCAGCCGGATCGTCGCCGAGCGACCACACCAATCGCCACGCGGCATCGGCGTCGAAGACGTTGAGATACGACATCGCCTTGCCCTGGTGGAGCACGGCATCGTCCCAACACGACGAGCCCAGGCTGTACCGGGCGCCGACCTGATGCGGGTTCTCGCCATACCGCAGCACTGCCCGGCGGGTGGCCGTCACGTGCAGCGTGGGCGGCAACTCGACCGGAGCGACGGGAGCCTCACCCGACGCGGCGTCCGGCGACTCGTCGAACCACGCCACGATCGACGCGTCGTACGCCGCCGTGTGGGCGAACGCCGTGCGAGCGAGGCGTCGGCGCAGCCCGTTCGACAGCGCGCCGTGCGCCGCGATGTCGTCGAGGACCGCCGGGTAGTCGACCGGATCGACCACGACACCGACATGCGCGTGATTCTTCGCCGCTGCGCGCACCATCGCCGGACCGCCGATGTCGATCAGTTCGATCGACGGATCAGAGCCGAACGGATACAGGTTGACGATCACCAGATCGATCGTCGGGATCTCGTAGCGCTCCAGATCGGCCACGTGCTCGGGATCGGACCGGTCGGCGAGGATCCCTCCGTGCACCTTGGGATGCAGCGTGACGACGCGATGGCCGAGCATCGCCGGATACCCGGTGTGCTCGGCGACATCCACCACCGGCAACCCCGCCGCCGCAAGCTCGCGCGCCGTGCCCCCGCTCGACACCAGCTCGACCCCGAGCTCGTGCAGTCGCGTCGCGAACGCGACGATCCCCGACTTGTCGTACACACTCAGTAGCGCTCTCACCGTGGGCCTCCTAGGAGCTCCGGCTGCGCGACCACGCGACGCAGCGTGTCGACGTAGAGCCGTCGCTCCACGGTCTTGATTCGTTCATGCAACGACGACTCGTCGTCGTCGTCGAGCACCGGCACCGCCTCCTGAGCCAGGATCGGTCCGGCATCCACTTCGATCGTGGCGATGTGAATCGTGCAGCCGGTCACCTTCACCCCGTACGCCAACGCGTCACGGACTGCACGCCATCCGGGAAACGACGGCAGCAGCGCCGGATGCGTGTTGATGATGCGACCCGGAAACGACTCGTGCATGGCGGCATCGAGGATCGTCCCGTAGCCCGCCATCGCCACCAGCTCTATCGACCGGGCACTCAGCAGCGAGGCAAGCTCAAGCGAGAAGGCGGACCGATCGAACGACGGCGAGAAGTCGGTGCGGTCCTGACGCACGCACTCCACCCCGTGGTCTGCTGCGACCTGCTCGGCCCGGCACGCCCGATCGACCACCACGAGCGACACCGGAAACTCGGCTGCCAGGATCGAATCGAGCAGGGTCCCGCTTCCGGATGCCAACACGGCGACACGCACCCGGGGCAACCTAGCCAGGCCGCCCGCCGCTCGACCATTCCCACCCGTACCGCGCTCAGCTACGTTGCCGACGGTGTGGCCATCGACCGGCGAATCGCGGAAGAACCTCGCGACGCTCGCCGCGATACGCGCACTGGCAACGAGCCGAGCGGGACGGATCATCGCCGCAGCGCTCACCGTCCTGGCGGCCGTTGCGTACGCCGTCGAACTGACCCGCCGCCAAGAGCTGCAGGACTTCGGCGCGTACTACCGCGGTGCATGGCGGGCGATCCACCACGGCTCGCCGTACGACTCCGGACCGCTGGTCGAGTCGATGCCGTTCCTCTACCCACCGGTCGCTGCGCTCCTGCTTGCACCCCTCACGTGGTGGTCCGAGAGCGGCGCCGAACTGCCCTTCACACTCGTCTCGATCGCGGCCCTGGTGTGGACGCTGTGGCTGTTGGTCGGCTCGTCGCTCCCGGCCCGACGCCACGCTGAGCGACCCGCGCTGACGCTCGTTGCGCTGCTCGCCGCGCTCGCCTCGGAGCCGGTCTGGTCGACGCTCGGCCTGGGCCAAATCAACCTGATACTCGTCGCGCTCGTGGTAACCGACGTCGTGGCGCTCGGGGACCGACGATGGTTCGGGGCGCTCATCGGACTCGCCGCGGCGATCAAGCTCGCGCCGGTCGTCTTCATCGGCTACCTCGCCCTCACCAGGCGGTCGCGGGCGCTCGCCACGGCGGTCGGCGCCGCTGTCCTAGCGACACTTGTCGGCGCGATCGCGATGCCTCACGCCACGTGGGCGTATGTGCGCGACGGCACGGCGCTCCACGGCATCGGCGAAGGGGCGAAGGCGGCGAACCAGTCGCTCTACGGCGTCGCCGAACGCGTGCTCGGCAACGGCGGAGCCGCAACCGCCGCATGGATCGTCGCGAGTCTCGTCGTGGTCGCCGGATGCGTGGCGATCACGCCCCGGGTCCGCGAGCGGTTCGGTGATCTCGCCGGCGTCGCAACCGTGGCTGCCGCGGCGCTGCTGGTCGGCCCGATCGCCTGGACCCACTACTGGGTCTGGTGGCTGCTCGTACCGGCCGTGGCGGCCCATCCGGGCTGGCGGGCGCGCGTGCCCCCCGCCGCGGGCGCCGCGACGGTCGCGGCCATCACGCTGTTCGGCCGACGATGGTTCCCGCCCTACGACGAGTTCGCTCGCGCCCACCCCAGCGCCGCCGAACAACTCGCCGACGCCTGCTACGCGTTGACGGCGCTGGGCACGCTCGCCGGCCTCGCGTGGGCCGTCGCGCGCCCGCGCTCCGCCGCGGCGGATTGCGACGAGGACACCCCGCCCAACGCCGTCAGCGACAGTCGATCGGCCGAGGGCGCCTGATCGGGGCGCAGGTCACCCACCCGACCAACCCGAGCACCGCGCCGAGACGCAACACCGCACGCGCCGTCGCGGACGCGACCACGACCTCGGCCAGATCGAGCGCGAGCGCGGCAGAGACCGTCGCCACCGGCACCGCCGACGACCGGGCCACCGTGTCCCACACCAGCGCCGCGACCACGAGGGCCGAGGTGTAGTACTCGAAGGTGCCGGGGTCCACCAGGATGCGCACAGCGAGCACGACCAGAGCGACACCCGTCCAGCGGCCCCGCGTGGCCGCCACCGTCGCGCACACCCCCGCGACCACCAACTGCACCGGCCGCACCCACCCCGGCCCGATTCCGCCCGGCACGCCGAACAGGCGCAAGACCGATGCGTCCGACACGTCAACCTGCGGCGAGCCGGCACGGACCATCGACGGAGCCGCAATCAGGAACGGCAGCCACACCGCGGCCGTCGCTGCGACCGCCGCCGCACCGGCTCGCCGCCATTGCGTTCGCGGCAACCCCGCCAGCATCGGCATCATCGGAGCGGCCCACGGCTTGCAGCCGATCGCGGCACCAACCAGGAGTCCGGCGAGCACGCCCCGCTCGCAGCGGATCGCCACCACCGCACCCACGATCGCGAGTACGGCGAGCGCGTCGTCGATGTGGAGATACCGGGCCGCCAACGGCACCCATGCGACCGCCGCCACGACGCCGCCGACCAGCCGACCCAGCTCCGCCGGCTCAACGCGAGCGGGCCGGGCCGCGCCGACATCGGTTCCGGCGCTGCCCGTCCCGCTGGCGGCGCGATCGATGAGCACCAGGCTCGCCCAACCGATGCCCAGCATCGCCACCGCCGCCAGCCAGCGGGCCGACCACCCGGCCGCCCACAGCGGAACCGCGGCGATCAAGGCCAGCGGACCGAACTGGAACTCGGGGTAGCTCGCATACAGGTGTAGCCCGCCGGGCAGATGGTGAATCGGCCCGTGCACGCCGAACAACAGCCCGGTCGCGTCAAAGATCTCTTCCCAGTCGCCGTCGCTGCGCCCGACGTATCGGGCAGCGACGGCGGCGAGCACGAACAGCCAGATGATCGTCCGGGCCCGAACGGCCCGGACGACGATCGGCGACTCCAGCACCGCAACCGGGCCCGGAGCCTCGGGGATCAGAGCCCCTGGATGATCTCGACCATGAGCTCGCCGGCCTCGGTCGGGTTGAGCCCGACCTTCACCCCGGCGGCCCGCAGCGCGTCCATCTTCCCCTGCGCCGTGCCGGCATTGCCCGACACGATGGCGCCGGCGTGGCCCATCTTCTTGCCGGCCGGAGCCGTGACGCCGGCGATGTAGCTCGACACCGGCTTGGAGACGCTCGACTTGATGAACTCGGCGGCTTCCTCTTCGGCCGATCCGCCGATCTCGCCGATCATCATGATCGCGTGCGTCTCGGGATCCGCCTCGAACGCCGAGAGGCAGTCGATGAACGTGGTGCCGGGAACCGGGTCGCCACCGATACCCACACAGGTCGTCACACCGATGCCCTGCTGCTGCAGCTCGTAGAGGGCCTGGTAGGTCAGGGTGCCCGAGCGGCTCACGATGCCGACGTTCTTCTCGCCGGGAACCGCCGGCTTGGCGATGTGACCGGCGGTGATGCCGATGTTGGCCTTGCCGGGGCTAATGATGCCGGGGCAGTTCGGGCCGAGCAGTTGCACGCCCGGGAAGTCACGCTTGAGCTTGTTGAAGAACCAGGCCTCGTCGTGAGCCGGCACACCCTCGGTGATGACCACGATGAACTCGATGCCGGCCTCCGCTGCCTCCATCACCGCACCCTTCACCCCCGGCGCCGGGATGAAGATGCACGACGCCGTGGCGCCGGTGGCCGCGACCGCGTCGCCGACCGTCGCGAAGATCGGGATGCCGTCGACGTCGGTACCCGCCTTCTTGGGGCTGGTGCCCGCGACGACCTGCGTGCCGTAGTCGCGGTTGAGCAGGCCGTAATAGCGGCCCTGGCTACCGGTCAGGCCCTGGTAGACGACCTTGGTGGTTTCATCGATGAAGATGGACATTGCTCTGTCTCCTCGTAGGTCGTTCGCTCAGCGGGCCGAGGCCAGCTCGACGGCCTTCGCGGCCGCACCCAACATGGTCGGCGCCATCTGCAGCGAGCCGCCCAGATGCGGTTCGAGAATCTGGCGACCCTCGTCGGCGTTGGTGCCGTCGAGGCGGATGACGATCGGTGCGTCGATCTGCACTCGCCCCAGCGCGGTGATGATGCCGTTGGCGACCTCTTCGCCGCGGGTGATGCCACCGAAGATGTTGATGAAAATCGACTTCACGCGAGGGTCGTTGTTGATGACCTCGAGCGCCCCCGCCATCACATCCGCGTTCGCGCCGCCGCCGATGTCGAGGAAGTTGGCGGCCTCGCCGCCGGCCTGCTTCACCACGTCGAGCGTCGACATCGCCAAACCGGCACCGTTGGCGATCACGCCGACGGACCCGTCGAGACCCACGTACTGCAGGCCCTTGTCGTGCGCCGCCTGCTCGCGCTCGTCGCGGTTCTGCGTGGCCTCGTACGCCTCGTAGTCGGCGTGGCGGAAGGTTGCGTTGCCGTCGAGGGTGACCTTCGCGTCGAGTGCGTGGACCTCGCCGGTCGGCTTGAGGATCAGCGGGTTGATCTCGGTGAGATCGGCGTCGCCCTCGGTGTAGGCCCTGTAGAGCTTCAACAGGATGTCGACGGCGCCGTCGGTCGCGGCCGGGTTCAGCGTCGCCGACTCGACCCACGCCCGGGCCGTGGCCTCATCGAGCCCGTCGACCGGGTCGATCCAGATCTTGGCAATGGCGTCGGGGTTCGACTCGGCGACCGCCTCGATCTCCACGCCGCCCTCGGCCGACAGCATGCCGAGGTACTTCTTGGCCCCCCGGTCGAGCGTGAAGCTTGCGTAGTACTCCTCGGCGATGTCCGAGGCGTGCTCCACCCAGATCACCTTGACTATGTGGCCCTTGATGTCGAGCCCGAGGATGTTCGAGGCGTGCTCGCGTGCCTCGTCGGCGTTGTTGGCGAGCTTCACGCCGCCGGCCTTGCCGCGGCCACCCACGTGCACCTGCGCCTTGATCACCACCGGGTAGCCGACGCGATCGGCGATCTCCACCGCCTCGTCGACGTCGCTCGTGGGCGCTCCGTCGGAGACGGGAATCCCGTACTGCGCGAAGAACTGCTTGCCCTGATACTCGAACAGGTCCATCCGGAGCCTCCACCCTCGATGACTGGCTGCCCGGCGGCCGAGGTGAGCGGGCCGGGCTCGACGGGCGATACTAGGGACCGACCTACCCGCCGCCCAACCTGGCACCCTCGCACCCGTCGCTACGACGATCGAGAGGGGCCGTGGAGCCAACGCCGTGCCGATCGAGCGACGAGATCCGACCAGCCAGATTCGATCGGTGCTCATCGCCGTGGTGAGCCTCGTATTCATCGTCACACTCGGGTACGCCGTTTTCCGGGCCGCGACCGGCCAGCAGTCCAGCGTGGCCACCGGCGCCAACGACGGCACGTGGACCTACGGCTCGGCCGAGGACGCCGCCGACTCCGTGGCCGAGGACGGGCCGATCCTGTTCTCCGATGTGTCGGGGAAGGGCCAGCGACGCCCGATCGCGATCAGCCACGACGGCCGGAACGCCCGGACGGGGTGGCACGCGTTCGTGGCACGTCCGCCCAAAGCGCCGGAGGACTGCTTCCTGCGGTGGAACGCACGACGCGAGCTCTTCACGACGACGTGCGACGATCGGACATTCCCCGCCGACGGCGAGGGGCTCACCCAGCTGCCGGTTCGGGTGACCAAGACCGGGTCGCTCGTGGTCGACGTCCGCCCCGAGGCGAAATAGCCACACACTCGCGGGCCCAACACCGGTTCGACTCCTGGCGACCGCTGCGTCCCGCGCCGACGAGTCAGCGGTCGTTCGGGCGGGCGGGCGGGCCCAACACCGGTTCGCTCCTGCGGACCGCTGCGTCCCGCTCCGACGAGTCAGCGGTCGTTCGGTGCCAGCTGACCCTCGATGTCGCGCACGATGCCGGGCCGCAGCTGATGGTCGGCGGCACGCCCGACCGCCTCGATCGCCTTCAGGCGAAGGAGTTGGCCAACGCCGCGCACCGGGTCGGGGTTCAGCGTGATGTCGTCGACCCCCGGGTCGCGCTCGCCCGACCGGCTCGCGGCCGCATAGCGGGCGTCGCCGCGTGCCAAGCGCCACTGGGTGCCGCGCCCGACGGTATCGACCAACGTCGCCAACTCGGCGCTGCCCGTGCCCTCGATCGCCCGACGTGCACCGCGCACCCGCGACTCGGCCATGTTGGCGGCGCGGGTCGATTCGCCTTCCCGGTAGTAGTAGTTCGGCTCCGCAACCCGCACCGTGAACGTGGCCGACGGCGAGAACGCCACCTGGGTGAGGAAGCACAGGTCTTCGCCCGACGACATCTCCACCGGGTACCGCAGACCCGTCGCGGTCAGGAAGTCGCGTCGGATGATCGGGCGCATGTGGCAGTCGCGATCGACGTACCAGCCGCGCCGCTCGAGCACGTGCGCGCCACCGACCCACCAACTCGCCCGGCTCGCATAGCGATGGCCGAGCCGGATCTCACCCGACGCGTCGATGCGGAATCCCATGACGTCGTCTGTAACCGCCGTGGCCAGCGGGAAACGATGCGCCGCACGCACCAGCGCGGCGAGACGCCCACGCGCCCACAGGTCGTCGGCATCGGTCGGACAGACCCAGTCGCCGCGCGCCGCGTCGATGCCCAGGTTGCGCGCCGCGGAACGACCCTGATTCACCCCGGGTGAAATCACGCGCAGCCGGGCGTCGCCCCGGGCAGCGTCGACGGCGGCCGCCGCGGTGTCGTCGGTCGACCCGTCGTCGATCACCAGCAGCTCGATGTCGCGAAAGGTCTGACGCAGCACCGACCGTACCGTCGCGGGCAGGTACGCGGCCGCGTTGTACGCCGGCATCACCACCGAGATCAACGGGGCCGTGCCCGTCACGTGAACAGCTCCACGAGACGGTCCTTCTGCACCTTCTGCGTGCCCGTTCGCGGCAACTCGTCGACCACCACGATGCGCCGCGGCGCCTTGTAGTGCGCCAACCGCTCCTCGGCCCAGGCCTGCAACACGAGCGGGTCGAGAGTCGACCCGGCGACGAGCCGGACCGCTGCGGCCGGCACCTCGCCGAGCTTGTCGTCGGGCACGCCGACGATCGCGGCCTCGGCCACCTCAGGATGTTCCTCGATCGCCGCCTCGACCTCGAGTGGGTACACCGAATAGCCGCCCGACTTCAGCACCTGCTTGCGCCGGCCACAGAACACGACCGTTCCGAACGGCCCCACCCGCACCAGGTCGCCCGTGCGCAGCCATCCGTCGGGTGTAACGGCTTGGGCCGTCGCGTCGGGCGCGTTCCAATAGCCCTCGAGCACCCCGGGACCGCGCACCCACAGCTCTCCGAGCCCGCCCATCGGCACCGGCCGATCGTCGTCGTCGACCACGCGGAACCGGTATCCCGGCAGGCGGAACCCCATCGTGTCGCCGATGCCGAGCGGCAGCATCGGCGGAGAGATCTTGGCCGCCACGCCACCGCCAACCTCGACCATGCCGTAGCCCTCGACGAACGCCGCCTCGCCGACGGCGCCCAGCAGCGGCAGCGATATCGAGGCCCCGAACCCCTTGAAGGCCCGCGCGATCTCGGCGGGCATCACGTCGGCACCCGACATCCACACGCGCACCGACGTGAGGTCGCGGTCGGCGGCGCCCGCTTCGAGCAGCATTCGATACATCGCCGGGACACCGACGAAACCGGTCGCTCGACGCGACTCGATCGCGTCGAGCACACCGTCGGAGCGGAAGCGCTCCATCACGAACGTGGGGATCCCGGCGAGCGCCAAGCCGACAAGCGTGACAAACCCCATGATGTGAGCAACCGGCAGCGCCACCACCACCTCGTCGCGACGCAGGTGACCGGGCCAGAGCACCGCGGAGGTGGTCTGGCCGACGAGCGAACGATGCGTGAGCGCGGCCCCCTTCGGCCGACCGGTCGTGCCCGATGTGTAGAACAGCGCAGCGACCTCGTCGGGAGCGGGAAGGTGCGGCGCGACCGATTCGATCGGCGTCGCCAGGTCGTCGACCGAGCGCACGACGACCGCCGCGTCGCAGTCGGCGATCACGTGATCGATCTCGGAGGCACGCATCTGCGGGTTCACCGGGACGGCGATGCCGCCAGCACGCGACACCGCACTTGCGGCGAGCAGCTGGTCGTAGCCGTTGCGCATGGCCAGCACGACGCGGTCGCCGTGGTCGATTCGCAGCGACAGCCCGGCGGCCCACCGGTCGACCCGATCCGCCGCGTCGTCGTAGGTGAGCACCAGATCCGTGCCGGCGTCGGTGGTGAGCCGCCGCCCACCCCAGATGGCGGCCAGATCGTGGAACAGCGACGCGAGCGTGACCCGGCGACGGATGGCCACATCGGCTCGCCGCAGCGACTGCAACGTCATGATCAGATCTTCTCCAGCGGCGCCCAGGCGAGGAGTAGATGCTTCTCGCCTTCGTCACGGAATCGTACCGTCGCCTGGAGATCGTCCCCCTGCCCCGACAGGTCGAGAACGACCCCCTCGCCCCACTTCGCGTGCCGCACGTCGTCGCCAACCCGCAGACCCATGAGCTGCGCGCCCGTCGTTGTCGCCGCCGCCGGCCGCTGCCACATCGATGATCCCCCGCCCGAACCGAGCGCGTTGCCGGATCCGAGCGAACCGCCCGACCCGCGACCCCCCGAACCGAGCCCGGCACCCGGCCCGCGTCCCGACCCGAACGAATCGCCCGAACCGCGCCCGCCCGACCGCGAGCCCCATCCGCCGCCGGCGCTGCCCCACGAGGAGCCGCCGCCCCGGGTGCGGCGCCGGGAGCCGGTCTCGGCAACCAGTTCGGCGGGCATCTCGTCGAGGAAGCGCGACGGCGGGTTGTACTGCGTCGACCCGTGCAACATGCGGCTCCACGCCGACGACACGTACAGGCGCTCGCGCGCCCGAGTGATGCCGACGTACGCGAGGCGACGCTCCTCCTCCATCTGGTTCGGGTCGCTCAGCGCTCGCTGGTGCGGGAAGACACCCTCTTCCATGCCGATCAGGAAGACGACGGGGAACTCGAGGCCCTTGGCCGCGTGCAACGTCATGAGCAGCACCGAGCTCTCGTCATCGTCGATCGAGTCGGCGTCGGCCACCAGGCTCGTGCGCTCGAGGAACTCCTCGACCGACTCGAATTCACGCGCCGTGCCGATCAGCTCCGACAGGTTCTCCAGCCGCCCCTCGGCCTCGATGCCGCCGTCGGCCTCGAGTTCCGCGACGTAGCCGCTGTCGGTGAGGATCCGTTCGAGCAGCGGGGCGGGGCCCGCAGCGATGTGCGCACGAAGGTTGACGAGCAGCTCCTCGAACTCGGCGAGACCGCGGACGGCTCGGCCCGTGACCCCCGCCTCGGGAGCGTCGCGCAACACCTCGGCGAACGGCAGGCCGTGCGCCCGTGCGTACTCGTCCATCTTCGCGATGCTCGAGTCGCCCACCCCGCGCTTGGGCAGGTTCACCACACGCTTGAGGCTCACCTCGTCGGCCGGGTTGATGACCGCCCGCAGGTACGCCAGAGCGTCCTTGACCTCGCGCCGGTCATAGAAGCGCGTGCCGCCGATGACCTTGTACGGGATGCCCGAGTGCATGAGCTGCTCTTCGATCACGCGGGACTGGGCGTTGGTCCGGTAGAAGATCGCCACGTCGCCCCAGCGGATCTCGGCGCCGTCGTGCAGGCGCTGCATCTCGCCGACGGCCCAGCGCGCCTCGTCGGACTCGTCCTCCGCCGTGTAGCGCACGACCATCTCGCCCTCGGGCCCCTCGGTCACCAGCTGCTTGGGCTTGCGGGCCGCGTTGTTCGCGATGACCGCGTTGGCGACATCGAGGATTCGCCGCGTCGAGCGGTAGTTCTGCGCGAGCACGACCACCGATGTTTCGGTGAACGCCCGCTCGAACTCCATGATGTTCGACATGTCCGCACCGCGGAAGGCGTAGATCGACTGGTCGCCGTCGCCCACCACGCACACGTTGCGATGCGCCTGGGCGAGCAGCAGCACGAACTCGTTCTGCACCGGGTTGGTGTCCTGGTACTCGTCGACCAGCACGTGACGAAAACGGTGCTGGTAACCCTCGAGCACGTCGGGGCAACGCTTCAGCAGTTCCACCGCGTTGAGCAGGAGGTCGTCGAAATCCATGGCGCCCGCCCGCCGCAGCCGCAGCTGGTACTCGGCGTAGGCATCGGCGATGCGGCGCTCGGTGATCACCTGCGCCGACTCGGCGAAGGCCTCGGGCGACAGTCCCTGGTTCTTCGCCGCCGAGATGGCACCGTGGACCGAACGCGGGGGCAGCTTCTTGGGATCGAGATGCAGATCGCGCAGCACGTAGGTGACGAGGCGCAGCGCGTCGGCCTGGTCGTAGATCGTGAACTGCGAGGGGAAGCCCAGGCGGGCGGCGTCGCGCCGGAGCATGCGTACGCACGCCGAATGGAACGTCGACACCCACATCTTGTGGGCCACCGGGCCGACGAGCGCGCCGACGCGATGCTTCATCTCGTCCGCCGCCTTGTTCGTGAACGTGATCGCCAGAATCTCGAACGGCGAAACGCCCTCGCGCTCGATCAGGTAGGCGATGCGGTGCGTCAACACACGGGTCTTCCCCGACCCCGCCCCGGCGACCACCAGCAGCGGCCCGCCGGGATGCGTGACGGCCTCGCGCTGGGCCGCGTTCAGTCCGTCGAGCAGATCACCGAATGACACGCTCATCGACGCTAGTGCCATGCTCCGACAGCCGAGACCGGCCACCGTCGCTCGTCGGGCCGGCCGCCCACCCTCCACACCGCTGCGACGGCCGCCCTCATCAGGACTCGCGGTCAGGACTCGCGGTCAGGACTCGCGGTCAGGCGATCACGCAGGAAGGCCAGCACCCGGTCGAGCGCATCCCGAGTCGGATGCCCGGCCTCGTCCACCAGGTGCTCGGTCAGCACCGAATGCGCCACCAGCGGGATGCCCGCATCGTTGCCGCGCGACGAATCGATCTCAACCCCGATAAAGCGATCGCCGAGCAGGTCGCGAAGCGACCCGAAGCGCTCGGCCCGTGCCAGCCGATCGCAGGTGAAGCGCAGCCCCAACACCTGCAGGTCGTCGCGCTCCACCCTCGCCGCAACCGCGTCGGCGTCGTCTGGCGACAGGTGCAGGTCCGCGGCGCGTCGGCGGCCCGGGCCGATGGGCAGCGATGGCTGGCTCAGCACCGGGGCGACCACCGATTCGTCCAGGAGCATCCCCAGCGCGAACCCGCCCGTGAAACACATGCCGATGGCGCCGACGCCGGGACCACCGCACTCGGCGTGAGCATGGTGGGCGAGCGCTCGCAGCCAGCGCGTCACCGGCGCCGTCTTGCCCGTCGCGAACGCCGCGAACTCGCGTGCCACGCACGCAGTACGCAACGACGACGCAAGGTACGCGGGGCCCAGCGGCCGACCGACCTCGCCGAACAGCACCGGGAGCCACACGCTGCATCCGAGCGCCCGAACCCGCTCGGCGAACGCGAGGACCGCCGGCGTGATACCCGGCATCTCGGCCATCACGATCACGGCCGGGCCCTCACCCGCGACGACCACCGGAAAGGTCAGCCCCGCATCGGCGAAGGTGAACCGCCGGGAGCCTGGAAGCAGCGCCTCGACGTCTGCGTGGTGCTTCGACATGGGCACGAACGTAGCGGGCGTCGCGGCCGCCGTGCGACGGGTCAGAGCCGGCCGAACGACACCGGCTTGGATGTGCTGTAGATGCTCGCCACGCGGACGACGTCGCCGGAATGCGGTGCGTGCACCATCTGTCCGTTGCCGATGTAGATGCCGACGTGGTGCACCGGCGAGCCGCCGAACACCAAGTCACCCGGCTGGAGTTCGTCGGCCGACAGCGAGCGGGTCATCCCTCGGAGCGACCGCGAGGAGTGCGGCAGGCTCCGACCGGCCGCCGCGTACGCGTACATCACCAAGCCGGAGCAGTCGAACGCGTCGGGGCCCGAAGCCGCCCACCGGTAGGGATCGCCCTGCTGGGCAAGCGCCACCTCGACCGCTCGCGGCGCGCCCGCGGGAGGCGGCGTCACCGCTCGCGGGGTACTCGGCGCCGCGGGGCGCGTGCTGCCGTTCGGCTGCACCGCAACCGCCGCCGACGGGCGCCGAGCCTGTCGAGACTGCGCCGCAGCCGCGTCAGCCGCGGCCTTGGCTGCGGCCTCGGCAGCGGCCGCCCGCCGAGCCTGCTCGGCGGCCAACGCGGCCTTCAGTTCGCCCTGCACACCTTCGAGCAGTTTCTTGCGGTCTGCGATCGTCGTGTCCAGCTGCTGCTTCGACGCGTCGAGGTCGGCGACCTGTTGGTCGACCTTGGACTTCGCCGCGTCGAGCTGCGCCTGACGTTCCGCAAGATCCTGCTGCGCAGCGCTCACGTCTTCGATCGCCTGCTCCGAGGAGTCGTGGCGCGTCGAGAGGTACGTCTCGCGGCGGCTTTCCGCTTCGAGCTCACCACCACCGCCGCCGAGGAACGACCCGTCGCCACCGGCGGATCCGACGAACGACCGACGAGCGGCCTCGACCGCCGCGTTGCGGTTCGATTCGAGCGCAGCTCTGGCCTCGCCGACCTGCTGTTGGGTCTCGGCGAGCTTGGTCTTCAACGCATCCAGGTTGATGACCGCATCGTTGTATTGCTCGGCCAGAGCATTGGTTCGCTCGTCGAGCCGATCGATGTCGGCGGCGATCCTGTCGGCCTTCTCCTGAAGGGATCCGACGGACTGAGCGGGCGAGGAGGGCTCGGCAGAAACGGCGGACGGAAGCAACGCGAGAGCGGTTGCGGCCGCAACCGAGCGGAAGATCCAAGAGACCTTCCACCGAGCCGGTCGTAGGGCAGACGCACGGGACATGGTCGAACCATGATGCCACGGCCGATCGATTATGACAACCGTGTTACGAAAACTCACCGGACGGGGCGGCACCGCCGAGATCGGCGCATCGGCGCGGGGCACGACGACGACCCGTCACTCCCACTCGATGGTTCCGGGCGGCTTCGACGTGATGTCATAGGCCACCCGGTTGATGCCTCGCACCTCGTTGATGATGCGCGACGACATCGCCTCCAACACGTCGGCGGGCAGCCGAGCCCAGTCGGCCGTCATCGCGTCTTCCGACGTCACGGCGCGGATGATCACGGGGTAGCCATAGGTTCGCTCGTCGCCCATCACGCCCACCGCGCGGATGTCGGGCAACACCGCGAACGCCTGCCAGATCGCACGCTCCAGACCTGCCGCGCGCAGCTCGTCGCGCACGATCTGATCGGCCTCCTGCAGCAGCGCCACCTTGTCGCGCGTCACCTCGCCGATGATGCGCACGCCGAGCCCCGGGCCGGGGAAGGGCTGACGCCACACGATCTCGTCGGGCAGGCCGAGCTGCGTGCCGACCGCCCGGACCTCGTCCTTGAACAGCGCGCGCAGCGGCTCGACGAGATCGAACTCGAGGTCGTCGGGGAGCCCGCCGACGTTGTGGTGCGACTTGATCTTCGCCGCGTGGGTCGTTCCCGATTCGATGACGTCGGGGTACAGCGTCCCCTGCACCAGGAATCGGGCGTCCTCGATCCCGCCCGACGCATCCTCGAACACCCGGATGAACAGCTCGCCGATGATCTTGCGCTTCTGCT